>Ga0196977_1000006_pt1 | contig 314050 bp, 321 predicted proteins | sample S3v_1013CmetaG_FD_148634 | JGI IMG/M metagenome (GOLD analysis project Ga0196977, IMG submission 148634) | Soil microbial communities from Anza Borrego desert, Southern California, United States - S3+v_10-13C | ecosystem: Environmental > Terrestrial > Soil > Desert | place: USA: California...
CCGTTGTCGGTAAGGCCGCCGGCGACGGTGTCGGCGCCCTGGATGAAGGCGGCGCCGGGCGTGCCGAGATTGACCGCGTCGGGGCGGCCATATTCGCGAAAGGCGGCGCGCAGGCCGACCTGCTGGGCGCGGTCGGAGAAAGCGCGTTCGGCGGCGGCGAGGCTGGCCTGGTGGCGCTGCACGGCGGCGGCGTCGGCATTCGGCGCGGCGGCGAAGGCCGGGAGGGCGGGCGCCTGCATGCCTTCAGTCGGCGCGCCCGCCTCGCGGGGACTCTGGCGCCAGGCGACGACCCGCCAGCCCTCGGCGCGGCGGACCCAGTAAGCGAGATATTTGCGCTCGCGGCGCTCGGGTGGGCCGGCGGTGACGGTGAGATAGCCGTAGGTGAAGCCCTGCGTGCCGTCCGCCGAGACGCCGCCGCGCACCGGGCGCCAGCTGACCGTGCCGGACTGCCACGTGGGAATGGCGCGCAAAACGGCGAGGGCAGCGTCGCGGCCGGCGGTGAGCGTCGGCCCGGCGGGGAGCACCACCTCCGTATCGAACATCGCGCCAACGGCCTCGACCGGAGTCGCGGCGCGGGCGGCTGCGGCGGCGAAAGCGCGGTCGGCAGCGAGCAGGGAGTCGACATTCGCCTGCGCGGATTGCGCGCGGGCGGCCGGGGCGACGAGGAGGAGGATGAGGGCGGCGAGCGGGGCGAGGAGGCGGGTCATGGGCATTGGCTAGGCAGGACCGCAGCAGCAGGCGCGGCGGTTTCGACGAAGGAAGGGCGCGGTTCGATCAGGCGCTGGAAATCGCGCGCGAAAGGCGTATCGGTGCGGACCATGATCACGACCCTCCTCCTCGCCGCCGCCGCGTCCGCCCAGGGGGCGGCGCCTCAGCCCACTCCGCTCCGCACCATCGCCGGCCAGGTCTCGGAGCAGCGATTGCGCGAGACCGTCGAGCGGCTGGTGAGCTTCGGAACGCGGCATACGCTCTCGCCGCGCGGCACGCCGGGGCGCGGGATCGGGGCGGCGCTCGACTGGACGCAGGCCGAGTTTCAGCGGATCTCGCGGGCCTGCGGCGGCTGCCTGACCGTGGTGCGGCCGGGCGATACGGTGACCAACCGGCGCATCCCGACGCCGACGCTCGTCGAGAATGTCGTCGCCATCCAGCGCGGCACGGGCGACCCGAACCGGGTGGTGATCATCACCGGCCATATCGACAGCCGGGTGACCGACGTGATGAACGCGACTTCGGACGCGCCGGGAGCGAATGACGACGGCTCCGGCACGGCGGCGGTGATCGAGGCCGCGCGGGTGCTGTCGCGGCACCGGTTTGCGGGCACGATCGTCTATGCGGCCCTGTCCGGCGAGGAGCAGGGGCTGGTCGGCGGGCGGATCCTGGCCGACTATGCGCGGGCGCAGGGCTGGCAGGTCCTCGCCAATCTCAACAACGACATTATCGGCAATAGCTGCGGGTCGGACGGGACCTGCGACGACGCGCATGTGCGGGTCTTCTCGGAAGGGCTGCGCTGGCAGGGCGGCGACCAGATCAGGGGACAGGTGCGCAGCCTAGGCGGGGAGAACGACTCGCCTTCGCGGAACCTGTCGCGTTTCCTCGACACGCTGGCGGACCAGCTCCGGATCGGGCTGGACGTGCGGCAGATCTGGCGCAACGACCGGTTCGGGCGTGGCGGCGACCATACGGAGTTTCTCAATGCCGGCTATCCGGCGGTGCGGATGACGGTCGCGGTCGAGAATTACGATGCGCAACACCAGGACCTCAGGAACGAGGACGGCACGCGCTTCGGCGACACGATTGACCGGATGGACTTTCCCTATCTGCGCAAGGTGACGCAGCTGAATGTGGCCGCCTTGGCCGAGCTGGCCCGGGCGCCGATGCCGCCGGAACCGACCGTCGAGGGCGCGGTATCGACGGATACGGTTGTGACTTGGCGACCGGTCGCTGGCGCTGCCGGCTACTTCGTCAGGTGGCGGCGAACCGATGCCAGCCAGTGGCAGGAAGTCGCAATAGTACCCGATCGCGACCAAAGCTTGGGCATTCCCTGCAATTCGCCATTGCCGCCGCTCGATCCAGCCCATCCGGAACTCATTCCTGTCCAAGGCACGCCCGCCACGCCGCCGTCGGTATGCGGCATTCGCCTCTATCACGTCCGCGTCGACGACTGGACGTTCGGCGTGTCGTCGGTGGCGGCGGACGGGTCGGAGAGCCCGGTCGCCTCGGCGGTGCCGGGCGGGGCGTTCAGGCCGGTGCCGCCGCCCGCTCCCGCCGCCACACAATGAGGATCGCCACGACCGTGCCGAGATAGACGGCGGCGACCCAGAAGGGGAGCAGCGTCGTCCGGCCGTCGGGCAAGGTCATCCAGAGCGCGGCGGCGCCGATGGCGCGGATCACGGCATGGGCGGAGTAGAGCGCGGGCTTGCCGTAGCTCCAGCCGATCACCGGCCAGTGCTGGCTCATGCCGACGGCGACGATCAGCGGCACCAGCTCCGGCGCATAGGCATAAGCCGGGAAGGCGATGGCGTAGAAGAGCAGCATCGAGGTGAAAGCGGGGCCGAGCACGTCACCGGTCGCGGTGCTGTCCCTCATGAAGTCCGAGCGGAACAGCTTCGAGAAGAGGATGGCGAGCGGGAAGATCGCGCCGGAGAAGACGAAGGCGGCGAGGTTCCAGCTTTCGAGCGTCATCGAATAGCCGGCGATGCCGAGCGCGAGCCAGTAGACGGCGCCCGCAAGCGGGAAGGGGAAACCGCCCTTGAGCCGGACGAAGCTGCCCAGCTGGTCCCGGCGCACCTGTTCGCGGAGTGTCTGCACGGCCCGCTCCCGATAGATCCACATGTCCATCCGAAGTGTATTATAAGAATAATACAGCTGCGGCAAGGCTTGCATCCTGCCACGACATGGTGCGTTGCGTGGAGCGATGGCGAAACGACCGGTCAAAGGCGGGCTGCCCACGCGGGCGCAGGTCCTCGAGTTCATCCAGGGCAGCGATGCGCCCGCGGGCAAGCGAGAGATCGCCAAGGCGTTCGGGCTGAAGGGCGAGGAGAAGATCGCGCTCAAGCGGCTGCTCAGGGACATGGGCGACGAGGGACTGATCGACGCGGGGCCGGGACGAGCCTTCCACAAGCTGGGCGGCGTGCCGAAGGTGACGGTGCTGCGGGTCGTCGACGTAGACGACAGCGGCAAGGCCTGGGCGGTGCCCGAGCGCTGGGAGGCGGAGGGCGAGCCGCCGCGGCTCAGGGTGATGGAGCGCAAGGGCCCGCGCGCGGCGGCGCTCGGCGTCGGCGACCGGGTGCTCGCGCGCAACGAGGAGGGCCCGCGGGGCTGGGTCGCGCATCCGATGAAGAAGCTGCTGAGAGGCAGCGAGCTGGTGCTCGGCGTGGTCCATGAGGAGGGGGCGGGGCACTGGCTGAGGCCGGTGGAGAAGAAGGAGCGGCGTGAGCTCCCCATCTCCGACCTCGGCGAGGCGCGGGTGGGCGACCTGGTGCTGGCCGAGAAGGTCGGCCGGCCTCCGCGGCTCACGGCGCGCGTGGACCGGATTCTCGGCGATCCCTTCGCGCCGCGCAGCTTCAGCCTGATCGCGATCCACAAACACGGCATCCCGCATGAGTTTCCGGAGGCTGTGCTGAAGGAGGCGGAGCGAGTCGCCAGGCAGAAGCTCGGCGAGCGCGAGGACCTGACGCATCTGCCCATCGTCGCGATCGACCCGGCGGATGCGCGCGACCATGACGACGCGGTCTGGGCGACGGAGGATGACGATCCCGAAAATAAGGGCGGCTGGAAGGCGCTGGTCGCGATTGCCGACGTCAGTTTCTACGTCCGGCCGGGCTCGGCGCTGGACAAGGAGGCGCGCAGGCGCGGCAACAGCGTCTATTTCCCCGACCGGGTGGTGCCGATGCTGCCCGAGGAATTAAGCGCCGACATCTGCTCGCTGAAGGCGGGCGAGGACCGGGCGGCGCTCGCCTGCCATTTGCAGGTGACGAAGGACGGCCAGCTCAGGTCCTGGCGGTTCAGCCGGGGGCGGGTGCGGATCCGGGCGAACATCCCCTATGAGGACGCGCAGGCGGCGATCGACGCCGACGAGGCGCGGGTCGAGGTCGCCTCCTCACCCTGCTCCATGCCGGAGATCGAGGACGAGGTGATGGACGCGCTGCGGCCGCTCTGGGCCTGCTGGCGGGCCATGTACCGGGCGCGGGCCAAGCGCGGGCCGCTGGAGCTGGACCTGCCCGAGCGGCGGGTGGTGCTCGACGAGAAGGGGCGGATCCTCTCGGTGGCGCCGCGCGAGCGGCTCGACGCGCACAAATTGATCGAGGATTATATGATCGCCGCGAACGTCGCCGCGGCGAAGGCGCTGGAGGCGAAGAAGGCGCCGGTCATGTACCGCGTCCACGAGCCGCCCAGCCGCGAGAAGCTGGTGGCGCTGAAGGATTATCTGAAGACCTTCGAGATCGAGTTCGCGCTCGGCCAGGTGGTGCGGCCAGCGACGTTCAACCGGATCATCGAGATGCTGGGTGACGCGGACTTCCGGCCGCAGGTGATGGAGCAGGTGCTGCGCACGCAGACCCAGGCTTATTATGCGCCGATGAACCAGGGGCATTTCGGGCTGGCGCTCGGCTCCTACGCCCATTTCACCTCGCCGATCCGGCGCTATGCGGATCTGGTCGTGCACCGGGCGCTGGTGCGCGCCTATCGGCTGGGCGAGGGCGGGCTGACCGACGAGGAGGCCGCGTCCATGGAGGTGACGGGGGAGCTCATCTCCAATCTGGAGCGGCGGGCGATGGAGGCGGAGCGCGACACGATCGACCGCTATGTCGCCGCCTATCTGAGCGAGAAGGTCGGGGAGCTGGTGCGCTGCCGGATCACCGGCGTGCAGAGCTTCGGCTTCTTCGCCACGGTCGAGGATCTGGGCGGCGACGGGCTAGTGCCGGCCGCGACCTTGGGCGACGAATATTATCGCCATGACGAGGCGAGCCAGAGCCTGACCGGCGAGGAGAGCGGCACGCGCTACACGCTCGGGCAGAGGCTGACGCTGCGGCTCGCCGAGGCCAACCCGGTGTCGGGGGCGCTGCGCTTCGAGCTGCCCGAGGCGCCGCGCGGGGCGGGGCGCATGCCGCGGGCGCGGGAAGAAAGAGGCGGGCGGCGGCTGCAGGGAAAGCGCGGGCGGCCTTCAAACATCCGCCATCAGGGACGGCGGCGCTGAACAAAGCCCGCCGATTGCGCACCGCCCCGCGGGGCAATAGCCTGTCGGCCGCAACGACATGAAGTTCGGGGGGAGAGGCATGATGGCACGGAAAGCGATGGCGTTGACGGCCCTGCTGGCACTGGCGGCCGGCTGCCAGCAGGACGGCAATGTGGATCCGATGGTCGCCGGGCTGGCGCGGACCATCCGCATGCCCGAGAGCGCCGGCGATCTCAGGCTCAAGCGGGCCAGGGGCGAGGGCCGGACCCTGATCCTGGAAACGGAGATGCCGGGCGATCTCGGGAATGTCGTAGGCGCGTCCGACGTGGCGACCAGCTTCGCCCACGGCATTTGCGCAAATCGCGCGACCATGAATTTCTTCAGCGAGGGCCGGACGCTCCGCCTCGACCTCTCGATGCCGGGGCGGCCGCCGAGCAGCGCGACGGTGGACCGCTGCCCGCCAGGCCCGGTCGGCCAGGGTGTGACCGTCGAAACCTATGCGCAGATGTACCAGCGCATGGTCGGCCGCGATCTCGGCGACGGCACGAGACTGACCTCGTCCCGCGCGGAGGGCCAGACGCTCGTGCTGGTGCTGGACGGGCCGGCCGGCTGGCGCCAGGGGGTCACCCCCGCGTCGATCGGGCAGGATTTCCTCGGCGGCTTCTGCGAGGGCGGCACCGGCAACGCCTTCTTCCAGGGCGGCCGCACGCTGCGGGTGGACACGACCGAAGGCGGCGGCGCGCCGATGGCGGGGCAGCCCCTTTCGGCCTGCCCGGGGCGCTAGCGGCCGGCCCGAATCCCGTTTCGGGATGGGGGCGTTGCAAAGCGGCAAATCCTTAGCGAACATGGTTAATTCTCCGTTCGGAGGACGCCATGAGTCGCGCCGTCGCTGCCTGCCTCGCCTTGCTCACCATCGCCGCCGCCGACCGCGGCCCGCTGCCGCACGCCTCGGGCCGGCCGGACGGGCCCGGGCCGGGCTGCGGGGGCGGCTTCATCGCGGCGCGGGGGGACACGCTCTATTCGATCGCAAGGCGCTGCGAGACGAGCGTCGCCGAGCTGGTCCAGGAGAACAGGCTGGGGCGGCCGCCGGTGCTCGCAGCGGGGCAGGCGCTGGCCATTCCGGGCTTCGCCCGGCCGGGGCCGCCGAGGGTGCCCGAAGCCGCGCCGCCACCGCGCCGGCTGCCCGGGGTCCGGCCGCCGGAGCATCGCCCGCCGCCGCCCCCGCCGCCGGCGCCGCGCGCCGGGGGGAATGTCTATCATTTCCAGGCGGGCGACACGCTCTACTCGCTGGCGCGCTGGGCGCGGACCTCGCTGGCGGCGCTACGCACGGCCAATCCGGATGTGGACCCGCGCGACATCGAGATCGGCGATCCGATCCGGCTGCCGCGCGGCGCCGTTCGGCCCGAGCCGCTGCGGCTGCGCGAGCGCGGCCGGCCCGCGCTCCTGCCCGCCGCGGCGCCGCCGCGCCCGCCGCGTCCGCCTTTGCCGCCGCGTCCCGATGCGGCGATGCCGCCGCCGGCCATGCGCCCGCCGCCGCCGGCGCCGGCCAAGCCCATTCCGGAGGACGATGCGGACGATGACGAGGTCACCCCCGGCGGGATGGACGATGGCAGCCCGGAGCCTGACGGGATGTGACGACAGGGTCGTCATCCCGGACTTGATCCGGAATCCATGCCCACGGCCGATGAGAATTCTCGCCATCGGAGTTCTTGGGTCCTGACTTTCGTCAGGATGACGATCAGAGCTTCGGCAGGGTCACCCCGCGCTGGCCCATATATTTGCCGGCGCGGTCGGCGTAGCTGGTCTCGCAGGGCTCGTTGCCCTGGAGGAAGAGGAACTGGCAGGCGCCCTCGTTGGCGTAGATGCGGGCCGGGAGCGGGGTGGTGTTGGAGAATTCCAGCGTGACATGGCCTTCCCAGCCCGGCTCGAGCGGGGTCACGTTCACGATGATGCCGCAGCGCGCGTAGGTGGACTTGCCGAGGCAGATGACGAGCACGTCGCGCGGCACCCGGAAATATTCGACGGTGCGGGCGAGCGCGAAGCTGTTCGGCGGGATGATGCAGACATCGGTCTTGCGGTCGACGAAGCTGTTCGCGGCGAAGTCCTTGGGGTCGACGACGGCGCTGTCGACATTGGTGAAGATCTTGAACTCGTCGGCGACGCGCGCGTCATAGCCGTAGGAGGAGAGGCCGTAGGAGATGCAGCCCTCCCGGCGCTGCGATTCCACGAACGGCTCGATCATGCCATTGGCCTGCGCCTGCTCGCGAATCCATTTGTCGGAGAGGATGGACATCTAGCGGGCCCTTACTTCTAGCAGGCGGCCACCACAGCCGGATAGCTCTTGGACGATATTCCGGGCTTCACCTGGTCGAAGGAGGGTGTAACTCCAACGGACGCGGACGCTATCCTCGAAGACTCGTCCACCAACGCCGGTGCAAGGGCTGCGTCTGGCTTCAACCAAAATGTGAGTCACATCGCCGGATCGCCAGGTGCGAACACCATCTTGAGTTCGCGGCAGGGTGCGGGGGAACGTGAAACTGCTAAAATCTCTCGTGCCTCCGTTCTCATCGAGCCTGACGCGCAATACGATGCGATCGTCGCCGATCGCGAGCAGCCATGGGGGATTTCCTCCGAGCGCCTGATAGGCGGGGTCGCGGACGGGCGCGTAGGGCGTCGAGCTGGTCGCGCAGCTGGCGGCGGCGAGCAGCAGCGGGATGCCAAGGAGGAGTCGGATCATGCCCGCTGGGATGCGTGCCCGCCCCCGTGCGAGTCAACCGCCGTCGTCGGCTGCTTGATGTGCAGGACGCAGATCAAAGTGAACAGGCGCCGGGCGGTGTCGAAATCCATCTCGACCTTGCCGGCGAGGCATTCCTGGAGGAGTTCGGCGGCCTCGTTGTGCAGGCCGCGCCGGGCCATGTCGATCGCCTCGATCCCCCTGGCGCCGCCGGAGCGGACCGCCTTGAAGTAGGAATCGCAGATCTGGAAATAGTCGCGGATCGGGCGGCGGAAGCGGGCGAGGCCCATGCGGATCGTCTCGTAGGGCGCGCCCTCGTCGCCGAGCAATTCGATGGCGAGCCGGCCCTCCTCGACGCGCAGCTTCACGCGATAGGGGCCGTCATGGCCGGCGACGGCGAACTGATTGTGCTCGATCAGGTCGAAGATCGCGATCCGCCGCTCCTGCTCGATATCGGCGTTGCGCTTCAGGATGGAGCGCTCGTCCAGCTCGATGTCGATGATCCGCGGATCGGGCATGAAGGCTTGTTAGCGGGTGCAGCATTCCGGCGCCATGACCCACGTGATGAACATACAGATTCGTCCACAATTCGATCCAAATTAGATTGTCCGGGACGGCCCGAAACCGGTTGAGACGGTGCCCGGAAGGCGTATTGAGAAAGGATGCTTCAGCCTAATCTCGCCGTCGTCGAACCGGGTCCCTCGTCCGCCCTGCCCCAGAATGTCGAGGCCGAGGCGGCTTTGCTCGGCGCGCTGATGATCGACAATAGGCTGGCCGAGGACATCCAGCTGAAATTGCGGCCGGAGCATTTCTACGAGCCGCTGCACGGGCGGATTTACGAGCAGATCCTGAGGCTGCTCGACAAGAATATGATCGCCTCGCCGGTCACGCTTCGCCCGCTGTTCGAGCAGGACGAGGAGATGAAGGAGCTGGGCGGGCCGGCCTATCTGGCGCAGCTGACCGGGAGCGGCGCGGCCATTATCGGCGCGCGCGACTTCGCCGAGCAGATCTATGACCTCGCGTTGCTCAGGGCCCTGGTCGGGGTCGGGCGCGACATGGTCGAGCAGGCGCTCGACACGTCGGACGAGGTCGATCCGAAGAGCCAGATCGAGAATGCGGAAAGCGCGCTCTACCGCGTCGCCGAGGAAGGCGGCGGCGAGAGCAGCGTGAAGAGCTTCGCCTCGGCCGCGACCATGGCCATCAAGATGGCCGAGAAGGCGCTGAATTCGGGCGGCGGGCTGTCGGGCATCACCACCGGCCTCGAATCGGTCAACGTCAAGACCGGCGGCCTGCATCATTCGGACCTTTTGATCCTCGCCGGCCGCCCGGGCATGGGCAAGTCGTCGCTCGCCACGAACATCGGCTTCGCCGCGGCCGAGCGATACCTGCAGGACATGGAGGACGGGATCGAGCCGGAGAAATCGGCCGGCGCCGCGGTCGCCTTCTTCAGCCTCGAAATGTCGGCCGACCAGCTCGCCACCCGCATTCTCGCCGAGCAGAGCCGGATCAGCTCCGAGACCCTGCGCATGGGCAAGATCACGCAGGAGGAGTTCCGCAGCCTCGCCCGCGCCGCGGCCAAGCTGCAGAACGTGCCTTTCTACATCGACGACACGCCGGGCCTCACCATCGCCGCGCTCCGCACCCGCGCGCGGCGGCTGAAAAGGCAGAAGGGGATCGGCCTGATCATCGTCGACTATCTCCAGCTGCTGCAGGGCACGGGCAAGGCCTCGAACGACAATCGCGTGCAGGAGATTTCGGAGATTTCGCGCGGCCTGAAGACGCTCGCCAAGGAGCTGAACGTGCCGGTGATGGCGCTCTCCCAGCTCAGCCGCGCCGTCGAGCAGCGCGAGAACAAGCGCCCGCAGCTGGCGGACCTCAGGGAATCGGGCTCGATCGAGCAGGACGCCGACATCGTCATGTTCATCTATCGCGAGGAATATTATCTCGCCTTCCAGAAGCCGACCGAGGCGACCGAGGGCGACGATGCCAAGGACGTCGCCGCCTTCCTCGCCTGGCAGGAATCGATGGCCAAGAAATACGGCCATGCCGAGCTGATCGTCGCCAAGCAGCGCCACGGCTCGACCGGCACCGTCGACCTGCACTTCGAGGCGCGCTTCACGCGCTTCTCCGACCGCGCCGTCGAGGGCCGGATGCCGGAGATCAGGGGCTAGGCGACGTTCGTCGAACGCCCGCTTGCCCGAATCCCGACCGCCCCCTAGCGTCCGCGCCGTCATGACAGGGAGGGATTTATGCGTGCGCGTGGCTTGCTTCTGGCGGGGGTGCTGGCGGTGACGGGAGCGGGCGTGAGCGCGCAGGACAGCGGCGGCGCGGCCGGCAGGGCGGAGGCCGCCTTCGCGGCCGACGAGGCCAGCGATCCCTTCACCTTCCTCGAGGAGATCCAGGGCGAGCGGGCCTTGGCCTGGGCGCGGAACGAGAATACCCGGACGCTGGGTTTCCTGCAGGGTGACGCGCGCTACCAGCAGATGTACGACCGCGCACTCACCATATTGCAGGCGCGGGACCGAATCCCAACCGTGAGCTTTCGGCCCGACGGGCTCTACAATTTCTGGCAGGATGCCGAGCATGTGCGCGGCATCGTCCGGCGCACGACCCTCGCCAGCTACCGCACCGACAGCCCGCAATGGGAGACGGTGCTCGACGTCGACGCCCTGGCCCGGGCCGAGGGCAAGTCCTGGGTTTATCAGGGGATGAGCTGCCTGCCGCCCGACGAACGGCGCTGCCTCGTCTATCTCTCCGACGGCGGCCGCGACGCGAACACCGTGCGCGAGTTCGACCTCCGCACCCGCCAGTTCGTCGAGGGCGGCTTCGCTCTGCCCGAGGGCAAGCAGAGCGTCGCCTGGGAGGATGAGAATACGGTCCTCGTCGCGCGCGACTGGGGGCCGGGCACGATGACCGCGTCGGGCTATCCTTTCGTGATCAAGCGCCTCAGGCGCGGGCAGACTTTGGACCAGGCCCAGGAGGTCTATCGCGGCGAGGCGAGCGACGTGCGGGCGGCGCCCCTGGTGCTGCGCGACCCCGAGGGCCGGGTGCACGGCGTCGGCGCCTATCGCGGCGTCGACTTCTTCCACAACCGCTGGATCATCTTCCGGCCCGGCGGCAGCAACGTGACCCTCAACATCCCGCAGCGCGCCAGCCTCGCCGGGATCGTCGACGGGCGGCTGCTGGTGACGCTCGACGAGGCTTGGGACGCCGGGCAGGGGACGCGCTTCGCGGCGGATTCGATCGTCTCCTTCGACCTCGCCGAATGGGCGCGCGACCCGCTCGCCGCGCGGCCGACTTTGGTCTGGGCGCCGGGGCCGCGGCAGACCCTGAACGGGATCTCGACCACGCGGGGCCGGCTGCTCGTCAACATCCTCGACAATGTCCGCGGCCGCGCCTTCGCGCTCGACTATGCGGACGGGCGCTGGCGGACGAGCGAGATCGCGCTGCCCCGCAACGCCACGATCGGCATCGCCGCCTCGTCCGACCAGGACGAGCAGGCGATGTTCATGGTCACCGACTATCTGACCCCGCAGACGCTCTACCATTATGACGGGGCGAGCGGGTCGCTGCAGGTGCTGAAGACGACGCCGGCGCGCTTCGATTCCTCGCACCACCAGGTCGAGCAGCTCGAGGCGGTCTCGCGCGACGGCACGCGCATCCCCTATTTCCTGATCCGGCCGCGGACGATGCGCTATGACGGCTCAACGCCGACCCTGCTCTACGGCTATGGCGGCTTCCAGGTCAGCCAGGTGCCCAATTATTCGGGGACGATGGGCCGGCTCTGGCTGGAGCAGGGCAATGCCTATGTGGTCGCGAACCTGCGCGGCGGCGGCGAGTTCGGGCCGGAATGGCACCAGAGCGCGCAGCTCGCCAACAAGCAGCGCACCTGGGACGATTATATCGCGGTCGCCGAGGACCTGATCCGGCGGCGGATCACGAGCCCGCGGCGGCTCGGCGTGATCGGCGGCTCGCAGGGCGGCCTCCTGGTCGGCACCGCGATCACGCAGCGGCCGGAATTGTTCAACGCGGCGATCATCCAGGTGCCGCTCTTCGACATGCTGCGCTACCACCAGATCGGCGCCGGCGCGTCCTGGATCGGCGAATATGGCGATCCCCGCATCGCCGAGCAGCGCCGCTGGCTGGAAGGCTATTCACCCTATCAAAGGCTGCTTCCGGGGCGGACCTATCCGACGCCGTTCATCCACACCTCGACCGCGGACGACCGCGTCCATCCGGCGCACGGCCGCAAGGCGGCGGCGCGGCTCGCCCAGCTCGGCCAGCCTTATTATTATTACGAGAATATGGAGGGCGGCCACGCCGCGGCGGCGAACCTGCAGGAAAATGCGCGGCGGATCGCGCTGGAATTCGTCTACGCGACGAAGCGGCTGGTGGACTGAGCCAACGGGACCGGCTGGCGACGGGCCGTGCTGCCACTTGACAGCACGGCCCTTTTCAGGTCCCTTGTGTTAAATTTTACGCAGGTGAAGCGATGGGGCCGATGACTCCTCCAGGCCTGAGTCGACGCGAGCGGCAGATCATGGACGTGCTCCACCGGCGCGGCCATGCGACCGCCGCCGAGATCACCGCCGACCTCGACGATGCGCCGACCAACACCACGGTTCGTACCCTGCTCCGGATCCTCGGCCGCAAAGGGCATGTCCGGTTCGAGCGCGACGGCAAGGCCTACGTCTACAGCGCGGCGGCCGATCGCGAGGAGGCGGGCACCTCGATGATGGGCCATGTCGTCAGGACCTTCTTCGGGGGCTCGCCGGCGAGCGCGATGGCCGCGCTGCTGGGCAGCGAGCGGGACTCGCTGACCGAGGCCCAGCTGGACAGGCTCGAACAGCTGATCGCCGAAGCGCGGAGGAGGAGCAGATGACCGCCGCCGTCCTGCTGGTCGATGCAACGCTCAAGTCGGCCTTGCTCTGCCTTCTCGGCATGGCGGCGCAGGGGGCGATGCGGCGGCGCAGCGCCGCGCTCAGGCATCTCGTCTGGCTGACCGTTTTGGTCTGCTGCATCCTGCTGCCGTTCGCGCTCATCGCGTGGCGGCTGGCGGCACCGGGTCTGCCGTTCGCGCCGGTGCACGACGCGGTCATGGCGCTAACCCCCTCCTTGCCCGCCGCCATTCCGCCCGGAGCCATCGAGGCAGTCGACCGGATCTGGTCGGGCGATGGCGGCGTGCTTCGCGCCGGCATGCCGGCGACGGCCGTGACCCTGGTCTGGCTGGCGGGTTTTCTCGTCGCCGGCGTCCGCAGCCTGATCGCCTATCGCGCCGCGACCGCGATCGCGCGTCGGGCCATGCCCTCGGCGATCGGAGGGGCGCCGCCGGGAGTCACGGTCAGGCTCAGCCCCGAGCTTTCGGCGCCGGCCCTGTTCGGGATAAGGGCACCGGTCATTCTGCTGCCCGTAGAGGCGGAAAGGTGGCCAGGCGATCGGCTCGAGGCGGTGCTGGCCCATGAAGCCGCCCATATCGCGCGGCGCGATTGCGCGATCGAGGCGCTGGCCCGCTTCGCCTGCGCACTGCACTGGTGGAATCCTCTGGTCTGGATGGCCGCGCGGCGTCTCCGCGAGGAGCGCGAGCTGGCCTGCGACGACCGCGTCGTCGGGGCGGGGCTCGATGCAGGCAGCTATGCCGCCACCCTGGTCGAGATCGCGCGCAGCGCGGGGCGGCCGCGGATCGCAGCCCTGCTCGGCATGGCGAGACTGTCTGGGCTGGAGCGAAGGGTCGTGACCTTGCTCGGGCCGCGACGGCCGGCAGGCGGCGGCCGGCGGTCCGTTCTCCTGGCCGGACTGGCCGCGACCGCGTTCCTGACCCTGGCAGCCCTGAGCGCACCGGCCGCAGGCATGCTTGGCGACGGCAGCGTCCAACTGAGCGGCGGACCCTTCGCCGGGCTCGACGATCCGATGAGCGAGCGCGTGCCGCTGCCATATGATCGCCTCGCAGCGACCGCGGCCGCGGTGCCGGCCCGGGGACGGGACGCCCGTGCCATCGCCACGCTGAAGGGTCAGCTCAATCGCCGGTCCACCGGCTATGGCGATCTCGTTCGCGAGCGCGCGATCTGGGCCCTCGTCCAGGTTCGGGGCGGGCAGCTCTATGAGCCGCTGGTCGCGCAGACCCGGAATCCGGACTGGCGGGTCCGCGCCTATGCCGCCTGGGGCTTGCTGATCGCCGGCGACCGCCGGGCGTCGCCGCGCCTCGCGCTGATGCTGGACGATCCGGTCTGGCGAGTCCGCGCAATGGCGGCTGGCGCGCTCGCCGGGCTCGGAGATCCCGCCCCGGCCGATGCCGTCGTGGAAGCGCTGGCCGATCCCGCCTGGCAAGTCCGGCTCGCCGCCATCGACTATTTCGACCGGCTTGGCGACCGGCGGTTCGCCGAGCATCTGCGCCCGCTGCTGCGCGATCCCCACGGCGCGACCAGGATGCGTGCCGAGGAAGTGCTTGCCCGGTTCTGATCCGTCCGACCCGTCTCTTTTTTTGCTTAAAGTGTTAATAATTTAACGGGAGATTGTCATGGCGCGACGGAGTCTGCTGATCTGGCTGGCTGCCTTATTGTGGATCGTGCCGGGAACCGCCGCGGCGCAGGGACGCCTGCCCGAGCCGCTGCAGCGCTATGTCGAGGAGGCGTTGCGGCAGTCGGAAACGCCGGGTGTGGGGATCGCGATCGTGAATGGCGACGATCCGCCGATCGCGCAGGGCTTCGGCGTGCGCCGCATGGGCGTGGCTGCGCTGGTGGATGCCGACACCCTGTTCAACATCGGCTCGCTGGCCAAGTCGTTCACCGCCGCCGCGGCGGCCGCGCTCGTCGACGAGGGTCGGCTGGGCTGGAACGATCCGGTGGTGCGCTGGCTGCCGACGATGGAACTCGCCGATCCCTGGCTGACCCGGCAGATCACCCTGGCCGATCTGCTCTCCCACCGCACCGGCCTGCAGGCGGCCAATACCGCCTGGTACCGGACCGGGATCGACCGCGCCGAGATCCTCCGCCGCGTCCGCTATCTCGAGCCTGCCGCGCCGTTCCGCACCCAGCAGGTCTACAACAATGCCCTCTATGTCGTGGCTGGCGAGGTGATTGCCGCAGCGGGCGGGACCTCCTGGGAGGATGTCGTGCGCTCGCGGCTGCTCCGTCCGCTCGGCATGACCCGGACGATCGTCGGCATGGCCTCAAGCACGAGCGGGAACGTGGCGACGCCGCATGTCGTGATCGGCGGCCGCCAGCAGGCGATCCGGCCCGGCGACTATGTCAGCACGGCGCCGGCTGGCGGCATCGAATCCACGGCGCGGGACATGGTGCGCTGGCTGCGCTTCCAGCTCGGCGACGGCAGCTTCGAGGGGCGCCGCGTGCTCTCGGGCGAAACCTTGCAGGCGATGCACGAGCCCTGGGTGATCATTCCGACCACCCCGGCGATGCGCAGCGCCCGCAACGTCCGCTTCTTCGGTGGCTATGGCTTGGGCTGGAACGTGATGGACTATTATGGCCACAAATTGCTCTGGCACAGCGGCAATAATGACGGGGTGATGAGCTATATGGCGCTGATCCCGGAGCGGCGGCTCGGCATCGTCGTGCTGCAGAACAGCTGGATCGCCCAGAATCTGCGCTTCGATCTCGCCTCGCGCATCCTCGACCATTATCTTGGCCTGCCGACGCGCGACTATGCCGGGGAGACGCTGCGCGCCGCCCGCGCAGCCCAGGCGCGGGCGGCCCCGGCACCTGCCGGACCTCCGCCCGCGGTGCTGCCGCCGCTTGAGCTCGGCGCCTATGCCGGGCTGTACCGGAGCGACCTGTACGGGCCGGTCAGCGTCACCCGCACGGCCCGGGGCCTGGTCCTGAAGCTCGGCGAGGGGGACGAGGCCGTGCTGACACCGCTCAGCCGGGATACGTTCGCGGTGCGCTGGCGCAACCGCATCTGGGGCGAGTTCGGGGACACCCGCGTGACCTTCGCGCTGGACGATTCCGGCCGTCCGGCGCGACTGTCGATGCTGGTGGTGCGCGACCGGGTCGAGGCACGGCGGGTCGAGCCCGCGCGCTAGCTCAGCCCTCCAGATTCTCCGCCGCCGCCGCGTAGGGATCGGCGAGCCCCACGCCGATCGTCGCCCGCGGCGCCTCGGCCTCGGAGCTGGTCACCGGATAGGCGCAATAGTCCGCGGCGTAATAGGCGCTCGGGCGGTGGTTGCCGGAGAGGCCGATGCCGCCGAACGGGGCGTTGGACGGGGCGCCGTTGGTCGGCTTGTTCCAGTTGACCACGCCGGCGCGGACATTGGCCCAGAAGCGGTCGTACAGTTCCGGATTGCCGCCGACGAGGCTGGCGGCGAGGCCGTAGCGCGTCTTGTTCGCCTCGATGATCGCGGCGTCGAAATCGGGGACGCGGATCACCTGCAGGACGGGCCCGAACATCTCCTCGTCCGAGCGGCGCTCGACCTCGGTGACGTCGATCAGGGCGGCGGTGAGGAAGGGGCGGTCGTCCGACTTGCGGTCGAGCCGGCGGATGGCGCGGCCACCCTTGCCGAGCAGGTCGAGATAGGCCTCCTGCAGATGGTCGGCGGCGCCATTGTCGATCACCGGGCCCATGAAGGGGGCCGGGCTGGCATGCGGATGGTCGACGATGATCCGGTCGATCAGTCGGGCGATTGTCTCCAGCAACTCCTCGTGATTGCCGTCCTCGACGATCAGGCGGCGCGCGGCGGTGCAGCGCTGGCCGGCGCTCATATAAGCGGACTGCACGGCGATCGCGGCGGCGGCGTGAACGTCGCGCGCGTTCCAGACGACGAGCGGATTGTTGCCGCCCATCTCCAGCGCCAGAATCTTGTGCGGCGTCTCGGCATATTGGCGGTGCAAGGCGAGGCCGGCGCGGGCCGAGCCGGTGAAGAGCAGGCCATCGATGCCCGGGCTGGCGGCGAGCGCCTTGCCCACCTCCGGGCCGCCCTGGACGCAGCGGACCAGGCCTTCGGGGATGCCGGCCTCATGATAGAGCGAGACCAGATAATCGCCGACCGCGGGCGTCTTCTCGCTCGGCTTGAAGACGATCGCATTGCCGGCGAGCAGGGCCGGGACGATATGGCCGTTGGGCAGGTGCGCCGGAAAATTATAGGGGCCGAGCACGCCAAGAGTGCCGTGCGGCTTGTGGCGGACGGCGACGCGGGCGCCCATCGCGCCTTCGAGGCGCTTCTGCGAGGTGCGGTCCGCATAAGCGGCGACCGAGATGTCGACCTTGTTGATCACCGCCTCGACCTCGGTGCGCGCCTCCCAGAGCGGCTTGCCGGTCTCGCGGGCGACCAGGTCGGCGAAGGGCTCGAGCTTGCCGCGCACGACATTGGCGAAGCGGCGCAGCGTCTCGACGCGATAGGCGAAGGGGCGCGAGGCCCAGCCGGGCCAGGCGGCGCGCGCCGCGGCGACCTCGGCCTCGACGTCGCCGACCTCGCCGGTCCAGAGGGTCTCGCCGGTCGCGGGTTCTGTCGATGTGAGGCTGGCCATGCCAATGCTAAATGCCGTTACGGAGGAATTTTTCAAGCCGTCCTGCGGTGGGCCTCGCCCATGCGGCGCACGGCGACGATCTTATCGTTGAGCGGGGCCCAGTCGTCGCGCTCGTCGATCGCCGCCCAGATCGACTCGACCTCGTCGATATGCATGGAGCAGGGGGCGGGGTCCGACCAATAGGCATGGTCGCGGGCGCCGGGGACTGGCTGGTGGCGGGCGACGAGCGCAGCGAGTTCGTCGAAGCTGGCATAGCCCTCCGGCCGGCGGCCGCCGCGCCACTCGAAATAGAATTTGTCGAGCGGCGCCCGGGTGGCAGAGAGAGTCTCCTCCAGCGCGGAGACGAGCGGCATGTCGATGGCGAGCTCGCCGGTCTGCAGGCCGAGGCGGGCGAAGATGGCGTCGCGGAGGGCAAGCTGGAAGAGGTGCGGGAAGTTCTCGAGCTGCGCGGTGAGCGGTTCGGCCGCCTCGATCCGGCGGAGCGCGATGGCGAGCTGGACGAGGTCCCAGTGGATCGCCTCGGGCTGGCGGGCGAAGGCGTAAAGGCCGGCATGGTCGAAATAGGCGGCGGTGAAGGCGCCGTCCCAGACGGGGGTGAAGCGCCAGGGGCCGTAATCGAAGCTCTGCGCGGTGATCGCGATATTGTCCGAGTTGAGCACGCCATGGACGAAGCCCGCGGCGATATAGGAGGCGGCGAGGTGGGCCGTTTGCGCCGTGACGTGGCCGAGCAGGGTGGCCGGGTCGCCGCTCTCGTCACCATAATAATGGCGCAGGCAATAAGCGGTGAGCTTGCGGAGATTGTCCTCTTCGCCGAGCGTCGCGAGGCGCTGGAAGGTGCCGATGCGGATATGGCTGTGCTGGAGGCGGACGAGCACGGCCGAGCGGGTGGGGGAGGGCTCGTCATTGCGCTCGAGCGCCTCGCCCGTCTCGACCAGCGAGAAGCTCTTCGAGGTCTCGACGCCGAGCGCCTCCAGCATCTCGGTGGCGAGGATCTCGCGGACGCCGCCCTTCAGCGTCAGGCGGCCGTCGCCGAAGCGGCTCCAGGGCGTCTGGCCCGAGCCCTTGGTGCCGAGATCGAGCAGGCGGCCATCGCCGTCCCGGAGCTGTGCGAACAGGAAGCCGCGGCCGTCGCCGATATCGGGATTGTACACGCGGAACTGATGGCCGTGATAACGCAGCGCCAGCGGCTCCGGCAGGGCGTCGGGCAATGGTGCGAAGCGGGCGAAATGGCGGATCCAGTCCGCGTTGGTGAGGCCGCCCAGCCCCACGCCCTCCGCCTGGCGCTGGTTGCGGAAGCGCAGGATCGCCTGCGGGAAGTCGGCGGGGCGGACCGGATCGTAAAAATCCGGCCCGAGCTCGAGGATCGCGGTCTCGGGGCGATAGCTGCTCATCGGGCGACGAAGCCGACCCGGTCGAGGCGGAGGCGGCAGGCGCCGCCGCCGGGAGCGGCCGCCTTGCTCCCGTAAGCGGTGACGCGGCGGCCCGGCCCGGCCGCCACCATCAGGGCGTCCCATTCGGACCGGGTCATCGCGAGGCTGGCGCAAAGGCCGGAGGCGATGTCGACGCGGGCGCCATTGTCGAACGCGCCGGAGAGGATGCCGTCGAAGCGGACGCGCGCTCCGACCGGCAGCCGCTCCCAGGCGCCGTCATCGGCGGTAATGGCGGTCTCGTTGCCGTTCGCCAGCGGCTCCTGCGGGCCGGCGCAGGCGGCGAGCAGGGCCGGCGCCAACAGCAGGGAGGTGGGCGACCACGCTCCGCGGTTGCGCGAAGCCGCGCCAGCGCCGATAGGACCGGGAACAGGTTCGAAGGGGCGTTGCATGGTCGAGTGGTCCGATGGCTATTGGGAATCGAGCGATGGCCTGAGGCTTCACTATCGCGACTATCCGGGCGAGGCGAGCCGGCCGCCGATCATCTGCATCCCTGGCCTGACGCGCAACGCGCGCGACTTCGAGGGGGTTGCGGCGCGGCTTGCCGGCGAGTGGCGGGTGATCTGCGTCGAACTGCGCGGCCGCGGCGCGAGCGCCCACGCCAGGGACCCGATGACCTATGTGCCGCCGGTCTATCTCCAGGACATGGAGGCCCTGGTCGCCGCGCTGAAGCTGGCGCGCTTCATCCTGTTCGGCACCTCGCTCGGCGGCCTCATCACCATGCTGATGGCGGCGACCGGCAAGGACAGGATCGCCGGCGCCCTGCTCAACGACATCGGGCCGGAGCTGGAATCGCGCGGGCTCGAGCGCATCCGCTCCTATGTCGGCCGCTCGCAGAACTGGCCGACCTGGCTGCACGCCGCGCGCTTCCTCGCCGAGGCGCAGGGCGACCGCTATCCCGACTGGCAGATCGACGACTGGCTGGTCTACGCCAAAAGGCTCTGCCGGCTGAACTCCAAGGGCCGCATCGTTTTCGACTATGACATGCGGATCGCCGAGCCGTTCAAGCTGCCCGCCGGCGAGGCCGGGTTCGACCTCTGGCCGGCCTTCCGCGCGCTCGACGGGATTCCCTCCCTGGTCGTGCACGGCGCGCTCTCGGACGTGCTCAGCGAAGCGAGCGTGGCGAAGATGAAGGCCGCCATTCCCTCGCTGGACAGCGTCACCATCCCCAATGTCGGCCACGCCCCGACGCTCGACGAGCCCGCGGCGCAGAAGGCGATCGACAAGCTGCTGAAGCGGGTGGCCTAGCCTTCTCGGGCTGCCCGTCAGTCCAGCGAGGCGAGTGCCGCTATCCCGCCCTGGCCCACCGTGACGCTCCCGGCCTGGGCAAGGGTCGCATCCTTGTAGGTCACCAGCCCGTCGAATTCACAGACGGAGTCCTCGACGATCGTGCAGCCGCGCCTTTCCGCGACCTCATCCAGTGCAGCCCGGTTGATGGCCACGAGAACCGCATATTCCGCCATGTCAGTCTCCCTCCCTCGCCAGGAAGTCCCGGGCTTCGTCGTCCACCCTGGAGAAGGCGCGGCGCGCGCCCGCCTCGTCGGTGACCGCCTGCAGCTCGCGAAGGCGGGTCATTGGCGGGGCACGGCCGTGCGCGAAGGTGAACGCATTCACGTAGGCGTTGATCAGGGTCGAAAGCCGCGTGCGGTCAAATGTTCCTCCGGGTGCAACCTTGGCCCAGAAGATTCCGAACTGGCTTCGATCGAGATTGTCGATGGCCACCGCTGCCCGCGCCCGGTCTGCCGCATAGAGCCGCCGCGCCTCGCTATTTGCGCGCGCCGCATCCAGCCGAACCCTTTCCACCAAATAGGTCCGGCATTCGGCCCGCAGGTCGGCCAGCTCGGGCTGCGGCATGGTGACGAACCGTAAGCAGAACAGGCCGAATTCGTCCTGCGCATAGTTCAGGCGGACGATCTCCTGAACGGCGTCGGCGACCTTCTCCATGGCCGCGCCATTGCCCTGCGCACTCTCTCCGGCGGAGTGGTCGCCCTGTTGAACGGTCGTCGTTGCCGAGGCTGGCCCCGCGCCCCCGCTGCTCATCGCGTCCCGCAGCACCTGGTAGGCCTCGGCCGCACCGGTCCGCTCCGCCTTGGCACGATTGAGCGCGGTCAGCGCGTTGGCGCAATTCGGCCGCTTGTTGGTCTGCTCAGGCGTCAGGGTCGGCGGGCTCGCCGCCGCGGCGGTTTCGATGGACGTACAGGACGGCGCCGCCCCTTCGAGCGCATCATATTCGGTCTGCCGGGAGCGCTGACTCGCGTCCGCAGTCTCAAGTCTCTTGCGGGCATCGTCGAGGCGGACCACTGCGTCCGCCGACGATGCGCCGGCCGATGCGCCACCCCCCGCGCCGATGACCGTCGCCGGCGGGGTCGCGACGCCCGTCAGCTGCTCGATCGCGAGGATCGCCACCATGAGGCGCTGGTCCCTGATCGCCTGGATGGGCAGCTCAAGGTCGGTGATCGCGCCGTTCAGATAGCGTTCGCAGGTCCGGTACATCAGCTCGCGCAGCATGTTGATCGTCTGCGTGCGCGCGATCGTGGCGCCCTGCTCGGAGGAGGACTGGGCAAGGCTGGCCGCCGCCTGGACCGATTGCGGATCGGCGCTCTGACCGAACGACCCGCTCGCCGAAAGCGACTGGGCGATCACGGAGGCGAAATCGGGCGGCGGCTCGGCGCAGATCCTGATCTGGCCCGGGCGCGCGGCGCCGGCCGTGTTCGTCCCGGCGACAGGCAGCGTCGGTACGGCCAGATAGGCGCGCTGCTTGGCGTCGACCGTGATGATGCTCGGTCCGTTGGGCCGGACCGTCCGGTTGCGGAAAATAGAATGCTGCGCGGCGCAGCCTGACAATAGCAGCGACATCCCGATCGCAAGCAGCGAAAGGCGGAACAGCTTTCCCGGCATCGCATTTCCCCCGTTTCCCGCAATCGAGATCAAGTCGACTCGCGAGCCCGGAGAGCAGATTACATGGTTTCTACCATATACCCTAGATTTTCTTGGGCCTGATTGAAGTCAAGCGCACGAAGCCGGCGCCATTCCTCCGGCGCACGTCTTACGGGCGCGCAGGCGCAGGGGCGACCGCCACCGCCCCCTCGGGCCAGCGGCCGGCGAGGAAGGTTTCGATCGCGGAGAAGAAGATGGCGGGGTCCTCGACCTGGATGAGATGGCCGGCGCGCGGCAGCATCAGCAGCCGCGCATCGGGATAGGCCATCGCCCAATCGCGCGCGCCTTCGGGCGGGACGACATCGCCGGCGCCATGGATGATGAACACGGGCGCAGTGACCCGTCGCACCGACGGCCGGACATCAAACTCGCCGAGCGACTGGACGATAACGCGATTGGCCCAGAGCGAGCGGCGAACCACTTCCGGCGGCCCCGCGCAGAGGTTGCCGCGGATGCGCACCGGCTGGGCCGGATCGTACATGTAGAGCTTCAATATGTAGCGCGCGAAAAGGCCGCAGGCCGCGATCGGATCCCTGGCCGTGAGCCAGTCCGCATTGTCCTGGACCAGATCGCGCTCTTCCTGGCTGAACCGTTCGCGCGCGCGCTGCGTCATGCGCGTCATCTGGAGACGGTGCTGGGCGGCGATCGGCGCCGCGGGCGAGTCCAGGACGAGCCGCTCGATCCGGTCCGGATGGGCGGCGGCATAAAGGGAGATCAGGAGGCCGCCCCAGCTGTTGCCGAGCAGGGTCATCTTCTGGAGCCCGAAGTGCCGGCGGAGCGCCTCGAGGTCGGCGACGTGACGCTGCCACGCAAGCTTCTCCGGATCGTCGATCAGGGTCGAGCGGCCGTTGCCGCGCTGGTCGTAATAGATGACGCGGCGGTTGCGGGTGAACGGTTCGAAATCGGCGCGGATCGATTCCAGCGAGAAACCCGGGCCGCCGTGGACGACGACCAGGGTCTGCGGGCCGCTGCCTTCGATCCGGTAGAAGAGCCGAACGCCGCCGTCGACGGTGATGAAGCCCTCCTGCTGTGCCATAGCGGGCGTCGCGACGAGCAGGAGAAGGACGAGCAGGAGCTTGTTCATGGCGCCGCTTCGCTCCCCGATGTGACCGTCTCCGCGCCCGCGGGCCAGCGGCCGGCGAGGAAGGTCTCGATCGCGGAGAAGAAGGCGGCCGACTCCTGGACATGCGCCAGATGGCCCGAGCGGCGCATCAGCAGCAGCCGGGCATCGGGGTAGCTGGCCGCCCAAACCCGGGACGAGGCCAGCGGAATGACGTCGCTGACGCCGTGAATCACCAGCACCGGCGCCCTGACCCGCCGGACTTCGGCCCTGAGGTCATATTCCCCGAGCGAATCGACGATCATGTTGTTGACCCAGAGCGAGCGGCGCACGACGTCGGGCGGCCCGGCGCACAGCGAGCCGTGGAAGGGCGGATCCGCCGCAGGGTCGAAGGCGTAGATCCGGAGGATCAGGCGCCCGAATGTGTTGCAGGCCGCGACCGGATCGCGCGCCTCCAGCCAGGTGCGCGGCAGGAACAGGTCGCGCAGCCGGTCGCGATCCGCGGCGCTCAGCCATTCGCGGGCGCGGGTGCCGATGCCGGCACTCATCTCGCGCATCAGCCCGCGGGTCGGCGAGGCCGGCACGTCTAGGATCAGCCGCTCGATCCGGTCCGGATGGGCGACCGCATAGAAGGAGATCAGCAGGCCGCCCCAGCTGTTGCCGATCAAAGTCATCTTCTCGAGCCGGAAATGGCGCCGGACCGCCTCCAGGTCCGCGACATGACGGGGCAAGGCCAGCTTCGCCGGGTCCTCGATCAGGCTGGAGCGGCCGTTGCCGCGCTGGTCGTAATAGATGACGCGCCGGTTCCGCGCGAGCGGGGCGAAGTCGGCGCGCACCGACTCCAGTGAGAAGCCGGGGCCGCCATGGACGACGACGAGAGTCTGCGGTCCGCTGCCCTCGACCTTGTAGAAGAGGCGCACGCCGTCGTCGGTGGTGATGAAGCCTTCCGATTGCGCCGCCACCGGCGCCGCGACAAGCAGCAGCAGGAAGAAGAGGAAGAGCCTCACGGGACCCTCGCCGCGGCGGCGGGCCAGCGGCCGGCGAGGAAGGTCTCGACCGCCGCAAAAAAGGCCTCCGGCTCCTCGACATGCATGAGATGGCCCGAGCGGTGCATCAGCAGCAGCCGGGCGCCGGGATAGCCGGCCGCCCAGTCGCGCGATCCTTCGATCGGAATGGGATCGGCGACGCCGTGGATCACCAATACGGGGGCAGTGACCCGGCGTACGTCCGCCCGCAGATCATATTCGCCGAGCGAGGCCCGGATGACTTCGCCGGCCCAGGGCGTGCGCCGCACCGCCTCGGGCGAGCCGGCACAGAGATTGCTGCGCACCGGCAATGCCGCGGCCGGATCGAAGACATAGGCGCGGAGGATCAGCTGCGTGAACGCCCGACAGACCGCGATCGGATCCTCGGCGTCGAACCAGAGGCCCGGCCGGGAAGCCTGCAGGCGCGCCTGAACGGCCTCGCTCATTCGCGCCGTGCGCGCCGAGATGTTTGCGGCAAATCGCAGGTAATAGGCCCTGGTCGGCGGCGCCGGGGCGTCGAGCACCATGCGCTCGACGCGGTCCGGATGGGCGACGGCATAATAAGAGATCAGCAGGCTGCCCCAGCTGTTGCCGAGCAGTACCAGCTTCTCGAGCCCGAAATGGCGGCGCACCGCCTCCAAGTCCGCGATATGGTGGGAGATGGCGAGCTTCGCCGGATCGTCGGCCAGGCTGGAGCGGCCGTTGCCGCGCTGGTCGTAATAGATGACGCGCCGGTTCCGGGCGAGCGGGGCGAAATCGGCACGGACTGACTCCAGCGAGAAGCCGGGCCCGCCATGGACGACGATCAGGGTCTGCGGGCCGCGGCCCTCGATCCTGTAGAAGAGGCGGACGCCATCGTCGGTGGGGATGAAGCCCTCCTGCTGCGCTGCCGCGGCTGTCGGGACAAGCAGCAGGAGGAAGGCGAGCAGCGCTCTCATGCGCTATTTGTAGCATCGCCCGTTACGGACGCGAAGCGCGTTTCCCTCAAAGCAGCGCTGCGCCATAAGGGCGCATGGTCCTCCGCATCCTCCATTGCCATTCGACCTTCAGCCTGGGCGGCAAGGAGGCGCGGGCGGTGCGGCTGATGAACGCGTTCGGCGACGCGGCCGCGCATACCGTGCTGAGCGCGATGCCCGACCGGCTGGCGGCGCGCGACGCGATCGCGAAGGGGATCGAGGCCGACTTCCCCGGGGACGCGCCGCCGCTCGCCGGGGCGCCGACGCCGGTCCGGCTCTGGCGACTGGCGCGGTACATGCGCGGCTTCGACCTGGTGCTGACCTATAATTGGGGGGCGTTCGACGCGGTGATGGCGCGGCGGCTGTTTGGCGGCCCGCCGCTCGTCCACCACGAGGACGGCTTCAACGAGGACGAGGCGGAGCGGCTCAGCCCGAAGCGAAACCGCTATCGCCGGCTGGGGCTGAAGGCCGCCTACAAGCTGGTCGTGCCGTCGGAGCGGCTTGAGAGGATCGCCCGGCGCCACTGGGGGCAGCAGGCGCTGCGTATCCCGAACGGGGTGCCCGTGGCCGCTTTCGCGAAGCCCCCGGAAGCGGGCGCGATTCCGGGCTTCGAGCGGCAGGGCGACGAGGTGGTGATCGGCACCGTCGCGGGGCTCAGGGCGGTGAAGAACCTGCCGCGGCTGGTGCGCGCCTTCTCCGCGATGAGCCACAGGCCGGCGCGGCTGGTGATCGTCGGGGAGGGGCCGGAGAGCGAGCGGATCGCCGCCGAAGCACGGGCGAAGGGCGTGGCGGCGCGGCTGCTGATGCCCGGCTTCCTCGCCGAGGCGGCGCGGTGGATCGGCCATTTCGACATCTTCGCTCTGTCCTCCGACAGCGAGCAATTCCCGATCTCGCTGGTCGAGGCGATGGCGGCGGGACTTCCTGTCGTGGCGACCGCGGTGGGCGACGTGCCGGGCATCGTGGCCGAGGACAACAAACCGCTGATCGTCTCGCCCGACGACGAGGCGGGCTTCGCCGCGGCGCTGGACAGCCTCGCGGACCAGGCGAGCCTGCGCCGGGCGATCGGCGAGGCGAATCGCGAGCTGGCGCGGGACCGCTACAACGAGAGGGAAATGATCGCCGCTTATGCGCGTTTGTACGGCGAGGCGATCCGGCAGGTCGGTGCGTTCCTCGCGGGATCAGACACGGATTTGCGCTAACATATGATATTTTGCGTGGCCGGGCCAAACTCCCTATAGGCTTCCAAACGATTTCGGAGGTTTGATGTTCAAGGGTATCAAGCCGATCCTCTATGCGGGGCGCGAGGTGCTCCCCCTGATCGAGGGCGGCAAGGGCGTCGCGGCGACCAACCATATGAGTTCGGGTGCCTGGGCGGCGGCGGGGGGCATCGGCACCGTCTCCGCGGTCAACGCCGACAGCTACGATCCCGAAGGCCGGATCATCCCCCAGATCTACCATGCCCTCACCCGCCGCGAGCGGCACGAGGAACTGATCCAGTACGCAATCGACGGCGCCGTGCAGCAGGTGCAGCGCGCCTATGACATCGCTTCGGGCCGTGGCGCGATCAACATCAACGTGCTCTGGGAGATGGGTGGCGCACAGCGCGTGCTTCAGGGGGTGCTGGAAAGGACCAAGGGGCTGGTCTCCGGCGTCACCTGCGGCGCGGGCATGCCCTACAAGCTGTCCGAGATCGCGGCTTCGCACAGGGTGAGCTACCTTCCGATCATCAGCTCCGCCCGCGCTTTTTCCGCGCTCTGGAAGCGCGCTTACCACAAGGCTGCGGAATGGCTGTCGGCCGTGGTCTACGAGGATCCCTGGCTGGCGGGCGGGCATAACGGCCTGTCCAATGCCGAGGATCCGCTGGTGCCGCAGGACCCCTATCCGCGCGTCAAGGCGCTCAGGGAGACGATGCGCACGGGCGGCATTTCAGACAGCGTGCCGATCGTGATGGCGGGCGGCGTCTGGAACCTCAAGGAATGGGATCACTGGATCGACAATGAGGAACTGGGGCAGATCGCCTTCCAGTTTGGCACGCGCCCGCTGCTGACCAAGGAAAGCCCGATCCCGGACGCCTGGAAGCAGAGGCTGATGACCCTGGAGGAGGGCGACGTCCTGCTCCACCGTTTCTCGCCGACCGGCTTCTACAGCTCGGCCGTGCGCAATCCCTTCCTGCGCAACCTGGAGGCGCGCTCGCACCGCCAGATCGCCTTCACCAAGGAGCCGCTCGGCGACCATGCCTTCCCGCTCGACGTCGGCGTGATGGGCAAGAAGAATTACTGGGTGACCAAGGGCGACCTGAACCACGCCCGCGAATGGTATGCGCAGGGCTTCACCGAGGCGATCAAGACCCCGGACGAGACCCTGGTCTTCGTCACGCCCGAGGAGAAGCACGTCATCCGCAAGGACCAGGCGGACTGCATGGGTTGCCTCTCACAGTGCCAGTTCTCGTCCTGGGCGGACAACGAGAAGAACACGACCGGCCGGCTGGCGGACCCGCGCAGCTTCTGCATCCAGAAGACGCTGCAGGAGATCGCCCATGGCGGCTCGACCGAGCAGAATCTGATGTTCGCCGGCCACAGCGCCTTCCGGTTCAAGAAGGACCCCTTCTATTCGAACGGGTTCGTGCCGACCGTGCAGCAGCTCGTCGAGCGCATCCGGAGCGGCGACTGACCCGATGGCCCGCCGCGCCGCTTTTCTCGTCATTGCCGCCGCCCTGTCGCTGACCACCGCACAGGCCCAGCCGCAGCGCGAGACGCCCTATATGGCCTCGATCGCGTCGGGCCGGGCGATGATGCGTACCGGGCCGGGACAGAATTATCCGGGCACCTGGCTCTACACGCGGCGCGACCTCCCGATCCGCGTGGTCCGGGTCTATCGCGACTGGCGGATGATCGAGGATCCGGGCGGGACGCGGGGCTGGATGCTGGTCAGCCTGCTCTCCGACCAGCGCACCGGCATCGTCGTCGGCGACGGGCTGGCCGAGATGCGGGAATCGCCGGACGCGGCGAGCGCGGTCCGCTTCCGCGCCGAGCCCAATGTCGTCGGCCGGGTCTCGCGCTGCAGCGACGGCTGGTGCTATTTCGACGTCCGCGGCCGCGGCGGCTATATCCGCACCGACCGGCTCTGGGGTGTCGCCCCCAATGAGGCGATCCGATGATGGACTTCGCCCGGCCTGTCCGGATCGGCGATTTCGAGCATCGGCTCGGCAAGACCTTCATCGTCAGCGCGGGCGGGCACAACGTCCCCATTATCCTGCGCGCCTGTCAGGCGCTGCCAGGTTCCAAGCGGGACGGCGGTGCCTTCCGGCTGGAATTCTCGGGCCCGCTGAACCCGCAGCTCGGCCAGGGCACCTTCGCCGTCAATATAGACCACGACCAATATGCGATCTTCATCGTGCCGCTCGGCCCGGGCGGGCGCTCGATGCGCTACGAGGCGGTCTACTTCTAGGCCTTGTCTCGATCCCGGCCCGCCGGCTGGCGAATCATCATCAGATAAAAGCCCTTGTCCTCGGCCAGGCAGAAGCCGAGCCGGACGTAGAGGCGGCGGGCCGGGTTGGTGTGCTCGACGTGGAGCAAGACGGGCCGGGGCTCGTCGTCGAGCAGGTCGCAAAGGATCGCCGTGCCGAGCCCCTCGCCGCGCGCCTCTGGCAGGAGCGAGATGTCGACGAGCCGCAGCATCCCCTCGGATTCGGCGAGATAGAGGCGGCCGATCGGCGCGCCATCCCGCTCGATCAGCAGCCACTCGCCGGCGGGAAAGGCGTTGCGATAGTGGAAATGCTGGGCGCGGTGCTGCTGGTCGAGGAAGGCGGCCTGCATCTCAGGCGGCCAGCCGGTCGCGGCCACTTCCTCCCCCCGGGTCGAGGCATAGAGCGCGGCGACGAACGGCAGATCGTCGTCCGTCATTTTCCGATAGGCGATGCCGAAGGCCGCCGCCTTTCTTATGGGCGGCGGCATCTGATCAGCTGAAGACGGCGACCATCCGTCCGGGCGCGCGTCCGGTGCCGGCTGCGCCGAGATAGAGCGGCAACGGCCCGTAGGCGGGATGATTGGCCGTGTAGATCAGGTCCGGCGCGAGAGTCTGGCCGCCGACCGGCTCGAAGAAGGCGGCGAAGCCCTGGGTGCGGACGCCCTGCGGCCCGCGGCCGCCCGAGCGCAACGGGCGCACGCCGACCAGCCTGATGCTGCTCTGGCCGCCGAGCGCGAAGGTCGATCCGACCTCGCCCATCCACTCCTCGTAAGTGCCGTCGGCAAGCGAAAGGATGCGCCGGCCCACGCCGGTGCTGACCATCGCCTTGCGCGCTGCGGCCTGGATCTGGTCGCGGAACGGGGCGGCCATCAAGGCGCCCGCTCCGGCCACCGCTGCGCCGGTCACCATCATCGCCTTACGGCGGCTCACGCCCTCTTTGGTCGTCTCTTTCCTGTCGGTCGATTCAGCCATGGTCCAATCCCCACTTCGTGCTTCGGCCCGGTCCGCCGGGAAGCAGCGCCCCCAGGGGATATACTATATGGTTGCGCGCGTGAAACAGCCAATTTGGATGGCTGGTGCGGACAAGTGCACCAATTCCGGGGAAGACCGCAGGATCGCTGCGGCTTGCGCCCGGCGCCGCGGATCGGCAACGGGGCGGCATGGCCAGCCTGTTGCCACCCCTGCCCGCCCTGATCGACGGTGCGGCCCTCTTCCTGGACTTTGACGGCACGCTCGTCGAGCTGGCCGACACGCCGGATGCGATCGCGGTGCCGGCGGGGCTGGCGCCGATGCTGGAGCGGTTGCGGCGGAAGCTGGAGGGTCGGCTCGCGATCGTCTCCGGCCGCTCGCTGGCCGACCTCGAACGGCATCTGCCGCTGCACGGCATCGCCTTTTCGGGCTCGCACGGGCTGGAGCTGCAATTGGTCGACGGCACCCGCCTGCCGCTCAGCGTGCCTATCGGCCTGGACGACGTCAGGGCGAAGGTCGACGCCTTCGCCGCAGCCCGGCCGGGCCTGCTGGTCGAGGACAAGCCCGCCGGGATCGCGCTCCACTACCGGCTGGCGCCCGGGGAGGGCGCGGCCGCCGATGCCTTCATGACCGCCCTGGCGAAGGAGCGGGGCATGACCGTGCAGCGCGGGGCGATGGTCGTCGAGCTGCGGCCCACCGGCGCGACCAAGGGCGATGCGCTGAAGGCGTTCATGACGGAACCGGAGTTCGCCGGTGCGCGTCCTTTGTTCATGGGCGACGACCTGACCGATGAACATGGCTTCGCCGCGGCGGCCGGCCTCGGTGGCGCGGGCATATTGGTGGGGCCCGCGCGGGACAGCGCGGCGCGCTTCCGGCTCGGCTCGGTGAAAGAGGCGGCGCGCTGGCTGCGGGAGGTCGCGGCATGAGCGATCTCAACCTCTGGCCGATCGGCAATTGCCAAGTGAGCGCCCTGGTCGACGGCGCGGCCGGCCTCGTCTGGGCCTGCCAGCCGCGCGTCGACGGCGACCCGATCTTCTGCCGACTGCTCGAGCCGAAGGACGCGCCGGCGCGAGGGGAGTGGCGGATCGCGCTCGAGAACCAGGTCTCGGCCGAGCCCCGCTATCTCAAGAACACGCCGATCCTGGTGACGCGGCTCACCGACGATGCCGGCGGTTGCTGCGACGTCTTCGATTTCTGCCCGCGCTTCGAGCGGGTGGGGCGAATGTACCGGCCGGTGGCCTTCCTGCGGGTCGTCCGCCCGGTCGCGGGCGCGCCGCGGATCCGGGTGACGCTGAGCCCGGCCGCCGGCTGGGGATCGCGCGATGCCGAGCGGACCAGCGGCACCAACCATATCCGCTTCCTGACGGAGCCGCAGCCGCTCCGCCTGACCACCGATGCGCCGATCCTGCACCTGCTCGAGGAGCGCAGCTTCCGGCTGGAGAAGCCGCTCCATTTCTTCCTCGGCCCCGACGAGCCCTTTGTCGGCAATGTCGAGCAGACGCTGGCGATGATGCTGAGCCAGACAGAGGCGCACTGGCGCGACTGGGTGCGCGGGCTCGCCATTCCGCTGGAGTGGCAGAAGGTGGTGATCCGCGCCGCGATCAGCCTGAAGCTTTGCCAGCACGAGGAGACCGGTGCGATCGTCGCGGCGCTGACCACCTCGATTCCCGAGGCGGCGAATTCGGGGCGGAACTGGGACTATCGCTACTGCTGGATCCGCGACGCTTATTATACAGTGCAGGCGCTGAACCGGCTCGGCGCGCTCGATGTGCTCGAAGGCTATCTCTCCTACCTCCGCAACATCGTCGACGAAGCGAAAAGCGGGCAGATCCAGCCGCTCTACGCGGTGTCGGGCGAGCCGAAGCTGGAGGAGCAGGTCGCCGAGGGGCTGGCCGGCTATCGCGGCATGGGCCCGGTCCGGGTCGGCAATGCCGCTTATTCCCAAATCCAGCACGACGCTTATGGCCAGATCGTCCTCTCCAACGCCCAGGCTTTCTTCGACGAGCGGCTGTTCCGGCCCGCCACGGAGGAGGATTTCGCGTCGCTCGAGAAAGTGGGCGAGCGCGCCTGGGCGATGCACGACCAGGCGGATGCGGGCCTCTGGGAGTTCCGCACCCGCACCAGCGTCCACACCTATAGCGCGGTGATGAGCTGGGCCGCCTGCGACCGGCTCTGCAATATCGCGACGAAGCTCGACCTCCCCGACCGGGCGGCCTTCTGGCTGGAGCGCGCGGCGAAGGTGCGCGCGACGATCGAGGGCGAGGCCTGGCACGAGGCGGAGCAGCGTTTCGCCGCGACCTTCGGCGGCGACGAGCTGGACGCGAGCCTGCTGCAGCTCGTCGACATGCGCTTCCTCGCGCCCGACGATCCCCGCTTCCGCGCCACCTTCGAGGCGGTCGAGAAGGGGCTGCGCCGCGGCGAGCATATGCTGCGCTATGCGGCCGAGGACGATTTCGGCCTGCCCGAGACGGCGTTCAACTTCTGCACCTTCTGGCTGATCGAGGCGCTGCAGATGGTCGGGCGCGGGGCCGAGGCGCGGGCGCTTTACGAGACGATGCTGGAGCGGCTCACCCCCGCCGGCCTGCTCTCCGAGGATACCGACTTCATGACCGGCGAGCTCTGGGGAAACTATCCGCAGACTTATTCGCTTGTCGGGCTGATAAATTGTGCGGGGCTGCTTTCCCGCCCGTGGACGAGCGTGCGTTGATGGGCAGGCTGATCGTCATCTCCAACCGGGTCTCCGCACCCAAGCCGCGCTCGGCCGAGGGCACGCAGGGCGGGCTCGCGGTCGCCCTGCTGGCGGCGCTGCAGGAATCGAACGGGCTCTGGTTCGGCTGGTCGGGCGAGCGGACGGAGCGGTTCACCGGCGAGATCCATTTCCAGCGGCACGGCGGCGTCACCACGGCGACCGTCGACCTCGAGGAGCAGGACGTCGACGAATATTATAACGGCTATGCGAACCGGACGCTCTGGCCGCTCTTCCATTACCGGATCGACCTCGCTGAGTTCGACCGGACCTTCGGGTCGGGCTACGAGCGGGTCAACGAGCGCTTCGCCGCCACCTTCGCACCCCTGATCGAGGCGGACGACCTGATCTGGGTGCACGATTACCATCTCGTCCCGCTCGGCCAGCAGCTGCGGCAGCGCGGCCTCAAGAACCGGATCGGCTTCTTCCTGCACATCCCCTGGCCGCCGCAGCGGCTGCTGGTGTCGCTGCCCTATCACCAGCGGCTGGTCCGCTCGATGCTCGACTACGACCTGATCGGCTTCCACACCGAGGAATGGCTGGAGAGCTTCCACCATTATGTCGCGCGCGAGCTGGGCGGGACGATCGAGCCCGACGGGACGATCGAGGTCGAAGGCCGCAGGGTGAAGACCGCCGCCTTCCCGATCGGCATCGACGTCAGCGAGTTCGAGCGGGTGCTCGACCGCCCGGATGCGCGCAACGCCTATGAGACTTTGCACCGGAGCGCCGAGGGCCGGAAGGTGATCATCGGCGTCGACCGGCTCGATTATTCCAAGGGGCTGGCCGAACGGTTCAACGGCTATCGCCGCTTCCTCGAGGAGAATCCGGACTGGCTCGGCCGCGTCTCCTTCCTGCAGATCGCGCCGCCGACGCGCGGCGAGGTCCATACCTACGAGCATATCCGCGAAGAGCTCGACGCGCTGTCGGGGCGGATTAACGGCCAGTTCGCCCATGTCGACTGGGTGCCGATCCGCTACGTCAACCAGGGCTATCCGCGCGACGGGCTCTCGGGCTTCTACCGGGCCGCGGACGTCGCCCTGGTCACGCCCTTGCGCGACGGCATGAACCTGGTCGCCAAGGAATATGTCGCCTCGCAGGATCCGGACGATCCCGGCGTGCTGATCCTCTCCCGCTTCGCCGGGGCGGCGCACCAGCTGCGCGAGGCGTTGCTCGTCAATCCCTACAGCAAGGATGAGGTCTCCGACGCCATCCGCAAGGCGCTGGACATGCCGCGCGCCGAGCGGATCCGGCGCTGGGAGGCGCTGGTCGACAATGTGCGGCGCGAGGACGTGCTCCACTGGCGCCGCACCTTCGTCGAGGCGCTGGCCAAAGCCGATAACAGCCACGACCGGGCCGAGGGCGCCGCGCTGCCTTTGCTGGAATAGACCGCCGCGCTATGCTGCCTCCGACCAACGGGAGGATGAGGCATGCGCCGGCTATTCGGAATGGGAGCCTTGCTCGCGCTGCCCTTTGCCGGCGCGTCCGCACAGCGCCCGCCGGTCGAACATTTCGGGGCGCCGCAGCTCGGCGGGCAGCCTCTGCCTTTCTCCAATGCGGTTCGGGTCGGCGACGTGCTCTATCTTTCGGGGCAGATCGGGATCGGCGCGGACGGCCGGCTGTCCGAGGGGATCGAGGCGCAGACCCGGCAGATGATGGAGAATATCGGCGCGATCCTGAGGAGCGCCGGGCGCGGCTGGGATGACGTGTTCCACTGCACGGCGATGCTGGACAACATGGCGGACTGGCCGGCCTTCAACCGGGTCTATGTCGGCTATTTCACGCCCGGCCGGCTGCCGGCACGGAGCGCGTTCGGCACGGACGGGCTGGCGCTGGGCGCGCTGATCGAGCTGGAATGCCAGGCCTATGCCGGCCGGGCGCGCCGGAGATGATGACGACGGACGGACAGGAACGGGGAGACTGGTGATGAGCGAACGGATGCTGCTGACGGCCGGTGCGGCGCTGCTTGCGGTTGCGGCCTGCTCGCGCGGGGAGGACAATCCGAACACGCCGCCCAACGTCCAGTTCAACCAGCAGACCGGCGTGGTGACGACGAAGCAGGGGATCCAGGCGAACGGGCTCAGCGCCGCCGGCAACTGCCTCTCGCCGAGCGACATGCAGCGGCCGCCCTCGGCCTTCCCGCCGGAGCAGCGCCGGGAGATCGTCGCCTGCATGAACGCGGCGCTGGCCGCGCAGATCAATCCCCAGCTGCCGCGGCAGATTGACGAGCTCACCCGGCTCGACCGGATCGTGGCCGAGGGTCCGACGGTGACCTATCATTACACCGTACTCAGGTCCGCTTCCTCGCTGCCGCCGAACGCCGCGCAGCAGATCGAGACCGGCGGCCGGCGCCTGGTCTGCTCGCAGCCGGCGATGCGGCAGACGCTGCAGATGGGCGGCGCCTATGGCTATCGCTACGTCGACAATCAGGGCGCGCTGATCCACGCCTTCCGGGTCGACGCGTGCTAGCGAGCCTTGGCGGACCGGACGTGAGGATCGGGCTCGGCGCCGCGCTCCTGGCGCTCGGCGCCTGCAGCGGCGGCGCGGAAAACAAGGCGGCGGCGCAGAACAAGGCCGCGGCTCCGCCCGCCGATCAGGTCGCCAATGCGGCGCAGGAAGGGCGGCCCATCCCGCTCGACGAGCGGCGGCTGCTCGAGACCTGCCTGCCGGCGAACGAGCGCCAGCTGACCATCGACCAGCTCTCGCCCGCCCGGCGGGCGTCGCTCAACCGCTGCTACAATGAGGAAACGGTGCGGCAGCTGACGCCGCAGCTCCCGCTCCGGATCGACCCCGTGACCGAGGTGGTCCAGGTCGGCGCCGAGGGCCAGGACCTCGTCTATCGCTACAGGATCGCGCGGCGGCTGGCCGGCGCCCCGCCGGGCTTGGCCGAGCGGCTGGAGGCCGATACGCGCCGCCATGCCTGTGCCGGCGAGGATGTGCGGAACGTCATCGCGCTGGGCGGGGCGCAGGTCTATCGCTGGGTGGACAGCGACGATGCCCTGATTCGCGAGGTCAGGATCGACGCCTGTGAGGATGAGGGGGGAAGGCAATGACCCGAAGGATGATCTTGCTCGCCGGCTTGACGGCCGGCCTGGCCGGCGCGGCCCGGGGCCAGCAGCCCCCTCCGCCGGTCAACGTCGATACCAACCAGGCGGTGAATGCCTGCCTGACGCCCGCGCAGCAGCGGCAGCCGCTGGCGCAGATCGGACCGGCGCAGCGCCGTCGCCTGGTGGCGTGCATTTTCGAGAATACCGCCCGGCAGATCAACGCGCAGCTGCCCGTGCAGGTCGACGAGCTCACGCGGCTCGACCGGATCACGGTCGCGGGACCCTCGCTCACCTATCATTACAGCACGACCGGCCTGAGGGCGGAGCTGCCGCCCAACGTCGCCGCCTTGCTGGAGCAGCATACGCGTGCCTTTGTCTGCGGGCAGGCCAATATGGCGCAGACGCTGCAGCTGGGCGGCACCTATGGCTATCGCTGGTCCGACCGCACCGGCGTCCTTATCCACCAGGTGCAGATCACCCGCTGCTGAGCGAAGGGGGACAGCCCGGAGGCCGTCCCCGCTTCCAAGGTCAGCGGCAGCGCAGGTCCTGGCTGCGCTCGACTTCGCGGCCAACCAAAGCGCCAAGCACGCCGCCGACGATCGTGCCCGTGGCCCGCTCGCCGCGCGTGTCGATGCCGCGGCCAACGAGGGCACCGACGCCCGCGCCGATGACGAGGCCGGTCGTGCCGTCGCTGCGGCGGCAATAATAACGGCCGTCCTCGCCGCGATAGACCTCATCCTGCGCGCTCAGCCGGCGCTCCTGGTAGCTGGGATCGTCGCGATAATAACGCGAGGGCTCCCAATCGGGGCCGTCCTTCCAGCCGTAACGGCCGCCGCCGCGACCATAGCCGCCGCCATAACGGCCGCCGCGCCGGCGCGAGGCTTCGTAGCGGTCGCGTTCGGCATCGTAGATGGCGCGTTCGCGCTCGAAGCGGGCCTGCGCCTGCTCCCAGCGGATCTGGTCGGCGCGGCTCTGCGCGGCAGCTGGCGCTGACATTGCGAGCGGCGTCACCGCGGTGGCAAGCGCCAAAGCAAGCAGGCTGATCCTCATCTCTTTTCTCCTTCCGGCCACGTAACGGCGTTAGTCGCACGTCCCATCCGCCAAGGGAAGCCGGGCGGGACGAACGGACAAAGCGATAAGGCGGGCGGAGACTGCCGCAATAATGCGGTGCCATTCAACGCCGCCCGGCTGCGCGCAGGACGCCGAAGACGAAGCCGCCGCCGACGCAGAAGCGACGGCGGCGGAGGAGAGGAGAGCAGAGAATTCTGCTCTGAACCCGGCGGGCCTCGGGGAGAGGACGCCGCCGGAGCGGGAGCTCAGCGGCTGGCGAGCGTGGTCTGGGCGCGGCGCTCCGCCGAGGCGATCATGACATCGCGCTGCTCGGCAGCGGCGGCACGCAGGCCGGTGACGCATTCCTCCGCCTTGGCCCGGCCGCGGGCGTCGGCCGAGGAGGGGGTGCCGCAGGCGTCGCGGGCGGCGTGGAGGATGCGCAGGTCCAGCGCGGCGCGGCCTTCGGCAGTGGCGAGGTCGAGGCCGGCGGGGCTGATCACGATCCGGGTCGGGCCGGGCTGCGCGATGGCGGGGGCCGCAGAGAGGCTGGCCGCGGCGACCGCGGCGAGAACGAGGGTCTTCATGGCTGTGTCTCCGTGAGTATCTGGCAGGCCGGCCCTTCGCCGGTGCAGCTCCTCTTTAAATCAGTTGCAAAACGCAACGCAAACAACGTTATTGCACGTGTAATCTGCAAAAGTGCAGAATGACGCGTGCGCCCGCAGGGCGCAGGGGAAGCAACCATGACGCTCGACTGGGACGATCTCCGCTATTTCCTCGCCGTCGCGCGCAGCGGCAGCGCGCTCGGTGCGGGCCGGGCGCTGCGCGTCAGCCAGACGACGGTCGCGCGCCGCGTCGCCGCCTTCGAGGAGCGGCTCGGCCTCGTCCTCTTCGAGCGCCGCCAGGCCGGCTATGCGCTGACCCCGGCGGGTGAGGCCCTGGTGCCCGAAGCCGAGGCGATGGAGAGCGCTGCCGCCGCCTTCGCCGAGGCGGCCGGCGCGCAGTCCCGCGAGGCGCGCGGCACGGTCTGCCTGACGACGCTCGAGCTCTACGGCGTCACGATCATGCCGCCGATCCTGAAGGCGCTGCACGACGCGCATCCGGGCGTCGTGATCGAGCTCGACCTGACCGACCACCGGCGCGATCTCGGCGCGGGCGAAGCCGACGTCGCGCTCCGGGCCGAGCAGAAATCGAGCGACATCGGCCTGGTCGGGCGGCGCGTCGGCACGGACAGCTGGACGCTCTATTGCAGCCGGGACTATGCCGCCGCCCACAGCCGGCCGTACAGCGCCGCCGACCTTCGGGAGCATCCGATCATCGGCGGCGGCGGCGAGAAGATCTGGCCGCGCTACCGGGCCTGGCTGCAGCGGCTGAAGCTGGAAAGCGCGGTGACGATGCAGGCCAGCTCCGGCACCGGCCTGCTCGCCGCGGTGCGCGCCGGCGCGGGGCTGGCGGTGCTGCCGAGCTTCGTCGCCGACCGCGACCCCGATCTGGTCCGCTGCCTCGAGCCGATCGCCGGCGACGAATACGGGCTCTGGCTGATGACCCATGAGCGGCTGCGCCACACGCCGCGGATCCGGGCGGTGATGGACTTCCTGGCCGCGGCGCTGACCAAATTGTCGCGGGAGACGCTGGCGGCGGGCGAGGGGCGCTGGGCCGCCTGAAGGCAAAGCGGGATTCCGCACGAGAATGTTTGACGCCTCCGCGTCAAAAGCGCATGATCGTGCCGCAGGCGTGAACGGGATTGGTGATGCGTAAGCCTTTGCGGAATGACGGAAAAACGGTGGCGCCGATGCTCCGCGACAATGACGGGGACGTCGTCCGCCAGTCCGTGCTCGCGCCGAACGGCAAGGAGATTTTCACGCTCCCGCAGATCATCGACCAGCTGACCAGGCCGAACGTCGCCTGGGCCACCGGGGAGATCGGCATCGGCTTCAATCCGATGCCCAAGGCCGGCCCCGGCACGATCACCTTCGCCTTCTTCGACGACGCCAGCCAGGTCTATTCATCCGAAAAGTCGCAATTCTCGCCGATGACCACAGCGCAGCGCGACGCGGTTCGCGCCGCCTTCGCCATCTGGAGCGACTTCATCCCCGTCCACTTTGTCGAGGGGACGCCTGCCACCGCCGACATCAACCTCGGCAATCTCGATACGACCGAGGATTATTTCGGTGCCTATGCCAGCTATCCCGGCAACTCGCTGGTGGCGGGCGACATCTGGGTCAACATGCTCGGAGGCGTATACAATCAGGTCGCGCTCGGCGAGTCGGCCCTCCGCACCCTGTTCCACGAAATGGGCCATGCGCTCGGCCTGTCGCATCCCGGCGCCTATGACGCCGCCGAGGGGGTCACGATCACCTACGAGGCAAATGCCGAATATTATCAGGACAGCCACGAATATACGATCATGTCCTATTTCGGCTCCATCAATACCGGGGCGACGAGAACCTCCTTCGCGGCAACGCCGTTGGCGCACGACATCGCCGCCATCCAAAGCCTCTACGGAGTGAACCTGACGACCCGGACCGGCGATACCGTCTATGGTTTCAACAGCACTGCCGACCGGCCGGCCCTCGACTTCACGAAGAATACGGCGCCGGTGGTTGCGATCTGGGACGCGGGCGGGCGCGACACGCTCGATTTCTCGGGCTGGAGCAGCAACAGCCGGATCGACCTTTCGCCCGGCGCCTTCAGCGACGGCGGCGGCCAGACCAGCAACGTCCAGATCGCTTTCGGGACGATCATCGAGAATGCGGTGGCCGGCGCCGGCAACGACAGCATCACCGGCAATGCCGTCGGCAATGTGCTGCAGGCCGGCGGCGGCGCCGACACGATCCGCGGCGGCCGCGGCATGGACCGCATCGAGGGCGGCGCCGGCGCCGACATCTTCGTCTTCGGCACCGCCGGCGAGAGCCGCGACCTGGCCGCGCGCTCGGACGGCAAGAAGGCGAGCGCGGACCGCCTCAACGACTTCCTCTCGGGCACCGACCGGATCGACCTCAGCGCGGTCGACGCCAATCGCGGCACGGACGGCGACCAGGCATTCAGCTGGATCGGCACGAACGCCTTTTCCGGCGTCGCCGGCCAGCTCCGCGCCGAGGTGCTCGACGGCCTGGTTCATATCTATGGCGACACCAATGGCGACCTCCGCGCCGACCTGCACATCATCGCCAGCGGCACGCAGATCCTGGTGAACGACTTCATCCTCTAGCGGTTCATTGAGCGTACACGGCCGGATCGTTACGCCGCCGGTCCATGCTTCTCGCCACCCTGCTGACCGCGCTGCAGCCGGCCGCGCCCGTGCCCGCGGAGGTGCACGATTGCGCGCCCCGGGTGAATATAACCGCAGCCGGCCCGCCGCCGCCCGTCTTCCACGCGCAGCGTATGGAGGTCGCGCCCGAGCGGCGCATCTTCCTCTCGCTCGACGTTTGCGGCGGCGGCGACTTCCGGGTCGAGCGGCGGCGGGCGGGGAGCCCCGAGGACGAGCGCGAGCCGCTGCAATGGGTGCCGGTCTCGCAATGCGCCGCGCTCGGCGCCTGGGTCCAGGCGGCGACCCGGCTCAGCCTGCCCGCGCCGATGCTCCGCGAGCATGTCGCGCCGCGCGGGCCGATTCGCGGCACCTGGTACGAGCTCAATGCGCGGACCCGGACCGGGCCGGGCTGGCTCGGCCATCTGACCCTCCGCGTCCTCGAGCCGGAGGGGGCGCCGCCCAATGCGCTCAGCAGCTGGTTCAAGGAGGGCGAGCGGGTGTTCCAGATCTGCCGCGACCAGGGCCATGGCGGCGAGGGCTATGCCCCGCTCCGCCGCCGCCCGCCGAGGCCGCGCCAATGAGGCGCCTCCTTCTCTGCCTTGCGCTGGCGTCCGCGCTGCCGTTCGCAGAACCCGCCGCGGCCGCGCCCTCGACGATCCGCGACGCCCACCGCCATCATGGCGAGCTCTTCCGGATTCGCTTCGAGCCGGCGATGAGCATCGAGTTCACCTACCGCGTCTTCCACGCCGATCCGTCCGACCCGGCCAGCCTGCTCGTCGAGCGGAGCAACACCTGGCTGGGCGAGGAGAGCTTCGTCGACCTCAACCTTGCCGGCTGCCCGGCGCTGCGCGAGGCGGTGGCCGCGCTCGCGCGGATGGAGATGCCGGCGATCACCCTCGGCGATAACCGCCACTACGATTACAGGGCGCCGCGGCCGCAGATTTACGAGTTCGACGGCTTCGTCCGCTTCGCCAATGGCGCGGAGGGCGAGATCAGCTTCACCAGCTACGACGTGCGCGGCCGCCCCGCCGACCCGCAGCTCGAATGGATGCGCCGGCTGGTCCGGGCGTTCGACGCCTGCCGGCCGCGGCCGGACCTGCATTATTGAGGCGCTGGCGCCCGATTTGCTTTTCCGTTCCGGCTGCCTAGATTGAGTCCATGCGCGGCTTTTCTCCTTTCGAGCGCTTCCGGCTGCATGGCGGCAGCCTGATGTCGCGAGCCCGGCCCTCGGGGCGCGCCGCGCGCTAGCGGCCGTCCGCGAGGGGTATTGATCCGGGTCCGGGCGAACCGCCGCTGAGGCGCGCATCGCATTGCCGGCCAGCGCAGGTTCCCGCGGGTCCATTGCCACTTTCAACCCAATCAGCAATCGCCCGGCGCCATTCCGCCGTCGCGACAGGAACTCATCATGTCCGAAGCCGTCAGCACCCGTACCCGCAGCCTCCTGGCCCGCTCTTTGCCGCTCGTCCAGCAGCGGCGCGAGACGCTCGTCGAGCGCATGGAGGCGGCGCTCGCCGAGCTGGACACGAAGGAGACCGCCCTCGGCCAGGCGGAGGTCACCGCCGTCGTCCTCGTCGACCTGCTGCTCGACGAGGCGAGGCAGCTGGTCGAGCACGGCGCCTTCGGGCCGCTCTCCTATGTCAGCGGGGAGCATTACCTGCTCGAGATTACCGGCCGCCATTATTCCCGCTTCGGCGACGCGCTGCTGCCCGTGCTGCGCGACCTGCTCGGCCCGATCCCGCCGCGCGAGGTGCTCGCCGCCTGGGTCGATACCTTCTGGGCGATCATCAACGCGGCGGAGGGGGGCCGGGCGGAGGCGGCAGCCGCCGCGCCGGGCTGAGGCCGGGCGCCTGCCGGTCTCAACGGTCGCTCGCGGCCGCTCAGGCAAGGCCCAGGGCCTCCCGGATCGCGATCTCCACCGGCGCATGATCGCCGTCCGCCCGCTCCAGCTGCAGCGGCTCCCGCGGCAGCAGGGGCGGCTGCGCCATGAAGCGCGGGCGCGTGCCGCGGTGGGGCTGGGCGGCGTGGACGAGGAAGGGGTGGCAGAGGAAGACGGTGCCGGCCAAGCCTGTGGCGACGCGCTCCTCGCGTTGCGCGCTTTCGTCAAAATCATTCGCGGCAAGCTCACCTAGGGTCAGGCCCGCCTCACCCGCAGGGGCGAGGCGGCGGGCGATGTCGCGGTGCGAGCCGGCGCGCAGCCGCGTCGGGGCGTCGTCCGGGCCGACGTCGGAGAAGAGGAAGAGCATGAGCAGGGCGCGGCCCTTCGAGCAGATGTTCGCGCGCCACTGCATGAAGTCCGGCGTCTCCGTGCCGAAGCTGACGTCGATATGCCAGCCGGCGTCGCCCGGATCCGCGTCGGAGGGGAAGCGGACCGGGAAGGTGCCGAGCGCGCCCGGCGGCAGCCAGCGGCCGGGGCCGACGAGCTGGTCGTAGGCCCGGGTCAGGCGCTCCGTATTGGCGGCCTCGGCGAAGGGACCGGCGAACCGGTCGAGCCGGACGACCGGCCGGGTCCACGTCTCCGGCCGGCCCGGGTCGAGGCCGAGGGCCTGCCAGAGGATCGCCCGGCAGCGCTCCGCGAGCTCGCGCGGGAAGGCGCGGGGGACGGCGACATAGCCGTCGCGGATGAAGGCGCTGATCTCGGTGGGCGTGAGGGTCATGATTTAGGTCTTCACTCGCATTGACGGCAGGCTGCCCGCCGATCCGCAGGAAACGTGCCGACGCGGAGGTTTCTCCGCCGGCCTGCTCCGCTCCCGCGCCCGGGACGAGGGAAGGATCGGGTCAGTCGCGCTCGACCGGGCGGGCGCAGCGCCGGAAATTCGCGCCGTTGCCGGCGATCGCGCGGCCATTGTCGACCAGCCGGAACCGCCAGGTCTCGCGGTCGCGGGTCGGCCTGCCGTCATGATCGACATGCTGCGTCGCCACCTCGATCTCGGTGCGGCCCAGCCAGCGCACCCGGAGGACCCGGTAGTGGACCTCGAAGTTCCAGAGATCCCGCGCGGCGATCGAGAAACGCGGCTCGAAGCCCTGGCACCCGCCCGGCGTCTCGTCCCAGCCGCCGCGGAAGGCGGGCGGGATCTCGCGGAGCGGCGCGCGGGGCTGGGCAACGGCCGGCGCCTGGGCGACCAGCAGGAGCGCGACGGGAAGCACGTGCCGGAGCCGGATCATGGGCCCGGTTCATACGCCCTCCGGGCCGGCGACTCCACCGCCTTCGCTGCGCCTCACGGATCGTCCTCCGCCGGCCAGTAGAGCCGGAACAGACGGCGAAGCTTACGAAGCTTACACGTGCCATCTGTGCTGTCGGGCGGGGCGTTTGAGAGGTCTGCGCCTTCTGCCCCTCCACCAGCAAGTTGCCGGTCCCCCTCCCCATCACAGGATGGGGAGGAAATTTCGTGCGGCCAGGACCCCCGGCCGATCTCGGCGAGGAGGCCGCCATGTTCGGCGCGGGCGATCTCTTCGTCGGTCCAGTCGAGCATTTCCGCGGGGTCGAGGTCGTCGGTCGGGATCTCCCGTGCGAGGCCGCCGCCGGCCTCGGCATAGGCCGTATGGCGGGCGAGCATGGCGCGCTCGCTGCCGGACCAGTACAGGGTCCCGTCGCTGTGCGACCAGGCCTCGCCTACCTCGCGCGGACCGCCGTCGTCGCGCTTCAGCGGGAAGCGGGCGGCGAGGAAGCGCTCGGCCCCGGCATTGCCCTCGGGCAGCAGGTCCAGATAGCGGTCATATTCGGCGGCGACGGCATGGACCTCCGGGCGGCGCTCCACTTCGGCGGCGAGCCGGTCGAGGCGGGTGAGATGCGCCATGGTGAGGCGGTTGTCGAAGCGGTGCCGCTCCATGACCAGCTCGCCATTGCGGTAGATACGGTCGATCACGCCGTGCCGGGAGCGCGAGGCGACGTCGTCGGCGGTGGCGGCGCGGGAGAGCAGGATCGCCGCGTCCCAGCCGAGCGCGAAGGCGTGGCCGGCGGCGCTGTTGCGGCGGGCATAGGCGGCGACCCGGCTCATCCCGCAGGTGCGGCAGGCGTCGGCGACGACGCCGGCTTCGGCGAGGGTGGTGAGGAAGAGGCGCTCGCGCTCGGGGGTCCAGCCGTCGTGGCGCGCGGTTGGTGCGTCGGGCGGGGGCGGGGCGGTGGTCCAGGCGGCGAAGAGTTTGGTGGAGACGAGGGAGGTTGGTTCGCCTTCGCGGGTGAGACCAAGGTCCGGGGTGGGCGGGAGATGCGGGTGCGCGGCGGCGGGTCGGGCCGCGGCGCTGCTCAGCGCGTCCTTCGCGCCCTGCAGGTAGAAGAGGCGGGCTTCCTCCGAGGGGAAGTGGAGATCGGTCTCGGGATCGTGGATCGCCGGTGCCGGCGCGGGCGGATCGGGTGGGTGCTCCATCGATCAGCGTAGGACAGACAAACTCCTACATTGGAAGGGGAATCCGGTCCGGAACGGATGAGTCAGGGCAGCAACGCCTTGGCCGGTTACCGGGCAAAGGCTATATTGACGCAATGACCGCGGAGAAGAACCTGTTCGATTCCCCGGAGGCCGAGGCCAAGTCCGAGGCGCGCGCGGAAGCCGATGTTCGCGCCGGGAGGCTGATCTCGCACAATGCGGTGCGGCGCTGGCTCTCGTCATGGGGCAGCGACAAGAGGCTGCCGAGGCCGCGCTCCGGCGAGTGACTTGAAAACGATCGTCTGGACCGACGAGGCGATCGACCATCTCGAGGCGATCGTCACTTATGTGTCGGTATACGATCCCGCCGCCGCCGAGAGGCTCGGGCGCAAGTTGATCGAGCTGGCCGACAGTTTGATGGAATTTCCTGATCGGGGCCGCGAAGTCGGCGACGGCAAGCGGGAGATGGTGACGGTCTGGCCCTATATCCTGCGTTATGATGTGGAGGCTGAGCGGGTGATCATCCTGCGCATCCGGCATGGGGCACGGAATGAAGAACCATGAAGCAGGTGCATCCTGGATCGAGTCCAGGATGACGAGCAAAGTCACGCGACCGGAACGCGACGTGGATTGAGATAATTGAACTGCGCCTGCTCGAAGCGCTCTTCCAGCGCATCGAGCCCGTTAGCTCGCTTAAATGCGACTTCAGATGCAGTGATCGGTATCAACCAATAGCAGCGACACTTTGCACCGCGCTCATCCAAAATTTCCAGCTTTGGTCCGTCAAGATAGGGCAAAGAGATCAGGCCGTGATCGCAGTCTGAACCGGGCAACCACGGCTTCCCGAAATTGACCGAATGGCCAAGGTCCAAATGCTCGGCGGTGCGGTGAAAGTAAGCGGTCATGTAAAGGAGTTCGACCAGTTCCGACGCGTCAGTGGCGCCGAACATGTGCAACTCCACCGGGGATTCGTCCTCAGGTTGAGACATGCAACGGGTGGCATAAACCCACATGTTGCGGTCGGCCAAAGGGGGATATTTCAGGACAAGGAAGTCTTCCGGCAGGGAGCGGAACGGTCCGAACGGGAACAGACAAGGGATACCCTCGGCCCCCCAAACCGCGCGGTAATGAGCCTCAATTGCTTGTCTACGCCTCATTTGGGGACGTCCAGGGTCTAGTCCACCAACTCCACCGCCATCGCCGTCGCTTCCCCGCCGCCGATGCACAAAGCCGCAATCCCGCGCTTCCCGCCCGTTCGCTCCAGCGCCGAGATCAACGTCGCCAGAATCCGCGCCCCCGACGCCCCGATCGGGTGCCCCATCGCCGTGGCGCCGCCGTGGATGTTGACCTTCTCGTGCGGGATGCCGAGGTCCTGCATGGCGAACATGGTGACGCAGGCGAAAGCCTCGTTGATCTCGAACAGGTCGACGTCGGCGACCTTCCAGCCGGTCTGCTCCAGGAGCTTCTCGATCGCGCCGACGGGGGCGGTGGTGAAGAGGGCGGGCTCGCGGGCGTGGGCGGTGTGGCCGGCGATGCGGGCGACGGGCTTCAGGCCCCTGGCCTCGGCGGTGCTGGCGCGGGCGAGGACGAGGGCGGCAGCGCCGTCGCTGATGCTCGACGCGTTGGCGGCGGTGATTGTGCCGTCCTTGGAGAAGGCGGGCTTCAGGCCGGGGATCTTGGAGGGATCGCCCTTCAGCGGCTGCTCGTCCTTGTCGACGGTCTCGGTGCCCTTGCGGGTCTTCACCTCGACGGCGGTGATCTCGCGATCGAACCAGCCGCTCCGCTGGGCGGTCTGCGCGCGGGTCAGCGAGGCGATGGCGTAATCGTCCTGCTGCTGGCGGGTGAGCTGATAGTCGCAGGCCGTGGCCTCGGCGAAGGTGCCCATGGCGCGGCCGGGCTCATAGGCGTCCTCGAGCCCGTCCAGCATCATATGATCGTAGACCGTGTCATGGCCGATGCGGGCGCCGGCGCGGTGCTTCTTCATCAGGTAGGGGGCGTTGGACATGGACTCCATGCCGCCGGCGACGATCAGGTCGGCGCTGCCCGCGGCGAGGCTGTCCGCGGCCATCATCGCCGCCTTCATGCCCGAGCCGCACATCTTGTTGATGGTGACCGCCTCGGTGGACTTGGGGAGGCCGGCGAACAAAGCGGCCTGGCGGGCCGGGGCCTGGCCGAGGCCGGCGGGAAGGACGCAGCCCATATAGCAGCGGTCGACATCGTCGGGGGAGACGCCGGCCCGCTCGACCGCGGCCTTGACGGCGGCGGCGCCGAGCTCGGTCGCCGAGGCGCCGGCGAGGCTGCCCTGGAACGAGCCCATCGGGGTGCGGGCGTAGGAGAGGATGACGACGGGGTCTGCGTTGCTCATGTCCATTTCCCTCGTCATTCCAGCGGAGGCTGGAATCCCTGCTGACTGCGCATGGACCCCAGCCTTCGCTGGGGTGACGGTTAGAGTGAAGTTGTGACGGCCACATAAGCGTGGCGGGCGGCTTGTTCAAATGGCGCGGGGAGGATATTCCAGGGCCGTGATGAAGGCACCGCCCGTCGCCCTTGCCCTGGCCGCCGTCGCGCTGGCGGGGAGCCTTGGCGCCACGGCTGCGCAGCAGCCGGGCGCGAAGCAGGAGTTCGTCTGGCCCGCGCGGATCAGCAATGCGAAGGTCCTGCCCGCCGATATCGGCCAGGAGCGGCTCCGGACCACGATGGTCGGCTTCGCCCGCTCGCTCGGCGTGCGCTGCACCTTCTGCCATGTCGGGCCGGAAGGGGCGCCGCTCAGCCAGCTCGATTTCGCCTCCGACGCCAACCCGCACAAGGAGCTGGCGCGCGGCATGATTCGGATGGTGCAGAAGCTGAACCGCGAGGACCTGCCGGCGATCGTCGGCGAGTCGGAATCGGGGCGGCCGCGGGTGACCTGCTATACCTGCCACCGCGGCAGCGAGCATCCGGAGACCCAGCTGCCGCCGCCGCCGCCGCGGCCCGCCGCCGCAGCGACGCCGCCGCAGCCGACGCCGGCCAGCTAGCTCCGGCCCACCTTGTCGCGGCGTTCGCGGCTCTGTAGGCGCGTCCGCGAAAGGGAGACGCCGACATGTCCGAGCTGGGCCTCGATTTCGAACTGGGCGAGATGGCCGACACGATCCGCGACACGACGCGGCGCTTCGCCAGCGACCGGATCGCGCCGCTCGCCGCGAAGATCGACGAGGAGGACTGGTTCCCGACCGAGCTCTGGCCGGAAATGGGCGCGCTCGGGCTGCACGGGATCACCGTGGCGGAGGAGGATGGCGGGCTCGGGCTCGGCTATCTCGAGCATGTCGTCGCGCAGGAGGAGGTGGCGCGGGCCTCGGCCTCGATCGGGCTCTCCTACGGCGCCCATTCCAACCTCTGCGTGAACCAGATCCGCCGCTGGGCGAGCCCGGAGCAGAAGGCGAAATATCTGCCCAAGCTGATCTCGGGCGAGCATGTCGGCTCGCTGGCCATGTCGGAGGCGGGGGCAGGGTCCGACGTGGTGGGGATGAAGCTCAAGGCCGAGAAGGTGCAGGGCGGCTATGTGCTGAACGGCACGAAGTTCTGGATCACCAACGCCGCTTATGCGGACACGCTCGTCGTCTATGCGAAGACCGCGCCGGGCGAGGGCTCGCGGGGGATCACCACCTTCCTGATCGAGAAGGACATGAAGGGTTTCTCGATCGGCCAGAAGCTGGACAAGATGGGGATGCGCGGCAGCCCGACCGCGGAGCTGATCTTCGACGAGTGCGAGGTGCCGGACGAGAATGTGATGGGGCCGGTCAATGGCGGCGTCGGCGTGCTGATGTCGGGGCTGGATTATGAGCGGACCGTGCTTGCGGGGATCCAGCTCGGGATCATGCAGGCCTGTCTGGACGTGGTGCTGCCCTATGTGCGGGAGCGCAAGCAGTTCGGGAAGCCGATCGGCTCGTTCCAGCTGATGCAGGCGAAGGTGGCGGACATGTATGTCGCGCTCAATTCGGCGCGGGCCTATGTCTACCAGGTGGCGCGGGCCTGCGACCAGGGGAAGACGACGCGCTTCGACGCGGCCGGGGCGATCCTGCTGGCGAGCGAGAATGCGGTGAAGGTCGCGAACGAGGCGGTGCAGGCGCTGGGCGGGGCCGGCTATACGAAGGACTGGCCGGTGGAGCGCTATTTCCGGGACGCCAAACTGCTCGATATCGGCGCGGGGACGAACGAGATCCGGCGGATGCTGATCGGGCGGGAGCTGATCGGGGCCTAGTCAGCTCCGTCGTTGCGAGGAGCGAAGCGACGCGGCAATCCAGCGGGCCTTGGGCGCCGCACTGGATTGCTTCGCTCCGCTCGCAATGACGACTCCTCCTAGAAAATCGTGACGCGCTGGTTCGGCGGCAGATAGAGCGCCTGCCCTGGCTGCACGTTGAACGCCCGGTACCAGGCGTCGATGTTCCGCACCGTCTCCGCGCGCCAGCGGCCCAAAGCGTGCGAGCCCGAGGCGATCTGGGCGCGGATCGCGGCCTCGCGGGTCGATTCCCGGCGGCTCTGCGCATAGCCGAGGAAGAAGCGCTGGTCGCCGGTGAGGCCGTTGATCACCGGCGCCTCCCGCCCGTTCAGCGACGCGCGGTATGCATCATAGGCGGCGGCGAGGCCGGCCACGTCGGCGATATTCTCGCCGAGGGTCAGCTCGCCATTGACCATCAGGTCGGGGAAGGCGCGGTAGAGGCTGTACTGGCGGACCAGAGCCTGGCTCGCTTCGCGGAAATGGGCGGCGTCCTCGCTCGTCCACCAGTTCCTGAGGCGTCCTTCCGAGTCGAACTCGGCGCCGAGATTGTCGAAGCTGTGGCTGATCTCGTGGCCGATCACCGAGCCGATCGCGCCGTAATTGTAGGCGGGGTCGGCGTTGCGGTCGTAGAAGGGCGGCTCGAGGATGCCGGCCGGGAAGTTCATCGCATTCTGCAGCGGCAGGAAGACGGCGTTCACCGTATGCGCGCCGAGCCACCATTCGTTGCGGTCGACGGGCTGGCCGAGCTTGGCGAGCTGGTGGCGATATTCGGCTTCCTGCGCCCGCCAGAGATTGCCGAAGGCGTCGTCGCGGCGGATCTCCAGCGAGGAATAATCGCGCCAATGTTCGGGATAGCCGATGCCGACGCGGACGGTCTCGACCTTGCGGCGGGCCTCGGCGAGGGTGGCGGGCGCCATCCAGCTGAGCCGCTGCAGGCGGCGGTCGAAGGCCTGGACGATGTTGCGGACCATCGTATCCACGTCGGCCTTGGCGGAGGCGGGGAAATGGCGCTCGACATAGATGCGGCCGACCGCGTCGATCAGCGCGCCGCTGGTCGCCTGGATGGCGCGGCGGTCGCGCGGGCGCTGCTGCTGTGCGCCGGAGAGGACCCGGCCGTAGAAGGAGAAACGCAGGTCGTCCCAAGCCCGGGGCAGCACCGCGGTCATCCGGCTGGCGGTGTGAAAGGCGAGCCAGTCCTTCCAGGTCTCGAGCGGCTCGCTGGCGACGAGCGCTGACATGCCGCGCACCGGCGCCGCGTGCCAGGCGATGATCCGCTCCTCGCCGCCGAGACGCGCGGCCTGGAAGAAGGCGTCCCAGTCGATGCCCGGGGCGCGCGTGGCGAATTCGGCGCGGGGCCAGGTCTCGACGCGGTGCGGATCCTGCGCGGCGACCGCGTCGACATGGGCGCGGGCGATCTTCGTCTCGAGGTCGAAGATGCGCTGCGCCTTCGCCTCGGCGTCGGCCGCGCCCATCAAGACGAGCATGTCGCGGATATAGGTGCGGTAGCCCTCGCGGATGCGGACCATGTTAGGCGCGTCGGAGAGATAATAATCGCGGTCGGGCAGGCCGAGGCCGCCCTGCAGCAGATAGGCGTAGTTGCGGTTCGGATCCTGCAAGCCCTGCGCGACGAACACGCCGAACAGATTCTCGGTACCGAAGCTGGTCGCGTTCAGCGGATCGACGTCGGCGCGCATGGTCGCGCCGAGCGCGGCAGAGAGCGCGCGCCGGTCCGAGATGGCGGCGATCCGGGCGAGGTGAGGCTGGAGGGGGGCAATGCCGCGCGCGTCGATCGCGGGCTGGTTCAGATATGCGGCATAATAGTCCGCGATGCGGCGGGCATCGGTGCCGGCGGCCGGGTTGGCGCGGCCCGCATTGGTGATGATGTCGATGTTGCGCCGCTCGACCAGCTGCGCGGCGGTGAGGAAGGAGCCGATCGAGGCGCGGTCGGCCGGAATCTCGGTCGCCTTGCGCCAGCCGCCATTGGCATAGGCGTCGAAGCCGTCGCCGGGGCGGACGGACTTGTCTATGCCGGCGACATCGACGCCGACGGTGCCGCGCGGGGCGGGCTGGGCGATGGCGGCTGCGGCGATCAGGGAGAAAGCGGCGGCGAGCGCGAAACGACGCATGAATGTGCAGTCCTTGAATCAGTGGATCACAAGGAGCGGCTCTTAGGGCGATTCACGGGACTGTCCCAGTCCAATCACACAGTGTTGGCCGTGCGCGCGTGTCGTCCGTCGAAAACGCAAGATCGATCAAGGGATGCCAAGGCGCGGCCTGCGCCGCTATGCTCGGCGGCGATGCCCGTGCCGCCTTTCCCCCGCGCCGAACTCCGACGCCCGCGCTCGTGCTGGACCGGCCGGCGCTGGCGCGGAACATTGCAAAGATGGCCGCCTTTGCGGCGGCGCGGGGGATCGCGCTGCGGCCGCACGCCAAGACGCACAAGAGTGCGGAGATTGGGCGGCTGCAGATCGCTGCCGGGGCGGTTGGGCTGTGCTGGGCGAAGCCGAGGCGCTGGCCGCGGAGGGACTGGCGAACCTGCACCTGACCTCGCCGGTGGTGGCGGCCGGGGCGATTGCGCGGCTGATCAGCCTGAACGGACGCTGCGAGGGGCTGTCGGTGGTGGCCGATCATCCGGCCAATGTGCGGGCGCTCGATGCGGCGAATGCGGGCATGACGCTGGCGGTCTTCGTCGATGTGGACCCGGGCATCCACCGGACGGGCGTCGCCTCGCCGGAGGCCGCGATCGCGCTGGCGGCGGAGATTGCCGGGTCGGGCAATCTGACGCTCGCCGGCGTGCAATATTATTGCGGCTCGCAGCAGCACATCCAGAGTTTTGCCGACCGCCGCGCGGCGATCGCTGACCGGACGGATTATCTCAGGACCGTGCTCGACGCGCTGCGCACGGCGGGCCACGCCATCCCGATCGTGACCGGCGGCGGGACCGGCAGCTTCCTGATCGACGCCGAGCTCGGCGTGCTGACCGAGCTGCAGGTCGGCTCGTACATCGTCCTGGACCGCGACTATGGGGAGTGCGAGCTGGCCGTGCGCGACGCGCCGGTGTTCGAGCCGGCCCTGTTCGTCGACGCGACGGTGATCAGCGCCAATGCGGCGGGGATGGTGACGGTCGACGCCGGGCTGAAGGCGCTCTCGACCGATGCGGGGCCGCCCGTCATGATTGGCGGCGGCCGCTACGCGTTCATGGGCGACGAGCATGGCGCAATCTTCCCGGACGGCCCGCTGCCGGGGCTTGGCGAGCGCGTCACGCTCCAGCCGGGCCATTGCGACCCGACGGTGAACCTGCACGACGTCTATCATGTGGTGGACGGGGACATGGTCGTGGACATCTGGCCGGTGACGGCGCGGGGGCGGTCGGCCTAGAAGGGTGCGTCAACGCGTGAGGGCGAGCCAATGAGCCCCGGACTGATGAACCTCCTGCAATGGCCCGTCATGCTGGCCGGCGCATTAGCAACCGCAACCTCTCCTGCGCTCGAAGCCGCCGTCTGGCATTGTCCCGTCACAGAGGCGCTGCGCTGCGACGCCGGCTCGGCCTGCGTGCCCGGCCCGACGAACGTCATCATCCTGGTGGATCCGGGCCGCAACCGGTTCGCGCGTTGCTGGGACGACCTCGCCCATTGCGACTATTTTGCCGCCCGCTTCCGGCGACGCGGCGAGCAGCTGACGGCGCAGGGTTCGGCTGACGGGAACTTCATGAACCTGTCGCCCGAGCTGGCAGTGACGGAGGTCTCGTCGATCGGCAACGACGTGTTCATCTTCCGGGGCCGCTGCGGGCCGGCCCCCGACGGTCCGCGGCCGGAAGGCCGACCCTGAAAAGACCCCGCGCCCGCACGGCCGGGAGTTGCCCGCGCCTCTCCCCGGGGCTAGGCGGTCCGGCAACGCAAAGGGGAGCCCGGATGAGCGAGTTACTGCTCAACAGCCTGCAATATTATGGCGCCGCGGCGGGCGCGGTGGCCGCCCTGATTGTGAGCCTCGACCTCGGGCGGAAGCCGACGGGCTGGGCGTTCGTGATCTTCGTGACCTCGTCGATCGCCCTGATCGGCTGGGGCTTCCTCAACGACGAGGGCAAGGGGATCGGCACGCAGAACGTGATCCTGCTCGTGATCAACCTGATCGGCGTGTACCGCTATCTGATCCGGAAGAAGCCGGTGCATGGGGAGGCTGCGGCGTGACTTTCACCCACCGTCATGCCAGCGAAGGCTGGCATCCCGGCGGCGCTGGCGATGGTCTCGGACTCGGCGTGGACCCCAGCCTTCGCCGGGGTGACGGTTTGGGGTGATTGAATGACGCTGCTGACGACGAAGATCGACGAGAATGCCGACGCGGTCCGGCGCTATGCGGCGCACAATCGGGGGCTGGCCGAGGAACTGCGGACGAAGGTCGCGGAGGCGGCGCTGGGGGGCAATGCGGCGTCGCGCGAGCGGCATGTGTCGCGGGGGAAATTGCTGCCGCGCGAGCGCGTGGAGCGGCTGCTCGATCCCGGCTCGCCTTTCCTCGAGATCGGCCAGCTGGCGGCCTGCGACATGTACAAGCAGGAGGTGCCGGGGGCAGGGATGATTGCCGGGATCGGCCGCGTCTCCGGGCGCGAGACGATGATCGTCTGCAACGACGCGACGGTGAAGGGCGGCACCTATTATCCGATGACGGTGAAGAAGCATCTGCGCGCGCAGGAGATCGCGCTGCAGAACCGGCTGCCGTCCGTCTATCTGGTCGATTCGGGCGGCGCGAACCTGCCGCACCAAGCCGAGGTCTTTCCCGACCGCGAGCATTTCGGGCGGATCTTCTACAACCAGGCGCAGATGTCGGCCGAGGGGCTGGCGCAGATCGCCTGCGTGATGGGGAGCTGCACGGCGGGCGGCGCCTATGTGCCGGCGATGAGCGACGAGACGGTGATCGTGCGCAACCAGGGGACGATTTTCCTGGGCGGTCCGCCCCTGGTGAAGGCGGCGACGGGCGAGGTGATTTCGGCCGAGGAACTGGGCGGCGGCGACCTGCATGCGCGCAGGTCGGGCGTGGTCGACCATCTCGCCGAGAATGACGAGCATGCGCTGACCATCGTGCGGGACATCGTGGCGCGGCTCAACACGGTGAAGGCCGTCGACATCGACCTCGCCGAGCCGGTGCCCCCGCGGCTCGATCCGGAGGGGCTGTACGGGGTGATCCCGGACGACGTGCGCACGCCCTATGACGTGCACGAGGTGATCGCCCGGATCGTCGACGGCAGCGAGTTCCATGAGTTCAAGCCATTGTTCGGCTCGACCCTGGTCTGCGGCTTCGCGCGGATCTGGGGGATACCGGTGGCGATCCTCGCCAATAACGGCATCCTGTTCAGCGAGAGCGCGCTGAAGGGCGCGCATTTCATCGAACTGGCCTGCCAGCGGCGGACGCCCCTCTTGTTCCTGCAGAACATTTCGGGCTTCATGGTCGGCGGCAAATATGAGGCCGAGGGGATCGCCAAGAACGGCGCCAAACTGGTGACCGCGGTGGCGACGGCGAGCGTTCCGAAGATCACCGTCCTGATCGGCGGCAGCTTCGGCGCGGGCAATTACGGCATGTGCGGGCGGGCCTATTCGCCCCGCTTCCTGTTCACCTGGCCCAATTCGCGCATCTCGGTGATGGGCGGCGAGCAGGCGGCGAGCGTGCTGGCGACCGTGCACAAGGATGCCGAGACCTGGACGGCCGAGGAAGCGGAGGCGTTCAAGGCCCCGATCCGCCAGCGCTACGAGGACGAGGGCAATCCCTATCACGCCACCGCCCGGCTCTGGGACGACGGGATTATCGATCCGGTGCAGACCAGGGACGTGCTCGGGCTGGCCTTCGCCGCGACGCTCAACGCGCCGATCCCCGAGCGGGCGAGGTTCGGCGTGTTCCGGATGTGACGATGGCGCGCGACTATGGGCCGGTGCTCGAGCGCGCCGAGGACCTGCAGGCGTTCAGCGGGTATCTCGACGCCGAGGACCTGAAGCGGCAGGGCAAGGTGCGCGTCGCGTTCCAGACCGCGGTGCGCAATCTCGTCTATGCGCTGTATCGGGAGAGCCCGGACCATGGCGCGCTCGGCTTTTCGGTTTCGGGGGATCTGGACCGGATTGCCAGAGCGGGCGAATTCAGCCCCGGCGCGGTCGCCGAGGCACGCGAGGCGCTGCTGCGGGAAATCCAGGCGCGCTCGCGCAACAGCGGGATGATGCGCTTCCTCGTCCGCTGGGGACCGCCAGTGCTCGGGCTCCTTGGCATCGCGGTCTATGCATTTTTCAAATGGCTGGCTCTCGGATGAGGCTTGGTGCCGTCAACGCGCCCGATGCGCCGCAGCCGTCGGGCGGCTATGCGCAGGGGGTGCGACTGGCGGATTTCGACGAGCTGGTCTTCGTCTCCGGGCAGATCCCGGTCGGCGCGGACGGGGCCGTGCCGGAGGGGTTCGGCGACCAGTGCCGTCTGGTCTGGCGCAACATCGAGGCGCAGCTGCGCGCGGCCGGGCTTGGGCTGGCCGATATCGTCAAGGTGACCACCTTCCTCGCCGACCGTGCCCATGCGCAGGAGAACAGCGCGATCCGGCAGGAGGTGCTGGCGGGCTTGACCCCGGCGCTGACCATCATCATCGCGGGCATCTACGATCCGGCCTGGTTGCTGGAGATCGAGGTGGTCGCGGCGCGTTAAGGGAGGCGAGGATGCGAATGACTCATTTTTCGGCCGGGGCCCTGGCGGCCCTCGTCACTTTCGCGGTCGGCGCGTCGGCGATCACCGCCCAGCCGCGCCGCGCCCCGGCGACGGCGCCGCTGTTCCCGCTCAGCGAACGCGACCTCGGTGCCACGCGCCAGTCGGGCTGCGAATGCACGTTCCGCGCCGGGCGCCATACCACCCTGTTCCAGATGATCGGCGACGAGGTGACCATCCGCACCCGCGCCGGGCGGCAGGTCTGCGCGATTTCCGCCGAGCAATTCTCGGCGCTGTCGAACGACAGGGGAGTGGCCGCCTGCGGCGGCCTGCGGATGAGCTTCAGACGCACCGGGCGCGTTTCCTCCCACCCGCAAAGCGACAGCGCCGACTGGCCGGCTTCGCTGACCGTGCAGCAGGGACGGACCAGGCGGACGCTCGCCGGCCGCTTCGGTTGCGCATGTTGAGGGGGGCCTCATGCTGAAATCTCTGCTCACCGGCGCCGCGATCGCCGCCGTCCTCGCTGCCGCGCCAACCGGCGTCGCGCAACCGTCCCCTTCCGCGCCGGCGCAGGCCGCCGCGCCGGCGCAGGAGGCGCCGCGCTGCCGCTTTACGCTGCAGGGGGCGCAGGTCTGGACCGGCGAACGGTTCGAGCCGCGCACGCTGCATATCGACGGGGCCATTTTCGTCGCGGCGGCGCCGGCGGGCGCGATCCCGATGCCGGCCCAGTGGATGTTCCTGATTCCGCCGCTGGTCGACACGCATACGCACGGACTGGACGAGCCGGCGGGGCCGAACGATCCGATGCACCGGGCGAACCTCCAGGCCGGCATCTATTATGCGCTGAACCCCAACAATATCCGCCGCGCCACACCGGGCGCGCCCTTCGGGCCGGACCAGGTCGAGGCGCTCTATGCCGGGGGCGGCCTCACCGGGCCGGGCGGGCATCCGCGGCCGCTCTACGAGATGCTGGCGCGCATGGGGCAGGCGCGCGGCTTCGACATGGGACCGCTGCCGGGCCGCGCCTTTCACGAGGTCTCGACCGAGGCCGAGACGATGGCGGCGGTCGAGCGCGTGCAGGCACAGGGATCGAGCGTTGTGAAGCTCTATCTGCTCCATCATGACGGCCCGGACAGCAAGGGGCTGAGCGCCGCCCTGTTCCGGACCGCGGTCGTCCATGCGCAGCTTCGCGGGCTGCGGCCGATCGTCCATGTCGAGACGGCGAGCGACTTCCGGCTCGCCGCCGGCACGCGCGGGGTCGTGGCGATCGTCCACCTGCCCGGGGCCTTTCCCCAGCTGCCGGACGACGCGGTCTACCAGCTGAATGCGGCGGATGCGGCGCTGACCGCGCGCAACGGGGTCAGCATCTCCACGACCACCGCCGTGGCGTTCAATCATACGAGCGGCGAGCGGCTGCTGCGCGCGCAGCGGATCCACGCCCACAATCTGCGGCTGTTGCGCGACGCAGGCGTGAACCTGACCGCGGGCGCCGACCGGCCGGGCGCGACCGCGGTGGACGAGCTCAACCTGCTGCGCGCGACCGGCCTGTTCGACGGCACGCAATTGCTCAACATCGCGACCCGCAACGGCCTGAAGCTGCTCTTCCCCGACCGGCGGATCGGCACGTTCGAGCCCGGCAGCGAAGCGAGCTTCCGGATCATGTTCGCCGACCCGCGGAATAACTGGTTCTGGCTCGACGACGCGCTTGGCGGGATGCGCGGCGGGCATGTGATCAGCGACCAGACGGGTATGCTGCGCGGGCTGTGCGGCGGAGGAGCGGCGACCGCCCAATGATAAGATCCCTCCTCATCGCCAATCGGGGCGAGATCGCCTGCCGGATCATCCGCACGGCGCGGAAGCTCGGGATCCGGACGGTCGCGGTCTATTCGGACGCGGATGCGAAGGCGCTGCACGTGCGCGAGGCCGACGAGGCCGTGCCTATCGGGCCGAGCCCGGCGCGGGAATCCTACCTGGTCGGCGAGAAGATCATCGCCGCGGCGAAGGAGACCGGCGCGGAGGCGATCCATCCGGGCTACGGCTTCCTCAGCGAGAATGCCGGCTTCGCGCAGGCGGTGATCGATGCGGGGCTGGTCTGGGTGGGGCCGGACCCGTCGAGCATCACCGCGATGGGGCTGAAGGACGCGGCGAAGAAATTGATGGCCGAGGCCGGGGTGCCGGTGACGCCCGGCTATCTGGGCGAGGACCAGGACCCGGCGCGGCTCAGGGCCGAGGCGGATGCGATCGGCTGGCCGGTGCTGATCAAGGCGGTCGCGGGCGGCGGCGGCAAGGGGATGCGGCGCGTGGACGCCGAGGGCGAGTTTGCCGACGCCTTGCTCTCCTGCAAGCGCGAGGCGGCCTCGTCCTTCGGCGACGACCGGGTGCTGATCGAGAAATACATCCTGCGTCCGCGCCATATCGAGGTGCAGGTGTTCGGCGACCGGCACGGCAATGTCGTTCACCTGTTCGAGCGCGACTGCTCGCTGCAGCGCCGACACCAGAAGGTGATCGAGGAGGCGCCGGCGCCGGGCATGGACGAAGCGACGCGGGAGGCGGTGTGCGGCGCGGCGGTCAGGGCGGCGCAGGCGGTCAATTATGTCGGCGCGGGGACGATCGAATTCATCGCCGATGCGAGCGAGGGGCTGAAGGCCGACCGCATCTGGTTCATGGAGATGAACACGCGCCTCCAGGTCGAGCATCCGGTGACCGAGGAGATTACCGGGCAGGACCTGGTCGAGTGGCAGCTGCGCGTGGCGAGCGGGGAGAAGCTGCCGCTCAGGCAGGAGGAGCTGTCGATCAACGGCTGGGCGATGGAGGCGCGGCTATATGCCGAGGATCCCGCCACCGACTTTTTGCCAAGCACCGGGCGGCTGGAGTTTTTCTCCCTGCATCCCATGGGCCGGGTGGAAACGGGCGTCGAAGAAGGCGATGCAATTTCGCCTTTCTACGACCCGATGATCGCGAAGCTCGTCACGCGGGGACAAGATCGCGATGCGGCGCGGCTTGCGCTGATGGGGATGTTGGGCGGCAGCTACATCTGGCCGGTCAAGACGAATGCGGCCTTCCTGTACAAGTGCCTCGACAACGAGGCGTTTGCGCAGGGGGATGTCGATACCGGCTTCATTGGGCGGGAGATTGAGCGGCTGCTGCCGGATACAGAGCCGAGCGAGGCGGCGCTGCGCAGTGCAGGATGGCGATATCGGGAAGATCATGCCGACTGGGCCGACTTCACCCGCATGGATCCCTGGAACAGCCTATTCAACTTTCGGGCGAACGCGGCCTCCCGATCCACCGTGACCCTGTTCCTGGACGGTCGTGCCGTCGACCTGCCGGTCTCTGACGAGAGCTCGCCCGAATTACCCTCCAGTATGCATCCGGGGGGACCGGTTATCGTAAGCGACCAAGGCCAAACGCTGGTCTTTCAGCTTCGACATTCCGGCGAGAATGCCGGCGCCGCTGCCGGCGACGGCGCGATCGTCTCGCCCATGCCGGGGAAGATCATCGCGCTGGAGGTGGCGGCGGGCGACGTCGTGACCAAGGGCCAGAAACTGCTCACGCTCGAGGCGATGAAGATGGAGCATAGCCTGACCGCGCCGTTCGACGGTAAGGTGGCGGAGCTGAACGCCGAGGCGGGGGCGCAGGTGAGCGAGGGGGCGTTGCTGGTGCGGATCGAGAAGGGGGACGGCGCCTGATGCCCGGCCGCTATTACGAGCAGTGGAAGCTGGGGGACCGGATTAACCACCAGCCGCACCGGACGGTGACCGAGACCGACAATCTGCTGATCTCGACGCTGACCCACAATCCGCAGCCGCTGCATCTCGACGAGACCTATGCGGAAGGGACCGAGTTCGGGCGCATCGTCGTCAACGGCACCTTCACGTTCGCGCTGCTCGTGGGTCTCTCGGTCGGCGATACGACGCTCGGCACGCTGGTCGCCAACCTCGGCTACGACAAGGTCCGCATGCCGAAGCCGGTGTTCATCGGCGACACGCTCCGGGCGGAGACCGAGGTGGTGGCGCTGAAGGACAGCAATTCGCGGCCCGAGGCGGGGATCGTCACCTTCGAGCACCGCATGTTCAACCAGCGCGACGAACTGGTCTGCGTGATGGAGCGCACCGCCTTGATGCAGAGGCGCGAGGGATGAAGCTCCGCTCGCTCCTGTTTGTGCCCGGCGACCGGCCGGACCGGATGGAGAAGGCGCTGGGCGCGGGGGCGGATGCCTTGATCCTCGACCTCGAGGATGCGGTGGCGCCGCAGAACAAGCAGGTGGCGCGGCACGAGGTCGCGCATTTCCTGAACCAGCATAATGAGGCGCGGATTTTCGTCAGGGTGAACCCGCTCGACAGCCCGGAGAACGAGAAGGACCTGAACGCGGTCCTGTCCTCGCATCCGGACGGGATCGTGCTGCCCAAGGCGGAGGGCGGCGCCTCGGCGGCGGAGCTGGCGAAACGGCTCACCGAGCGCGGCAATGCGACCGCGCAGATCCTCGCCATCGCGACGGAGACCCCGGCGGCGATCTTCCAGCTCGGCACTTATGGCGGGGCCAAGCGGCTGCTCGGCCTGACCTGGGGTGCCGAGGACCTGCCCGCGGCGGTCGGCGCCGCGACCAGCCGCACGCCGGACGGCAGCTTCACGCCGCCCTACGAGCTGGCGCGCTCGCTCTGCCTGTTCGGCGCGGCGGCGGCGGGCGTGCTGCCGATCGAGACGGTCTATCCCGCCTTCCGCGACCTTGAAGGATTGGCCGACTATGCGTCGCGGGCGCGGCGCGACGGCTTCCTCGGCATGCTGGCGATCCATCCGGACCAGGTGCCGGTGATCAACAACGCCTTCACGCCGAGCGAGAAGGAGCTGGAGCATGCCCGCGCGGTGATCGCGGCGTTCGAAGCCAATCCGGGCGCGGGCGCCTTGTCCCTGGACGGAAAAATGATCGACCGGCCGCACCTGCTGCAGGCGCAGCGCATCCTTTCCCTGGTCTGATCGCTCCACTTCGTCATCGCGAGGCTGGATTGCGCGCCTTCGGCCCGCATTGACGATGTAACCCGATCGCAACTGAATTGTAAAAAAAGAGTCACAGAATCTTGCCGGATTCGTCACGTCGGCGTAACCTCCCCGTCACATCAGGGGAGACTTGCCGTGAAGACGTCTGTCACGCTTGTTTTGCTTTCCGCCGTCTCGCTGTCCGCCTGCGCGATGAACCGCACGGCGCCGCTTGCCGAGACCGGCGCCTATCAGCCCGGCGCGCTCGCGGTCGCAGCGATCGAGCGGCAGGACTGGGCGCGGGCCGAAATGCTGCTGACCGATACGCAGCGCGGCAGCGCCGACGATCCGGCGCGGCTGATAAATCTCGGCAAGGTCTATTGGGAGACGGGCCGGCAGGACCAGGCCCGCGCGCTCTGGCGCCGCGCCGCCGCGATGACGCCGGTCGACGTCGAGACGACGGGCGGCCGGAGCATCTCCACTGCGGTGCTCGCCCGCGAGGCGCTCGCCGCCTATGGCGCCGGCGGCCCGGTGGTCGCCGCGCGGCGCTGACCTCCGGGGATCGATATTATTGGTCATCCCGCGAAAGCCGGGACCCATGAACCCGGTTTATTCAGGTGAGGCGGAGGCGCCTTCGCATCCTCTCTCACTGCGGTGTTCATAGGTCCCGGCTTTCGCCGGGATGACTCTGAGGGTGCTTCCGCCTAATTCGCGGAGCGTGATCGAGGGGCTCAACTGGGACATCCCGCTCTGGCTCGCCGCCCTGCTCGGCGGCCTGCTCGGGCTCGTCATCGGCTCCTTTCTCGCCACCTTGCTGATCCGCTGGCCGAAGGGCGAGCGGGCGCTGGCGGGGCGGTCGCGCTGCGATGCCTGCGAGGCTGTGCTGGGGCCGCTCGACCTGGTTCCGGTCCTGTCCTGGCTGCTCCGGCGCGGCCGCTGCCGGCGCTGCGGCGCGGCGATCGACAGGCGGCATCTGGCGATCGAGCTGGCGGCGGCGCTGATCGGTGTGGTTGCGGCGCTGGCCCACCCGCTGCCGCTGGCCCTCGTCACGGCCGGGCTGGGCTGGTGGCTGCTGCTCGCCGCCGCGCTCGACGTGCAGGAGCAGTGGTTGCCGGACCTGCTTACGCTCCCCCTGATCCTGCTCGGCTTCGCGGCCGCCTGGGCGGGGTTCGGGCCGCCGCTCGGCGAACGGCTCTGGGGCGCCGGGATCGGCTGGGCGAGCCTCGAGGCGATCCGCTGGAGCTACCGTCTCTCGCGCGGCCGCGAGGGGATGGGTGGCGGCGATCCGAAATTGTTCGCGGCGGCGGGCGCCTGGGCGGGCGTCTGGAACCTGCCCGTGATCCTGCTCTGCGCCGGCCTGCTCGGCATCGCCGCGGCTTTGACCATGATGCTGCGCGGGCAGAAGGTGGAGGCGGGAACGCGCCTGCCGCTCGGGACGTTGCTCGCCTTGGCCCTCTGGCCCGCCTGGCTGCTGGTCGCCATTCAGCCCTCAGCCATATTGGGCCTGCTATGAGGAAGGCTTAAGGGCGGCGTCGATCCCTAGCGGCGCCGCCCGCCTTTTTGGGGACATGTACCTGTACGTGTCCCCATTGCTTTTTCGGCAGCAGTAATAGGGACAGGTGCGAGTACCTGTCCCCGCCCGAATCGCCTTGCGCGCGGCCGGAAAAGCTGTGAACCTCCCAAGGCTAGCGACTCTTCGGGGAAGGGGAGGCGTTTTCCGCCGCCAATTCAATGCGATGAGCCGTCCGGATTCGCCCGCGCCCGTGTCTTATTTGAGTCACGTGCCGGTCATAGGCGGGGCAGGTTGTGTTCCCGGGGGAGGTTTCGTCATCGCATCGCGGCTCGCCTTGACCCCGCGCCCACGCCTGATCGTGCTGCTGCGCCGGCTGACCGTCTATTCTGCGGCCGAGCTCGTCCTGCTCGTGCTGATCGCGGTCCAGACGGCGCGGCTGATCTGGGTGCTGGTGACGCCGCTCGGCCCGGTCGGAGACTGGCGCGCCGAGAGCCAGGCGCCGCGCGCCAACGGGGCGGTGCTCGCTGCGTTCGACCCCTTCTTCCGCCTCTCGGCCGGCGGCCCCGTGGTCGTCACCTCGCTGAACCTGAAGCTCACCGGCGTGCGCGAGGACCGGGCGACCGGGCGCGGCTCGGCGATCATCCAGCTGCCGGACGGGCGCCAGCTCAGCTTCATGGTCGGCGAGGAGATATTGCCGGGCGTGACCCTGGCCGCGGTCGGCTTCGACAATGTCACGATCAGCCGCGGCGGCGCGCAGGAGCAGATCTTCATCGACCAGTCCCAGCCCGCCGCGGTCGCGGGCGGCGATCCGAACAGCACGACGCCGGTGCCGCCGGGACCGCCGCAGGTGGCGACTCCGCAGGGCCCGGCGAGCGTCGCGGGGCTGATCAACTTCACGCCGCGCATGGCGGGCCGCGGGGTCAACGGGGTGATGGTGACGCCGGGCAATGACGGCGGCCGCGCGTTCAGCGCCGCCGGCTTCCAGCCGGGCGACGTGATTGTGATGGTCAACGGCCAGCGCGTGACCTCGCTCGATCAGGCGCGCGCGGCCATGGGTGCGGGCGGCGTGGTCAACGTCATGGTGGAACGGGGCGGCCGCGGCGTGCCCCTGCAGGTGAGGCTCAATTGAAAAGACTGCTGCTGGCCCTCTTGCTGATCTTCGCGCCCGTTTCGGCGGCCTCGGCGCAGCATGTGCTGAACCTGAGGGACGCCGACATCCGGGCCTTCATCCAGGACGCGGCGCGAGTGACGGGGCGGACCTTCATCATCGATCCGGCGGTGCAGGGCCGCGTCTCGGTGGTGACCCAGCGGCCGGTCTCCACCAGCGAATATTTCGAATTGTTCCTCTCGACGATGCGCGCCAACGGCTTCGTCGCCGTGCCCGTGCGCGGCGGCGCCTTCCGCATCCAGCCGATCGCCGGCGCCGCGGCCAACGCGCCGGTCGGCGGGTCGCGGCGGAGCTCCTCCGCCTTCATCACCGAGATTTTCCGCGTGCGCCATGTCGAGGCGGCGCAGGCGGTCGAGAGCCTCAGGCCCCTGGTCAGCCGCGACGGCGCGATCACCGCCAATCGCGGCTCGATCATCGTCTCCGATTTCGCCGACAATATCGCCCGCATCCGCCAGGTGCTGGCGCGGATCGACGTCGACCAGAGCGCGACCCGGGTGGTCGGCCTGCAGAATGCCGGCGCCCGCGAGATCGCCGCGGCCCTGACCGAGCTTGCCCCCGACGGCGTCTCGGTGGTGCCGGTCGACAGCTCCAACGCGATCGCCTTCCGGGGCGACGCCGCCTCCGTCGCCAATCTGATCCGGATCGCCGAGGATCTCGACCGGCGCGCCGCCAATGGCAGCGAGATCCGCGTCGTCTTCCTCCAGCATGCCGATGCCGAGCAATTGCTGCCGGTGCTGCAGCAATTGCTCGGGCAGACTCCGACCCAGGCGCCGGCGCGCCAGCCCTCGCGCGGTCGGCGGCCGAGCACGACGGGCTCGCAGGCGGGCCGCCCGTCGGCGGCCAATGCCCGCGAGCCTTCGGCGCCAGCGCCCGTGGCGGCCGTGGCCGCGGCGCCGAGCGGCGCTACGCAGACAATCGGCCAGCGCAACGCCGTGGTCACCCGCTTCGAGGGCGCCAATGCGATCGTCATCTCCGCCGCGCCGGACGTGCAGCGCACCCTGGGCGAGGTGATCCGCCAGCTCGACGTCCGCCGCCAGCAGGTGCTGGTCGAGGCGATCATCGTCGAGATCGGCGACACCGCGGCGCAACGGCTCGGCGTCCAGCTCTTCCTCTCGGGCCTGCGCGGCTCGAACATCCCCTTCGCGATCACCAATTATTCCAGCATCGTCCCCAATATCGGCACGATCGCCGGCGCGATCGCCTCGCGCGAGCTGAGCGGGACCTCGACGACGATCACCACCGGCAACGGCTCGACCACGACCACGACGAACAATGGCAATTCCGACCTGATCGACGCGGCCGCCGCGCAGCTCGCCCAGATCAATGGCGGCCTGCTCGGCGGCGCGATCCAGAGCGGCAACGCGATCTTCGGCGCGATCGTGAACGCGGTCCGTTCCGACAACCAGTCGAACATCCTCTCCACGCCGTCGATCATGACGCTGGACAATGAAGAGGCCTATTTCCTGGTCGGCCAGGAAATCCCGATCACCACGGGCGAGGCTTTGAGTCCCAATTTCGACAACACTTTCCGCACCGTGCAGCGCCAGAATGTCGGCGTGACCCTGGAGGTGACGCCGCAGATCAATGCCGGCGGTACGATTAAGCTCGACCTGAGGATCGAGGTCAGCTCGATCGCCGGGCCGGTTTCCTCGAGCTTCCAGGACCTGATCCTCAACAAGCGTGAGCTGGAGAATACGATCACGGTCGACGAGGGCGAGATCGTCGGCATTGGCGGGCTGCTCGACGACAATGACCGGCGCACGCTCGACCGCGTGCCCTTGCTCGGCGACATCCCGATCCTCGGCAACCTCTTCCGCTCGCGCGGGCGCTCGCGCTCGCGGACCAATTTGATGGTGTTCATCCGCCCGACCATCCTCAGGACCCGCGAGGATGCGCAGGCGATGACCGCGCGGCGCTACAATTATGTGCGCGGCCACCAGATCATCGCGACGCCGAACCGCGAGCCGACGCTCGACGAGGTCGTGCGCGACTATCTCGGCACGACGCCGCCGGTCGCGCCGGACAGCCCGCGCCCCGGTGACCAGGTCGTCGCGCCGCCGCCGGCCGCGCCGGCCGCCGCAGAACAGCTGCCGCCGCAGGAGGCCCCGGCCTTCCGGGCGCAGCCGCAATGAGGATCGCCCGCGGCGAAACCGGCGAAGCGGCGGTCGTCGTGGCCGAGATCGTCGAGGCGCCGACCGTCGAGGACGGCACCCTGCTCGCGCGCGTGCCCTATGGCTTTGCGCGGCGGCATGGCCTGCTGCCGACCGGCGAGTCGGACGGCAAGCTCGACGTGGCGATGCGCGAGGGCACCGATCCCGGCGCATTGATCGAACTGCGCCGCTATCTGGCGCGGCCGTTCACGGTGCACCGGGTAGACGGGCCGGCCTTCGACCGGCTGCTCTCCGATCTCTATCCGTCGGGCACGGAGGCGGCGGCGGACGCGGCCGGCTCGATGGGCTTCGACGGCGATCTCGGCCATCTCGCGGCGGCGCTGCCGAGCGCGGAGGATCTGCTCGACACGTCGGACGACGCGCCGGCGATCCGGCTGATCAACGGCATCATCGCCGACGCCGCGCGGCAGGGCGTCTCCGACATCCATATCGAGCCCTATGAGACCGGCCTCGTCGTGCGCATGCGGATGGACGGGGTGCTGCGCGAGACGCTTCGGATGCCGCCGCACGTGGCGCCGGTGGTGGTCAGCCGCATCAAGGTCATGGCCCGGCTCGACATTGCCGAGCGGCGGCTGCCGCAGGACGGGCGCATTGGCCTCACCCTGGGCGGCAAGCTGATCGACGTCCGCGTCTCCACCTTGCCGAGCCGGGCGGGCGAGCGCGTCGTGCTGCGCATCCTCGACAAGGAAAATGCGGGCATCGACCTCGAGATGCTCGGCATGACCGACAAGACCGACGCCCTGCTCCGCGCCGCGCTCGCCGAGCCCAACGGCATTGTGCTGGTGACCGGCCCGACGGGCTCGGGAAAGACGACGACGCTCTATGCCGGGCTGAAGCTCCTGAACGACGGCAGCCGCAACATCCTCACGGTCGAGGACCCCGTCGAATATGCCGTGGACGGGGTCGGCCAGACCCAGATCAACCCGCAGGTCGGGCTGACCTTCGCGACCGGGCTGCGCGCCATCCTGCGGCAGGACCCGGACGTGGTGATGGTCGGCGAGATCCGCGACCGGGAGACGGCGGACATCGCCGTGCAGGCGGCGCTCACGGGTCATCTCGTGCTCTCGACCGTGCACACCAATGACGCGATCGGGGCGATCACGCGCCTGCGCGACATGAAGGTCGAGCCCTTCCTGATCGCCTCGACCTTGCGCGCGGTGCTGGCGCAGCGGCTGGTGCGGCGGCTCTGCCGGGAATGCCGCCAGCCGGTCGAGGCCTCGGGCAGCCTGCAGGGCCTGCTCGGGATCAAGCCGGGGACGATCGTCTACGAGCCAAGGGGTTGCCCGGCCTGCAACAACAGCGGCTACAAGGGCCGGATCGGCCTGTTCGAGGCGGCGCGGGTCGACGACGAGATCAGGCGGCTGATCAACCAGGGCGCGGACGAGGGCGCGATCGCGGCCCATGCCTTCAAGCATAGCGACACGCTGACCGAGGCGGCGCGGGCTCTGGTCCGCGAGGGGGTGACCAGCCCGGAGGAAGCGGTGCGCGTGTCGCGGCACGAGGCGGCCGATGCCTGACTTCGCCTATGTCGGGCTGGACACGGCCGGGCGCGAGAAAAGCGGCCATGTCCGCGCGGATACGAGCGAGGAAGCGCGCGCGACGCTGACGCAACGCAAACTCTATGTCGTGAAGCTGGAGCCGGCGGTGGAGGTGGCGGGGACGCGGCTCGTCTCCCGCGCCAGCCTGTTCTCGCGCCGCAAGATGGGGGTGAAGCAGGTCACCCTCTTCACCCGCCAGCTCGCCACCCTGGTCACGGTGAGCCCGCTCGAGGAGGCCTTGCGCACCGTCTCCCGCCAAGCGGAGCGCGAGGAGGTGCGCCGCGTGCTCGGCAATGTCCATGCCGGCGTCGTCGAGGGCCTCAGGCTCTCCGATGCGATGGCGCGCGAGGGCGGAAGCTTCCCGCCGCTCTACCGGGCGATGGTCGCGGCCGGCGAGGCCTCGGGAACCCTGCCGCAGATCCTGGAGCGCCTCGCCAATCTGATGGAGCGGCAGGCGCAGGTGCGCGGCAAGGTGCTCTCGACGCTCGCTTATCCGATCATTCTCGCCTTCTTCGCCGCCTTCGTCGTCTTCGCGCTGATGATCTTCGTGGTGCCGAAGGTGGTCGAGCAGTTCCAGGACGTGGGCCAGCAACTGCCCTTCCTGACCCGGGCGGTGATCGGCCTCTCCAATTTCCTCGCCGCCTGGTGGTGGGCGCTGCTGCTCGGGCTTGCGGTCGGGACCTTCCTCTGGATCCAGGCGATGAAGGACGAGGGCTTCCGGATGAAGTTCGACCGCTTCCTGCTGCGCCTGCCTCTGGTCGGGCGGCTGATCCGCGACCTTCACGCGGCGCGGATGGCGCGGACGCTCTCGACGATGGTGGCGAGCCGGCTGCCCCTGCTGGAGGGGCTGAAGCTGACCACTGAAACCGTACACAACCGCGTGCTGCGCGCTGCTTCGGCCGACATTGCCGAGACGGTGCGGACCGGCGGCAGCCTTTCGGGTGCGCTGCGCAAGGCCGGCATCTTCCCGCCCTTGCTCGTCTATCTCGCCGCCTCGGGTGAGGCCTCGGGCAAGCTCGACGTGATGCTGGAACGCGCGGCGGACTATCTCGAGCGCGAGTTCGACGCCTTTACCGCGACTGCGCTTTCCCTGCTGGAGCCGGCGATCATCATCTTCATGGGCGCGGTGGTCGCGCTCATCGTGCTGTCGATCCTGCTCCCGATCCTGCAACTCGATACTCTGGCTGGTAATCTCTGATGCGCAAGTTCCTGCTCAATCGTCTCCGTTCCCGTCTCCGCCGCCGGCGCGAGGAGGGCTTCACGCTCGTCGAGCTGATGGTGGTGATCGTGATCATCGGGCTGCTCGCCACGGTGGTGATCATCAACGTGGTGCCGGCGCTGGATACCGCGTCCGAGACCAGGGCGAAGGCCGATATCGAGATGATCGACCAGGCGGTGCAGCGTTACTATCTGGACAATCGCCGCTATCCGACGACCGAGGAAGGGCTGGCCGTGCTGCAGCCTTATTTGCGGCGGGTGTCGCAGGACCCCTGGAACCGGCCCTACACCTATGCGGCGCCCGGACCGAACGGGCGGCCTTATGCGATCTCCAGCCTCGGCGCGGACGGCCGCGCGGGCGGCAGCGGAAAAGATGCCGATATCGTCAGCAACTGATCCGGCGACCCTGCTCAGCTTCGGGGGGGAGGGCTGGCTGCTCATTGAGAGCGGCGGCGTCTCCGTGCGCGGGGGGCCGGACGACGTGCCGGAGCTGCCCGCAGGCGCGCCGACGGCGCTGGCTGTGCCGGGCGCCGAGGTGGCGATCCACTGGCTGGAACTGGCCGAGGGGCTGACCCAGGCGCAGGCGGCGGCCGCGGCCCGGCTGATGCTCGCCGATGCCAGCGCCGAGGGGCTCGGCGACATGCATGTCGCAATCGGTAGAGCGGAGCGTGGGCTGACTGCGGTCGCGCTCGCGCCCAATGCCAGCATGGCGCTCTGGGTGGCGGGCGATCCCGACCTGATCGTCCCGACCCATGCGCTGCTCTTGCCGCCCGAGGAGGGGCTGGTGCGCCGCGACGCCGGCGCGGTGCCGGACTATCGCGGGATGGCGGCTTCGTTCAGCGTCGAGCCCGATATTGCCGAATTGCTGACCGGCGAGGCGCCGGTGCGCGCGCTCGACGAGGCGGAATATGAGGCTGGGCTACCGGCGGCGCTGGCTGCGCCCCTGGTCAACCTGCGCCAGGGCCCCTGGGCGCGCCGGCGGCAGTGGATTGTTGACGTGACCGCCACGCGCCGGATCGGCTGGCTCGTCCTCTCGCTGGCGATGCTCAGCCTCGTCGTGCTGCTCGTCCAGATCATGCGCTACGCGCAGGCCGCCAGCGCGATCGAGGAGGAGGCGGCGCGGATCGGCGCACGGGCGCCGTCGGGCGACAGCAGGCCGGGGCTGACCCCGCTCGCCGCCGTTTTGTTCGGCGCGATCCAGGCGGTGCCCAATGTCGAGCTCGGGCGCCTCGAATATCGCGCCGACGGCACGCTCTCGGCGACCGTCACGACGGACACGCCGGCGACCCTGCAGGCGCTGCGCCGGCAGATCGAGATTGGCGGTCTGCAGGTCCAGGAAGGGACGGTGCAGCCGCAGGGCGCGCGGCCGACCGCCGAATTGCTGCTGAGGGCGTCATGAGCTGGTGGATGGAACGGAGCCGGCGCGAGCAGAGGCTGATCCAGATCGCGGCTTTTCTCGCCGTGCTCGTGCTGGGCTGGCTGCTCGTCGTGCGGCCGCTGCTGGATTCGCTCGACGCCGCCAGGGCCCGCCATGCCGCGGCGGTGGTCGCGCTCGGCGAGGCCCGGTCCCGCGCTTTGCCAGGCAACGCCCCCGGCGCGCCGGCGGCGGGGCCGGTGGACGCGCTCGTCGCCCGCACCGCCAATGAGGCGGGTTTCACCAATGCGCGGATCACCAGCCAGGGCGCGGAGCGGGCGAGCGTCGCCGTCGAGGCGGCGCGGCCGCAGGTGCTGTTCGGCTGGGTGGCGCGGCTGGAGCAAAGCGGCCTGCGCATCGAGCGCCTGCTGGCCCGGACCAACAGCGACCGCACCATCGCCGCCGAGCTCACCGTGCGGAAGAGGGGCGGCTGATGCGCATCCGCCTGCCCGTGAGACGCACCGTCTTCTTCCTCGCGGCGCTGACCGCCGCTTTGCTCGTGCTGCTGCCCCTGCGCCTCGCCGCCGGCTGGTTCGACCTTGGCGGACGCGGCCTCGCCGCGCGCGAGGCCGAGGGCAGCCTCTGGTTCGGCCGGCTGCGCGAGGCGCGGCTCGGGCCGGTGATCCTCGGCGACGTCGACGCGCGGCTCAACCTGCTGCCCTTATTCCTCGGCCGGGCGCGGCTGTCGCTGCACCGGGACCCCGATGCGGGCGGGCCGTTCGACGGCGCGATCAGCGTCAGCCGCAACGCTTTCGGGCTGGAGGATCTGACGGGGCAGCTGCGCACCGGGGAGCTGTTCGGGCCGCTGCCGATCACGACGCTCGACCTCACCGACGTCAGCGTCCATTTCGAGGGCGGCCAGTGCGAGAGCGCCGAAGGCCAGGTCCGCGCCGGCCTGTCGGGCGAGCTGGCCGGACTGCCTTTGCCGACGGCGATCGGCGGCACCCTGCGCTGCCAGGCGGGCGCCGTTTTGCTGCCGCTGGCCGGCCAGTCGGGGATGGAGCAGGTCAATATCAGCGTCGAGGCGAGCGGGCGCTGGCGGGCGGAGCTGATCGTCCGCGCGACCGATCCCGCGACGATCCAGCGGCTCACCGCGGCCGGCTTCACGCTCGGCCCCGGCGGCTATGTGCGGCGGATCGACGGCTCCTTCTGACCAGCCGAGTTGAGTCGCCGGAAAGAAGCCGCCTTCCGACCGTTCCTGCCGCGTAACGTCGACAGGAGAGAGCCATGAAGTTCATTGCCTTCGCGGCCGTCGCTCTGCTTGCCACCGCCCCGGGCCTCGCCGCGCAGCGTCATCGCGCCCTGGCCGGCGGCGATCCCGACCTCGATCTCACCGTCCGCCCGCGGGCCGACGCCAGGACCGTCGAGCCAGGCCGCGACGACAATGTCTATCTCCCCGGCCTGACCGAGCGCGCCGACGCGGAGAGCGCCGCCGACATGAGAAATTATAAAGGGCAGGGCGGCCCGCTCGAGGACAGCCTCTATCCGCCCTGCTCGGCGCGGGTAACCGACCGCTGCATCCAGCTCCCGCGCCCGCGGCGCTGATCCTCGCATGATCGTTCCCGGGCCGGTACGCCGAGGCGACGGGCCGGCAGGGCGGGCGGAGCATCGCCCTCGCGCGTCGCCGGTTTGATCCATGTCAGGCGGAGGGGCTTGATGGCGGCTGTCCTGCGGCCGCCCGGACTGCAACGGAGATCGACATGAAGAAACTCCCGATCGCGGCGGCGGCGCTGCTTTTCGGAACCTCGGCCTATGCCATGGTGCCGTCGACCGAACCCACCGGCGTGGTGGTGGACAAGGATCCCTATACCGTCATGGGCACGCAGGCGGGGACGACTGCGCTCAGCGCGAGCGACGGCGCCTTCAAGCTGCAGCCGGCAGCGGCGGACTGGTGGGATAAGGCCGAGCCGGTCGCCTATGTCGCCGATGACGCCGCGCTTAAGGACGCGGAGCTGACCGACAAGGCCGATGTCGCCCTGGCCTCGTCCGACGATTTCGCGACGACCGACGAGGAATGGGACGCGATCGCGGCGCAGAAGGCCGTGGAGGAAGGCGAGCCCGCGCTTGACTCGGCGATCGTGGAGCCTGACCCCGTCGCCAGCGAGACCAGCGCGCTCGACGAGGAGCCGGTGCCGGTCGAGAATGGCGTGGGCGGTCCCTATCAGGGCGTCGAGACGGCCGCGACCGACGTCACGCCGCGCGCGGCGTCGCAAAACTATCCGGCCTGCCGGCCGGGCCCGGGCGACGATCGCTGCATCCAGCTCTATGAGCCGGGCGTGCGCGAGGAGCTCGCTTCCTGGAACCAGCCGACCGGCGGCTTCGCGGACACGCAGATGGCCGCTGCCGACAGCACCTCGGAAACCGAGCGTCTGAACCAGCTCGCGCTGGCCGACAGCACCAACGCGCTGCAGAATGTGCAGATGGCGGCCGCCGGGCCGATCGAGACGGCTGACGAGGCCGCGCTCGAAACCGCCGAGGCGCAGGCGCAGGATGCGGCGCTGATCCAGCAGGCGTCGTTCGAGGACGAGGCCACGGCCGACATGGCTGTGGACGAGGACCTGGCCGACGAGGAGCCCGTCGAGGTCTGACCCGCGTCGTCATTGCGAGACCGCGAAGCGGCGAAGCAATCCAGTCTCTGTGCTGGATTGCTTCGCTGCGCTCGCGATGACGTCAGCCGGCCGGCGGGGCGGGCGCCTTGTCGGCCAGCCAGAGGTTGAGCCTGGCGATGCTGCGCTCGAGCGCGCGGACGATCGCGCGCACCTGCTCCGGGTCGTTCTCCGCAATGGCGATCTCCGACAGCCACCAGGTGTCGGACAGCCATTCGTCGCCATCCTCCCGGTCGCTGACCGAGATGCCGAGATAGGCCTCCTCGGCCTCCACCCAAGCGCCATTCTCGCCCTGCTGGACGGTATGCAGGCGGACCTGCGCGGTCTCCTCGATATCGCCGAGCAGCACGTCGCGCGCCGCAGCGAGGAAAGGCTCGACCAGGTGCCAGTCCATCTTGGATTCGGCGAGAACCGCGAAGACCGCATTCAGGATCTGCTTCTGCGCGATCTGGTGGAAGTCGCCGAGACTGAGCGGGCCGTCCTCCGGAGGCCGCGGCTCTTCCTCCTCCTCGTCCTCGCCGGCGACATACCAGTCGGGATCGGGCACCTTGTCCGGCGCCGGATCGCCGGCGAGGGGGAGATCGGGCTGCGCCACCGGCTTTTCAGCGGATTCGTCTTTCTTCCTGGCCATGACGGCAGGGGCTGAGGCAAGCGGCGGCCCGGGTCAAGCGGCCTTTGCCGCGCGGCGCGGCCGCTTCGCGCCGTCGATCTCCAGGATCGCGTTCAGCTCCCCCCCGAGCAGGATGATGTAAGCGGTGAGATAGAGCCAGGTGAGGAAGGCGATCACGGCGCCGAGCGAGCCGTAGGTCGCATTGTAATTGCCGAAATTGGCGACGTAGAGGCCAAAGCCCGCCGTCCCCGCCAGCCAGACCAGGGTGGCGAGCACCGAGCCCGGCGTGATCCAGCGCCATGCCGCGCCCGGCCGGCAGGGGACGAAGCGGTAGACCAGAGCGAGCAGCAGCATCACGATCAGGCCGGCGCCGGCGATGAAGAGCAGGCGCAGGAAGACGGCGGTGACGCCGCCGAGGCCGGGCAGCAGGCTTTCGAGGAAGCTCAGCGCCGAGACGGTGGCGACGGCGAGCAGGAGCAGGAAGACGGCGCCAGCGGTCATGCCGAGCGCGGCGAGCAGGCGGCCGACGAAGCCGCGGCATTCCTTCACTTCGTAGACGATGTTGAGCGCGGTCATGATCGCGTCCGCGGCCTTGCTGGCGCCGTAGACGGCGACGCCGAGCGAGACGACGAGCGCGAGGCCGGTCCTGGCGTCGCTGCCCTGGGTCATCGCCTGCAACTGGTCGGCGACGATCGCGAAGGCGCTGGCCGGGAGGATCTCGGCGAGGCTGAGGATGTCGCGCGCCACCGTCAGCCGATCCGCGAACAGGCCGTAGCAGAGGACGAGCGCGGTCAGCAGCGGGACGAAGGCGAGGAAGGCGTAGAAGGCGACGCCGGCGGCGACGAGCGACAGATTGTCCTCGCCGGCATCCTTCCACGTGTCGCGCGCGATCCGTTTCCAGCCGACCGCCGGCGTCCAGTTTCCCATCGCGCGAAAAGCGGGCCGGCCGCTTTCCGGTTCCGGCGCCGCCGCGCTTTTCCCCCGCCGCCGCCGATGCTACCGCCGGGCGATGGACGAAGCCGCCTGGACCTTCTCGATCGACCGCGGCGGCACCTTCACCGATATCGTCGCCTGCGCCCCGGACGGAACCCGGATCGTGCGCAAATATCTGTCAGAGAATCCCGAGCGCTATGCGGACGCGGCCGTGCACGGGATCCGGGAGATTTCCGGCGGGGAGGCGGTGGGCAATGTGCGGATGGGGACGACGGTCGCCACCAACGCTTTGCTCGAGCGCAAGGGCGAAAGGGTGGCGCTGGCGATCACCGCCGGGCTCGGGGACGCCCTCCGCATCGGCTATCAGGCCCGGCCCGCTATCTTCGCCCGGCAGATCCTGCTGCCGGAGCCGCTCTACGGGACGGTGATCGAGGTCGAGGAGCGAGTGACGGCCGCGGGCGAGGTGCTGAAGCCGCTGGACCTGACGGCGGCACGGGCCGCACTGCAGGCGGCCCATGACGACGGCTATCGCGCGCTCGCCATCGTGCTGATGCACGGCTGGCGCTGGACCGCGCACGAGGCGGCGCTGGCCGCGGCGGCGCGGGAGATCGGCTTCACCCAGGTGTCGGCCAGTCACGAGGTCGAGCCTTTGATCAAGTTGATCGGGCGCGGGGATACGGCGGTGGTGGATGCCTATCTGTCGCCGGTGCTCAGGCGCTATGTCGACAAGGTCGTGGCGGGGCTGTCGGGCGCCGGGCGCCTCTTCTTCATGCAATCCAATGGCGGGCTCACCGACGCCGGGCGGTTCCGGGGGAAGGACGCGATCCTGTCCGGGCCGGCGGGCGGGATCGTCGGCATGGCGAAGACCGCGGCCGAGGCCGGCTTCGACCATGTCATCGGCTTCGACATGGGCGGGACCTCGACCGACGTCTCGCATTATGCAGGCGTCTATGAGCGGACCAGCGAGCGGGCGGTGGCGGGCGTACGCGTGCGCGCGCCGATGCTGGAGATCCACACGGTGGCGGCGGGCGGCGGCTCGGTCTGCGTCTATGACGGGCAGCGCTTCCGGGTCGGGCCGGAGAGCGCGGGCGCGGTGCCGGGGCCGGCCTGCTACCGGCGCGGCGGGCCGCTGACCGTCACCGACTGCAACGTCGTGCTCGGCAAGATCAGGGCCGAGCATTTTCCGCGCGTGTTCGGGCCGGACGGAGACCAGCCGATCGACGCCGACGCCTCGCTGGCGCGCTGCGCGGAGATCGCGGCCGAAGTGGGCAAGACGCCGCAGGAGGTGGCCGAGGGGTTCGTGCGGATCGCGGTCGACAATATGGCCAATGCGATCAAGCAGATCTCGATCGCGCGCGGCCATGATGTGACCCGCTATGTGCTGCAATGTTTCGGCGGGGCGGGCGGGCAGCATGCCTGCCTCGTCGCCGATGCTTTGGGGATCGACACGGTGATGATCCACCCGCTGGCGGGCGTGCTCAGCGCGCATGGCATGGGGCTGGCCGATCTGGTCGAGCTCCGGCAGCGGTCGCTGGGCGGCGGCGAGCTGGCGACGGTCCTGACGGAGCTGGAGGCCGAGGCGGTGGCGGCGCTGGCGGGCCAGGGCGTCGACGGGCCCGAGGTGCTGCGGCGGGCGGCCTTGCGCTACGAAGGGAGCGATACGGCGCTGGAGGTGCCGGTCTCCGGCGACATGCGCGGCGCCTTCGAGGCGGCGCATTTGCAAAGATTCGGGTTCATTGCGCCGGAGACGGCGGTGGTGGTGGAGACGGCGATCGTGGAGGCGCGCTCCAAATCCTCCCCGGCACGGGGAGGGGGACCGCGACGCGATAGCGGCGTGGTGGAGGGGCCCCCGAGCAAGTCACCGGGCCCCCTCGACCATCCTTCGGATGGTCCCCCTCCCCGTGTCGGGGAGGCGCTTTACGACCGCGCCTCTCTCAGCTTCGGCGACACCATCACCGGCCCGGCCCTCATCATCGACCCCTCCCAGACCACCGTCGTCGAGCCGGGCTGGCGCGCCACCGTGGACGCGCACGAAAACCTCATCCTCACCCGCGCCGTCCCCCGCGCCGCCGTCACGGCGTCCGCCGAGGCGGACCCCGTCATGCTCGAGGTCATGTCCAACCTGTTCATGGCGATCGCCGAGGAGATGGGGGTGGCGCTGAAGAACACGGCGTCGTCGGTGAACATCAAGGAACGGCTCGATTTTTCCTGCGCCCTGTTCGACCGCGAGGGCGACCTGATCGCCAATGCGCCGCACATCCCCGTCCATCTCGGCTCGATGGGCGACAGCATCAGGACGATCATCGCCGCGCGCGGCGAAGGCCGCGACGGACGGGGGATGAAGCCGGGCGACGTCTATGTGCTGAACGCGCCCTATCGCGGGGGCACGCATCTGCCGGACATCACGGTGATCCTGCCGGTATTCGCCAGCGATGCGGACGCGGCGCCGGCCTGGTTCGTGGCGGCGCGCGGGCATCATGCCGATATCGGCGGAATCGCGCCAGGCTCGATGCCGCCGGACAGCCGCTCGGTGCACGAGGAAGGCGTGCTGATCGACAATGTCCTGCTCGTCGATGCGGGCCGGTTCCTCGAAGGCGAGATGCGGGCGCTGCTCGCCTCGGGTGACTGGCCGGCGCGCAATCCGGACCGGAACATCGCCGACCTCAAGGCCCAGATTGCCGCCTGCCAGCGCGGCGCGAACGAGCTCCGTCGGGTGGCGGGCGAGTATGGCCGCGAGGCGATCGACGCCTATATGGCGCACGTCATGGCCTATGCCGAGGAGGCGGTGCGGCGGCTGATCGGGCGGCTCCAGGACGGGGCGTTCCGCTACGAGATGGACAATGGCGCCACGGTCTCGGTCTCGATCACGGTCGACAGGGAGGCTCGGTCCGCCGTCGTGGATTTCGCCGGGACCAGCGGCCAGCTCGCCGACAATTTCAACGCGCCTTATTCGATCTGCCGGGCGGCAACGCTCTACGTCTTCCGCACCCTGGTCGACGATCCGATCCCGCTCAACGACGGCTGCATGCGGCCGATCACGCTGAAGGTGCCCGAAGGCTCGATGCTGAACCCGCATTATCCGGCCGCGGTGGTGGCGGGGAATGTCGAGACCAGCCAGGTAGTGACCGACTGCCTGCTTGCCGCCACAGGCGCGCTCGCGCCGAGCCAGGGGACGATGAACAATTTCACCTTCGGCAATGCGCGCTATCAATATTATGAGACGATTGCGGGCGGCGCCGGGGCCGGCCCGGGCTTCGACGGGGCGAGCGCGGTGCAGACCCATATGACCAATTCGCGGCTGACCGACCCCGAGGTGCTGGAGACGCGCTTCCCGGTGATCCTCGAGCGCTTCGCGATCCGGCGCGGCTCGGGCGGGGCGGGCGCGAGCCGGGGCGGTGACGGCGCGGTCCGGCGGGTGCGTTTCCTCGAGCCGATGCAGGCGAGCATCCTCTCCAACCGTCGCCGCGTGGCGCCGCGGGGCGTCAAGGGCGGCGGCGATGCGGCGGCGGGGGTGAACCGGGTCGTGCGGACGGACGGATCGGAGGAATTGCTGACCGCCACCGCTTCGGCCGAGATGCGGCCGGGCGACGCCTTCGAGATCGAGACGCCGGGGGGAGGGGGGTACGGATGAGCTTCGACCATTACCTCCCGCTCGCCGGCATCCTCATCGTCGTCCTCGGCTTCGCGCTGAAGCTCAATCCGATGCTGGTGGTGACGGTCGCGGCGCTGGCGACGGGGATGCTTGCGGGGCTGCCGATCCAGGACGTGATCGCCCTGTTCGGCAAGGCGTTCACCGACAATCGGATCATCGCCATCGTCTGGATCGTGCTGCCGGTGATCGGCCTGCTCGAGCGCTACGGCCTGCAGCAGCGCGCGGCGATGGCGATCCGAAGGATCAAGGCGGCGACCGCGGGCCGGCTGCTGCTCATCTACCTGCTCGTCCGCCAGGGGACGGCGGCGCTCGGCCTCACCTCCATCGCCGGCCATCCGCAGACCGTCCGGCCGCTGGTCGCGCCGATGGCGACCGCGGCGGCCGAGGGGCAGCATGGCAAGCTCGACGAGGAGACCGAGGAGAAGGTGAAGGCCTATTCGGCCGCAACCGACAATGTCGGCCTGTTCTTCGGCGAGGACATCTTCATCGCGATCGGCTCGATCATCCTGATCCAGGCGACGCTCGCCACCTACAATATCGACCTGTCGCCGCTCGACCTTGCCAAATGGGCGATCCCGACGGCGATCGCCGCCTTCCTGATCCACGGCGCGCGCCTGCTGCTGCTCGACCGCTCGCTCCGGAAGCCGAGGCCATGATCCGGCTGGAGCATCTCTACATGCTCGCCGGCGCCCTGTTTGCCGGCTGGGCGCTGCTGAGCCTGCTCGACCGGAGCAACCGGAAGCGGCTCGGCAATGCGCTCTTCTGGGGGCTGATGGCGACGAGCCTGCTCGGCGGCTCCCATTTCACCGATTTCGGCAACGGCCTGATCGTGCTCGGCATGGTCGGCCTCGCCGGCTTCGGCTTCGTCGGCCGGGGCCACCCGAAGACGACCAGCGACGTCGAGCGCAAGGCCTTTGCCGAGCTGCGGGGCAACAAATTGTTCCTGCCGGCGCTGATCATACCCTTCGTCGCCTTGGCGGGGACCCTGCTCTACAATCATACGGCGCTTGGCCTGCTCGGCTGGTTCGAGGCGAAACGAGAGACCTACATCTTCCTCGCGCTCGGCGTTTTGCTCGCCCTGCTCGTCATCTTTGCCTGGCTGCGGCCGCCGGCAATCGCGCCGCTGGAGGAGGGCAGGCGGCTGATCGACGCGATCGGCTGGGCGGCGGTGCTGCCGCAATTGCTGGCCGCGCTCGGCGTCGTCTTCGCCGCCGCGGGGGTCGGCGGCATCGTCGGCGACACGACAAGGGCGGCGATCCCGGACGGCAACGTCTTCCTGACCGTGGTCGTCTACGGGCTGGGCATGGCCCTGTTCACGATGATCATGGGCAATGCTTTCGCCGCCTTCCCGGTCATGGCGACGGCGATCGGCGTGCCTTTGCTGATCCAGACCTATGGCGGCGATCCCGCGGTGATCGGCGCGGTCGGCATGCTGGCGGGCTTCTGCGGGACTTTGATGACGCCCATGGCGGCGAACTTCAACATGGTGCCGGCGGCGCTGCTGGAGCTCAAGGACAAGAACGGGGTGATCAAGGCGCAGATCGGCACCGCCATTCCGCTGCTGGTCGTCAACATCCTGCTGATCTATTTCCTGGCGTTCTGAGGATTCATGTCGCACCAGCTCACCCCCGAAATCGCCGGGCGCTTCGCGTCGATCGCGCTCGGCCATGTCACGCGCGAATATCCGCACAAGCTCGACCAGGTGCTGGAGGGGCCGGAGGATCTGCTGTCGCCGCGCCAACTGCACCCGATCTTCTTCGGCAGCTTCGACTGGCACAGCTGCGTGCACGGCTATTGGCTGCTGCTCAGGACGCTCCGGCGCTTTCCGGACATGCCGGTTTCTGTCCGGATCCGGACACTGGCCGACGAGATGCTCGCGCCCGACAAGGTGGCTGGCGAGCTGGCTTATCTCGACCGCGCCTATACGGGCGGGTTCGAGCGGCCTTACGGGTGGGGCTGGCTGCTGGCCCTGCACGGCGAGGCGCAGCGGCACGACGCGGCCTGGGCGGAGGACCTCGCGCCGCTGGCCCGGGCCTTCGCCAGACGGTTCCATAACTATCTGCCCAAGCTCACCTATCCGATCCGCACGGGCACCCATTTCAACACCGCCTTCGCCCTCATTCTCGCCCTGGAATGGGCGGCGGCGAACGACCTGGCGCTGGCGGCTCTGATCGGCGAGCGGGCCCGCGCCTGGTATCGCGAGGATCGCGACTGTCCGGCCTGGGAGCCGGGCGGGGACGACTTCCTCTCCTCGGCGCTGACCGAGGCCCTGCTGATGAAGCGGGTGCTGCCGCGCGGGGAATTCGCCGGCTGGTTCAATCTCTTCCTGCCCAGGCTTGCGGCGGGCGCCCCGAAGAGCCTGTTCACCCCCGCCTTCGTCTCGGACCGCAGCGACGGCAAGATCGCGCATCTGGACGGGGTGAATTTGTCGCGCGCCTGGTGCTGGCGGGAGCTCGCCGATGCGCTCGAGCCGGACCTCGCCGCCCTTGCGCAGGAGACGGCGGACCGCCATCTGGAGGCCAGCCTGCCGCACGTGGCCGGCGACTATATGGGCGAGCACTGGCTGGCGACCTTCGCCCTGCTGGCGCTGGAGAGCAGGAGCGCCGAATGAACGATCTCTATCTGAAGCTTGGCCGGGCCATGGCGACGAAGTGCAAGCCGGGCTTCCACCAGGCGGCCTTGCTCGCCGACATGGAGAAAGAAGGCGGCGACCTGAAGCTCACCTATTCGCTCGACGACGGCAGCGAGTGGGAGCCGGAGCTGTCGGAGGACGACCGGCACGAGCTGCGCGGCGTGCTGACCGAGGTCCGCCACGTCCAGGGCCAGGAGGACGGCAAGGTCTGGCGGACCTGCACGGTCGTGCTGACCCGGGGCGGCGGCTTCGAGATGGACGTGGGATACTAACTCCTCCCCTGCAAATGCAGGGGAGGATAACCTGTCGGCATGGTTTACAAATCCTTACCGCTTAACCATCGAAGCCCGCGGAAAACTGCGACTGGCCCGGGACTTGCTCTCTCGCGGGTATGAGCAAGCTGCGTAAATTCGGCCGCCTTTTCGTCATCAAGAACCGCTTCGAGGCCTGCGCCGTCATCTATGCGCTCGGGCTCGGCGCGATCGAGCGCGGCCTCCATTACATGCAGGTCTATCCGGGCTTCCCGGGCTGGCTGTTCATGGCTGCCTGCACCTGCGCCGTCTTCATGGCCGGCGCCAGGCTGCTCGAATTCACGCGCAAGGACAACAGGCAAAGGCGCCGGCGGTCCGACTATCTGGCGCCCGCTTATGCGGGCCCGGATGCTGACCGGCGGCACCCGCGGACATTGCCCGCCGCGGACCATCCGACCCTGATCTGAGCGCGATCTCGGCGCGGGCGCGTCACCCTTCGCCAACCCTTGGCGGAAATTCCCAACTAGCGGCGGACGCCGGGGCGTCCCCTCTTTCCCATTAAATCAGAAAATGGCGGATTTCCGCCAAAAAATCCGTTTGGCACGGCTCCTGCTAACCTTGTGGGCATCGAATTCACGAAGCCAACCAAGGTTCAAGGAGCAGTAAAATGACCAACGTTTCGCAGAAGATCCGCAAGACGATCACCGCCGGCCTGGGCGCCGCCCTGATCTCCACCCTGTTCGTCGTCGCCGCTGTCGGCCCGGCGACCACGGCCACCGCGATCACCACTCAGGCCCAAGCCTGAACACCCGGCGCGCGGCCGGAGCCAGAGGGTTCTCTCCCCCTTGGCCTTCTCTCCGGCCGCCGCCTCATCACCACCCCCAACCACAGCGGACGCAGCACCCGATGAGCATCTTCTCCCGCACCCGCGACATCATCGCCGCCAACGTCATCGACCTCGTCGAGCGGTCTGACGATCCGGCGAAGACGATCCGCGTGATCATCCTCGAGATGGAAGAGACGCTCGTTGAGGTGCGCGCCTCCGCCGCCCGGCTGATCGCGGACCAGAAGGAGAAGCGCCAGCAGATCGCTCGCCTCGCCGCTCTCGCCGAGAGCTGGACCGAGCGCGCGGAGCTGGCGCTCTCCAGGGACCGCGAGGATCTGGCCCGGCTGGCGCTGGTGGAGAAGGAAAAGCTCGCCGGCCTCACCGCCGAGATCGACGAGGAAGTCGGCTCGATCGAGCAGGCGCTGCGCAGCCTCGAGGCCGACATCGCCAAGCTGCAGGGCAAATTGCGCGAGGCGCGCGCCCGCCAGCATGCGGTGGCGACCCGGCTGGAGAGCGCCGAGAACCGGGTGCGGCTGCGCGAGGCCTATGCCGGCCAGCGCACCGAGGCCGCCTTCGAGAGCTTCGAGGCGCTGGAGCGCGAGGCGGATTATGCGGAAGGGCAGGCAGACGCGCTGCTGCTCGCCGCGCCGCCCCGCACGCTGGAGGAAGAGATTGCCGAGCTGCGCGTCGCCGACCGGGTCGACGCCGAGCTGGAGGCGATGAAGGCGCGGAGGCTCGCGGCATGAGCGCTTCAGGGATGATTGGCACCGACTGGACCGAGGCCGAGCGGCTGTGGCGCAGCGGCGCGGCGATGGACGAGAAGCTGGCCATGGTCGAGCGGGCGCTGGCCGCGCTCGGCGGCAAGCGGACGGAAGACAAGGATTTCGATGCGGCCCGGGGCCGCGGCGCAGGGAGGAAGAAATGAACGTGCGGAAGTTCAGGGTCGACAAGGCGAACGGCAAGATCGCGGGCGTGTGCGCCGGGCTTGGCGAGACGACCGGCGTGGACCCGAACGTGATCCGGATCGGCTTCGTGCTGGCCGGGATCTTCGGCAGCATCATCGCCGCGATGATCGTCTACGGCGTGCTCGCCATGGCCGGATCGCCGAGGAATGCGCGCTCCCGCGAGCGGGCCCTGGCCAGGGCCGACCGCAAGTTTCGTGGCGCGCCCGCGATGGACGAGCGGCTTCGCGCGCATGAGCGGCGGATGAAGGAGATCGACACGTTCGTGGCCGGCTCAAACAGCCGCCTCGCCCGCGAGATCGAAGAACTTCGCAACTGAACCAAGACTTCATCGGTACGGGAGGAAAAGATGAGTGATCCGATGACGACAATGACCGTGGCTGGAACGGCCTTGGCGGGCCTCGGCATCGCCACCTTCGCGGGCCTTCGCGGCTGGCAGGGCTGGCTCGAGGTGAGGCGGCTGGAGCTGGCGGCGAGCCGGCGCAGCGAGCCGCGCAGCCCCGCCGGCGACATGATCGAGGTGGCGGACCTCAAGGAACGGGTCCGCAAGCTCGAGGCCATCGCCGCGGTGGTGGACCTCTAGGTTTCCCCGAGCGGGAGGATCAGGCGCCCGGCCTGTTGCGTAACGCCGGGCGCCTCTATTCCCCGCCGGGCCGCGGCAGCGCGAAATAGACGCTGTCGCAAAGCTCGCCGCCGACCTGCCAAGTGCCCCTGGCGCGGTGGGTCTCGCTGAAGCCCAGGCGGGTCAGCAGGCCGATCGAGGCGCGGTTCCGGGGATCGACGTCCGCGACCAATTTCTCGAGGTCGTTCGTCGCGAAGATATGGGCGATCACGGCGGTCATCGCCTCGCGGGCATAGCCCCGGCCCCAATGGTCAGGATGCAGGATGAAGCCGATCTCGGGCAGCATGTAGCAGCCGGCCTTGCCGATGGCGCGGCCGTCCAGCTCGACGACGAAGTCGTTGCACGCCCCGGCGGACCGCTCGACCATCGAGGCCACCCAGTCCCGCGTCTCGTCCAGCGACGTGTGGGGCGGCGTCGACCAGAAGCGCATCGCGACGGGATCGCGCATGATGGCGTGGAAGGCGTCCACGTCGTCGAGCCGCGCGCGGCGGAGCAGCAGGCGCTCGGTGCGGATCATGGTCCCACCGTTCAGGGCGCCCCGATGCGGAGCTTCGTGGTGGCGCCGCCGGGCTCGACGACCCAGAGATCGCCGAAATCGGGATGGCTGAGCGGCGCCGGCCGGGTGCCGCCGAGCGCGGCGACGATGTCGGGGACGGTGTTGCTGTGGCCGACGATCAGCACCGGTCCCGGCTCGGCGCGGACACGGGCGATCAGGCCGGCCGTGTCGCGCGGATCGTAGATGGTGAGGTTAAGGCCGAACCGGGCCGCCGTCGGCGCGGCGGTCTGCCGGGTGCGCTTATAGTCGCTGACATAGATGGCGACCGGGCGGCGGGCGTCCTGGAACCGGTCGGTCTCCATCAGATCGGCGAGCGCGATGGCGGCGGCGCGGCCCTCGGGCAGCAGGTCGGGGTCGGACTGGCCCTCGGGCGTGTTCAGGTGCCGGACCACGTAGACGGGCTGGGCGGCCGGCTGGGCGAAGGCCGTGGCGGGGAGGAGGGCGAGCAGGAGGGCGATCAGGATGCGCATGCCCGTTTTCTGGCGGGCGGATCGCGCGGGGGCAAGTCATGTTTGCGCCCCCGGACGACGGGGAGAAATTGACTCGTCCCGGCGTTCCATCCAAGGGGACCGCGAGGCGACGCCGCCCCCACGACCGGCGCCAAAAAGGGACGACGCAGAGGATGACCAAGAAGAACGAGCGCCGTGGCAACAGGCCGGCGCTCTCGCTCCACGTCCCGGAGCCCAATGCGCGGCCCGGCGAGCAGCCCGATTTCAGCGGCATCGCGATTCCGGCCGCCGGCAGCGCCGTCCGGCCCGATGTCGCCGTGGCCGCCGCCGAGACCCATGCGCTCTGCTACACCCTGGTCCGCGTGCTCGACGACGACGGCAAGGCGGTGGGCCCCTGGGACCCGAAGCTCGACGCCGACAAATTGCGCCGGATCCTGCGCGACATGGTGCTGGTCCGGATCTTCGACGAGCGCATGTTCCGCACCCAGCGCCAGGGCAAGACCAGCTTCTACATGAAGGCGCTCGGCGAGGAGGCGGTGGCGGTGGCCGCGGCGCACGCGCTCGACGCCGAGGACATGTGCTTCCCGACCTACCGCCAGCAGGGCCTGCTGGTGGCGCGCGACTATCCGCTGCTCGAGATGATGTGCCAGATCTACTCGAACAAGGGAGACAAGCTGAAGGGGCGCCAGCTGCCGATCATGTATTCGGACCGGGAGAAGGGCTTCTTCTCCATTTCCGGCAACCTCGCGACGCAATACCCGCAGGCGGTGGGCTGGGCGATGGCCTCGGCGATCAAGGGCGACAGCCGGATCGCGGCGGGCTGGATCGGCGACGGCGCCACCGCGGAGGGCGACTTCCACAATGCGGTGACCTTCGCCGGCGTCTACCGCGCGCCCGTCATCCTCAACGTCGTCAACAATCAATGGGCGATCTCGACCTTCTCCGGCATTGCCGGAGGCGACCTCACCACCTTCGCCGCGCGCGCCGTGGGCTACGGCATTGCCGGGCTCCGCGTCGACGGCAATGACGCGCTCGCCGTCTATGCGGCGACGCGCTGGGCGGCGGACCGGGCCCGCTCCAATCTCGGCCCGACCCTGATCGAATTGTTCACCTATCGCGCCGAGGGCCATAGCACCTCGGACGATCCGAGCGCCTACCGGCCGCAAAATGCCGGCGCCGCCTGGCCGCTCGGCGACCCGATCGCGCGCCTCAAGCAGCATTTGATCGGCCTCGGCGAGTGGGACGAGGATCAGCACAAGGCGCTCGAGGAGGCGCTTTCCGCCGAGGTCCGCGCCACCCAGAAGGAGGCCGAAGCCAAGGGCACGCTCGGCAACGGCCATTATGAGAATGTGGACTCGATGTTCGAGGACGTCTTCGCCGATCTGCCCTGGCACCTCGCCGAGCAGCAGGCCGCCGCCAGGGCCGAGGTGAGGCGCGGCAAATGAGCGTGATGAACATGATCGAGGCGCTGAACAGCGCCCACAAGGTGATGATGGCGCGCGATCCCGACGTCGTCGTGTTCGGCGAGGATGTCGGCTATTTCGGCGGCGTCTTCCGGGTCACCGCCGGCCTGCAGAAGGAATTCGGCACCAGCCGCGTGTTCGACGCGCCGATCGCCGAGGGCGGGATCGTCGCGGCGGCGATCGGCATGGGCCTCTACGGCCTGAAGCCGGTCTGCGAGATCCAGTTCGCCGACTATATCTTCCCGGGCTTCGACCAGATCTTCTCCGAGGCCGGCCGCATCCGCTACCGCACCGCGGGCGAATGGTCGGTGCCGATGGTGATCCGCAGCCCCTATGGCGGCGGCATTTTCGGCGGCCAGACGCACAGCCAGTCGCCAGAGGCCTTCTTCGCGCACATGCCGGGGATCAAGACGGTGATCCCGTCCAATCCCTATGACGCCAAGGGCCTGCTGATCGCGGCGATCGAGGATCCCGATCCGGTCGTCTTCTTCGAGCCCAAGCGCATCTATAACGGCCCGTTCGACGGCTTTTACGAGCGGCCGGTGACTCCCTGGGCGAAGCATCCCGCGGCCGAGGTGCCGGAGGATTATTATACCGTGCCGCTCGGCAAGGCGGCGGTGGCGCGCGCGGGCGAGGCGGTGACCATCCTGGCCTATGGCACGATGGTCCATGTCGCGCTGGCGACCGCCGAGGCGGAGGGGATCGACGCCGAGGTGATCGACCTCAGGACGATCGTTCCGGTCGATATCGCGACGATCGAGGAATCGGTGAAGAAGACCGGGCGCTGCGTCGTCATCCACGAGGCGACGCGCACCGCGGGCTTCGGCGCCGAGCTGGCGAGCCTGGTGCAGGAGCGCTGCTTCTATCATCTCGAGGCGCCGGTGATCCGCGTCACCGGCTACGACACGCCCTATCCCCATTCGATGGAATGGACCTATTTCCCGGGCCCGGCGCGGCTTGGCCCGGCGCTCCAAGCTGCTCTGAAGGACTGACCGGATGGCCCGCTACGAATTCAAGCTGCCCGATATCGGCGAAGGCATTGCGGAGGCGGAGATCGTCGCCTGGCATGTGAAGCCGGGCGACACGGTGTCCGAGGACCAGCAGCTCGCGGACATGATGACCGACAAGGCGACGGTCGAGATGGAGAGCCCGGTCGCCGGCAAGGTGCTCGAGGTGGCGGGCGAGGTCGGCGACATGATCCCGATCGGCTCGGTGCTGGTGGTGATCGAGACGGAGGGGGAGGCCGCGGCCGGGGTGCCGGCGGCGGAGCCGGAGGAGCCGCTGGCGGACGGGATGAGCGAGATTCCCGAGGCGCTGGAACCGGTGGTGCCGCATGAGGACGTCAGCGCCGGGGAGCGCCGCGAGACCGGCGAGCGCCGCTCGGGCGAGGATCGGCGCGCCGACGACAGGGGCGAACCGGACCGGCGGCAGGGCGACTGGCGGGCGCCGCCGCCGCCGCGGGAAACGGCGCCTGCGCCCGCGCCGGCCGCTGCCAAGGCCGCTGTCCAGGCGTCGCCCGCCGTGCGCCAGCGCGCGCGCGATCTCGGCATCGACCTCGGCCAGGTGAAATATGCGGGCGACCGCGTCCGCCACGCCGATCTCGACGCCTGGCTGCTCTACAATGGCGGCAGCGTCGGCGGCGCCGCCGGCCCGCGCCGGCAGGACGAGACGGTGAAGGTCGTCGGCCTGCGCCGCAAGATCGCGGAGAACATGCAGGAGGCGAAGCGCCGCATTCCGCATTTCACCCTGGTCGAGGAATATGATGTCACCGCGCTGGAGCAGACGCGGGCGATGATGAATGCGGACCGGGGCAGCAATCCGAAGCTCACCATGCTCCCCTTCCTGATCACCGCCTTCTCGCGGATGTTCGCGCATTACCCGCAGATCAACGCCACCTATGACGACGAGGCGCAGGTCATCACGCGCCATGGCTCCGTGCACATGGGCATGGCGACGCAGACCCCGAACGGACTGATGGTCGCGGTGATCCGCGACGCGCAGAACCGGGATCTCTGGAATCTCGCGACCGAGGTCTCGCGCCTCGCCGAGGCCGCGCGCACCGGCAAGGCGACGCGCGAGGAATTGTCGGGCTCGACCTTCACCATCTCCAGCCTCGGCCCGATGGGCGGGATCACCTCGACGCCGGTGATCAACCGGCCCGAGGTCGGCATCGTCGCGGTCAACAAGGTGCGCGAGACGCCGGTGGTGATCGACGGCGAACTGGAAATCCGCAAGCTGATGAACTTGTCGCTCAGTTGCGACCATCGCGTCGTCGACGGCTGGGACGCCGCCGAGTTCATGCGCGACCTCAAGGGCCTGATCGAGAATCCGCTGAAACTGCTGTCGGGGCGCTGAGCCCGCCTCAGATCACCGTGAAGTCGCCGGCGGCCAGCGCCGGATTGCCCTGCAGCGTGGCGAACGGCACCGCGGCGCCCGCACCGGTGCCGTCGGCATCGTAGAAGAGCTGGCCGGTCGCGCTGTTGTAGATGATCCGGTCCGAGGCGTCGGCCGCCGCTGTGCCCGCCACGAAGGCATTGGCGTTGAGCGCGCCGAAGGCGCCGATCTGGGTGAAGACGGCGTCGTCGAGGAGGATCTTGTCGGTGCCAGCCGCGAAGTCGGCGATCGTGTCGACATTGCCTGCGCCCAGCGCGGTGGTGAAGGCGAAGCTGTCGTCGCCGGCGAAGCCGGTCATCACGTCCGCGCCGCCGCCGCCGTTCAGCGTGTTGGCGCCATTATTGCCGATCAGGAAATTGGCGATCTCGTTGCCGGTGAGGTTGATCGCAGCGGTGCCGGCGGTGAACGAGGTCGAGAGCCATTCGACCGAGACGCCGGCGGCAGCCGCATAGCTGACATTGGCCAGGATGGCGTCGAAGCCCTCGCCCGCATTCTCGTTGACCAGATCGCCGGCAGTGTCGACCAGATAGACGTCATCGCCGGCAAAGCCCGTCATAATGTCCGCGCCGCCGCCGCCGTTCAGCGTGTTGGCGCCGTTATTGCCGACCAGGAAATTGGCGATCTCGTTGCCGGTGAGGTTGATCGCCGCGGTGCCGGCGGTGAACGAGGTCGAGAGCCATTCGAGCGAGACGCCGGCGGCCAGCACATAGCTGACGTCGGTCAGGATCGCGTCGAAGCCCTCGCCCGCATTTTCGGTGACCGCATCGCCGGCAGTATCGACGAGATAGATATCGTCGCCGGCGAAGCCGGTCATCGCGTCCGCGCCGCCGCCGCCGTTCAGCGTGTTGGCGCCATTATTGCCGATCAGGTAATTGGCGATCTCGTTGCCGGCAAGGTTGATCGCGGCGGTGCCGGCGGTGAAGGCAGTGGACAGCCATTCGATCTCCTGGCCCGCCGCCAGCGCGTAGCTGACACTGGTCAGGATCGCGTCGAAGCCCAGCGCCCCGTCCTCAAACGCCTGGTCCGCCGCATTGTCGACGAAATAGACGTCGTCACCGGCGAAGCCTATCATCACGTCCGCGCCGGCGCCGCCGTCGAGCCGGTTCGCGCCGGCATTGCCGATCAGATACTGGAAGCCGCCATTGCCCGTGAGATTCAGGGCCGCCGTTCCCGCGGTGAAGGAGGTCGACAGCCACTCCGCTTCTGCGCCTGCGGCAAGGGCGTAGCTGACGCTGGCATAGACGGCATCGAAACCGTTGCCGGCCGTCTCCATGACGATGTCGCCGGCATTGTCCACGTCGTAGGTGTCGTCGCCGGCGAAACCGGCCATCACGTCCGCGCCGCCGCCGCCATTCAGGACGTTTGCGCCATTGTTGCCGGAGATGGTCTGGCCGAACTCATTGCCGACAAAGGTTAGCGACATGGTGCTCGCCGGGTTGATCGCTGCGAGCACCTCAATCTCCTGGCCCGCGCCAAGCGTGTGGCTTGCGAGCGCATAGACCCGGTCAAAGCCCTCGCCCGCTGCCTCAACGGTCAGGTCGCCGAACGTCTCGACATAAAAGACGTCGTCCCCGGTGCCGCCGCTCATCACATTATTTCCGGCGCCGCCATACAGATTATCGTTGCCGCCCAAGCCGTTCAGGATGTCGTCGCCGTCCTCGCCATAGAAGGTGTCGTCGCCGCCGGCACCGTGAAGCTGGTCGCTGCCGCCACCCCCATGGGTCGGCGGCGCATTAGCGCTGAGATAGACGATATCGTCGCCCGCCCCGCCGAACACGGAGCCCACGCCAAATTCCGACAACCTGACCGTGTTTCCGGCCGCGCTCAGGCTGAGCTGGCCGATCGACACGTCCTTGCCCAGCAGATCAAGGGATCCGCTCGTCGCCAGCTGCACGGTCTGCAAATGGATCTTGCCAAACTGGTTCGCATGCGCGGTGCTGAGCCTGGCGCCGACCAGGGCATCGCCGTCGAGCACTTCGAGATCGGAATCGAGAAGCGCGTCACTGAGATTGGTGATGACGACGACATCGCCATGATTCTCGCCGGCGATGAACAGCGTGTCCGTGCCTGTCCCGCCAGTGAAACGGTCGCCAGCCGTGATAGTCTCGCCTTTGGCGATGGTAATGGTGTCGTTGCCGGCGCCGCCGTCGACCCAGTCGAGCCCCGCGCCTCCGCCCAGTTCGTCATTCGAGCCGCCGCCATGAATGACGTCGTTCCCGCCGCCGCCAAGCAGGACGTCCAGCTGCTGGCTGCCGGTGAGACTGTCGTCGCCGGCACCGCCCGTCGCATAGGCGCTGAAGCCCGTCAGCTGTGTGAAATCGACGCTGGTGGCCGCGTCGCTCAGAATGACCTCGCGGACCTTGAAGTTCTGGGTAACCGTGATGGAGCCGCCGGTCGTGAGCGTGAGCGACAGCGCTTCGAACCGCTGGAGATTATTGGCCTGCGATGCCGACGCACGCACGTTCGTTTGCGCTCCAGTATAGCGCTCGAAATCGTTGGCGATCAGGCCGCTTCCCAAATCGACCGAGCCGGAGCCGATCACCGAGATCGTATCGACGCCGGTTCCTCCCGACATCGCCTCGCCGAGGAACGACCCGTCCGCGAAATTGAGGTGCACGACATCGTCGCCGCCGCCGCCGTCAAAGCTGTCGACGCCGCCAGCGCCCCACATCTCATCATTGCCGTCGCCGCCGAGCAGCGTGTCGTCGTCGCCACCACCGCTCAAATAGTCGTTGCCGCCGCCGCCCTCGAGCCGGTCATTGCCTGAGTCCCCCTGAAGAATGTCGGAGGCCTCGGTGGCGATGATCTGATCGTTGCCACCGCCACCGAAGACGCCGAAGCTGCCCGCGCTCACATTGGGGTGGTTGCCGGCGAGGGTGACGATATCGTCACCTGAATCGAGATGCAGGCTGCCGCTGACAAACTTGTCGCCGCTCAGGTCGAAGGTGCCGCTGCCGGTAACGGAGAACGACCCTTCATATTTCTGGAACTGCAGGAATTGAGCCTTGGTCAGGCGAATGGTGCAGCGTTGGGCGCTGATATATTCGATGTCCGCGGCAACGAAGAGGCTTCTGATGTCGAAAAGGGTGAAATTGCTGTCGACGAAGCTGAGCCGGTCGTAGCCGCTGCCGCCAACGAACCGGTCGCCCGCGGACAGGCCGAGAGTGTCCTCCGAAGAATGCACCATGAGGGTGTCGTCGCCATCGCCGCCGTCAAGGAGGTCATCGCCATTGCCGCCGAACAACAGGTCGTTGTCCGCGCCGCCATAGAGCTCGTCATTGCCGTCCCGACCATAAAGGGAATCGTCGCCCCCAAGCCCGCTAATGACGTCGTTGCCGCCCTGGGCATAAGCCGTGTCGGCATCGCCGGTGCCGGTCCAGGTATTATTGTCGCCATCTCCGATATAAATCGCCAACATCATTCTCCCACGCAGGGGAGACACGACGGCGCGCTGAGACACGCCGGCCGCGTGGCGTTCGCCTTCTGGCGGCCCCCCCGGGCTGCCGTGTGCCGACCATAGACCGGGTCGATGCGGGTGCAAGTCGCAATTGCTGAGCGAGAAAGGGAGAAGACGGGCGGACTGAATGGCCAGCAGGTGGCAGGAAGAACCGACTTGCCAAAATCCCCTTATTGTCCACCATGTCAGCAAGGCGCCGGGGGGCGCCGTCACGAGAGCGTCACGCGAACGAGAGATGACGCCTCGCACATGGGGAGGTCATTATGAAGCGCGCCGTCCTGCTGTCCGCCGCCAGCCTGTTCACGCTCGCCGCCAGTCCGGCGCTCGCCCAGGACGACCCGACGCCTGCCGTGACGTCCGCCGCGGGGGCGGATCAGGACGACCAGGACATCGTCGTCACCGCGCAGCTGCGCGAGCAGCGCATCTCCGAAGTGCCGATGGCGATCACGGCCTATACGGGCGAGTTTCTCGACGAGCTCGGGCTCAACGATTTCGAGGACGTCTCGCGCTTCGTGCCCGGCTTCGAGGTGCAGAACCAGTCGCCGAACAATCCGGGCTTCGTGATGCGCGGCGTCACCTCGGACAGCGGCGAGAGCTTCGTCGAGCCGCGCGTCTCGGTCTTCCAGGACGGCGTCTCGATCGGCAAGTCGCGCGGCTCGTTCGTCGAATTGTTCGACATCCAGCGCGTCGAGGTGGTGCGCGGGCCGCAGTCCACGCTCTACGGGCGCGGGGCCTTGATCGGCGCGGTCAACATCATCCAGAACCGGGCCGATCCCTCGGGCTTCGCCGGCTTCCTCGAGGCGGGCTACGGCAATTTCGACTATTGGTCGGTCGAAGGCATGCTGAACGTGCCGATGGGCGACACGGCCGCATTCCGCGTCGCCGGCCGCTACCGCAACCGCGACGGCTATATCGCGAATCTGCTCGGGCAGGCCGACTTCAACTCGGTCGATACCGGCGCGATCCGCGGCACCCTGCACTGGGCGCCCTCCAGCCGGGTCAGCATCGACATCATCGGCAATTACCAGGAGGACAATCCGCACGGCACCTCCTTCAAGTTGATGAGCTTCACGCCCACCGACCCGGTCACGGGCGCGGTGCTCGGCGACCGCAGCCCGAACAGCGGCGCGGCGCTCGCGCCCGGCGCCGGCTTCGAGGGCGGCGCCCCGCTCGGGCTCGACCGCCGGGTCTGGGGGATTACGGGCATCGTCCGCGCCGAGCTCTCCGACCAGTTCACGCTCACCTCGATCAGCGCCTGGCGCGAGTTTGACGGCATCGAGATCCTCGACGCGGACGGCATCTCCCTGCCGGTGATCACCGCGGCCGCCGACGAACGCGGCGAGCAGCTGAGCCAAGAATTGCGGCTGACCTACGAGAATGACAGCGTCACCGCCTTCGTCGGCCTGTCCTATTTCAACGAGGACGGGGCCCAGCGCACCCCCGCCCAGGTCGACGAGCGCGTGCTGCTCGCCCGCCTCGCCGGCGCGCTGAACGGCGGCGGGCTGATCCCGGGGCGGCCGGCGACCGATCCGGCGCCGATCGGGCTGTTCGGCAACACCGCCTTCACCGCAGCGCTGCTGCAGGGAGTGGCCGGCAATTTCGGCTATGCCTTGCCGGGGCCGCTCGCGCAGGGCATCGCCGCCAATCTCAAGGCCAACCATCTCGAGACGACGACGAACACGTCCGAGACCGACAGCTTCGACATTTTCGCGGACGTCACCTTCCGGCTGTCGAGCGAATTCGAGATCGGCGTCGGGGCTCGCTACAGCCATGACAGCAAGACGACGAGCCTGAGCTCGGCGGTGCTGAACGGGCGCTCGATCCTCGGCGGCTTCCTCGGCGCGCTGCAGCAGTCCGAGCCGACCCGGACGGCCCTGCTCGGCGCGCTGGCGGTGCCGGGCGCGGCGACGATCCCGCCGGGACCGGGCTTCCCGGTGCCGCTCTTCGGCCTGACCTTCCAGCCGACCAACGGCAATGGCAGCGTCGAGAGTGCGGACCTGGACGACGACAGCTTCACCTGGCGCGTGATCGCGCGCTGGGCGCCCAATGCGAGCACCTCGGTCTATGCCAATTATGCGCGCGGGCGCAGGCCCGAAGTGCTCTCGGCGCTGCCGCCAGCGACGCCCTTCGGTGCGGCGCGCTTCAACGTCGTCGATGCGGAGACGGTGGACAGCTTCGAGGTCGGCGCCCGCACGCGCACGGCGGGCGGCACGCTCAGCCTCGACGGCGCGCTCTTCTACTACAAATACAAGAACTTCCAGACCACCGAGCAGATCGGCACGATCTTCATCACCACCAATGCCGGCGAGGCCGAGGCCTATGGCTTCGAAGGCTCGATGCGCTGGCGGGCGAGCCCGAACGCGACCTTCTTCGCAACCTATGCGTACAATCACAGCCGCTTCACCTTCGGCGTGCGCGACGGCAACCGCTTCCGGCTCTCGCCCGATCATACGCTGTCGCTGGGCGCGCAATTCGGCGTCGACGCGGGGCCGGGCCGGCTGAGCTTCGTGCCGACGGTCACCTACCAGTCGCGTATCTTCTTCGACGACAATAACGACATCTCGGCGCTGCAGCAGCCGCCCAACGCCCTGCTTCCGGACAATGTGCAGGACGAACAGCAGGGCGGCTACGCTTTGGTCAACGCGCGGCTGAGCTACACGCTCAATGAGCGCTATACGATCGAGGCCTTCGTCACGAACCTGTTCGACGAGGCGTATATCCTCGACGCCGGCAATACCGGCGACGCGGCGGGCCTGCCGACCTTCATCGGCGGGGCGCCGCGGATGTATGGGGTGCAGGCGAGCGTCCGCTTCTGACATGATCGACCGCCGGCTTCTGCTGCAAGCCGGGACGCTGGGGCTCGGCGCGCTGGCCTTGCCGGGTGCCGCGCAACTGCTCGCGGCGCGCGGTTTCACGCACAATGTCGCGAGCGGGGAGCCGCGGGCGCGTTCGGTCATGCTCTGGACGCGTTATCTGCCCGAGGCGGGCGGGAGCGGCCGGCTTTCCTGGCAGGTCTCCACGGGCCCCGAATTCGGCCGGATCGTCGCGGACGGCGTCGTCACGGCGTCGGCGGAGCATGACTTTTGCGCGAAGGCAGTCGCCGGGGGGCTGGAGCCCGGCCGCTGGTATTATTTCCGCTTCCGCGACGCGCGCGGGCAGCTCTCACCGGCGGGGCGGACGCGGACGCTGCCGGAAGGCCCGGTGCAGAGCTTCCGGCTCGGCCTCTTCTCCTGTGCGAATCTCGGCTTCGGCTGGTTCAACGCCTACGCTCATGCCGCGGCGCGGCGCGACCTCGACCTGATCGTCCATGCCGGCGACTATCTCTACGAATATCCGGTTGGACGCTATCCGACCGCGGCGCAGGCGGTGGCGGGCCGCCTGATCGATCCCGCGACCGAGGCCTACCGCCTAGCCGACTATCGGCTCCGCTTCGCCGCCTATCGCGCCGATCCGGACCTGCAGCGGCTGCACCAATATTTCCCGATGATCGCGATGTGGGACGATCATGAGAGCGCCAACGACAGCTGGCAGAATGGCGCGCAGAACCACGCGCCCGCCAGCGAGGGCGACTGGACGGCGCGCAAGGCGGCGTCGGTGCGCGCCTATCGCGAATGGATGCCCGTCCCGGACGATGCCTGGGAAAGCTACGAGATCGGCGATCTCGCCACGCTCTTCAGGCCCGAGACGCGCCTCACCGCGCGCAGCCGCCCCGGCTATTTGCGCGAGGTCCTGGTCAATCGGGCGGACCGCGCTGCCGCCTTCGCAGCCTTCCGTGAGGGGCCGTGGCAGGATCCGGCACGGACCATGATGGGGCCGGAGCAGGAGGCCTGGCTTGCGGACGGCCTGCGGCAGTCGGTCGCGCGCGGGACGAAATGGCAGATCCTGGCACAGCAGGTGATCGTCGGGACGCTCGCCATGCCGCCCGAGGCCAATGGCTGGCATGCGTCCAGCGCGACCGAGGGCTTCCGAACCTTCGTCGCCAATGCGGTCGACGCCGGGCGGGCGGGGCTGCCCGCGGGCTATGACAGCTGGGACGGCTATCCCGCGGCGCGGCGGCGGCTGCTTCGGTCTGCGCTCGATGCGGATGCGAACCTCGTCGTCCTCTCCGGCGACAGCCACAATGCCTGGGCCTTCGATCTCGACCTGGACGGGGCGCGGGCCGGGGTCGAGCTGGCCGGGACAAGCGTGACCTCGCCCGGCAATGAGAGCGAATTCCCCGGGGCGTCGCCCGCCCAGGCGGTGCGCGCGACCCTGGCTGTGAACAGGCAGCTCAAATGGGCGAACCTGCACCAGCGCGGCTATGCGACCTTGCACCTGACGCCGCGCCGCGCGAGTGCCGAATGGCTGTTCATGCGCACAATCCGCGAGCGTTCGACAGCGCTGGCCGGCCGCCATGTCATGACGAGCAGGCGGGGGGCGAATCGCTACGGCTAGGCACGGCGGCGAGGGCGGTGTAGCTTCCGGCGATGCAGATCCTCCTTTTCACCGCAGCGCTCGCGCTGGCATTGCAGGACGACAAGCCAGACGCTCTGCCCGCGCCCGCGGCCGCCGAGCAGGCCGAACCCGAAGGCGACGGCGCCAACGGGACTGAGCTTCCGGAAGGCTCGGCCAATCTCGATTTCGTAATGCTTAACCGTACGGGCCAGACGATCGTCGAGCTGAACATTTCGCCCGCCGGTGAGGAAAGCTGGTCGGACAATCTGCTTCATTATCCCGAGGTGCCGGACCAGGAGCGCGCCGCCGCCTCCTATGCGCGCGACGTCGAGCTCTGCCGCTGGGACATCCGCGTGCGCTTCCCGAGCGGGCAGCGACGGTCCTGGCCCGCGGTGAATCTCTGCGACACTGTGCGGGTCGAGCTGCGCTAGGTCAGGCCGCGAGCCGCACGAGGTCGCGCCCTTCTTCCTTCGCCCGGTAGAGCGCGCCGTCGGCGCGGCTGATGAGATGGTCGCAGCCTTCCTCGCCGGCGAGCAGGGCGACGCCGCTGGAGATGGTGACCCGGCCGACCGTGCCGTCGGGATAATGCATGGTCCGGTTCGCCACGGCCTTGCGCAGACGTTCGCAGGCCCAGCGCGCCTGCTTGAGATTGGTCTCCGGCATCACGATCGCGAACTCCTCGCCGCCGAAGCGGCCGAGCAGGTCGCCGGCGCGGGTCACCTTGCGCAGCTCGTCGGCCACGGCCTGCAAGACCGCATCTCCCGCGGGATGACCGTGCGTGTCGTTGATCGACTTGAAGCGGTCGATGTCGAGCAAAGCAAGGGAAAGCGGCCGGCCGCTGCGCTCTGCACGGGCGACCTCCAGCGCCATGCCCTCCATCAGCCGGCGGCGATTGGGGAGACCGGTCAACGCATCGGTCGTGGCCATGCGCTGCAATTCCTCGGTCAGCCGGATCGCCTTGCGGTGGCCGATCGCCGCACCGAAGCCGGCATAGGCCATGAGCAGGACGACGATCAGAGCGGCGGCCGCCATGATGTAGAGATAGCGGTCGGCATTGGCGTCGGCGATCGCGCTCAGCCGGGAGCGCTCCGAAAGCAGCCGGCGTTCCTCCGTGTCGACGCGACGCAAGGCGGCGAGGAAGTCGCGTATCTGGGTGCGCCCCTCGCGCGCCCGAACCGCCGCGACGGCTTCCAGGATGCGGCCTTCCGCCTGCATCCGGACGAGCCCGTCGATCGTGGCGATATAGGCGCCCAGTTTCGTCCGCAGGTCCGCCAGCAGCGCCTGCTGGCCCGGATTGTCGCGGGTCAGCCGCTCCAGCCGGCGCAGCAGCAGCTGGCTCTGCATGCGGCCGCGGAAATAGGGGGCGAGGAAATCGCGGTCGTTGGTGATCAGGAAGCCGCGCTCGCCGCGCAGCGTCTCGTTGGCCGCGGATTCGAGCCGGCCGGTGACGAGCAGGACGTCGAGCGAATGGCGCTGCCAGCGCTCCGCCTCGCGCCTCTGCTCGGTCACGCGGAAGCCGTTGACGATGATCAGGGCGAACAGGGTCGCGATCGCGATCAGCGCGCACAAGCTGATCAGCCGCCGGCGGCCGGCTTTCTTTCTGAGGACGACAGCTTGGTCGAGCAAAGGTCCACCTTCTCTACCAGCCGGCCGATGTGCGCGATACGTCGTAAACAGACGGTAACCACGGGATACCGCATCGTCCGAAACGGCAGATTGTGGGCGTCGTCCTCTTATTGCTGCGGCGCAGGCTGCTCGCGGGGTGGCGCGGGGAGGGTGATCGCATTGCCTTCGGGGATCAGCGGCTCGGGGCCCTGCGGCACCGGCGGCTGCGGCTCCGGCTCCAGGCCGTTGCCAGGCTCGGCCTCGTTCACGTCGCGCCGGTCGGCTTGGGACAGCGGCACGGGCGGCGAGGCCGGGGCGCTGCGGGCGCCGAGCGCCTCGGTCATGAACGCCCGCCAGATCCGCGCTGGTGCGCCGCCGCCCGAGGTGCCGGGCAGGGGGCTGTTATCGTCATTGCCGACCCAGACCCCGACCACCAGGTCGCCGGCAAAGCCGACGAAAAGGGCGTCGCGATAGTCGGAGGTGGTCCCGGTCTTGCCGAAGGTCGGGACGGAGAGGTTCGCCGCCCGGCCGGTGCCGCGCAGCACCACCGCATGCAGGACGTCGCGCATCATCGGCATATGCGGATCGCGGCGGAACCGGGATTCGGACGGCGCGTCCTCGGGCAGGCCGTAGGGCCGGATCGGAAAGCGCCCCGAGGCGATGCCGGCATAAGCCGCGGTCAGCTCGAGCAGGGTGACGTTGTTGACGCCGAGCGGCAGGCTCGGATCGGCGCGCAGGGGCGTGGTGATGCCGAGGTCGCGGGCCGCCTGGATCACCGCGCCCCGTCCGACCCGCTCCGAGAGCTGCACGGCGACGCTGTTCGAGGAGATGGCGACGGCGTCGCGCAATGGGATCGCGCCGCGATAATGGCCGTCATAATTGCGCGGTGACCAGTCGCCCACCCGCAAGGGGGCGTCGTTGACCAGAGTGTCCGGCCGGTAGCCGGCGCGGAAGGCGGCGAGATAGACGAAGGGCTTGAACGCCGAGCCCGGCTGGCGCCGCGCCTGCGTGGCGCGGTTGAACGGGCTCTCGGCATAATCGCGCCCGCCGACCATCGCGACGACCCGCCCGTCGAGCCGCATCGCGACCAGGGCCGCCTGCGTCCGGCCGAGCCCGGCGCGGCGGACGGCCCGGACGGCGGCGCGCTGCAGATCGCCCTGCAAGGTCGTGCGGATGCGTCGATTGCCATAATCCTCGTCCGTGCCGGCGCTCGCCTCGCGCATCACCCAGTCGGCGAAATAGGTGCCGGTCGGCGTGGTGTCGCGCGGCCCCAGGCGGACGCGCGCCGGGCGGACGGCGCGGCGCTGGGCGTCGGTGATGAAACCGCACTCCACCATCGCGTTCAGCACCAGCGCGGCGCGGCGGCGCGCGGCGGCGGGATTGGTGGTCGGCGCGAGCCGGCTCGGCAGGTTGACCACCCCGGCGAGCATCGCGGCCTGGGCGAGGGTCAGATCCTCGGGATCGACGTTGAAATAGTGGCGGGCGGCGGCGCGCAGGCCGTAGACATTGTCGCCGAAGTAGACGTTCGAGAGATAGCGGCTGAGAATCTGGTTCTTGGTCAGCCGCGCCTCCAGCCAGAGCGCGATCAGCGCCTCCTGCGCCTTGCGTGTATAGGTGCGGTCCGGGGAGAGGAAGCTGGTCTTGGCGAGCTGCTGGGTGATCGTGCTGCCGCCCTGCAGGCCGCTCGACGTGCGGTTGCGGAAGAAGGCGCGACCAATCCCCCAGGGGTCGACGCCGCTATGATAATAGAAGCGCCGGTCCTCGATCGCGACGAAGGCGAGGCCGACATGCGGCGGCAGCCGGGTGACGTCGATCGGCTCGCCCATGATTGCGCCGCGCCGGGCGATCGGCTCGCCCTCCGCGGACAGGATGGTGAGGGTCGGCGCCTCGGCATTGCCGAGCGACCGCGACAGTGGCGCGGTGATCGTCAGCCAGACGATGATCAGCACGAAGACTAGGAAGAAAAGCTTGATGCCCCGCTTGATCATCCGGACGCGGCGGGCGCGCCTGCTGACGGGCGGCGGCCCGGAGTCGCCCGGCTGGCCCTGATCCCGGATCGCCTCGGCGGTCATGGCGCTTTTGTCAGCATGTTTTCAGCGCGCCAGCAAGCGGTCCGGTGCGATTTGCGCGGGCGTAACGTCCGGGAAGGGCCAGGCAGTTCCGGCGGCGAGCGATTCCAGCGCCTCGGCCATGGCCGGACCGGTCTGCAGGCCGTAGCCGCCCTGGCCGCAGAGCCAGAGGAAGCCGGGGGCATCGGGGGCGAAGCCCGTGGTCGGCGTGCGGTCGGGGGTGAAGGTCCGGAGCCCGGCCCAGCGATGGGCGATGCGGGTCACCTTGAGCGTCGTATAATGTTCCAGCCGGTCGGCGGCGAACGCGATGTCATAATCGTCGGGCTGGGCGTCGCAGGGATCGTCGGCCACCTCATCGACCGGGGAGACGAGCAGGCGGCCGGCCTCGGGCAACATGTAGAAATCGCCCGCGGCGCTGTGCACGAAGGGCCAGCCGGCCATGTCCATGCCGGGGTCCACGGCAATGATCGTGCGGCGCTTCGGCTCCAGCCCGAGCGGAGTGACGCCGGCGAGCGCGGCGATCCGGTCGCACCAGGCCCCGGCGGCATTGACCAGCACGGGCGCGGCGACGGTGTCATCCACCACCCAGGCCTCGCCGTTCCGCTCGATCTTCCCGACCTGGTGGCCGAGGCGGATCTCGCCGCCCCGGGCGCGGAGCTGGCGGGCGAAGGACTGGAGCAAGGCGTCCGCATCGAGCTTGAGCCCGGTCGGATCGAGAAAGCCGCGCACGGCCGCGCCGGGGCCGGTGCGGATCACCGGGCAAAGCCGGGTCAGCGCTCCCGCGTCCAGCGGCTCAAGCGTGTCGACGAGCGCCGCCATGTTGGTCTCGAGCGCCTCGAGCAGGGGGAGGGCGCCTTCCTCGGCGAAATAGAGCGAGGGCGAGAGCGCCGCGACCGGGGTGTCGCAAAAGCCCTCCGGCTGCGCCTCGAAAAAGGGGCGGCTGTGATGGGTGAGAGCCCGGACCACGGCATTGCCGATTCCGTAATGCGAGAAGGAGACGCTGCGTCCCGAGCTGTGATAGCCGAGCGCCTCCTCGCCCTCGAGCACGACGACCTTGCCGTGCCCGGCCAGGCGCGCGCCCGCCGAGAGCCCGGCGATGCCGCCGCCGATGATGATGAAATCCGCGCTGTCCATGGCGCGATGCGCTAGCCGATCCGGCGCGGCCCCTCAATCCGGGGCCGGCCGATGGCCATGGTGGACGTGATTAGTAGGTGCCGCCGCCTGCCCGGCGCGCATCGGCGCGACCGGCCAGATAGGCGGCGCAGCTCGCGCGCAGTGAAACGCTGTCCGCATCGGACAGCGAATAAGCCGTGGAGAGCCGGGCGATGAAGCCGGCCGGATCGTCCTGATTGCCGGCGGCGCGGCAGATCGTGGTGATCGAGGCGAGATCGAGCGGGCCGCCGCTGGTGGCGCGGCGCGGCTGGCTGCGGCGCGCGGCATTGTTGGCGCTCGCGCTCTGGGTCCGGCGGGTGGGGCCAGGCTGAATCTGGCGGGTCGGGCCCGGGCGGACGGTCTGCGGCCGGGCCGTCGCGGTGCGGGTCGGCTGCGCCGCCGGCTTGCGCGGCGCGGGCCGGGCCGGCGCGGTGCCGCGGCTGCGCGGCTGCAGCGCTTCGGCGCGGGACTGGAGCTCCAATGCCGTCCGGTCGATCGGCAGGGACTGGGCAGCCGCCAGGAAAGCCGTCAGGATGATAACCATGTTCGTTCCCCCCGGGAAAACGTCTCCCGCTCGCTGCGGGTTATACCGTGTTGGTAAACAAGATGTTAACCAAATTTTTTCGGGCGGATTCTGAACGGGGGCCGATAGAGTCATCAGATTCTAAGGAAAGGGAAATTTCGGTGACCGACGAGGATCTGGCGGCCCATCTGGCTGAGGAAGCGGGGCGGCTATTGTTGGAACAGCGCAACAGTTCGTTGCTCCAGGGCAACGCACTCGGCCATGTCGCCGACCAGGTCGCCAACGCCTTCATTCTGACCGGCTTGGCGGAGTGGCGGCCGGAGGACGCGGTCCTCTCTGAGGAAAGCCCCGACGGCCCGGTCCGGCTCGGCAAGAGCCGCTGCTGGATCATCGACCCGCTCGACGGCACACGCGAATATTCGGAAGGACGGCCGGACTGGGCCGTGCACGTGGCGCTTGCCGTCGACGGCGCGCCGAAGCTGGGCGCGGTGGCGGTGCCGGCGCTGGGGCGGCTGTTCCGCTCGGACGCGGTCGAGGTTGCCTCCCGGGTGCGGGAAAGGCCGGTGATGCTGGTGAGCCGGACGCGGCCGCCCGCCGAGGCCGCGGAGATCGCTTCCCTGCTCGGCGCGGAGGTCCGGCCGATGGGCTCGGCGGGCGCGAAGGCAATGGCGGTCGTCGCTGGCGAGGCCGATCTCTATTTTCATGCCGGCGGCCAGCATGAGTGGGACAATTGCGCGCCGGCCGCGGTCGCGCTCGGCGCCGGCCTCCATGCCAGCCGTGCCGACGGCTCGTCTCTGGTCTACAACCAGCCGGACACCTGTATCCCGGATCTCCTGATCGCCCGGCCCGAATATGCGGACCGCGTGCTCCGCTTCTGCCGTCAGAGATAGGCGGCGAGCGCCAGCCAGGCGTCCCGTTTCCGCTCGAACGACAGGCTCGCATAAGCGGGGCTTGAGGAGGGCAGGTCAATCAGCGCGAGGTCGAGCGCCGGCCCGAGCTGGCGCCGGCCGATCCTTGCCGAGGTGGCGCCGTTGAAGCCGATCGCGCGAAGCTCCGGCAGGGTCGCGACCAGCGCGGCGAGGTCGCTGGCCTCGTGCAGCCGGATGGCGGCATCGAGGCTGCCATCGCGCGTCGCCGCCGCGACCGTGTCCCAGAGCCCGACCTTCGCGTCGAGCAAGGCCGCCAGCCTCTCTTCATAAGCGAGCGGGACGAGGTCGCGGCCGATCACCGCGCCGATCAGCCGCCAGAACAGGTTCTGCGGGTGCGCGTAGTAACGCTGCTGCGCGAGCGAGACGGCCCCGGGCAGGCTGCCGAGGAGGAGGAGGCGCGTGTCGGGACGGGTGACGGGCGGGAAGCAGTGATGCATAGGGGTGCGATGAAGATAGCGGGCGGCTGCCATTGTCGAAAGGTGCGCTTCGAGGCGGAGGTTCCCGAAGCGGTGGAGCTGCTCGACTGCAATTGCTCGATCTGCAGCGCGACCGGCTTCCTGCACCTGATGGTGCCGCACACCGATTTCACCCTGCTGACCGACCCGGCGGCGCTCACTTCCTACCGCTTCGGCACCGGCGCCGCCGACCACCTGTTCTGCGCGACCTGCGGGATTAAGAGCTTCTACCAGCCGCGCTCCCACCCAGACGCGTGGAGCGTGAACTGGAATGCGCTCGACGACGTCTCGGGGCTGAGGGCGACGGTGACGGCCTTTGACGGGCGCAATTGGGAGCAGGCGTCCGCCGCCTTCGACTGAGCGGCTTGCCCCCTCCGTACGGCCCGGCCTAGAACATCCGGCAAAGGGGAGGGTGTTCATGTCCGAAACGGTGGCCGCGGCGCCTCTCGATCCCAACCTCGTGATCGATCCCAAACGTGACCGGCTGGTCATCTTCGCCTCCACGCTCGGCACCATCTTCGAGTGGTACGATTTCTTCATCTACGGGACGCTGGCGAGCGTGATCAGCGTCCAGTTCTTCCCGACAGCCAATCCGACGGCCGGGCTCCTGCTCGTGCTTGCGACCTTCGGCGCGGGCTTCGGCGTCAGGCCGCTCGGCGCGATCCTGTTCGGCATCCTCGGCGACAAGCTCGGACGGAAATACACCTTCCTCGTCACCATCACCCTGATGGGCTTCGCCACCGCGGCGGTCGGCCTGCTCCCCACTTATGCACAGATCGGCATCATGGCGCCGATCCTCCTGGTCACGTGCCGGCTGTTGCAGGGCCTGGCGCTGGGCGGCGAATATGGCGGCGCCGCGATCTACGTCGCCGAGCATGCGCCGCGGAACAAGCGCGGCCTCTACACCAGCTTCATCCAGGCGGGCGTGATCGGCGGCTTTCTGCTCAGCGTGATCGTGGTGGTCTCGACGCGTTCGGTCCTGGGCAACGAGGCGTGGAACAGCTGGGGCTGGCGCATTCCGTTCCTGCTGTCGGTCGCCCTGCTCGGCATCTCCCTCTGGGTCCGGCTGAAGCTGAAAGAGAGCCCGGTCTTCAAGGCGATGAAGGAGGCCGGCAAGACGGCGCGCAACCCGTTCAGGGAAAGCTTCAAGGGCCGGCACCAGCTGAAGATGATCTTCGTCGCCCTGTTCGGCATCGCGGCGGGCCTCACCGTGATCTGGTACACCGCACAGTTCCAGGGACTCTACTTCCTGCGCAATTCGCTTCGCATCGACGACGTCTCGGCGGAAGTCATGGTGGGCGTCTCCGCCTTCTTCGCGACCTTCTCCTTCATCTTCTTCGGCTGGCTCTCCGACAAGATCGGCCGCAAGCCGCCGATCGTCTTCGGCTATGTGCTGACGATCATCCTGCTCTTCCCTTTGTTCCACTGGATGGCTTCGGCGGCGAACCCGGAGCTGGCCGCGGCGATGCAGCGCAATCCCGTGACCGTGCAGGGCGGCAACTGCACCTACAACCCTTTCGCCCAGGGGCCGCAGGCGACGCCCTGCGCGCGCGCCGTGGGGGAGCTCACCCGGCGCGGCATCGCCTATGACGTGCTTCCTGCGGAGGGCTGGGGCGGCGACACTTATCAGGTCCGGGTCGGGCCCAATGTCGTGAACGCGGAAAGGCCGGCGGAGCTCGAGCCGGCGCTGCAAGCGGCGGGCTACCGGCTGGAGAAGACCGTCCCGAGCTTCGGCAAGGCGCTGCAGGTGGTGCTGGCGATCACGATCATCGGCTTCCTATCCGGCATGACCTACGGGCCCGTGGCAGCCTTGCTCGTCGAGATGTTCCCGGCGCGGATCCGCTATACTTCCCTCTCGGTGCCCTATCACATAGGCACGGGCTATTTCGGCGGCTTCCTGCCCTTCATCAGCCAATATATCGTGACTCGAACCGGGGATCCCTTTTCGGGCCTCTGGTATACGATCGGTGTGGTCGCGATGGCCCTGATCGTCACCCTGTTCTGGCTCCCGGAAACCGCGGGCAAGAACCTGGATTGACAGGGAGGGGCAGGGCGCGTCAGGCGGGGCCGATGGTCCACAATCCCCTGCGCCTCCGCATCGACGGCGACGCGCTCGTCTCCAACTGGCACTGGCTGGCGCACCGGAGCGGCGGCGCGGAGTGCGGCGCGGCAGTCAAGGCCAACGGCTACGGGCTCGGCGCGCGCCAGGCGGTGAAGCGGCTGCAGGGCGCGGGCTGCCGCGCCTTCTTCGTCGCCACCTGGGCGGAGGCCGAATTGCTCGCGCCCTGGCCGGGCGACCTCGAGCTCAGCGTGCTGCACGGGGCGATGCCGCAGGACATGGCGGCGGCGAAAAGGCTGCCCGCGCGGCCGGTGCTGAACAGCGCGGAGCAGGTGGCGCGCTGGCGCGGGACCGGCAGGCCCTGCGACGTGATGATCGACACCGGCATCAACCGGCTCGGCGTCAGCCCGGGGGAGGTGGCCGACGGCCTGCTGGACGGCCTCAGGATCGAAACCTTGATGAGTCATCTCGCCTGCGCCGACGAGGACAGCCCGGTGAACAAGGCGCAGCTCGAGGCCTTCCGCGCCATTGCCGGCAAGGTCGACGCGCGCCGCCTCAGCCTCGCCAACAGCGCCGGCATCTGCCTGGGCGCCGACTATGCCTTCGGCCTCACCCGGCCCGGCCTTGCTTTGTATGGCGGCGTGCCGAGACGCGAGGCGCAGGGCCATATCCGCCAGGTCGCCCATGTCGAGGCGCAGGTGGTGCAGCGGCGCCGCGTCGAAGCAGGGGGGAAGGTCGGCTATGGCGGCACCTTCACCGCCGACGAGGAATGCGAGCTGCTGATCCTCAATCTCGGCTATGCCGACGGCTATCTGCGCGGCTTTTCCAGCCGCGGGCGGGCGAAGGTGGCGGGCCAGTGGGCGCCGGTCGCGGGCCGCGTCTCGATGGACCTGACCGCGATCAGGATCGACCCGAAGGCGGAGGTCGGGGAGGGCGACTGGGTCGAGCTGGATTACAGCTTGCCGGAGGCGGCGGTGCAGTCCGGGCTCAGCCAATATGAGCTGCTGACGACTCTGGGCAGCCGGTTCAAGCGATTCTGGAGCTAACCCATCACCTCGAACTCGCCGATCCGGTGCTCGGCGGCGGTCCAGCTTTCGGTCGAGCGGTCGAGCGCCTCGTAATCGCCGCGGTGCGCGTCGAGGAAGGCTTCGAAGTCGGCGCGCGAGCGCCAGATGTCGAGCGTGAGATAGGAGCCGTCCTCGGCGCGGAACAATTCGGTGCCGCGATAGCCCTCGCCGCGGGCGAAGAGCTGCGCCCAGGCGCCGGTCGGCGCATAGGTCGCCTCGAAGGCGGCCCGTGCCTCCTCCCTGACCTCGTAGCGCCACACCAACGCGATCATGCCCGCCGCTCCCTCGAGAGCGCGCAAATTACCGGCTTTGGGGGACGTGGACAAAGGGGGGCGGGCGGTTCCGGCCGGGCTGTTTCGGAATGACACGGCGGACGGCGCCTTTCTCAACGGCGGGCGGCAGGGATCCGGCGGTAGAGCGCTTCGGTCAGGCTGAACAGCCCGAACACCATCACGCCGGCGGCGACCGCCAGCTGGACCGTTCGCGGCAGCGAGCCGAGCGCGTCGTCTATGCCGCCGGCGACGCCCGCGCTGTGCGTCTGCGCGGCCCGTACGAGCAGCCAGCCGACGATGAGGAACACCGCCCCCCGGGCGCTGTAGCCGACCCGGCCGAGCCAGGCGATCCACGGGCGGTCTCTCGTCTCAGGCTTGAAGTGACGCAGGAATTTCAGCGTCCAGGCCTTGCGGAATTGCTGGATGCCGGCGCCGGCCGCCGCGGCTGCGCCCAGGTAGAGGAGCCAGTCGCCGCCCGGGAGGCTGAGCGCCATCGCCGCGCCGTTCTCCGGTCCGTCGGCGCCGCCGCCGCCCCTGGCGTGAAGCACGGCCAGGACGGCGCCGATGCCGAAGCCGAGGTGGATCAGGCCCGAGCCCGCGCCGCCGAGCCGCACGGCCACGCGCCCTGGCGTCGCTGCCCCGATCCTCGCGGTCGAGCCAGGCTTCGAGGAACCGCCAGGCGGCATAGCTGAAGAAGCCGGCGGCCATGACCGCGACGAGCAGGCCGCCGACCCGGGTTTCCAGATAGGAAAGGATGCCGCCCGCATCCTCGGTCCGGCCGCTGGCGATGGCGAGCCAGCCGATCGCCCCGTACATCAGGCCCCGCGCGCCAAAGCCCAGCCGCGTGACGACCTCAAACGCCTGCATGTTGGTCGATCTCGCAAGTCACGCCCGGCAAAACGGTGCCGGTGCGAGACCGTTCCGGCTCAGTCCCGCTCGACGCAGAGAGCGATGCCCATGCCGCCGCCGATGCAGAGCGTGGCGAGGCCCTTCTTGGCGTCGCGCTTCTGCATCTCGTAGATCAGGGTGGTGAGGACGCGCGCGCCCGAGGCGCCGATCGGGTGGCCGATGGCGATCGCGCCGCCATTGACGTTGACCCGGTCGCCCTGCCAGCCAAGCTCGCGGCCGACCGCCAGCGCCTGGGCGGCGAAGGCCTCGTTCGCCTCGATCAGGTCGAGATCGGCGATCGTCCAGCCGGCCTTCTCCAGCGCCTTCTGCGAGGCCGGGACCGGGCCGATGCCCATGATCGACGGATCGACGCCGGCCGAGGCCCAGGAGGCGACGCGGGCGAGGATCGGCGCGCCGCGGCGCTCGGCCTCCTCGCGGCTCATCAGGACCAAAGCAGCGGCGCCGTCATTGATACCCGAGGCGTTGGCGGCGGTGACGGTGCCGTCCTTCTTGAAGGCGGGGCGCAGGCCCGAGACGCCGTCCAAAGTGGCGCCGGTGCGGATATATTCGTCGTCCTCGACCACGGTATCGCCCTTGCGGCCTTTCACGGTGACCGGCGCGATCTCATCCCGGAAGCGGCCCTCGGCCCGCGCCTTCTCGGCCTTGTTCTGGCTGGCGACGGCGAACTCGTCCTGCTCGCCGCGGGTCAGCTGATATTGCTCCGCCAGATTCTCGGCGGTGATCCCCATATGATAGCCGTTGAAGACGTCGGTCAGGCCATCCTTGATCATCGTGTCGACCATGGCGAGGTCGCCCATCTTGGTGCCGGGCCGCATGTTCGCGGCATGGGCGGAGAGGCTCATGCTCTCCTGGCCGCCGGCGACGACGACGGTCGCATCGCCGGTCTGGATCGCCTGGGTAGCGAGGGCGACCGCGCGCAGGCCCGAGCCGCAGACCTGGTTGACGCCCCAGGCCGGGACCTCCTTCGGGATGCCGGCGGCCATCGAGGCCTGGCGGGCGGGGTTCTGGCCCTGCGCGGCGGTCAGCACCTGGCCGAGGATCACTTCAGACACCTCTTCCGGGGCGACCCCGGCTTGCGCCAGCGCGGCCTCGATGGCGACGCGGCCGAGCTCGTGGGCCGGGGTCGAGGCGAAGCTGCCGAGGAAGGCGCCGACGGGGGTGCGCTTGGCGGCGGTGATGACGACGTCGGTCATATTGCGAGTCTCCGGGAACGGTGGGATCGGCGCGCGCCTAGCATTTTGCTGCAGCGCGGGAAAGCCAGGCGGCGAGCGGCTGCCAGAGCGCCTCCACGCCCTTCGAGCCGACCACCATGCCGACATGGCCGAGGCCGAGATCGAGCTGCTCGCCGGCGCGGGCGGCGCTGGCATGGGGGACGATGCGGTCGGTGGTCGAGACGATGTTGAGCAAGGGAATGGCCAGGGCGGCAGGTTCGATAATCTCGCCGCCCACGCGCCATTGGCCGGTGCCGGGAAGGTCGTCGCGGAACAGGCTTTCGAATATCTCGCGGGCGGCGGCGCCGGCGACCGGCGGGCCGTCATTGGCCCAGTCCTCGAGCCGGACGAAGGTGCGCGCCGCCTCGCCTTCCAGCGTCGCGAAATCCTCGAACTTGGCGACCGTGCGGGCCGGATCGAGCGACCAGAAGGCACTCTGCAGCACCTCCATCGGCAGCACGCCGAGCGCCTGCACCGTGCCCTCGGCGCCAGCCCAGAGCGCGCCGAGCTTCTCCCGCGATTCCGCAGGAAAGCCATTGAAATGCCAGGGCGCGGCGATGGTCGCGAGGCTGCGCACCGGGCCGAGTTGCGCGGCCGCGAAGGCCATCGTGCCGCCCAGGCAATAGCCGACCAGATCGACCGGCTCGCCGAGACCTTCGAGCAAGGGCAAAGCGATGTCCTCGACATGGCCGGCGACCGACAGAGCGTGCCGGTCCGGGCCCGGCCAGCCCCAGTCGAGCAGCAGCACGCGCCGCCCCCCGGCCGCCAGCCAGCGCAGCAGCGAGCGCCCGTTCATGTCCAGCACGCTCGGCGGGTTGATCAGCGAGGGGATGAACAGGACGACCGGGCCGTCGCCGCCATAATCACGCAGCGTCGCCCCGCGCCGTTCGGCGAGCGCCGGCATCGGCGCGGGCGGCGGCTCGCGCGCCGCCTCCTGGTAGCGGCGCAGGCCGGCGAGCGCCGTCTTCATCCGGGACAGATCGTCCGCGGTTTCGCTGCGCAGCATGGCCAGGAAGAGGGGCAGGGGCCGCGGGCGATGTTGCGGTGCGGCAAGCCTTGGTGCTAGGCTGCTGCCTTCATCCTGCAAGGAGCCTGTCATGGCGGCGTCACGGTCCCCGGACGATGTGGTCATCATCAAGAAATATGCGAACCGGCGCCTCTACGACACCGAAAGTTCGACCTATATCACGCTCGAGCGCCTGGCCGAGATGGTCCGCCAGAAGCGCGAGTTCCAGGTCGTCGACGCGAAGAGCGGCGAGGACATCACCCGCTCGGTGCTGACCCAGATCATCATGGATGAGGAAGCGCGCGGCTCGACCATGCTGCCGGTCAATTTCCTGCGCCAGCTCATCTCCATGTATGGCGAGCAGATCCAGTCGGTGGTGCCGCAATATCTGGAGGCCTCGCTCGACCAGCTGCAGCGCAACCAGAGCCAGCTCCGCGACGCCATGGCCGGCGCCTTCGCCGCCAATCCCTTCGCCGAGATCGCGCGGCGCAACATGGAGATGTTCACCGCGGCTGCGGCCGGCGGCCGGACTGCCGGTGCGGACGACGCGCCCGCCCCGTCAGCGAAGCCGGGCAGCGACGACAACAAGGCCGAGCTGGCCGGGCTCAAGGCCCAGCTGGCCGAGCTGCAGAAGCAGCTGGACCGGCTGAGCAGCTGAGCCTCAGCGCGGCCGGACGAATTTCAGCGTCATGCGGTCGCTCTCGCCGATCGCCCGGTAGCGCGCCTCGTCGCCATGACGGAGCGCGGGCGGCAGCGTCCAGACGCCGTTCGGCCAGTCGGCGGTGTCGCGCGGATTGGCGTTGACCTCGGAGGCGCCGACGAAGCGGAAGCCCGCCTGCTCGGCGAGGCGGCGGACGGTGGACACCTTGATATAGCCGCTGGTCCGCTCGCGCTCGGCGCTGGCATTTTCCGGCAGGCGGTGGTCGACGACCCCGAGCGTGCCGCCCGGCTTCAGCATCCGGTACATCTGGCGGAAGGCCTCGACGCCATAGGGCTGGTTGCCCCGCTGATAGCCCATCTGGAAATTGTGCACGTTGCGGAAGGTGAGCACGACGTCGGCGCTGCCGTCCGGCACGCCCGTCTCCGCCGGCTCGAAGGTCGGGAAGGTGGCGAGCCGGATCGCGCCGTAGAGGTCGGCATTGGCACTCATCAGCCGGCGCATGCCATTGTGGCCGTTCGCGCCCATCGAGGCGGCATAATAGGTGCCGCCGCCGCGCCGCAAATAAGGCGCCAGGATCTCCGTATACCAGCCGCCCGCCGGCCAGATCTCGACCACCGTGTCCGAGGCGCGGACGCCGAAGAAGGCGAGGGTGGGCTCCGGATTGCGATAGCGGTCGCGCGCGACGTTGGCCGCGGTCCGCGACGGCGCCGCGATGGCGGCCTTGAGCGAGGTCCTGTCCGTCCTGCGCAGCTCCCGCGCCGTGCCCGCCGCGGCGGTCAGAGCGAGGCCGGCGGCGGCGAGGCCGAGAAACAGGCGCGGCGCGGTCTGGCGGAACATCACAGTCTCCCTAGATAGCAGTCGAGGACCCTGTAGGGGCAGGCGGGACGATGACGCAAGGCTGGCTTTGGGGCGCGGACGGGGCGGCGCTGGCACTGGTCCTGGTCGCCGGCGTGGCGGACTGGCGCCGCCACCACCGCCGCGACATCGATGCCCATGGCTGGATGCCCTGGCGCGGGCTGCAGGCGCTGGGCTTCTTTGCCTTGCTGGCGCTGACGACGTTCGCGCTGCGGACGGGGTGACCCCGGATCGCGGTCCGGGGCAGGCCCCGGATTGTGGTCGGGGCAGGCGAGCGCGGAAGCTGACACGCCGGAACCTGACAAAGCTGACACGATAATCCTACAGGCTGCGGGCGGCGAATGTTCCCAATGGTCGCGCTGACGGGCCTGTTTGGGGGTGTGTCGTTCAGGCTGCGGGCGTGCTGGCTGAACAAGTGTGGAGAAGTGGAGAATATGCTTCGCGCGGGGACCTTCGGGGCCCGGCGGGGTGCGCGGCGCCGCGTCGCGAATGACGCGAAAGTCACGATTGTCACACGGGAACGCCGGGGGGGCCTCCGGGCGGACGGCCTGCGCCGGCACGCGTGCGGGGCGCGCGGGAGGGATTGAGGAAATGGAGCCGGGAGTCCGCATGCGGCGAGTCTGGCATGGGGAATCCTACATTGGTAGAGAAAGTGCAGTGGAAGTTTTCGGCGCGTCGTGGCCGATCGCGGACGGTCTTCTTCTGAGCGGAATCACCTCAGAGCGGACATCGCGGGGGTGGTCGAACAGTTGGCTCGTGATCAGCGCCGCGTCGGTTCCTGGCACTTTGCATCAATCAACCGACGAGTTCCTTCAAACGCCGAAATTCTACCCGGTCCTTTAGCGGGGGCTCAAGCTCCGCGAGCGCGTCCAATGCCTCCGCCAGCTGATAAGGCATTCGAGTGCGATCATCGGAGGTGATCGCATTTAGCAGCATCAGCGCCGCCGCCGGATGTTCTCGCGCGATGTTATCGGGATCGGTCCGGTCCTTCGAAATCCGATAGGTGAACATGTCCGCATTCTGAACCGGCCGAAGATAGGGCAGGACCGTTCGCACCGCATCGGGAAAACCCGCGCCTGCCTTCTCAGCTACCTGAATGAAGCCTCTGGTTGCCTCCTCGCTGCGAAAGCGCAGCTGCCGGGGCCAAGCTTTCTCAATGAAGGGCTTAGCGAAACTAGCCCAATTCCCCTCTCGCTCGGTTGCGGTGGCGAGCGCCCATAGTGCATGACCGCGGCTAGTATGATCGACCGCGGCAAGCACTTCTCGGACCTCGGAGAACGAGAATACCGCACCTTCGGCTTGGTCTGGGCTGGACAGCCAAACTAAGCTCTGCACGAAAGTCTGTTGTTCGCTCGGGTCGAGGGTCCATGAAGCGGAGCCCTTCAATATTCCTATCCAAGACGCTTTGAGCTGATTCAAAATCTCAGCGGTCAGAGAATTCTGGTTGGCCGCGAGGCCATGCCAAGCAGCTTCGGCAAGCGGGTGGTCAAGCCTAAACATTGGCAGGATGAATGATGTCGTCCACTCATCATAGCAGTAGGCAATCCAACCTAACCGCCTGGTGAGCATTGCGACAGCGTGCCCAGCCCCGTCGCCCGGCACAGAGACGAGCTGTCTGAAGCGAAGCGTTAGCGCCTTGGGCGGCGCATGGACTTTCTTCGCCTTGCGGCGCGTCAGGCTCCAAAGCGCCTCTGTCAACGTCCCTATGGGGCTGTTGAGCGCTTTGCTCACTGAGACTTCGGATCGATCTTGGACAACTCCACCGACGCTCGTGGTGCCGATACTGCTGCCAGTAAGCTGAGGCTCAGCCAGCAAGTAGGGAGCCAAAAACCCGTCAAAGACGCTCAACGCCTCGCGGCGGTCGTGCGCATACAGCTCCGGCAGATGTTTTTCGAGCCACTGCGGGGCGTAATAGCGCAATTCAAGAGCTTGTTCTGTCGAGAGCGATGCAACGGTGTGTGCAAGAAGCCGCCGCGAACGAAGCGATGTGCCGTCAGGCCAACGATACAAAAGGTCATGCCAGAATCCGATTGGGAACTCACCGTGCCGCTTAGCTATGCGCAGCGCGAATAGGGCCCTCATAGGATGGGTTTCGACCAAGCCCTTGAAGGGTTGGTAGTCTCTCAGCTCCCGGAACGGCCGCTCAGATCGTTCTTCGGCAACCCGGACCACGTCGGTGAGGGGAACCGTATCCAAGCCTCGAAGCTCAGTGACTTCTTGGACCCATCCTCCGCGTGGCCCCAAGCTATCATCGGCGTCTTTCGCCCATTCGTCGGACCACCTGTCATCGACGATCTTGAGGCGGTCGAGCGCTTGCTGGGCGTAACTACTCAGCGCGCATCCATTTAACTGGAGCCAACGAAGTCTCGTTGCCGCCTGGGCGCTCCTGCGCCTGCGAAAATCACTTCGCTTTTCATCATCCCTTCTGCTTGGCCCCTTCTCAAGCCAGCGTTCGACCGCCCGCCGCTGCCTCGCCGAAAGGTCCGGCCAGCGTGCCTTCAAGAAAAAGAGAAGCTCGCGCTGACTATAAGCGTCCCAAGCCGCATCCGCATTTAGCGACTGGAAGACGGGAAACACTTGGCTGGCATTCACGAGCGACGGCTTTGCAGCGGCCCACATCCTGAGTTTCGGAAAGATCCGAGCCTCACCGGCGGGCCACGCTTCAAATTCCTTACGGGCGGCGGTGGTATCCTGATCCAGCAGCGTCTCAACGAGTTCCTTAAACCAAAGAAAGAACGCCTCCTTCTTGCCGTAGTAGGTCTCGCCAGGTTCGTCTGAGGGATACAAGGTTGGTGCGTGCCAAAACAGATCACCTGTCTCACTCAACAGTTCCGAGACGCGGATCAGTGACCTCCGCATGATTTCGGCCATTTGAGGCTGGGCCTCCGGCGGAAGGTCAACCTTGTGGCCGTGCCTATCGAGGACACGGACCGATAGCTCAATGACTCGCCAGAGCGGTTTGTCGTCCCAATCCCCTTCAGGCGGCTTCGGCGCGGCCAGTGTTCCCCGCGAAACTTCAACGTGGGGAGTTACACACCGCTCAAAAAATCGTGCGACCGCAGGAGTCCAACCGGACTGCTTGAGCAGCCCCTCAAACTCGAACCACGGATATTCGCGGCCGTGCACTGCAGCTGCCTCGTTAGCCTCGAGATAGAAGCTCCAAAACAGTTGAGCAGGGGCCGGCATTGGGTCGCCGTGCCGATTCCTCAGTCGAAGGGCGACGAACCAATGCATGTTCGGATTGAGGGACTTCCAACCCGCGGCCCACCAAACGGCTGAGGGTTCATGGCATCTACTGCCAAACCATCGCGCCAGGTGGTGCAATCTTTCCGGCAATGGATTGTGCCAAAGAGCATTCCAACCCGGCAGCGAAAGGCGCTCGGGCTCGACGGAATCGCCCTTCTGCCAAGCGAGAGGGTTCTTCGCGCGAGCGTCGAAGGCGCCCTCGCCCTGCGACGGCCTTGGAGGATCGTCGTCTAGGCCAAAGAGTATTTGAGGGTCGATTTCCTTCGCATTGTCCTGCCAGCTCTGCCGCCGAGGTTTGCCGAAGCGAACGTAGGGGTCGAAGACGCAGAGCCATTCGGAACTTATAGGAGGTTCGGCGTCGGCGAACGCTCGTGCCCCGGCCTTCGAGCTGACTAGTTGGACGACCTGGCCTCGCTCATGGGGCCTAAGCGTTGCCGGTCTTTTTCGAGCCAGCGCAATAACCGTTTCGATCCATTGGTCCGGCGCGCGCGCGGCCTTTTGCCCAAGCGCCGATTGTTGACCACAGAGCGGTATGTTTGGGGCCGGCCTCGTAGCAAATTGGGGTGACGCCTCGATCCTGCCAAAGCTCCTCGGCGACCGAAGGACTGCGATCGGTAAAGACGTAGATGGGGGAATCGTAGACCACGCCGTCCCGAACGTGCAGGCCCTCTAAGAGATACCTCATCGGAGGGTCGTCGGCACTGTAGCCGAGAAGAACGATGGTATAGCTTTCCCTCAGCGCTCGGACGAAGCGGGCCGCCCAACCTTCGGCCAAATACGCACGTCCGAAATCTGAGCTGCTTATGACGTAGCTCGCGATCTCGCCGGCGGCGGTGTCGGCAAGCCGTCCGTGAAGGTATACCACACCATTGATCGGCTGGTTCAGTTCAATGTCCGGCAAGCCAGGCGGCACAATTGGCTGGACGCCCTTCGCTGCTCGTTCGAACAGTTTATCAAAGTTCGTGGTCACAACTTGGACTGACCCACCGGGTGCGCGTGATAAGTCGAGAATGTCGCGGTGGCGCGCGAGGGTTTTGGGTTTTTGCTGGCCTAGCGCCGCGTAGATTTGGCGATCGATCTCTGGCCGCCCAAAGTCACGCACCAACAGGTTGAAGACCCTGTCGAAGCTCTGGTTTTCGGAGAGCGCAGTTCGCGCAGCGGCAGCATCCAAATTCGTGATGAGGCGATCGGTCAACGTCCAAAATGTGTCGAGACCGGCAGGGACGGAGACGCCGGCTCCGCAAAAGAAGATTACGTTCCCTTGAGCTTGTTGCTCCAAGAGATGTGCCGGAATGATTGGACCGTTCTCAAAGAACCGCATGGAGTCCAGTTATCGCCAAACACCATCACCGTCACGCTAATGCTCCTAACATTCGATGTGCCCTTGAGCAGACGGTCCGGATTTTGGATCGCGCAATCGCATGCTGAATGTCGGACATGGGCGCAATTGCGACATTCGCGACGAACAGGAAAGGGCGCGGAGTGAATCCGCGCCGTCGGTCCTGTCGCGGGCGCGGCTTATGCCGCTTCCGCGCTGGCCGTCCGGTCCCTTCGACAGGCTCAGGACAGGCTTTCGCGGCTCTTCGCCTAACGCGCGGATCTGCAATCCTCGCCTTACGCTCGGCGCTGCAGACTAACGCGGCTGCACCGGCGCCCGGCCGTCATTCTGCCCTTCGGTGACCTGCAGGCCCGGCACCGGGCGGCTGCGGGCGGCTTCGTCCTCGCGTTGCCATTGCTCGGCGGTCAGGCAGCGGCGGCGGGTGCGGATGTGGCTGCCGACCGTGCGCTGGCCGCCGCCGCGGCAGATGCGCTCATTGCTCTGCGCGGGTTGGGACGCAGGCGGCGCCGCGGCCGCGGCGGCGAGCGCGAAGGCGACGGCGAGCGTGAACATGCTTCCTCCGGACGAGCCCGCGGCAAATCTGCGGCCCGGCCAGCGGGAAGTCAATCGGCGGCGGCCTGGCTAGCCCAGCCCGATTTCGGCGTCCGCGACGACCTCCGGCTCGTCGGCGCCTTCCGCGAACCAGCGCAGGACGAGCGGATGGCCGAGCAGGGCCGCGGCATAGTCGGCGGCCGGCGCGTCGAGGGTCACGCCATAGGTCCGGAAGCGTGAGGCGACGGGCGCGAAGACGATGTCGCCGATGCCGAACGCGCCGGCCAGCCACGGCCCGTCCGCGCCGAAGCGGCGGCGGCCCTCGGTCCAGATCTCAAAGATGCGGGCGATGTCCGCGTCCAGGGCCGCGGTGCGCGGCACGCGGCGGTCGCGCGCCCGGCCATTGTGCGGCATCGCCGTCCGCAGGGCCTGGAAGCCCGAATGCATCTCGGCGCAGGCGCTGCGGACGAACGCCCGCCTGGCCGGCTCGGCGGGCCAGACATGGGGAAAACGGTCCGCGAGATGCAGGATGATCGCGAAGCTGTCCCAGATATGGAGCTCGCCGTCGACGAGCGCGGGCAGCAGGCCGGTCGGCGAATAGGGGAGCACCGCCGCCCGGCTCCCGGGGCGGTAGAGCGGGATCACGATCTCCTCGAAATCCACCTCCAGCCAGCGCAGCAGCAGCCAGGCCCGCATCGACCAGGACGAGTAATTCTTGTTCCCGATGACGAGGGTCAGCGCGCTCACAGCCCGCTCCGCGCGGGCTGCGGCCGCAGCTCGTTGAACTCGAGGACATTGCCGTCCGGGTCGCGCAGGAAGCAGGTCAGGCGCCGCCCCCAGTCGACCGGGCCCTCGGTGATGGCGACGCCATTGCCCTCCGCCCATTCGAGCACCGAGTCCAGCGACGGCACGATGAAGGCGCCATGCGTATAGCCCGGCCATTTCACCGGCTCGTCGAGCAGGATGTTGTGCGCCTCCGGACGCGGCGCGCCGTTGAAGATCAGGTTCACCCGCGTCCCGTCGCTGGTGACGAGCTCGGCCACGCGTTCGTTGGAGAGGTCGGGGTCGAGGACGAAGCCGAGCTGCTCGTAGAAATGTAGCGCGCGCGCGGCGTCGCTGACCCTGATCCCGACATGGTCGTAGCCGGTAATGCGCGGCGGGGCATGGTTCGACATGCCGGACTCATGGCGGGGGTGGCCGCCGGACGAAAATCCATTTCCTTCACACTTGAGTTGAAGAAATTTCAACAAGGCCTATCGTTCGGCCAATGCCCGCCCGTCCGCCCTCGCTGCGCTCGATCACCGCCTTCGAGGCGGCCGCGCGGCACCAGAGCTTCACCAAGGCGGCGGCGGAGCTGAACCTGACCACCGGGGCCGTCAGCCATGCGATCCGGGCGCTCGAGACCCGGCTGGGCGGCGCCCTCTTCCAGCGGTCCGGGCGCCGGGTCTCGCTGACCGCCGGGGGGCAGGCGCTCGCCTCGCGCATCCGGCTGAGCGTGGCCTTGCTGGACGAGGTGTTCGATCTGACGCCCTGGCTGCGCCGCGACCGGCTCGTCGTGACCACCTTGTCGTCGATCGCCGAGCGGATCCTGCTGCCGGCGCTTGCGGAGCTGAAAGGCGCCCTGCCGGAGACGACGTTCGACATTCGCTGCAGCAGCGTCCTCGCCGACTTCGACGGCGACGTGGACGTCGCCATCCGGTTCGGCCCGGGCGGCTGGCATGGCCTCGAAACCAGCCATCTCGCCGACGAAAGACTGTTTCCGGTCGCCAGCCCCCATTATCGGGGCGGCGCGCTGCCGGCGACGCTGGACGATCTCGCCGGCTGCGCGCTCATCCACCATGCGGACAGCAACTGGCAGCTCTGGCTCAATCCCGTCGGGATGAGCGCCAGGGACCTGCGCTCGACGCTGGCGATCGACGATGCGTCGCTTGTCCTGGAGGCTGCGGCCGCCGGCCACGGCCTCGCCCTCGCCCGGGCGCGGCTGGTCCAGCCCGACCTCGACAGCGGCCGCCTCGTCCGCCTCTTCGACCATGATGTGGCGGCCGAATATGCCTATTGGGCCGTGTGGAACGGAAGCTCGCCGAAACGCGCGCTGATCAAGGCCTTCGTCGAGCGTATGCAGGAGGCCTTCGCCTGACGGCGACCGCTGGAGGCGGCGCGGACTGAATTCGCGCCGTCGGTCCTGTCGCTCTGCGCATTGTGGTCCGGCGAAGGCCGGACCGCTGACGAAAAGTCCCTGAGTGTCTCCCGACGCTCCGGCCTGCGCCGGAGCACAGAGTGCATCAGCTCAAAGGCAAGCTTCGAGGTACGGCTGGTCGAAGCCGAACTGCTTGGCCTTTTCGAGCGTGTAGGGGCGCAGGCCCATCGAGCGATATTCGCCGATGATCTTGCCGTCCGCGGTCTCGTCCAGATATTCGAACTTGAACAGCTCCTGGGTGACGATGACGTCGCCTTCCATGCCGATCACCTCGGTGATGTTGGTGGTGCGGCGCGAGCCGTCGCGCAGGCGCTTCACCTGGACGATCAGGTCCACGGAATCGGCGATCTGGCGGGAGATCGCCTCCTTCGGCACCTTGATGTCCGACATCATCACCATGTTCTCCATACGCGCGAGGCATTCGCGCGGGGAGTTGGAGTGAAGCGTGGCCATCGAGCCGTCGTGGCCGGTGTTCATCGCGGCGAGGAGATCGAAGCACTCCGCGCCGCGAATCTCGCCGAGGATGATCCGGTCCGGACGCATACGCAGGGCGTTGATGACGAGGTCGCGGATGGTGATCGCGCCCTGGCCCTCGAGGTTCGGCGGACGGGTCTCGAGCGGCAGCCAGTGCGGCTGCTGCAGCCGAAGCTCGGCCGCGTCCTCGATGGTGAGCACGCGCTCGCCCGGGTCGATCAGCTTCGACAAGGCGTTGAGCATGGTCGTCTTGCCGGAGCCGGTGCCGCCGGAGATGATGATGTTCATGCGGCTGGCGCCGGCGATCTTCAGCACCGTCGCCATCTTCTCGGACATCGAGCCGAAGCCGCGCATCATGTCGATGGTGATCGGCTTCTCGGAGAATTTGCGGATCGAGATGGCGGTGCCGCGCAGCGAGAGGGGCGGGATGATGACGTTGACGCGGCTGCCGTCCTGCAGGCGGGCGTCGGCGAGCGGCGTGGTCTGGTCGACGCGGCGGCCGACCTTGTTCACGATCCGCTGGGCGATCTGGAGCAGGTGCTCCTCGTCGCGGAACTGGATCTGGGCAAGCTCGAGCCGGCCCTTGCGCTCGATATAGGTCTGCTGCGGGCCGTTCACCATGATGTCGCTGACATCCGGGTCGTTCAGCAGCTCCTCGAGCGGGCCGAGACCGAGCAATTCGTCGACCAGCACCTTCTCCAGAGCGAATTGCTCGCGCCGGTTGAGGTTGATCTTCAGCTCGGCGAGCACCTCGCCGATGATCGGGCGGAATTCCTCGGCCAGCTCGTCCTTGGAGAGGGTGGCCGCGGCTTCGGGATCGACGCGCTCGAGCAGGCGCGGCAGCACCTGCTCCTTGATGCGGTGGATCGAGGCCTCGAAGCCCTCCGAGCGCGAATCGCCCTGCGCGCCGGACTGCGCCTGGCGGTCGGCCAGGCGGGCCATGGCGTCGGCATGGCCGTTCGGCAAAGAGGTGGTGACCGCGCCGTCAATGTCGAGCGCCTCGGGCTCGATCGGCGGAAACTGGGCGCCGCCCGCGTCCGCGGGCCGGGGCTGCGCCGGCGCCGGTCCCTTCATCGGCTGGGCCGTGCCGAAGCTCGGCCGGCCGCCGGTGCCGGAGGTGCCGTTGCGTCGTCCGAAAGCACTCATCTGGTCATTCTATCCCGTACTGGTCTTCGCGGGCGTTCCCGGATCGCAGGGTGAATAAGTGTGAAACTTTGACAATTAGCTAACCGGCCGCGAAGGCGCGGGCATGACCGCACCGCCGCAGCAGAACGTCCGCGCCGCTCTGCTGCTCGCTCTGGCAGGCTTCGCGATCCTGTCGGTCGGCGATGCCGTGGTGAAGACGATGGCGGGGCAATGGCCGGGCACCGCGGTGGCGATGCTCCGTTACTGCGCCGGCGCGCTCGGCCTTGCCCTGCTGGTCGCGCTCGTCGAGGGACGCAAGGCGTTCCGCATCCCGCTGCCCTGGCTCCAGCTCGCCCGGGGCGCGGGCGTCGCCCTCGCCACGATCTGCTTCTTCCTCGGCGTCATGGCGATCCCGCTGGCGGACGCGACCGCGATCCAGTTCACCAGCCCGATCATCACCGCCATGCTGGCGCCGGTCTTCCTGAAGGAGCGGACCGGCGTCGCGGTCTGGCTTGCCATGGCGCTGGCCTTTGCCGGCGTGCTCGTCGTGCTGAGGCCCAATCTGCTCGCTTTGGGGCCGGCGGCGCTCTATCCGCTCGGCGCGGCCGCCGGCATGGCCTGCCTCGTGATCTGCAACCGCAAGGCGGCGGGCGCGGCCTCGCCCCTCGCCATGCAATTCTATGCCGCCCTGATGGCCGCGCCGATCATCACCGCGGCGACGCTCCTGCTCGCCGCGACCGGCCTGCCGGGCTTCCAGGTCGGTCTCCCGCCGGCGAGCGTCGTCGTGAAATGCCTGCTCGTCGCCTGCTCGGCGACCGGCGGGCACATGCTCATCTATATGGCCGCGGTCCGCGCCTCGGCGGCGGTGGTCGCGCCGATGACCTATGTGCAGCTGCTGGTCGCGGGGGCGTTGAGCTGGGCGATCTTCGATACCGTGCCGGACCTCTCGACCTTCGCCGGCGCCGCCCTGATCATCGGCGGCGGCCTGCTGCTCTGGCGCGCGCACAAGCCGAAGGTGGTGCCGGAGCCGGAATAGGGTCGACGCCCGCTCAGTTCCCCCGCGACCCGGAGAGATGGGAGGCGACCACCTGCCAGCGGCCGTTCCGGCGGATATAGACGTCGGTATAGGTGGAGACGTCGCGCCCCGTCTGGCCGTTGACTTCGGCCTCGGTGACGACCGTGCCGCGGAGGATGACGGTATCGCCGTAGCTGCGCGAGGTGACGCCGCGCGTATGATAGCGGTTGGCGGACGGCCCGGGCGGCATTGCGCGCATCTCGCGCAGCAGGTCGGCCTTCGTCTGCAGACTGCCGTTCGGATAGGTGAGGATGAAGTCGTCGGCGACGATCCCGGTCATCGCCGCGACGTCGTTGCGCTGATAGGCGTCGAGCCAGCTGCGCTCCAGCGCGCGGACCTCGCGCTCGGCCGGCGTCCACGCCGCCTCGGCCGCGACGGGCTGGCCTTGCGCCCCCGCCGCGGCGGCAGGGCCCGGCAGGAACAGCAGGAAGGGAAGCGAGATCAGGATCGTGCGGCGCATGGGCAATCCTCCTTCAACGCGGATCCATGTCCCCGGCGGGAACGGAGCCGGAGGCGATCAATGCCCGGATCGTCTCCAGCGCAGGATCGCGGCCGGCGAAATAGGCCTCCGCCGTGAGCTGGACCGGAATATGCGGCGTGACGACGGGTCGCCTGTCCCACGGATCGCTGAGCTGCCAGGTCACGGCGACGATGCCCACACTCAGGCTGCTGTAGGGCAAGGCAAAGAGTGCGTTGTCCCCGAACTGATTGCCGGTCGCGCTGGTCGGCTCCCCGACGAAGATGGGGCGGGCGAGCCGCTGGAGGTCGGTGGTGAGATTGGCGGCAGCCGAATAGGTCCAGCGGCCGATCAGGACATAGAGCCGGTTGCGTTCGTCCGCGGTGAACTGGACGAGGGTACGCAGCAGTTCCGTATAGAGAAAGGTGTTGCCGCCATTGTCATGCCTGAGATCGAGAATGACGTTGCGGATCGGCTGCTCCCGAAGGATGCGGCGAAGCTCCAGCCCGAACTCCGCCAGGCTCTGATCGCGATCCGGCTGGACCTGGTTCAGCTGCACGAACAGCGTATTGTCGGAAATGCGTTCGCTCCAATGGAATTCCGGAACGTTGCGCAGGAACAGCGGCGGCGCCACGCCCGGCGGCGGAGTCAGCTTGGGGCGGGGCTCCATCGGTACGGTGGCAAGCTCGCGGCGGACCGTCTGACCGGACCGCAGCCGAACCGTTACCGCAATCCGGTCGGTCCGCGACGTGACGCCCAGACCCTTCAGAATCTGCGCCATCCGTAACAGCGACGGGCCGGACCACAGGACTTCCATGCCGCTTTCCCGGGTATGGATCTCCCCGACCCGGCGCAGAACCTCCAGCGCTGGAGTCGTCTCGATCGCCACAAGCCGGCCGCCGACCAGGTCGCTCGCGCCCGCGCCGGCTCTCACGATGTAGACCCCGTCCGGAAATGCCCAGAGATCGAGGGGCAATTGCGTGAACGGAAATCGCGCCGACTGAATAGCTGGGATCATGCCGGTATGGCCGTGCCTCAGCGAGGCCACCAACCTCGCGAAACCGACATAGATTTGCTCGTCGGACAGCCTGGGTATGTCTCTGCGCAACGCTTGCTCGAGGCGGGTGAACTCCGCCGGCAGCGGCAGCCGCCTGTAGAATGGATGGACCCGCCTGATTTCCTCGAGCAGATAATCGAGATCCCGGCGCCAGCCGTCGTTCCGGCTCAGGCTGCTCGTGTCGATCCGGCCGCTGATGGCGAGGAAGCGGGGCTCGGTGCGCAGGCTCGCAAAGGCGGGGTTGCTGTAGAGGTTGCTCCGATCCCGATAAGCCTGTCTGAACACCAACTCTTCAAGCACGTCCATCGCGGCCCGACGGTTGCCGGCGGCTGCATGGCTGACCGCCAGGCGGTAGCCGACGCCGGCCGGCGTTCCGGGCCCGCCAATTTCCATCGCCCGGACATAGGCGTTTGCCGCGTCGGCGGGCCGATTGGCTGCCATCAGGGCATCGCCGAACTGGGTCCAGACCCAGACGTCGCAGGCATATTGCCGGACCATCGCTTCGGCGACGGGAACGGCCTCCGCAAGCCGGTTCTCGCCGCGGAGCGCGAGGATGCGGGCGCGTTGGCGGAAATAGGCCACCGGATCGGCGGGTGCCGCCGCGAGGCCGGCGTCGCTGCGCGGCTGGGCCGTGGTGAGCGGCCGCTCACAACGGATCTCAGGCGCGAGGGGAGCCGTGGCGGGCTGGACGGCCGGCGCAGCGCTGGCGCTGAGCAAAGTCAACAGTCCGAAGGTCAGATAGCGGCTCCGCATGTCCGTGCCTCCCCGAAAAGGCCTTTCGCCGTCATCACCGACGGACAGGGGAAGCAAGGATCACGCCAGCGAAAGGGGAGAGGCGAGCAACCGCCATTTTGCGCCGCTCAGGGGCGGGAGAAGGCTCTCGGAAGCTGTTCGATTTCGCACAAAAGCCTGTCCGCCGACGAACAGGCGCCGGGTCAGCCGCCGGCATTCTCCGCGAGCACGGTCAGGCCTTTTTCGCTGACCTCCGCGAAGCCGCCCTGCACCGCGACCTTCTCCGGCTCGCCGGGGAAGGTGCGGTAGATGGCGATCTCGCCGTCGCGCAGGGTCGACATGTAGGGCGCGTGGCCCTCCATCACGCCGAAATCGCCCTCGCTGCCGGGGACGACCACCATCGTGACCTCCTCGGAGCGGAGCAGTTTCTCCGGCGTGACCAATTCGAAGTGGAGGGCCATGTCCTCAGGCTTCCTGCGCCAGCTTCTCGGCCTTGGCGACCGCTTCCTCGATGCCGCCGACCATGTAGAAGGCCGCCTCGGGGAGATGGTCATACTCGCCGTCGACGACGGCCTTGAACGAGCGGACCGTGTCCTCGATCTGCACGAACTTGCCGGGAATGCCCGTGAACACCTCGGCGACGTGGAAGGGCTGGGAGAGGAAGCGCTGGATCTTGCGGGCGCGCGAGACGGTCAGCTTATCCTCTTCCGACAGCTCGTCCATGCCGAGAATGGCGATGATGTCCTGCAGCGACTTGTACTTCTGCAGGATCTCCTGGACGCGCCGCGCGGTGTCGTAATGCTCCTGGCCGACGGTGCGGGCGGTGAGCACGCGCGAGGTGGAGTCGAGCGGGTCCACGGCCGGGTAGATGCCGAGCTCCGAGATGGCGCGCGACAGCACGGTGGTGGCGTCGAGGTGGGCGAACGACGTGGCCGGGGCCGGATCGGTGAGATCGTCCGCCGGCACGTAGATCGCCTGCACCGAGGTGATCGAGCCCTTGTTGGTCGAGGTGATCCGCTCCTGCAGCGCGCCCATGTCGGTGGCGAGGGTCGGCTGGTAGCCCACCGCCGAGGGGATGCGGCCGAGCAGAGCCGACACTTCCGAGCCCGCCTGGGTGAAGCGGAAGATGTTGTCGACGAAGAAGAGCACGTCCTGGCCCTCGACGTCGCGGAAATATTCGGCCTGCGTCAGGCCCGACAGGGCGACGCGGGCGCGGGCCCCCGGCGGCTCGTTCATCTGGCCGAAGACCAGAGCCACCTTGGAGCCCTCGGGGGTCGGCTTGCCGTCCGCGTCCCTGGCGATGACGCCCGCGTCGAGGAACTCGTGATAGAGATCGTTGCCCTCGCGGGTGCGCTCGCCGACGCCGGCGAACACCGAGGTGCCGCCATGGCCCTTGGCGATGTTGTTGATCAGCTCCTGGATGAGCACGGTCTTGCCGACGCCGGCGCCGCCGAACAGGCCGATCTTGCCGCCCTTCGCGTAGGGCGCGAGCAGGTCGATCACCTTGATGCCGGTGACGAGGATCGCGGTCTCGGTCGACTGGTCGACGAACTCGGGCGCCGGGGCGTGGATCGGGGCGGTGTCCTCGGCGCCGATCGGGCCCTGCTCGTCGATCGGCTCGCCGACGACGTTCATGATCCGGCCGAGCGTCTTCGGGCCGACGGGGACGCGGATCTGCGAGCCGGTGTCGGTGACCTCCTGGCCGCGGGTCAGGCCCTCGGTCGAGTCCATCGCGATCGTGCGGACCGTGCTCTCGCCGAGATGCTGCGCGACCTCGAGGACGAGGCGGTTGCCGCCATTGTCGGTCTCCAGCGCGGAGAGGATCTCCGGCAGGTCGCTGTCGAAGGTCACGTCGACGACGGCGCCGATCACCTGGCTGATCCGGCCGACATTGTTGGTGGTGGCGGGCTTGGCGCTCGCCTTCCTGGAGGCCGTCTTGGGCTCGAGCATTGCGGTTTCCTTGCCTTCCTAAGTCGTTAGAGCGCTTCGGCGCCCGAGATGATTTCGATAAGCTCTTTGGTGATCGCCGCCTGGCGGGTGCGGTTGAACTCGATGGTCAGGCGGTTGATCATGTCGCCGGCATTGCGCGTCGCATTGTCCATGGCGGTCATGCGGCTGCCCTGCTCCGAGGCGGCATTCTCCAGCAAAGCGCGGAAGATCTGCACCGCGACGTTGCGCGGCAGCAGCGCCGCCATGATCTCGTCCTCGTCCGGCTCATATTCGACGGCGGCGCCGGCTGCGGCCTTTTCGCCGGCCTCGACCGGCGGGACCGGAATGATCTGCTGGCCGACCGGCTCCTGCACCAGTGCGGACTGGAAGCGCGCGTAGAAAAGATGGACGACGTCGATGCCGTCGGTGAGGTAGCGGTCGATCACGTCCTTCGCGATCTCCTGCGCGTCCGCGAAGCTGACCTGCTTGATGTGGCCGGTCTCGTGCTGGTGGACGATCTGCTTCGGGTAGAGGCGCTGGATCACCGCGCGGCCCTTGCGGCCGACCAGGTAGAAATAGACGGTCTTGCCCTCGGCCATCAGGCTTTCCGCCTTGCGGCGGGCGGCGCGGACGATGTTCGAGTTGAAGCCGCCGGCGAGGCCGCGGTCCGAGGTGCAGACGATCAGCATGTGGCAAGAATCCTTGCCGGTGCCGCCGAGCAGCTTCGGGCTCTCCGGGCCGACCGCGACCCTGGCGACGATGCTCTGCACGACGCCTTCCATGCGCTCGGCATAGGGGCGCGCGGCCTCGGCGGCGGTCTGCGCCCGGCGCAGCTTGGCCGCGGCGACCATCTTCATCGCCTTGGTGATCTTCTGGGTCGACTTGACCGAGGTGATCCGGGTCTTGAGCGCCTTTAGCGAGGCCATTTACTTCCCTCTTCGTGCTCCTGCGAAGGCAGGAGCGCTGTGAGTTTCATTCGCAACGCTCCGGCCTTCGCCGGAGCATAGTTCAGTCCGCGATCAGGCAAACGTCTTCACGAACTCGCCGATGATCGTCTTCAGCTCGCCGGCGGTGTCGTCGTCGAGCGTCTTGGTGTCGCGGAGCTTCGCCAGCACACCCTCATGCCCGGCCCGCATATGGGCGAGCAGACCGGCCTCGAAGCGGGTGACCGCGTCGGTCGGGACCGTGTCGAGGAAGCCGTTCACGCCGGCGAAGATGGAGACAACCTGCTCCTCGACCGGCATCGGGCTGAACTGGGGCTGCTTCAGCAGCTCGGTCAGCCGGGCGCCGCGGTTCAGCAGGCGCTGGGTCGAGGCGTCGAGATCCGAGCCGAACTGGGCGAAGGCCGCCATCTCGCGATACTGCGCCAGCTCCAGCTTGATCGAGCCCGCGACCTTCTTCATCGCCTTGGTCTGCGCCGAGGAGCCGACGCGGCTCACCGAGAGGCCGACGTTGATCGCCGGGCGGATGCCCTGGAAGAAGAGCTCCGTCTCGAGGAAGATCTGGCCGTCGGTGATCGAGATCACGTTGGTCGGGATGTAGGCGGAGACGTCGCCGGCCTGCGTCTCGATGATCGGCAAAGCGGTCAGCGAGCCGGCGCCATTGTCCTCGTTGAGCTTGGCGGCGCGCTCGAGCAGGCGGCTGTGCAGGTAGAAGACGTCGCCCGGATAGGCCTCGCGGCCCGGCGGGCGGCGCAGCAGCAGCGACATCTGGCGGTAGGCGACGGCCTGCTTGGAGAGATCGTCATAGACAATCACCGCGTGCATGCCGTTGTCGCGGAAATATTCGCCCATGGTGCAGCCCGTATAGGGCGCGAGGAACTGCAGCGGCGCAGGCTCCGAGGCGGTGGCGGCGACGACGATGGAATATTCCATCGCGCCATTCTCCTCGAGCGCGCGGACGATCTGCGCGACCGTGGAGCGCTTCTGGCCGACAGCGACGTAGATGCAATAGAGCTTCTGGCTCTCGTCATCGCCCTGGTTGGCGGCGCGCTGGTTGATGAAGGTGTCGATCGCGACGGCGGTCTTGCCGGTCTGGCGGTCGCCGATGATCAGCTCGCGCTGGCCGCGGCCGACCGGGACGAGCGCGTCGAGCGCCTTGAGGCCGGTCTGCACCGGCTCGTGCACCGACTTGCGCGGGATGATGCCGGGGGCCTTCACCTCGACGCGGCGGCGCTCGGTGGCGTCGATCGGGCCCTTGCCGTCGATCGGGTTGCCGAGACCGTCGACGACGCGGCCGAGCAGGCCCTTGCCGACGGGAACGTCCACGATCGTCTCGGTCCGCTTCACGGTCGAGCCCTCGGTGATCTCGGCGTCCGAGCCGAAGATCACGACGCCGACATTGTCGGCCTCGAGGTTGAGGGCCATGCCCTTGATGCCGCCCGCGAACTCGACCATCTCGCCGGCCTGGACGTTGTCGAGGCCGTGGATGCGGGCGATGCCGTCGCCGACGCTCAGCACGGTGCCGACCTCCGAGACCTCGGCCTCGGTGCCGAAGCTGGCGATCTGGTCCTTGATGACCTTGGAAATTTCAGCGGCGCGGATGTCCATTTTCAGCCTTTCATCGCTTGCGCGAGGGTGTTGAGTTTGGTGCGGATGGAGCCGTCGATCATCTGGCTGCCGATCTTCACGACGAGCCCCCCCAGAATGGCGGGGTCGACGTTGAGGTCGACGGCGATGTCGCGGCCCATGCGGGTGCGGAGATTCTGCCTGATCGCGTCCACCTGGTCGTCGTCGAGCGTGTGCGCGGAGGTGACCTCGGCGGTGAGCTCGCCGCGGTGGCGGGCGGAGAGAATGTTGTAGGCACGGATCACGGCCGGGAGCTGGGCGAGCCGGCGGTTGCGGGCGAGCACGCCGAGGAAATTGGCGGTGATCGTGTCGAGCTTCATCGCCTCGGCGGTCGCGGCGACGGCCCTCTGCGCCTCGTCGCGGCCGACCAGCGGGCTCGTGGTCAGCGCCTTGAAGTCGTCCGATTCGGCGAGCGCCTGCTGCACGGCGGCCAGGTCCCGGCCCACCGCCTCGAGCTTCTTCTGCTCATTGGCCAGCTCGAACAGGGCAAGGGCGTACCGGCCCGATAAGCTTGCCTGAATGCCGCCGGAAATATCCACGCGCGTCGTAACTCCTGGATCGGATTTGGCCCCTGGCGATTTGCCGAGCGCGCGAGGCGCTCCCGCAGGGTCGCGGGGGCCGTAGCAGGGGCTTTGCTGCGATGCAAGATGGGTGTCGGGACCGGGCAGGGGCTTTGTGGCGATGCGATATCTGTTATGGCGGGAAATGGGGGAGGATCGCGACGATGAGCTCGAAATATGCCGTCCTGATGCTGGCTCTGGCAGCCGCAGCATCGGCCCAAAAGGCTGCCGCCCAGGCGACCGTCTCGTTCACCTCAGCGGGCATACGTTTCGACGTTCCCCTGCCGTCCGGCTATTGCCTGCCAAGGGGTCCTTTCGTCGAATTCGCCCAGCAAATTGCCACTGCGGACGTTCAGAACGTGACGCACTTGACGCTTTATCGCTGCGATCAGCAGAGTGGCGATCGCGTCGTGGACTATATTCTGATCAAGACTCCGAGGCCGGCCCTCGGCACCAGAATCACGCGCGAGCAGCTGATGGCCGATCTCGGCCGGGAATTCGCTGCTATCCCTGCCGGGGGGAGTCTGCTGAGCGACGAGAGTGTCGACGCCATCGAGGGCCGGATCGCTTCCGCTTTGGGCCGTCAATTGGAGATGACCGGGTCCGTGCGTCCGCTCGGCCGTGATTCCGTCTGTGCCTATCTTGGCGGGATCTTTGCGCTCACCATGGCGGGGGGAACCCACAATGTCTCCGCCGGCGCTTGCGTGACGAGCGTGGCTGAGCGGATCATCACGGTGAATTGGTACGGGGCAGACCGCGGCTCCGCAGGCGTTGCCGCATTGCTGGCCCGTGCCCGTCGGCTCGCCACCCTTATTCGCGGGCGGGCGGCCCCGTAAGATTCCGGGCGAGCCGCCGCGGGTTATTGCGGCGGCTGGACCGGCGTCGCGCTGCCGGCGATCATCTGCCAGCGGCCGGCGCGGCGGCGGAAGATGTGCAGGTAGAAGGAGTCGCTGACGAGGCGGCGGTCCCGCGTGGCGTAGAGCCGCAGGCGGCCCTCGGCGATGACCAGATTCCCCTCGCGCCGGGCGCTCAATATCTCGCTCTCCGCGACGAAGGCGCCGCTGGCATTGCGGCGGAAGACGGCGAACAGCGTGGCCCGGTCGACGCGGACGCCGCCGCCGGCGATGCCGTGGAAATCGGGGGCGTAGAGCCGTTCGAGCGCGGCCATGTCGCCGCTGCTTATGGCGGCGTTGCGGCCGGCTTCCACCGCCTGCATCTCGGCCTGGAGCGATGGTGCGGCCATGGCCGCCAGCAAGAGCAAGATCCCCATGCAGGTTTGAAAGCAAGGACCGGGACGCACTGTCTCGCGCGATCCGACAAAAGGGCGTCAATCTTCGAGGAAGGACAGGAAGAATGGCATATCGGATCGAAGGACTGGCCCCGCAGGCGTTCGAGGGCCTGTTCAGCATGATGGACGGCGAGCTCACGGCGCGCGGGGCGATGCGGGTGACGGCGGATTCGCCGACCGGCTTCCCCTGCCGGGTGAGCCTGCGCGACGCCGACGAGGGCGAGGAGCTGGTGCTGCTCAACCACGTCTCGCACGACGTGGACGGCCCGTTCCGCACCGCCTACGCCATCTATGTGCGCAAGGCTGCGGTGGCGCCTGCGCGCTACGAGGACGAGGCGCCGCCCTATCTCGACAAGCGCATGCTTTCGCTGCGCGGCTTCGGCGCGGACGGGCTGCTCAAGAATGCCTTGCTCGCCATGCCGGGCGAGGCCGACGCGAAGATCCGGGCGCTGCTGGAACGTCCCGAGATCGACAATATCCATGCGCACGCGGCCACCTATGGCTGCTTCCTGGCGCGAATCGAGAGGAACTGACCATGGCCAGCCTTGCAACCCTGCCGCGTCCGGCTAGATCGATCCCCGTGAACGACACGCATCCCGTGACGGACGACGAGGCCTGGGCAGCGTTCGAGCGCCGCGACCGGACCTGGGACGGCCGCGTCTTCGGCGGCGTCAAATCGACCGGCATCTATTGCCGGCCAAGCTGCCCGGCGCGGCGGCCGAGGCGGGAGAATGTCGAATTCTTCCCGACCGCCGCGGCCGCGGCCAGGGCGGGCTACCGCTCCTGCCTGCGCTGCCTCCCCGACGAGGTAAACCGCGAGGAGGTGGCGCTGGAGAAGGCGTTCCGCCTGCTCGCCGAGGCGGAGGAGGCGCCCTCGCTCGAGGCGGTGGCGGCCGCGGTCGGCTATTCGCCGCACCATTTCCACCGCCTGTTCAAGCGCGCCACCGGCGTGACCCCGGCCGCCTATGCGCGCAGCCTTCGCGCCAGGCGGGCGCAGGAGGCGCTGGCCAGCGACGGGCGGATCACCGACGCGATCTACGATGCCGGCTATTCGGGCCCGGGCCGCTTCTATGCCGATGCCGGAAAACGGCTCGGCATGACGCCCTCCGCCTGGCGCGACGGCGGCCGCGGCGCGGTGATCCGCTGGGCGACGGCCGAGACCGACCTCGGCACGATGCTGGTCGCGGCGACGGAGAAGGGCATTTGCCGGCTCTCCTTCGACGAGGACGAGACGGTGCTCCGGCGGCGCTTTCCCAAGGCGGAAATCTGCCATGGCGGGCCGGACCTGGCGGAGCTGGTCGAGCGCACGGTGGCGGCGGTGAACGCGCCGGAGAAGCCGCACGATCTGCCGCTCGACGTCCACGGCACCGCCTTCCAGGAGGCGGTCTGGCGCGAGCTGACCCGGATCCCGCCGGGCGAGACGCGGACCTATTCGCAGATCGCCGCGGCGGTCGGCCGGCCGGCGGCGGTGCGCGCGGCGGGGACGGCGAACGGCGACAACAATGTCGCCGTGCTCATCCCCTGCCACCGCGTGATCCGCACCGACGGCACGCTCGGCGGCTACGCCTACGGGCTGGAGCGCAAGGTGGCTCTGCTGCAGAAGGAGCGGGGCGGGGCCTAGCTGGTCCCCGCCTCCTGCTGTCGCTGCCGGTCCTGCGGGCTCAACATGGCCTGTAGCCGCCGCAGCATCTCCAATGCGGTCTCGCGCTGCTCGCGTCCGGCCTGGCGGTTGCGCTCCTCCCGGCGCAGCCGCTCGCGGCGCGCATTTTCCGTCTCGGTCTGCGGCAAAGCGAGCGCCTCGGGACGGATGATCGCGATCGCTTCCGGGATCATCCGCCGGCGCTCGAAGTCGCGCGCGAGCTTGTAGCGCAGATCGCCGTCGCTCGGCGCGCGCTCCATGGCCGTGTAGAGGGCGTTCTGCACCTCCTCGGGCGGCAATACGCCCTGCAGCGCATAGCTGTCATAATAAGCGTCGAGCACGACCGGGTCGTTGGGCGCCGCCCTCGCGGCCCTGGCGAGGAGCTGCTGGATGCTGGTCCAGGAGGGCCGGTCGGTGGACTGGGCAGCGCGGAGCTGCGCCGCCCGGGCGAGCCCCTTCGTCGCCATGGCCCGCGCATGGTTCGGCTCGCGCTGGAGCAGCCGGTCTGCGGCAGCGATGGCCGCGTCGAAATTCCCCGCCAGCCGCTCGGCCTCCATCAGGACGCTCAGGGCGAAGGGATCTTCGGGAAAGCGCGCGGCGATCGACCGGACGTCGTTCGCGAACGCCGTGGCCTCCCGCTGCGGATAGCCCTGGCTGAGCTTGACCTCCTTTTCGATCAGCGCATTCTCCGCCGCCGAAAGCTCGCGCACCACGATGTTGCCGACGTTGATCGCGCGGAACGGCAGCCGGACGGCGGTGAAGCGCCGGCCGCCCGCATAGTTGAACAGCTCGGAATTGAAGGAAGAGAGATCGGGGAAGGCCTGGCGCATCGCCTGCTCGTAAGTGCTGCCCTGGTTGATCAGCCGCAAATAGGTTTCGAGCTGGCGCTTGCGCGCCTGGTTCTCGAAGACGAAGCGCATCATCAGCCAGCCCTGAGCGTAGAGCAGCCCGATATTCTCGCCCGGAGCCTCGCGATAATTGTGGATGGTGAGCAGGCGCTCGAGCGGCATCCAGGTCAGGAAATCGAAGGTCGCGACGCGGTCCTCGGCGGGAAGGCCGACCTCGACCACGTCATTGTCGAGGATGCGCGTGGTGCCCCAGAATTCGGCGAAGCCCTCGACATACCAGGTCGGATAGCTCGCCGGGAAATACTGGAACATGAAATGATGCGCATATTCGTGCAGCATCGTGCTTTCGGGATCGAGCCGCAGCGCCCGGTTCTCCGAGCGCGGATCGCCATCCCGGCGCCCGCCACGGGAGCGGGAGCCAACGAACATCAGCCCGCGCGCATCCGATACGTAATAGCCGGCGACGCCGGCGCCGCCCGCCATGTCCTGAACGTCGCCGGCGCTGTCGAACAGGAAGACCCGAAGCGGGTTGGAGGGCCGGTCGGCGGCGATGCGGTGAAAGGTACGCAGCACGTAATGATAGCGCTCCAGCTTGGCCGCATTGAGCTCGGCATCGCGCCGGCTGCCTTCGCTGTAGACGATGAAATTGGCCGAGCGGGCTTCGAACCATTGGGCGTGGGCGGCGGTGGCCCAAAGGCCCGCCCAAAGCACGGCCAGGCCCGTCAAGAGCTTGCGAATCACAGCTTTTCCCCCAAGCAGTCAGCGCCTTTTTTAAGTCAGGGGGGCGCCTGATCGCAAGTCAGCGCGCCGGGCTCTGCCCCGCGCGCTGATTCTCGCAGCTATAGACCAGCCGCTCGTTCGGCAGCCGCGGCAGCATCGCGGCGATGTCGCGCTGCTGGTCGGCGAGGATGGTGCGCGCCTCGTTGTCGGCGCTGCAGCTTCTGGGCTCGTTCGGCCGCCGCGCCGCGCGGATCCGCTCCATCGTCGCATTGTCGAGCTGGTAGCGGGTCAGCACATATTCGCCGGTCGCCGGGCGGAACTCGGACACCGACACGACCGGCTGCTCGGCCGAGATCAGGATGCGGCTCCAGGTTTGGCCGTCCTGCGCATATTGGGTGCGGCCGTTGACGCAGCCCGTCGGGCTCCAGTCGAGCGGTACGTCGGCGCCGGAGCTGATCGTCAGCCGGCTGCGCTGCTGCACCAGGCGGCAGACATTGGCGCCGGCGAAGCGGTCCGGGGCGGGCGCGGCCTCGGCGGCCCTGGCTTCCTCGACCGTGATGAGGCTCGGCCGGGCGATGAAGGCGATGATCGCGAGGATGAGCAGGCCGGCACCAACCCCGCCCATGATCTTCGCATATTTCGGGGGCCGGTTCTTGATGACCAGCAGGAAGCAGCCGCCGAAGGCAAGCAGCGAAAAGACCAGCAGCAGCACGGACAAGGCAAGCCGGTTCTCGCGCATCTCGGTGATCTCGGCGAGGCTGCGCTCGCGCGTCTGCTGCGCCTGGCGGGCCTCCGCCTCGGCGCTCTGCTGCCGGGCGCGCTCCTCGGCGGCCGCGCGCTCCTGGTCCTCGCGCAGCCGGTCCGACATGGAGACGCAGGGCGTGGTCACCGACTGATAAGGCTGGCGGGCCTGGCCGAGAAAGGCGGTGAGCTCCCGGTTCGCCACCGCGAAGGCGAAGGGCGCGTCGCCGTCCTGGTTGCGGGTGATCAGGGTGTTGACGCCGAGCACCCGGCCGCACTGGTCGAGCAGGGGCCCGCCGCTATGGCCGCGGGCGATATTGGCGGTGTGCAGCAAAGTGGTGATGCCGTTGATCGGCCGCACGTTGGAGAAGATGCCGACCGAGCGGGTCGGCGGCAGCGGCTGGATATAATCGTCGGCCGAGCGGGCGGTGGCGAGATCGACATTGCCCGGATAGCCCAGCGCCGCGATCTGCACGCCGTCGTCGAGCGGCCCGACATAGAGCGGGATCGGCGGCAGGCGGCCTTCCTCGACCTCGAGCAGGGCGAGGTCGCGGGCCGGATCGAAGGCGACGACGCGGGCCCGGCTGGCCTGCGCGCCCTGTGACGGGACGACGCCGATCGAGACGGTGCGCCCCTCCTGCTCGGCCTGCCGGGCCTGGGCGATGACATGGGCGTTGGTGACGACCCGGTTGGGGGCGACGGCGAAGCCGCTGCCATGGCCGAAGCCGGTCACCTCGCCCTCCTCGCCGAAGCTGATCACGACGACGCGGACCACGGAGCGGCCGGCCACCGAAATGTCGTCGGCGCGCGCGGGTGCGGCCGGCAGCGCGGCGGCCAGCACGGCGAGCATAAGCAGGATGAATCGACCCACGGACATTCCCGGAACGCTCTATGGGAAGCAGGGCGGGAGTGGCAAGCAGTGCCCGTTCACCGGGCGGGGAAATCAAAGGAAAGAATAAGGGTCGACGTCCACGGTGACGCGCGTGCTGCTCTTCCAGCTCAGGCCGCCCAGCCACTCGCGGATGATGTCCTGCACGGGCACCGCGCGGTTGGCGTGGACGAGCAGGCGGAAGCGGTGGCGGCCGCGCAGCATGGCGAGCGGGGCGGGCGCGGGGCCGAACACCGCCATATTGTCATGGGCGGGCGCCGCGCGGCCGATCTGCCTCGCCACCTCGTTGGCCTCGGCCTGGCTTTCGCTGGAGACGATGATCGCGGCGAGCCGGCCGAAAGGCGGCATGGCGGCCGCGCGCCGGGCCTCGGTCTCGGCCGCGTAGAAGCCCTCGGCGTCGCCGCTCACCAGGGCCTGAAGGACCGGCGCGGACGGATCGTGCGTCTGGACGAGCACGCGGCCATGCTTGTCGCCGCGCCCGGCCCGGCCCGAGACCTGCTGGATCTGCTGGAACGTGCGCTCGGCCGCGCGCAGGTCGCCGCCGGCGAGCCCGAGGTCGGCGTCGACCACGCCGACCAGGGTCAGGTTCGGGAAATGATAGCCCTTGGTGACGAGCTGGGTGCCGATCACGATGTCGATCTCGCCAGCTTCCATGCGCGCGACGAACTCGGCGGCCTTGGCGGGGGACCAGATGGTATCGGAGGTGACGATCGCGGTCCGCGCGTCGGGGAAGAGCAAGGCGACCTCGTCCGCGATCCGCTCGACGCCCGGACCGCAGGCGACGAGCGCATCCTCCTCCCTGCACTCCGGGCAGGCGTCGGGCGCCGGCATCATGTGGCCGCAATGGTGGCAGGCGAGCCGGCGGGTGAAGCGGTGCTCGACCATCCAGGCGGTGCAATTGGGGCACTGGAAGCGGTAGCCGCAGCGGCGGCAGAGCGTGAGCGGGGCGTAGCCGCGGCGGTTGAGGAAGAGCAGGCTCTGCTCGCCGTTCGCGAGGTTCTCCTCCAGCGCCTCGACCAGCTTCGGCGCGAGCCAGCGCCCGCGCGCGGGCGGGTCGCGCAACAGGTCGAGCGCCGCCATGTCGGGCAGCCGCGCGCCGCCATAACGCGCGGGCAGCTTCAGCTCGCGATAGGTGCCGATCTCGGCCATGTGCCGCGTCTCGATCGCGGGCGTGGCGGAGGCGAGGACGACCGGGATTTCCTCGAGCTTGGCGCGCATCACGGCGACGTCGCGGGCATGATACTGGACGCCGTCCTCCTGCTTGAAGCTCGCCTCGTGCGCCTCGTCGACGACGATCAGGCCGAGGTCGCGATAGGGGAGGAACAAGGCCGAGCGGGCGCCGACCGTGACCCGGGCCTCGCCCGACGCGATCGCCCGCCAGGCGCGCCGCCGCTGCGACTGGCGCAGGCCCGAATGCCAGGCGACGGGCTCGCAGCCGAAGCGGGCGGCGAAGCGCTTCAGGAACGGCTCGGTGAGCGCGATCTCGGGGAGCAGGACGAGCGCCTGCCTGCCTGCCCGGATCGCCTCGGCGATCGCCTCGAAATAGACCTCGGTCTTGCCCGAGCCGGTGACGCCGTCGAGCAGCCAGGGCGCGAACTGCCCGGCATTGACGGCCTCGCGCAATTCCGCCGCGGCGTCGGCCTGGGTCTCGTCGAGCGCGGGCGGGTCGTGGTCCGGGTCGGGGACCGGGAAGGGATCGTCGATCTGCACCTCGACCGCCTCGATCGCGCCCGCCTTGACGAGGCCGCGGATCACGCCGTCGGAGACACCGCCGATGATCGCGAGCTCGCTGACCAGCCCCTGCCGCTCGCCGATCCGCTCCAGCGCCTGCGCGCGCTGGGGCGTCAGCCGCTCCGGCGCGCGGCCGGTCGCGCGATATTCGGTGATCGAGCGCGCGCCCTCCAACGCCCCCGAGGAGGGCAGCGCCATGCGCAGCACTGCGGCGAGCGGGGAGAGATAATAATCGGCGGTCCATTCCACGAGCCGCCGCAGCGGCGCGGCGATGGGCGGGAGGTCGTAGACGTGGAGCAGGTTCCTGAGGCGGTTTTCGCCCACCTCCTGCGTCGCCAGCCGCTCCGGCTCCCAGACCACGCCGATCATCTGCCGCGGCCCGAGCGGCGCGACCACCACCGAGCCGGGCTCGACCTGCATGCCGTGGGGCACGCGATAGTCGAGCGGGCCCAGCGCGGCGTTCATCACGATCAGGCGGGCGCGGGACATGGGCGACACATAGGGCCGGAGCGGGCAAAGGGAAGGTGGTCGGTGCGGCCGCGGCTAGTCCATGCCGAGCACGGCGGCGATCGCGACGATGCCGTTCAGCAGATTGACGATGCGGACATTCTCATTCTCGGCATGCTGGTTGTTGTCGTGGTTCCAGAGGCCGAGCGTGATGGTGGGCGCGCCGAGCTCCTGGCGGATCAGGTAGAGCGGCAGGCTGCCGCCGAGGCTGGGCAGGACCACGGGTGCCTGCCCGTCCAGCGCCCGGCGCAGCGATCGTGCGAGCGGATGATCGAGCGGCGTGCGCTCGGCCGGATAGCCGGGCGTGCGCGTCACGGTCGCGATGCGCCGGAAACGGCGCCGCTCGGCCATGGTCGGCGCGCGGTCGAGCACTTCATAGCCCTGCGCCCGGACATGGGCGATCAGCCGCTCGATCTGCCGGTCCGGCGTGTTGCCGAGCACGAGCCGGAGATCGAGCGCCGCGGTGGCGACGGTCGGGATGACGTTTCGCGAGCGCGCGCCGACATCGGCGCTGCTCATGCCGTTGACGTTGAGCGAGGGCAGGTTGATCTGTTCGCCGAGGCTTGCGCCATTGCCCTCGGTCCAGCCGAGCCCGAGCTCGCCCCGCAACGCCGCGTCCGGCTGCGGGGCGGCGGCGATCGCGGCCCGCTCGGCAGGGGTAAGCGGCACCACGTCGTCGTAGAAGCCGGCGATCGTCACGCGGCCATTCTCGTCCTTCATTGAGGCGAGCAATTCGGCGAGCATCATCGCCGGATTGGGCGCCCAATTGCCGTAATGGCCGCTGTGCAGCGGCCGGACGGGCCCGTAGACGCTGAGCTCGACATTGACGTCGCCCCGCACGCCGAGGGAGAGCTGGGGCGGGCCCGACTGGTGGGCGGCCCGTCGATAATGATCCAGCCGTCCGAGCGCAGAAGCGCGCGGTGGCGGCGCAGCAGGGCGGCGAGATGCGGCGAGCCCGCCTCCTCCTCGCCCTCCAGCACGATCTTGAGGTTGAAGGACGGTGCCCGGCCCTCGGCGCGCAGCGCGTCGACTGCCGCAAGGATCGCCATCACCCCGGCCTTGTCGTCTGAGGCGCTGCGCGCATAGATCCGGGCCGCGTCGCCCTCGCCGACCAGGCGCGGCTCGAAGGGCGGCGTGATCGTCCAGTCGGCGGGGGTGACGGGCTGGCCGTCGTAATGGGCGTAGAGCACCAGGGTCCGCCGCGCCCCCGGAACCGGCCATTCGCCATAGATGAGCGGCGGCGCGTCGCCCTCCTCGAGCAGGCGCGGGGCGAGGCCGCGGCGGCGCATCATCGCCATGATATGCTCGGCATTGCGGCGGATGTCGGCGCGGTTCGACGCGACGTTGGGGATGGCGAGCAAAGGCAGATACTCGCCAAGGATCGCCTCCCGGTTCGCGGCGACCCAGTCGCGCGGCGCGGCACTTGCGGATGAGGCGAAGCCGCTGGCCAGGACCAAAGCGAGCAGGGGCCGGATCATGCCCGGAGCGTAACAAGATCGCCGGGCGGCGCAATCGCCCGGCGGCGCCTGGCGGGTCCCTGACCTATTCGCCCTCGCGGATTCGGGCGAGCGTGAACGACAGGGTGAAGGTCGCCACATGGTCCATCCGGTCCCGTTGGCCGTCGCGTCCGAAGCGATACTGGTTTAGATAGCCCACCTCGCCGCGGACGCTTCCGCCCAACGGGATCGACACGCCCAGCGTGTTGCGCATCCGATCATAACCGCCATCCTGCCCCCACGCGGTGCTGTTGAGGTTGAAGAAATGCTCGCTGGTCGCGACCAGCTTCAGGCCATGGCGGTTGAGCGGAGTTTCGAATCCCAGACGTGGCCGGAGCCGGAACCCAATCTCGCTGCCGGCACTGCTGAAGCGCTGCTCGAAACGAAGCCGTCCGTTGAAGCCTCCGCCCAGCGGCACGAGGACCATCTGGCGGAGCCGCTCCTCGCTCGGCTCCCGGTCGCCCTGGTCCCACTCCTCGACATGGCGGTAGCCGATCGACAGTTCGACGCCGCCGCGCGTCTTGTGCGTAAACAGCGCGCCCAGCTCCGCGTGGAAGAAGCCGCCGGCGCGGTCGCTGAAGCGGCCGACGGATTCGACCACAAGCTTGTCCCGGTCGCTGATCTCCACGCCGGCATTGACCTGCAGCCAGAGCTGCTCGTCCGTCTGCCGGGCGGCCGCCGGCGAGGCAGGCAGAAGAAGAGCGGCGGCGACAAGGATGGAGCGCATGGGATTCCGGTGTTAGAGGCTGGCGCGACGGTGAAGGGCGCTACAGCCTCGTCACCTTTTTGTCACATTCTGTTTCCCGAGGGACCCATGAAATTCTTCGCCGACACCGCCGACACTGCCGACATCCGCGACCTGGCCGAGACGGGCCTCCTCGACGGCGTCACCACCAATCCGTCGCTGATCCACAAGGCGGGCCGGGATTTCCTGGAGGTGGTCAGGGAGATTTGCGGGATCGTCGAGGGGCCGGTCTCGGCCGAGGTCGTCGCGCTCGACCATGACGGGATGATGCGCGAGGCCGAGGTGCTGCGGAAGATCGCCGACAATATCGCGGTGAAGGTGCCGCTCACCATCGACGGGCTGAAGACTTGCAGGAAGCTGACCTCGGACGGCACGATGGTGAACGTCACGCTCTGCTTCTCCGCCAACCAGGCCCTCCTCGCGGCCAAGGCCGGCGCGACCTTCGTCTCGCCCTTCGTCGGCCGGCACGACGATGTCGGCTATCCCGGCATGGAGCTGATCGCCGACATCCGGGTGATCTACGACAATTACGATTTTCCGACGCAGATCCTCGTCGCCAGCGTGCGCAACCCGATCCACATCCACGACGCCGCCAAGCTCGGCGCCGACGTGATGACCGCGCCGCCCGCGGTGATCCGCCAGCTGTTCAAGCACCCGCTGACCGACAACGGCATTAAGGCGTTCCTGGCCGACTGGGAGAAGACGGGGCAGAAGATCGGGTAGGGGCGATGGCATACCGCCCAACGAGCTTCATAGGCCTCCCGTTTGCGGTGATCGCAATCGTCGTGGGGGTCATCTGATCATGGGTAGCACGGGCTATTTCCCCGAGGGACTCTGGTAGCCCCACGAACGGTTCGACTGTGCTCCGGCGGAGGCCGGAGCGCTGGCCAGCGGCCATGCGGATTTCGCAACGCTCCGGCCTTCGCCGGAGCACGACCGGGGTACCGGAAAAGCCGCAGCTGTTGCAGCGCGGCCATTCCCCGCCCGTAACCATCGAACCTGCGGAACAGACAGGAGCGATTCCAATCGCTTCTTAACCATATCCGTATTACCCTCCCGGTCATGGGACGCGTGATCAGTTTCGAGAACCATGCGCTCGCGAACCTGCGGGCGCGGGTCGCTGCGGCGGAGGAGGCCAATCAGGACCTCATCGCCTTCGCGCGCGGCCATTCGGGCGCGGTCGCCTCGATCCATGAGGCGGTGCTGGCCGCGGTCGAGACGGACGGGCTCGATCACCTGCTCCATGTCGTCACCCAGGAATGGCCGCAGATCCTCGGCCTCGACGCGGTCGCCGTCGCGCTGGTCGCCGGCGACACCGGCGTGCGCGCCGATGCGTCCGGCCTGCAGTTCGTGGACGCCCGGCTGATCGAGCGCTCGATCCGCGATTTCGAGGGCGTGCTGCTGCGCGGCTGCGAGCGCGGCCATCCTTTGTTCGGCCCGGCCTGCGAGCTGATCCGCGCCGAGGCGCTGATCCGCCTGACCAGCGAGCCGCCGCTGCCGAGCGGCCTGCTCGCCCTCGGCCAGCGCGGCCCGCAGAGCTTCGACACCCGTCACGGCTCGGAGCTGCTCATCTTCCTTGGCCGGGTGCTGACCCGCTGCATGGGCCGGTGGCTGATCCCCTAGATCCGGACGCCCACGCCGCCGTCGCGATCGCCGCGCGCTGGCACGATCACCTGACCCGCGAGCGCCGCCGCTCCGAGCATACGGTCCGCGCCTATGTCGCCACCGCGCACCGGCTGATCGCCTTCCTCGCCGGCCATCTCGGCGGACCGGTCGATGCTGACGCTTTTGCCTCGCTCCGGCCGGCGGACCTGCGCGCCTATCTCGGCATGCGGCGGACCGCCGGCCTCGGCAACAACAGCGCCGCGCGAGAATTGTCCGCGGTGCGCGCCTTCCTCGCCTTCGCTGCGGCGGAAAGCGGGCGCGAGGCCAATCTGCCGCGGCTCAAGGGCCCGAAGAAGCCGCGGGCGGTGCCTCGCCCGATCTCGCCGGACGAGGCGGTGGCGCTGGCCGGGGAGGCGGCCGACGATGCCGCCGCGCCCTGGCTCGCCGCCCGCGACCTCGCCGTGCTGACCCTGCTCTACGGCTCCGGGCTACGCGTCGCCGAGGCTTTGTCCCTCACCGGCACGGCCTTGCCGCTCGGCGAGACTTTGCTCGTCACCGGCAAGCGCAACAAGACGCGGGTCGTGCCGCTGCTGCCGTCGGTGAAGGCGGCGATCGAGGATTATCTCAGGCTCTGCCCCTGGCCGGCGGAGCGCGATCAGCCCCTGTTTCGCGGCGCGCGCGGCGGCCCGCTCCGGGGCGAAATCGTCCGCCGCGCCGTCCGCAAGGCGCGGCGCGCGCTCGGCCTTTCCGAGCGGACCACGCCGCACGCCCTGCGGCACAGCTTCGCCACCCACCTTCTCGGCCGCGGCGCGGACCTGCGCGCGCTGCAGGAACTGCTCGGCCATGTCAGCCTGAGCTCGACGCAGATCTATACGGCGGTCGACGCGGCGCACCTGCTCGACGTCTACCGGCACGCGCACCCCCGGGCCTAACGGGCGCGGCGGCTCCAGGTGAGTTGGCGCCAGACGTACCAGAGGATCACGCCGACGACGATGATCGTGGTGACGGGCGCTGCCACCTCCTCGATCCGCTCGAAGCCGTGGCCGAGCGCATAGCCGCCGGTCGCCAGCGCCGCACTCCACACGAAGGTGCCGAGCGTCGACCAGATCAGGAAGCGCGCGACCGGCATCCGCAGGATGCCGGGCGGGACGGAGATGAAGGTGCGCATCGCCGGCAGCATGCGGCCGACCAGGACGATGCCCGCCCCGTGCCGGTCGAACTGGCGCTGCACCTTCTCCACGTCGCCCCAGTCCATCGTGATCCAGCGGCCGTAATTGTCGATGAAAAAACGGAACCGCTCCGGCCGGATCGCACGCGCGAACAAATACCAGAGGAAATTGCCGACCATGGCGCCCGCCGTCGCGAACACGATCACGCCGCCCAGGCCAAGCGGCCCCTGCGCCGCCTGCATCCCCGCGAGCGGCAGGATCAGCTCGGAGGGGAGGGGCGGGAACATGGTCTCGAGCAGCATGAGCAGGAAGACGCCGAAATAGCCGCCCCAGACGATCAGCTGGATCACCCACTCGTACACGGCCGCCCCGGCTCCCACCCCTTCCGGCACGATACCGGAAAACCCGCACCTGCTTCCGCGACGAACGTGGCAAAGGAAAGGCTTCGCCGCCAAGGTGTATTACTCTAGTAACTCACCATGGCGACGGGTCAAGCGGAAAGAGCGAGGGGTTCGGGCGCAGCAAAGGTGCAGGCCGCTTCCATCGTCATTGCGAGGAGCGGAGCGACGCGGCAATCCAGCGCGGACTGGATTGCTTCCCCCGGCTTTCGCCGGGGTCGCAATGACGGACGGGGTGGCTCAGCCGTAGCTGACGATCTCGAACTCGATCCCGTCCCAGTCCATGAAATAGAAGCGGCGGCCGGGCTCGTAGTCGCCGTGGCTGAAGGGGATGAGGCCGGCCGCGAGCACGCGCTGCTCGACCGCGTCGAGATCCTCGACCTGGATGCCGACATGATTGAGCGGCACCCCCTTCTGCCAGCCGCGGTCGCCCGAGCCGCCCTCCCAGGCCGCTTCCGGCGACTTCGGTTCGGCATAGACGGCGATATAATTAGTCTCGTCCCCGACATGGATGGAGGTGCCGCCGTCGCGGGCCGGGCCCTGCCAGCGGACGTGCCAGCCGAACAGGTCCTGGAACAATCTCGCCGATCGCTCGGGCTGGCTGACGGTGATGTTCACATGTTCGATGAAGCCGGTGCGCATGACGTTGGTCCTTTCGATTCGGGTCATGCTTGCCGCCTCTACAACCTCAAGCTAAGTTGAGATCAAGCATTGAAATGGAGAGGAAGAATGAACCGTGGCAACGAGCTGCTGCCGATCGGCGAGCTGGCCGCACGCACCGGCCTCAGCGTCTCCGCGATCCGCTTCTACGAGGAGAAAGGGCTGGTGCAGGCCTTGCGCACGGCGGGCGGGCAGCGGCGCTTCCTGCGCTCCGACATCCGCCGCCTCTCCTTCGCCCTGATCGCGCAGCAGATCGGCTGCACCCTGCCGGAAATCGCCGCCGAGCTCGCCAAATTGCCGCAGGGCCGGACGCCGACGCCGGCGGACTGGCGGCGGATCAGCAACGGCTTTTCGAAACTGCTCGACCGGCGGATCGCGGCGCTGCAGCGGATGCGCGACACGCTCGACGGCTGCATCGGCTGCGGCTGCCTCTCGCTGAAGAAATGCGGGCTCTACAATCGCGGCGACCGCGCCGCGCGGACGGGCGTGGGGCCGAGATATGCGTTGGGCGTCCGCTGGGACTCGTTCGAGTAAACGTCATCCCGGCGAAAGCTGGGATCTGACTTTCCTGTCCAACCGCTGCCAAGGCAAAGGGATTCCAGCTTTGGCTGGAATGACGGCTCAGGCCCGGCCCAGTTTCCCCTCGATCGCGTCCCAGATCTTCGCCGGCGTGTCGGTGCCGTTGAACCGGTCGATGGCGACGATGCCGGTGGGGGAGGTGACGTTGATCTCGGTGAGCCATTCGCCGCCGATCACGTCGATGCCGACGAAGAGCAGCCCGCGCTTCTTCAGCTCCGGGGCGAGCGCGGCGCAGATTTCCTCCTCGCGTGCGGTCAGCTCCGTCTTCGCCGCCTTGCCGCCGACCGCGAGGTTCGAGCGGATCTCGCCCTCGCCGGGGATGCGGTTGACCGCGCCGACCACCTCGCCGTCGACGAAGACGATGCGCTTGTCGCCCTCGGCCACGCTTGGCAGGAAGGCCTGCAGCATGTGCGGTTCGCGCCAGGCGGTGTTGAACACCTCGATCAGCGAGGAGAGGTTGGCGCCGTCGCTGGCGATCTTGAAGATCGCCTTGCCGCCATTGCCATGCAGCGGCTTGACGACGATCTCCCCGTGCTCGGCGAGGAACTTGCGGGCGACGCCGAGCGAGCGGGTGACCGCCGTCGGCGGCATGAAACGCGCATAATCGAGCACCCAGACCTTTTCCGGCGCATTGCGCACGCTGGCCGGATCGTTGACGACGAGCGTCTCCTCCTGGATGCGCTCGAGCAGGTGGGTGGCGGTGATATAGCCGAGGTCGAAGGGCGGATCCTGGCGCATCAGCACGACGTCCGCGTCGCGGCCGAGGTCGAGGATTTCGGGCGCGCCGGCGCTGCAATGGTCGCCGGGAACGCGCTGCACGGTCACCGGCCGGGCCATCGTCCAGAGCCGCCCGTCCACCCAGCTCAACGCCCCCGGATCATAATGGAAGAGCCGGTGCCCGCGCGCCTGGGCGCCGAGCATGATCGCGAAAGTGGAATCGCCCTCGATGTTGATCGTCTCGAGGGGATCCATCTGGACGGCGACGCGCAGGCTCATGGCGCTGCTTTAGCCGCGGAAAGGGGACAGGTACTAGTACCTGTCCCCCGTCGCCTCCCCGGCTCAGATGAAGCTGAAATCGTAGGTCGTGACGATCTCGAAGTCGGAGCTGTGCACCTGCCCGGTCGCGAAGATGTTCACATATTCGATCACGCCATGGTCATCGATCTTGTAGAGATTGCTGCTGCCCGGGCCGACGCGCGTGAAGGTCGTCCCGGCCGCATAGCCGACGAGAACGATCGAATCGCCGTCCGAATTGCCCTTGCCCCAGAAGTCCATGATCGAGTCGCCATTGGCCTCGCCCTTGCGCAGCACGAAGACGTCGTTGCCGTCGCCGCCGGTCATGACGTCGGCGCCGGCACCGCCGTCGAGCACGTCCATGCCGGCGCCGCCGAGCAGCGTGTCCATGCCGCCGCCGCCTTTCAGCGTATCGTTGCCGTCCGCGCCGTTCAGCAGGTCGGCCTCCGCGCCGCCCCAGAAGACATTGTCGCGCGCGTCGCCGAGCACGTTCTCGCCGAGCACGTCGATGACGCTGACATTGACGTCGAACTCGCTCGACGCGCCTTCATTGTCGGTGACGCGGACCCGGATCGTGTGGCTGTTCTGCTGCTCGTAGTCGAGCAGCAGCCCGTCGGCGACGGTGACATTGCCGTTGGCGTCCAAGTCGAAGCGGCCGCCGGCATCATTGAGCAATTCGAAGGTGAAGGGGCCGCTGCTGTCGTCCTGGGCGACCAGCGTGCCGACCGCGCTGCCATTATTGGCGTCCTCGGGCGCCTGCAGCGTGCCGGTGACGCCGGTCGGCGCATCGTTGAAGTTGAGGACCTCCTGGCTCAGGGTAACGGTGTCGCTGCTGTAGCGCGTGGTGCCACCGGTGACCGAGAGATCGGCCAGGGCGCCGGAGACGATCGCGCCGGCCGACGCATCGACCAGGTGCACGATGAGCGTCGGCGCGCTGCCGACGAAGTCCAGCGCCGGGTTGAAGCGGATCGAAGTCGAGGCCGCGAGCAGCACCGCGGCGCCGTCCGAGGCCGGGCCGATATTCACCCAGACCGCGCCGTTGAAATATTGCCACTGGCCGGCGGCGGGATTCGAGCCGTTGGCAGTGACCGCCACGCCGGCAAAGGCGTCGGCCGAGGAGCCGCCGGCGACCTGGTCGGTCGCGTCCGAATATTGGCCGCCGAACAGGCTGGCGACGGTCTCGCCGGCCGCGCTCGGCATGTCCTCGAAAATGTCCGCCGCCTCCTCGGTGCCGTCGCCGGCTACGGTCGGCGCATCGTTCACCGCGGTCACGCTGATCGCGGCATTGTCCACGTCATTCGCCGAACCGTCGTCGGTCGTCATGGTCAGCGTGTCGGCGCCGTTGAGGTTCGGCGTCGGCGTGTAGGTGAGGCCGTTCGCGGCGGCGAGCGTCGCGTTGATCTCCGCCTGCGTGCCGGTGAGCGTCACCGTGCCGGTGCCGTTGCCCGTGACCTGGCCGGCAGTGACGCCGCCGACCACGCCGGTGTCGACGGCGAGCGTGCCGCGGCCGACCGCGAGCGTGACGGTGATGCTCGCGCTGTCGGCGTCGCTGACCGAAAGGCCGGTGACCGCGACCCCGGCCGCATCCTCGCTCGTCGCGACGACGCCGCCGGTGACGTTGACCGGAGCATCGTTCACGCCGACGATGGTGACGGTCGCGTCGAATTCGTCGCTGTCGAGCAACCCGTCATTGACCGAGTAGGAGAGGGTGCGGGTCGTCGACGTCCCGAAATTGTCCGGATTGTCGCCGCTGATCGAATAGGTCACCGCGCCCAGCGCCGCTTCGTAATCGTCGAAGCTGGCGACGCCGGTGAGCGTCATCACGCCGGTCAGCGCATTGTAGGAATAACTGATCGCGCCGATCGTGCCGTTGGTCGTGCCGCCAATGGTGAGCTGCTCGCTGCTCCCCGGCGAATCGCCGAAGCCGGCCGAGATCCGCACCTGCGCGCCGGCCAGCTGGTGCACCTGGTCGTCGGTCTCGGCGTCGCTTGCCGAAAGGCCGGCGAGGGCCGCGACCGGGACGGTGAAGCCGGAGCCCGCTCCGGCACTCTCGGTCGCGCTCGGATTGGTTTCGGTGCCGCTGAGCAGCGGCGCATGATCCAGGATGAAGCCGCCGGGGATCAGCCCGCCCGCATTGTTGATGCCGGCGAAGAAGGTCGGCGTGCCGCCCGACAGCGAGCCGCGCCAGATGCCCTCGTCGCCGGGCGTTCCGTCCGGCCCGGTGATGTCGGCGACGTACCAGTGGCCCGTCGTGAAATCGATCTCGAGATCGTCGAGCAGGCCCTGCGGGCCGCTGCCCGCGACCTGCTGGTAGATGAGCGTGAAGGTGCCGGCGGCATTGCCGGTGAGGGCGTAGCTGTAGATGCCGCCCATCAGCACCTGCGGGGCGGTCGTGCCGCCCGTGCCGTCGCCGCCGTCGCCGTCATGGTCGAACAGGGTCGTGGCGGTGGCGAAGTAGAGCGTCGAGCCGTCCGGGCTGACCGCCAGCCCCTCGAGCGTCCCGCCTTCCTGCGGAAAGGCCTCGCCATTGGCCGGGGTGCCGTTGGGCGCTGAATCATTGTCATCCGGCGAGAAGGGCAGGACGGTGATCTGCCCGCCGGCGAAGGTGAGGGCGCCGGCGCCCGTCGTCGGGGTCAGGCCGGCGATATGGTAGACATAGTTCTTCGAAAGGAGGTCGCCGGAGGAGCTCGAGACGATGCGATGGCTCGACAGATAGACGGAACCCGTCGCGAAATCGATCACGAAGTCGTCGATGAAATTGTTGGTCGTGCCGTTCGGATTGCCGCTGCCGGTGCCGAAATTGGCGAGGATGGTCGGGACCTGCAGCGGCGTGTCGTAGCTGACCTTCTCGAACCGCTGCCCGTGGGTGAAGTAGACCTGACCGCTGTTCGGATCGACCTCCAGATTGTCGATCCTGGTCGCGGTGCCCGAGCCGGTATCCTGGTAGAGGACGGTCAGCGAGGGTGGGTTGCCCGCGAGCAGATCGGCGATGTTGCCCTGCAGCACGCGGTTGTGGCCGGTGCCGTCACTGTCGGCGATGAAGAATTTTCCATGAACCGTGTCGAAGGCGATGTCGTTGGCGCGGAACAGCCCTTCGGCGATGCTGGCGGTAAGAAGATTGTCGCTGGTCGCCGCATAGAATTGCTCCAGCTCGTAGCCGGTCATGCCCGCATCGTTGCCGGGATCGCCGTTCACCTTGAACAAACCCTGGCCGCCACCGGTGCCGGCGACCCAGAACTGCAGATTCGGCGACGTGTTGGAAACAGGCATGGCGAAGTCCTCCCCGCGGGACTCGGGGGGTGAGTCCCTCGCCAGCATTTTTGTCACGCTTTTGGCGCTGTAGGAAAGTCGTTTCTAAGTTAAGACCGCATTTGCCACCGGAATCCGGAGAATCCTGCAGAGAAGTCTGCGCTTTTCAATTTGGGCTCGTCATCCGAGCGAAATATTGCGGAGATGACGGGGCAGTCGCCACGGCACAATGAACAGTGCATCGATGCGGATGTCGTCGCCCGGTCGCGCATAGCGGTGCTGCAGGACTTCGGCAGCGGCGATGACGCGGCGCAGGCGGTAGTCGTCCAGGGCGATTCCGGCGTCAGCGTCGGTCGCGCGGGCCTTCACCTCGATGAAGGCGACGATCCTGCCGCGCCGGGCGATCAGGTCGACCTCGCCGACGGGAGTCCGCGCCCGCATCGCCAGAATGTGCCAGCCCTTGAGCCTGAGCCACCAGGCCGCGAGCCGCTCGGCCCGCCGCCCGCCGCGCTCGGCCCGCTGGCGCTTCATTTCAGCTGCTGCGCCCGTTCGTAGACCTGCCGCCTGGGCAGGCCGAGCCGGGCGGCGACCTCGGCCGCGGCGCGCGAAGGCGAGAGAGTCTTCATCGCCTCCCGCAATGCTGCGTCCATATCGGCCTCGCTTGCCGTCTCGGCTTCGCCCGGCGGGCCGACGACGATCACGATCTCGCCTTTGGGCGGGTTGCTTTCGTAGCGCGCGGCGAGCGCCGACAGCGGCCCGGTGACGGTCTCCTCGAAGCGCTTGCTGATCTCGCGCGCCACCGCGGCCTCGCGGTCGCCCAGCCCGTCGCGCAGCGCCGCGAGCGTGGCGGCGAGGCGCGGTCCGCTCTCGTAGAAAGCGAGCGTGCCCCTGAAGGTCCCGGCGTCCGCAATGGCCGCGGCGCGGGCGCCGGCCCTGGCGGGCAGGAAGCCGAAAAAGGCGAAGCGGTCCGTCGGGAGCCCGGCCAAAGTCAGCGCCGCAATCACCGCGCTCGGGCCGGGGATGGTCGTCACCATCACCCCCGCCGCCCGCGCGTCGCGCACCAGTTTGTAGCCGGGATCGGAGATGAGCGGCGTCCCTGCGTCCGAGGCAAGGGCGATCGCCTCGCTCGCCATGCGCGCGATCAGACCGGGCCGCACCTTGTCTGCATTATGATCGTGATAGGGCTGCATCGGCCTCTTCACGCCGATATGCTGGAGCAGCTTCGCGGTGACCCGGCTGTCCTCCACCGCGATCAGGTCGGCGCGCGCCAAAGTCTCCGCGGCGCGCGGAGTGAGATCGGAGAGATTGCCGATCGGGGTCGCCACGATATAGAGGCCGGGTTCGAGCTTGCCGTTCATGGGGACCGAAATCATGGCATCGCTGACCCTCCGCCCGCAATCCCATCCAGTGGATCGAGGGGGCGCCAGACTGTTTCGCTGGCTCGGCCTCGCCTTGCTTTCGGTCGCCATCGCCGGCTGCGTGCCGCGCTCGCAGCGCCCGCAGCCGCAGCTGCCGGTCGAACCGGTGCTGCGCCCGGAGGAGCCGCGGGTCAATCCGCGCCTCCCCGCCGACGAGACCCGCAACCGCGTCGCGGTGCTGGTCCCGCTGACCGGGCGCGACGCCTCGCTCGGCCAGTCGATCCTCAACGCCGCCAACCTCGCCCTGCTCGACACGGGCGGCGAGCGGATCCGGATCACCGCCTATGACACGGCCGGCACGGGCGGGGCGGTGCGTGCCGCCAACGAGGCGATCGCCGAGGGCAATGGCCTGATCCTCGGTCCGCTGCTGGCCGAGGACGTGCGCGCGGTGGCTCCGATCGCACGCGAGCATGACGTGCCGGTCATCGCCTTCTCGAACGACGTCGCGGTGGCCGGCAACGGCGTCTTCCTGATGGGCTTCACCCCGGGTCAGTCGATCGCACGGGTGGTCAGCTTCGCCCGCTCGCGCGGCGCGCAGAGCTTCGGCGCGATCGTCCCGACCAACGTCTATGGCGAGCGCGCGGCCCGGGCGATGACCCAGGCGGTGGAGGGCGCGCAGGGCCGCCTCGTCGGCATCCAGACCTTCGAGCCGAGCGCGGCCGGCGTGCGCAACGCCTCGACCCGCCTGCTCGCGCAGGGCGGGATGGACGCCGTTCTGCTCGCCGACGTGCCGCGCGCGATCCTGCCCGGCGTGCCGGTGCTGCGCGCCGCCTCGCCGCAGCCGCGCCTGCTCGCGACCGAGCGCTGGGCGACGGAGGGCAATATCGGCGCCAATGTCGCGCTGCGCGGCGCCTGGTTCGCGGCGCCGTCGGACACGGTCTACAACCAGTTCCGCACCCGCTACCGTGCCCGCTACAACAGCGCGCCGTTCCGGCTGGCCTCGCTCGGCTATGACGCGGTGCTGCTCACCGTGCGCATCGCCGCCAGCTGGCAGGTTGGCCGCACCTTCCCGATCCGCGAGCTTCGCGACCGGGAGGGCTTTTCCGGCGTCGACGGCGCCTTCCGCTTCGGCAGGGACGGCGTGGCGGACCGGGCGCTGGAGATCAGGGAGGTGACGGCGGCCGGCTCGAACGTGATCTCGCCGGCGCCCCGCAACTTCAACTGACGATCTCGGCCAGGATCCCGTCGAGCAGCAGCATGCCGCGCGGCGTCGCGCGCAGCCGTTCGTCGGTCCGTTCCAGCAGGCCCTGATCCGCGAGCCGGCCGACCGCGGCGAGGTCGAGTCCCTCGGGCGACCAGGCAATGCCTTCGGCGAGCCGCAGCCCCATGAGCAGGGCCTCGACGCGCTGCTCCGCCGGCGCGATCGCCTGCGCCTCGACGATGCCATGGCCGTTGCGGGCGAGGGCGCCGAGCCAGTTCTCGGGCTTGCGGTGCCGCCGGGTGGCGACCCCGTTCCGCCGCCCGTGCGCGCCCGGGCCGATGCCGGCATAGGTCCCGTACCGCCAGTAAGCGAGATTGTGCCGGCTCTCCTCGCCCGGGCGGGCATGGTTGGAGATCTCATAGGCCGGGAGGCCCGCACCGGAGGTCAGCGCCCCGGTCAGCTCGTAGAGCGCGGCGCTCTCGTCCGGATCGGCCGGCACCAGCGTGCCCTTCGCGGCCAGGGCGGCGAACCGCGTCCCGGGCTCGATGGTGAGCTGGTAGAGCGAGAGATGGCCGGTGCCGAAGCCCAGGGCCCGCTCCAGCTCCGCCGCCCAGGCCTCGGCGCCCTGGCCGGGCAAGGCATAGATCAGGTCGAAGCTCACTCGCTCGAACACGGACTGGGCGGTGCCGAGCGCCATCAGCCCCTCGCTCACGTCATGGGCGCGGCCGAGGAAATGCAGCGCCTCGTCATCGAGTGACTGCAGGCCGAGCGAGACCCTGTTCACCCCGGCGCGGGCCAGATCGGCGAAGCGCGCCGCCTCGACCGAGGAGGGATTGGCCTCGAGCGTGATCTCGATGCCTTCCGCGAAGTCCCAGTGGCTCCCCGCCGAGTCGATCAGCGCCTCAACGGTGGCGGGCGGCATCAGCGAAGGCGTGCCGCCGCCGAAGAAGATCGAAGTCAGGCGGCGGCCCGGCGTCTGCGCAGCCTCATAGCCGAGGTCGGCGAGCAAGGCCTCGCGCCAGGCGTCTTGATCCAGTTGCTCGCGGACGTGGCTGTTGAAATCGCAATAAGGACATTTGGAGACGCAGAACGGCCAGTGGATGTAGAGGGCCAATCCCCCCTCCCCTTCTGGGGAGGGGTCGGGGGTGGGGGAAGTGCGTGGGACTGCCCCACCCCAACCCCTCCCCTGAAGGGGAGGGGCTAAAGTCACAGCAATGCCGCCACCAGCTTGCGGAAGGCGTCCGCGCGGTGGCTCATCCCGTGCTTCTCGGCCGGGTCCATCTCGCCGAAGGTCCGCTCGTGCCCGGCCGGCACGAAGATCGGGTCGTAGCCGAAGCCGTTCGCCCCGCGCGGCGGGAAGACGAGCGTGCCGTCGACCCGGCCCTCGAACCATTCGCTGTGCCCGTCCGGCCAGCACAGTGCGAGCGCGCAGATGAAATGGGCGTTGCGGCTGGCCTCGGGGCCGAGTGCCTCGAGCTCGGTCCGCACCCGTTCCATCGCCAGGCCGAAATCGCGCTCGCCGCTGACCTCGCCGGGGCCGGCGCCCGGATCGACCTGCCCCTCGCGAACCGCCCAGCGGGCCGAGAAGATGCCGGGCCGGTCGCCGAGCGCCTCGACGCAGAGGCCGCTGTCGTCGGCCAGCGCCGGGAGGCCCGAGAGGTCCGCCGCCGCGCGCGCTTTCAGATCGGCATTATCGATGAAGGTGGTGCCGATCTCGTCGGGCTCGGGCAGGTCAAGCTCGGCGGCCGAGACCGGCTCGATCCCATAGGGCCCGAGCAGGTCGCGGATCTCGCGGACCTTGCCCTCATTGTGGCTGGCGATGACCAGCCGTCCGGCCTCCAGCCTGCGGGTCACCGTCCCGTGGCCCTGTCCTGCGCGGCGAAAATCTCGCCGCAGCCGATCCGCGCGAGCCGGAGCAGGCGCAGCAGCCCCTCCTCGTCGAAGCATTCGCCTTCCGCCGTGATCTGCGATTCGACGAGCAGGCCGTCGCCGGTCAGCACGAAATTGCCGTCGCAGCCGGCGCTGCTGTCCTCGGCATAATCGAGATCCAGCACGGCATTGCCGTTATGGATGCCGCAGCTTACCGCCGCGACCTTCTGCCGGATCGGGTCTCTTTCCACCTGCTTGTTCGCGAGCAGCCCGTCCACCGCGAGCCGCAGCGCCACCCAGGCGCCGGAGATGGCGGCCGTGCGAGTGCCGCCGTCCGCCTGGATCACGTCGCAGTCGAGCGAGATCTGCCGTTCGCCCAGCGCCTCGAGGTCGACCACCGCGCGCAGGCTCCGCCCGATCAGCCGCTGGATCTCCTGCGTCCGCCCGGTCTGCCTGCCCGCCGCCGCCTCGCGCCGTCCCCTGGTATGGGTCGCGCGCGGCAGCATGCCATATTCGGCCGTCACCCAGCCCCGGCCCTTGCCGCGGAGCCAGGAGGGGACGTTGGTCTCGACCGAGGCGGTGCAGAGCACTCTGGTGTCGCCGAAGCTCACCAGGCAGCTGCCCTCCGCATGGCGGGTGAAGCCGGGCTCCATGACGATGGCGCGCATCTGGTCCGGCGCGCGGCCTGAGGGACGCATGACATTCCTTCCACTGAAATCGCGCGCGTCGTATCACCATCTGCGAACGAGGCAATAAGCGGGAGGCAATATGTCCGGTTGGCGTAGCGCGATGATGGCGATGATCCTTCTTGCGGGCTGCACCGCCATGGCACCGCCGGGGTCCCGTCGGGGCGCCGTCGACTCGATCAGCTTCCAGCTCAACAGCTGGGGCTCTCCGGTCGAGGGCTTCACGATCGCGAGCGACGGCAGGGGCGAGTTCCGCAAGGCGCCGGCCTTCCGGGCCGAGCCCCGGGTCACGCGCTTCAACGCCGGCCGGGCGGGCTTCGCGCGCATCCAGGCCGCGCTGGCGCCGGTCAGGCGCCATGCGGGGTCGGAGGTGCCCTGCGGGCAACGGATGACCGACTTCCCCTATGGCGACATCGTCTGGGAGAGCGGCAGCAGCCGCGCCACGGTCAGCCTCAACGTCGGCTGCCGGAGCGCCGAGATGCAGGCCGTGGTCGCGCGTGCGCAGCAGGCGACGACGCTGGCGGAAGGCTTCGCCCGGACCAACGCCGCGCCATAGGGAGGAAGGAGCATGACGATCGTCCGGCTGCTGATGGTGGTGATCGGGGTGCTGGCCGTGCTGTTCGGCCTGCTCTTCACCCTGCAGGGTCTCGGCATCGTCCACTGGCCGCGCAGCTCCTTCATGCTCGACGATCGCAGCTGGGCCGTGCGCGGCGCGGTGCTGATCGCCGGGGGCGCGCTGATGGCCTGGTTCGGCCGCAGGCTCCGCTAAGCCGCGGTTCAGCGGCGTTCCGGCAGGGAGGGCGCATGAACAAGGCCCTCATCCTCTTCGCTGCGGCGCTCGCCGTCCCCGCCGCCGCCCAGTCGCCGACGCGCAGCCCGACGCGCTCGATCACCTACGAGACCGGCCCCTGCTTCGGCCGCTGCCCGGTCTATTCCGTGACCGTCTACAGCAACGGGCGCGCGACCTTCACCGGCCGGCGCTTCACGGCGGTCGAGGGCACGCGCGAATTCCGGGTGAGCCCGGGTACGTGGCGCGCTCTGGCCCGCCATCTCGAGCCGGTTCGGCCGCAGCGCGGCGATATCCGCTATTCGGGTGACCGCTGCCGCTCCATGGCGACGGACCTGCCCTCGGCGAGCGTGACCTGGCACGATCCGGACGGGCGGCGGAGCCTCTATTTCTATTATGGCTGCGACATGCAGCGGAACCGCGCGCTCGCCGACCGCCTGCGCCGCGCCCCCGACCTGCTGCCGTTGGGGGATTTCATCGGCCGCTCCCGCTGACTACATCTGGCCGCATGGCGACCAGCATCGGCGAGATGAGCGACCGCGCGCGGGACGTGTTCCGGCTGGTGGTCGAGGCCTATCTGGAGAACGGCCAGCCGGTCGGCTCGCGCACCATCTCGCGTACCTCCACGCTCAATCTCTCGCCCGCCTCGATCCGCAACGTGATGCAGGATCTGGAGGAGACCGGCCTGCTCGCCGCCCCGCACACCTCGGCAGGCCGGGTTCCCACCGAATCGGGCCTGCGCCTGTTCGTCGACGCGATCATGCAGGTGGCCGAACCGCGGCCCGAGGACCGGGCGGCGATCGAATCGCTGATCGAACGCGGCGGGCCGATCGAGGAGGCGATCGCCAGCGCCACCGCCGCCCTGTCCGGCCTCTCCGCCTGCGCCGGCATCGTGCTGGTCCCGAAGGAGGAACCGGCGCTGAAGCAGCTCGCCTTCGTCCCGCTGTCGCCGCGTCAGGCGGTGGCGGTGGTCGTCGGCAGCGACGGCAGCGTCGAGAATCGGGTGATCGACCTGCCGCCGGGCGTCACCCCTTCGACGCTCGCCGAGGTCGGCAATTACGTGAGCGCGCGCCTTTCCGGCCTGACGCTGCGCGAGGCGCAGGCGCGGCTGGCCGACGAGATCCGCGCGGGCCAGGCGGCGCTCGACAAAGCGGCCCAGACCCTGGTCGCGCAGGGGCTCGCGCTCTGGTCGGAGGACGGTTCCCGCCGCCCGGTGCTGATCGTGCGCGGCCAGGCCAATCTGATCGACGACAGCGCCGCCGCCGATCTCGACCGGGTCCGCCAATTGCTCGACGAGCTGGAGGGCAAGGAGGAGATCGCCCGCCTGCTCGACCGCGCCCGCGCCGGCGAGGCGATGAAGATTTTCATCGGATCGGAGAATGAGCTGTTCGCGTTATCCGGTTCGTCGGTTATCGCCGCGCCCTGGCGCGGGCATGACGGCAAGCTGGTCGGCGTCGTCGGTGTGATCGGGCCGACCCGGTTGAACTATGCGCGCGTGGTACCCATGGTGGATTTCACCGCGAAAACATTGTCGAGATTGATGGGATGAACACGGAAGACAGCAAGATCGAATTGGAAGGGGAAATCGACTTCGACGGCGTTCAGAACGGGCAGGACGGCGCGGCTGGCGATCTCGACCGCCTGGCAGAGCTCGAGAAGGAGCTCGAGGAGGTGCGCCAGCACGTCCTCTACGCCCAGGCCGAGACGCAGAACGTCCGCCGCCGGCTCGAGCAGGAGAAGAACGCGGCCACCCAATATGCGGCCACCGCCTTCGCCCGCGACATGCTGAGCGTGAAGGACAATCTCGAGCGCGCTCTGTCCGCCATCCCCGAGGACATGCGCGGCGACGAGCAGATGAAGGGCCTGGTCGCCGGCCTCGAGGCCACCGGCCGCGAGCTGGACAGCGCCTTCCAGCGCCACGGCATCAGCCGCATCGAGGCGCTCGGCAAGCCGCTCGACCCCCATCTCCACCAGGCGATGCTGGAAGTGCCGTCCGACGAGGAGCCCGGCACGATCGTCCAGGAGATGCAGGCCGGCTACACGATCAAGGACCGGCTGCTCAGGCCGGCGCTCGTGGGGGTCGCGAAGAAGGGCTAAGCGGGGGATGCCGTGGGGGGCGATGATCACAGCACCGTTATCCTCTTCTTCGTCATTGCAGGGCTGATTGCATTCGCGCTCTTCGGTCCGCGCCCGCGGGACCGATCCACCGCCGTGCCCGACGGACCGGAGGATGAGCCCTATCGAATCTATACAACTGAATTCGATCTCGAGTTCAGCGGCGCGGAGGTGGTCGATGCGTTGCCGGAGGCGAGCCTCGACCGCGAGCGCGGCCACCTGCAGGGCAATCCGTCCACCTGGAAGGCCTGGATTGGCCGGACCGACGACCTTGTGAAGCGAAATGGCCCGCTGTTCGACGAATTGATGCCCGACTTGCGCGCATCCATGGCTGGACTCGATTCGGCCGACGTCGCGGTGGCGCTCCTGATCGACCAGTCGGGCTCGATGAAGGGCGAGCCCGTAGCCAGGGCCGCGGCCACCGCCGATCTCTTCGCCCGCCTGCTGACCGCCCTCGGGGTTCGCAGCGAGGTGCTCGGCTTCTCGACGGCCGGCTGGAAGGGCGGTCGTGTCCGTGAAGCTTGGCTGCGGGCCGGCAGGCCTCCGCGGCCGGGCCGCCTTTGTGCCCTCATGCATGTCGTCTACAAGGCGGCCGACGAACCGGCGCTCACCGAGGTGGCGCGCCGTGCGATCGTCCATCCGGACTTGCTGCGCGAGAATATTGATGGCGAAGCAGTGCTGTGGGCCCGGAGCCGGCTTGCAAACCTGCCCGTCCGGCATCGGCTCATTCTCGTCCTGTCGGACGGCGCCCCGGTCGACGATTCCACGCTGATGGAAAACGGCGGGTCTCTCCTCTGCCGCCACATCGTCAAGGTGGTGCGGGAGGCCGAGGCGGATGGCGTGATCATCGGCGGAGTAGGCATCAACTATCGGGTCGACCTCTATTATCCCCTTTCGGAAGCAGCGACGGACCTCGACGACCTCCCTGGGGCAATGGCCACGGCGCTGGAGCGGATGCTGAGGACGGCGGCGGAGCGCACGGAAGTCGCGCCGGGCTAACCTTTGGTTGCAAGAGCGCGCGGAACAGTTTCTTCTGCGCTCGTTATGATCCGCCTGCTTCTGTTCACGATCCTGCTTGGCGGCTGCGCGGCCGTGCAATCCGGTCCCGCGCCTGAGGCGGCCCGGCTCACCTTGGGCCCGTCCTACGCCTGGGCGACGTTCAACGCGCGCGGCGTCACCGCGTCCGGCGCCTCGGGCCTCGCCGACCGCACGACCGCACGACGGCTGACGATCGACGATCCGGTGCGGATCGCCTCCATCTCCAAACTGGTCGTCGCGATCGGGGTGATGCGGCTGGTCGAGCAGGGGAGGCTCGATCTGGACCGGGACGTCTCCGATTATCTCGGCTGGCGGCTGCGCAACCCGGCCTTTCCGGACCGGCCGATCACGCTCCGCCTGCTCCTCTCGCACCGCTCCTCGCTCAAGGACGATATCGAATATTGGGCGATTCCCCTGGGCGCGACCCTCGAGCAGACGCTCGCCAATCCCATTGCCTTCGATCCCGAGCACGCGCCGGGCAGCTATTTCCGCTATTCGAACCTCGGCTATCCGGTGATCGCCTCGATCATGGAAAAGGCGTCGGGCGAGCGCTTCGACCGGCTGATGGCGCGGCTCGTCCTGAACCCCATGGGCCTCGATGCCTGCTTCAACTGGACGACCTGCAGCGACGCCGCGATCGCCCGCGCGGTCGTGCTCTACGCGCCGGACGGCAGCGTCCGCCGCGACGATCTGCAGGGCCGGCGGCCGGACTGCCCGGTGCTCGCGCCCAATGGCTGCGACCTCGCCGCCTACCGGCTCGGCGACAATGGCGCGCTCTTCTCGCCGCAGGGCGGCCTCCGCGTCTCGGTCCGCGACCTGACCGTGATCGGCCGGATGCTGCTCCAGGGCGGCATGCACGACGGCGAGCGCATCCTCAGCGAGGCCAGCGTGCGCGCGCTCACCACGCCCGCCTGGACGTTCGACGGCAGCAACGGCCAGACCGAGGACGGCTTCTACTGCGCCTACGGGCTCGCCGTGCAGCTCATCCCGACCGCCCAGGCCGGCTGCCGCGACGACCTGTTCGGGCGCGGCCGCCGGGCGTGGGGCCATGCCGGGGATGCCTATGGCCTGCGCTCCGGCCTCTGGCTCGATCCGCAGCGCGGCACCGGCATCGCCTTCTTCGCCACCACCAATGGCGACGATCCGCGGCGCGGCGCGCGATCGGCCTATCGCGCGATCGAAGAGCAGCTCGCCGCGCACCTCCGGCCCTGATCTGATCGTCGCGCGCCGGCCCGGTCCATGTTAGGCTGCCGGTCAATGTCGCGTAAGGCGTGAAGGAGACGGCAAGCAGGTCGGGAGGGGGCGATGGCCAATTGGCTGAAAGTGTTGCTGGGTGTTCTGCTGAGCATCGGCATCTTTATCGGTATCATGGCGTGGATCGTCGACATGCATCCGTTGCGCGGCGACCTCTTCGCCGAGCAACGGCGGTGCGAGGAGCAGAGCAGCTACCGCGTCGACGGCGGAACCGACTGCTACGAGACCTATCGTCGCAAGGCTGACGCAATCGAAACCAACGAGAAGTGGCTCGGCGCCGGTCTAGGCGCAGGCGGAGCAGGCCTGTTCTGGCTGCTCGTCTATCTCTTCTACATCAGGCCGCGCCGCCGGGCCGCGGCGTCTACCGGGACGCCCCCGCCGGCGGGCTGATCAGATCCCCGCATACCATTCATAGTCGTTGCTATCCTCCCAATAGCCGCCCTGGCCCCCATAAAGGCCGGCCAGCGTGGCGCGGGCCTCGATGCGCGCCACATATTTGGCATGCTTGTAGCCGAGCTGGCGCTCGACCCGGAGGCGGAGTGGGGCGCCGTTGGGGATGGGCAGCATCCGGTCGTTCATTCCCCAGGCGAGGATGGTCTGGGGATGGAAGGCGTCGATCAGGTCGATGCTCTCATAATAAGGCCGGTCGCCATAGCGATCCATGCAGTGGAAGACGATGTAGCGCGCCTCGTCCCGGAGCTGCGCCCCGTCAAGGATCAGAGAGAGCGGCACGCCCGTCCACTTGCCGATCGCCGACCAGCCCTCGACGCAGTCGTGGCGGGTGATCTGCGTGCGGCGCGGCATTGACCGAATCTGATCGAGCGAGAGTTGCAGCGGGCGGTGCACGAGCCCGTCTACACGCAGTCGCCAATCCGAGAACCGGCCCGCGGCGAGGCGGTTGTAATCGGGGGTATCGGGATTGCCGGTTCCGTTCGAGCGGAAGACGGGTGACATGTCCGCCTCGGTGAATTCCCGCGCCATCGCCTCGCGGCTGCTGATCAGCCGCTGCGCGCGCATGGTCAGGCCCTCGCTGGAGCGCAATGCGCCGCGAAAACCGGTGCTGTTGTTCAGCCGGTCGCAGCCGGCGAGCAGAGTGCCGGCGCCGCCGAGCAGCAGGGTTCGGCGGGTGAGGATCACCTAGACGGGAGGGGGCAGATTGGTGACGACGATGTCTTCCCGCCCGTCGCTGTCGATGTCGGGGGCGGTTGTTGGCGGGGGCCGCCTCGAGATCGGACGCGCAGGGAGCAGGCCACCCTGGGCCTGGTCGAGCGCCTCGTCCTGGAGTTCCGAAGGGTTGGCCTTGTCTTCGCTCATGTTTGCGCTCCTTGTCCGGAGACCCCGCCAGGAGCCTTTTACAGCAAGCGCGATGGCTCCGGAAGGGCGCGCCTTCCGGAGCCATCGGGGCTTAGTGGAAGTCCTGCATCGACACCTTGCCGGCGCCGCCGCCACCACCGCCGGCATGGGCGCGGAGCGTGCCATCGGTGATGGTGCTGTTGCCGCGATAGGTGTTGGGCTGCTGGTCGGTCGGCACCTGGTCGGTCGGCATCGTGAAGTTCAGGCCGCCATTGGCCTGGTCGAGGCTCTCGTCGGCCACTTCGACCGGCTGCTTCTTGTCTTCGTTCATCATCTCTCTCCAAAGGGGGATCGTCCGCGGCGCTTGCCAGGGAGGCGCCTCCGCGAGCGGCGGCTTCCCTGGCCGAGATGTTGCGGCAGGCGAATGGCGGCGCGTCCGAAGCCGCCCTAATTTCGATCAGGCTGTCGATCTGAGACGAAAGCGCCGCTGGACGCGACGAGCCTGCCAATTGGTCCGGCCGACGATCGCGACTCTGCGCCGCGCGCCGTCACTCCACTGGTTCGGGCGCTTCCGGGGCCGCCACCTGATGCTTCGGCTGCGGCACCCGGTACCAGCCGGTGATCATCGACCGGATCTCGTTCAGCGGCCCGGCCAGCACGACCATGATCAGGTGGATCAGGATGAAGAAGGTGATCAGGAAGGCGCAGATGAAGTGGATCGAGCGCGCCGACTGCCGCCCGCCGAATATGTCGATCAGCCAGCCCCAGGCCGCGTTCATCCCCGGCGACATTGCGAGGCCGGTCAGGATCAGCAGCGGCAGCAGCACGAAGATCACGCCGACATAGGAGACCTTCTGCAGGACATTGTAGTCGAGCGCCGCCGCCCCCGTCGGGAAGCGCAGCCGGGCATGGTCCTTCACCTCCCGCCAGACATGGCCAGGCCTCAGCTCCGCCCGCCGCGGGAAGAGCCGCCGGCGCCCTTTGCCGGCGAGCAGGTAGATCCAGTAGGCGATCGCCCCGATCGCCAGCACCCAGGCGAAGGCCAGGTGCCAGCGCCGCCCGGCCGAGAGGCTGTAGGTGGAGGGAATGGTCGCCCAGCCGGGAAAGGCGCGGCGGTTCACCCGCCCGTTCCCGTCGGTCCAGTGGCCGAGCACCCCGGTGGTCGGGATGGTGAGGCTGCCGACGCGCAGATAGCCGGAGCTCGCCGTCGAGCCGATCTCCAGCCAGGCATAATCCTGGTTGGCGCCATATTGCCCCCAATAGAGCCGCGGATGGGCGTTGAAGATCATCAGCCCGCTCATCAGCATGACGAAGACGGTGAGCGTGTTCACCCAGTGCCAGACCCGGACCGGCCAGCGATGGCGCTTGACGATCTCGCGCGCGCTGTCGTCGGGGCGCGGCTGGTTGTCCCGGCGGACCTGCGGCTGCTCGCTCACTGGCATCGGTTCATCCTATAGCAAAGGGGCGCGTGCTTGACAGTGAGGACGAGAGAGGTGACCTTGAGCCCATGCAGCGCGTGATCGCCAGCGTCTATTATTATCGGACCGCCCGGGCGGGACCGATCTGACGCGCGCTTAACAGAGCCGAAGCTTCAAAAGATCGCCCCCGTCCGGACCTCCGGGCGGGGTTTTTCATTATGGAGAAACCCAATGCTGACCGAGACGATCATCGAGGGAAAGACCCCGCCGCCCGCCGGCGCCGCGGCCGACTGGACCATCCCCCAGCATTGGGAGCGGTTCACGGCCGAGGACCATAGGGTCTGGGACACATTGTTCGCCCGCCAGCAGGAGCTGCTGCAGGAGAGGGCGGTTTCGGACTTCTTCAAGGGCCTGGACGTGCTGCATTTGTCCAGGCCCGGCATTCCCGAGCTGGACGAGCTCAACGAGCGCCTGTTCGCGCGGACCGGCTGGACGATCGTCTCCGTCCCGGGCCTGGTGCCCGACGACATCTTCTTCGAGCATCTCTCGAAGCGCCGCTTCCCCGCGGGCAATTTCATCCGCGCCGCCGACAGCCTCGACTATATCGAGCAGCCCGACGTCTTCCACGACGTGTTCGGCCATGTCCCGATGCTCGCCCAGCACGACGTCGCCGATTTCATGCAGGCGATGGGCGCCGAGGGGCTGGCGGCGATGCGCGCCGGCGCGCTGCACCGGCTGGCGCGGCTCTACTGGTACAGCGTCGAGTTCGGCCTCGCGCGCGAAGACGGGGAGACGCGGATCTATGGCGCCGGCCTGCTGTCGAGCTTCGGCGAGAGCCATTTCTCGCTCGAGAGCGACGTCCCGCGCCGCCCGTTCAACATCCCGGAGGTGCTCCGCACCCGCTACCGCTCGGACGCCTTCCAGCACGGCTATTTCGTGATCCCGAGCTTCGACGCCCTGCTGAAGCTGCTGACCGACGCGAACCTCGCGGCGCTCTACGAGGAGCTGGAGGGGCTGCCGGACCTGAACATCGACCGGTCGGACGGTTGAGCCGTCATTGCGAGCGAAGCGAAGCAATCCAGCTGTGTCATCGCTGGGTTGCTTCGTCGCTGACGCTCCTCGCAATGACGGGCTCTACGGAATATCCTCGTGCACCATGTCGATCTCGCGCACGCGGCGTTTCTGGCGGGCGGTGTCGACGAGGCGGCGGAGCTCCTCGCGCCGCGCCTGGGCGCGCTCGACGTCGCGGATGACGAGGTCGCCGTCGCGCGTCGTTTCGTCGGACGAGGAGATGCTGATCGTGCCGATCCCGGCGATCTGGTTGATGATCGAGAAATTGATGCGCACGTCCTTGATCCGGTAGAGCTCGATCTCGTCGACGCTCTTGGCGATGATCCCTCGGCGGATGATCAGCCGTTCCTCGGTGATGCTGAACTTGGACGCCAGATTCTCGAACCAGCGCCAGACGAAGATGCCGAGCGCAAGCAGCGACAGCGCCACCCAGTACATGCCGAGATTGGCGGTGTTCATCAGCCAGAGCACGATCCCTGCAATGAACAGCAGCACGGTCCCCCAGCCGGCGAGCGTGCCCTTCAGCCAGCCGAGCGTGGAAGGCCGGAAGGTGTCGAGCGGCGCGTCGGTCATGATCTTTCCCCCGCAGGTCAGGCGCGAAGGCTAGCACTTGCGGCGCGGAAGGGAAGCGGGATTGCTTGCGCCCTAGTGCCCGTGCCCGCCCATGCCGCCGGCCGTCTGCACGGGCACGTCCACGGTCACGTCGGGCGCGTTGTCGACGTCGAAGGTCAGCCGCACCGTGCCGCCGGCGCGGACCTCCGGGCTGATCCCGAACAGCATGGCGTGCGGGCCGCCTTCCTCGAACACCTTGGTCCCCTCGGTGGTGAAGCTGTTGTCCTCCAGCGGCCCCATCCGCATCCGGCCGCCGACCATCTCGCTCTCGTGCAGCTCGATGCGCTGGATCTGCGGGCTGGTGACGCGCAGGATGCGCATCGGCGTGCAGTTCGCGCGCAGGGTAAAATAGGCAGCCCCCGGATTGCCCTGCACGGCGGGCAGCCGCACGATCGGGTCCTCCACGGTCACCGCCGGATCGCCCTGGCTGCAGGCGGCCAGCAAGGCGGCGAGGGGCAGGACGGCGAAGGCGGGCTTAAGCATCATTTCTCACTCCGGGACTGATCGCGCGCCTCTAACCTCCTGAGCATCCTTGTCGCAACAGAATCGCCACCTATATCGGCCCCGAAAACGCCTGCGCGCCGCCTTTTGCAGGGGCCGTGGGCCGTGCAGCTTTTTGAGGGGCCAAAGAGGTAAAATATGGCAAGAGTGATCGGTATCGATCTCGGCACCACCAACAGCGCGGTGGCCGTCATGGAAGGCGGCAAGCCGAAAGTTATCGAGAATGCGGAGGGCGCGCGCACGACGCCGTCCATCGTCGCCTTCACCAAGGACGGTGAGCGGCTGATCGGCCAGCCGGCCAAGCGCCAGGCGGTCACCAATCCCGACAATACCGTCTTCGCGGTGAAGCGCCTGATCGGCCGCCGCTTCGACGATCCGATCACCAAGAAGGACACCGAGCTCGTCCCCTATCACATCGTGAAGGGCGCCAATGGCGACGCCTGGGTCCAGGCGGGCGGCAAGGATTATTCCCCCTCGCAGATCTCCGCCTTCATCCTGCAGAAGATGAAGGAGACCGCCGAGGCCTATCTGGGCGAGACCGTCACCCAGGCGGTGATCACCGTCCCGGCCTATTTCAACGACGCCCAGCGCCAGGCGACCAAGGATGCCGGGCAGATCGCCGGCCTCGAGGTGCTGCGCATCATCAACGAGCCGACCGCGGCGGCGCTCGCCTATGGGCTCGAGAAGCAGGACGGCAAGACGATCGCGGTCTACGACCTCGGCGGCGGCACCTTCGACATCTCGATCCTCGAGATCGGCGACGGCGTGTTCGAGGTGAAGTCGACCAATGGCGACACCTTCCTCGGCGGCGAGGATTTCGACGCGAAGATCGTCGATTTCCTGGCCGACGAGTTCAAGAAGCAGGAGGGCATCGACCTCCGGACCGACCGCCTCGCGCTGCAGCGCCTGAAGGAGGCCGCGGAGCGCGCCAAGATCGAGCTCAGCTCGGCGCAGACCACCGAGGTCAACCTGCCCTTCATCACCGCCGACGCGACCGGGCCGAAGCATCTGGTCAAGTCGATCAGCCGCGCCGATCTCGAGAAGCTCGTCGAGAGCCTGATCAAGCGGACGTTCGATCCCTGCAAGAAGGCGCTGGCCGATGCGGGCGTGAAGGCGGCCGACATCGACGAGGTCGTCCTGGTCGGCGGCATGACCCGCATGCCGCGCGTCCGCGACGTCGTGAAGGAGTTCTTCGGCAAGGAGCCGCATACCGGCGTCAACCCGGACGAGGTCGTCGCCATGGGCGCGGCGATCCAGGCCGGCGTGCTGCAGGGCGAGGTCAAGGACGTCCTCCTGCTCGACGTCACCCCGCTGTCGCTCGGCATCGAGACCCTGGGCGGCGTCTTCACCCGGATGATCGACCGCAACACCACGATCCCGACCAAGAAGACGCAGACCTATTCGACCGCCGAGGACAATCAGAATGCGGTGACCATCCGCGTCTTCCAGGGCGAGCGCGAAATGGCGGCGGACAACAAGATCCTCGGCCAGTTCGACCTGGTCGGGATTCCACCGGCGCCGCGCGGCGTGCCGCAGATCGAGGTCACCTTCGACATCGACGCCAACGGCATCGTCAACGTCCACGCCAAGGACAAGGGCACGGGCAAGGAGCAGCAGATCCGCATCCAGGCCTCCGGCGGCCTGTCCGACGCCGACATCGAGAAGATGGTGCAGGAAGCGGAGCAGTTTGCGGGCGAGGACAAGGCGCGCCGCGAGGCGGCCGAGGCGAAGAACAGCGCGGAAAGCCTGATCCACTCGACCGAGCAGCAGCTCAAGGAGCATGGCGACAAGGTCGACGGGTCGCTGAAGTCCGAGATCGAGGCGGCCGTCGCCGAGGCGAAGACCGCGGTCGAGGGTGGCGACACCGACACGATCAAGGCCAAGGCCGAAGCCCTCGCCCAGGTGGCGATGAAGATGGGCCAGGCGATCTACGAGAAGGACCAGCAGGCCGCCGCCTCGCCGGGCGCCGAAGCGCCGGGCGCCGAGGCGAATGCCGGCGCGGGCGACGAGGAAGTCGTCGACGCCGAATTCTCCGAGGTCGACGAGAACAACAAGGGCTGATGGAATGGTGCGCCCGCTTCTTTCCAGGCGAGGGGAGCGGGCGCCGTCCTTGAGGGGGTGTCGGCTTCGTCATGGTTGAAACCGACTATTACGACTTGCTCCAGGTCGAGCGGACCGCCGATGCGTCGACGATCAAGTCGGCCTATCGCAAGCTCGCCATGGAATGCCATCCGGACCGCAATGGCGGCTGCCGGGATGCGGAGGCGAAGTTCAAGGCGCTCTCCGAGGCCTATGACTGCCTGAAGGATCCGCAGAAGCGCGCCGCCTATGACCGGTTCGGCCATGCCGCCTTCCGCAATGGCGGGATGGGGGGCAATGGCGGCGGGGCGGGCCCGCAGGACTTCGGCTCCTTCGCCGACATTTTCGACAATATCTTCGGCGAGTTCATGGGCGGCGCCCAGCAGGGCCGCGGCCGCGGGCAGAATATCCGCCGCGGCTCCGACCTGCGCTACGACCTGGAGATCAGTCTCGAGGACGCCTTTCACGGCCGGGCGGTCGAGCTCAATGTCGAGACCACGGCGCGCTGCGAGCCCTGCGAGGGATCGGGCGCCAAGGCCGGCACCGGCGCCTCGGCCTGCACGATGTGCGGCGGCCGCGGCCAAGTCCGCGCGCGCAACGGCTTCTTCGTGGTCGAGCAGACCTGCCCGAGCTGCCGCGGCGCCGGCGAGATGATCGCCGATCCCTGCCCCTCCTGCCGGGGCGAGGGCCGGGTCGAGAAGCGCCGCCAGCTCAAGGTCGACATCCCCGCCGGCGTCGACGAGGGCACCCGCATCCGCCTCGCCGGCGAGGGCGAGGCCGGCGTCCGCTGCGGCCCGCCCGGCGATCTCTACATCTTCATCCACCTCGCCCGGCACGACATCTTCCAGCGCGAGGGCACGACCCTGTTCGCGCGCTGCCCGGTCAGCTTCACCACCGCCGCGCTCGGCGGCTGCATCGAGGTCCCCGGCCTCGACAAGGTGCGGCACGAGATCAGGATCCCCGCCGGCACCCAGTCCGGCAAGCAGCTCCGCCAGCGCGGCGCCGGCATGCCAAGCGTCAACGGCCGCGGCTTTGGCGACATGGTCATCCAGGTCGAGGTGGAAACCCCGACCAGGCTCAGCGCGAAGCAGCGCGAGCTGCTCGAGGCGTTCCGCGAGACCGAGACCGGCGAGGAATGCCCGAACTCGAAGGGCTTCTTCCAGAAGATCAAGGCCAAGCTGGGCGGCTGAAGACCCGGACCGGAAGATCAGCGGCCGCTTGCGGCAATAATCCCCAATACAGGCGTGACTCGCGACGCTTTCGCAGAGTAGGTTCGACGAAAAGAGCTGTCCGGCTTTGGGGGGCGAACGGCACATGGCGAGCGGCAAGGTCGAGCGCGGATCGGCGGGGGCGAAGCCTTTCCCGCGTCCCCGCGTGCGCCTCTCGCCGGTCGGCTTCTGGTCCTACTCGCGCAACGACGATCAATTTTCGCGCGGCCGACTCAGCCAGTTGCGTTCGTTGCTGCTCGCCGAGTTGCGCACGCAATATGGCCGGGACGACATTCAGCTTTTCCAGGACGTGAGTGCGATTCCCTCGGGCGCCGATTGGGAGCGCGTGACGAGCGGGGCCATCGGCGATTCGACCTTCTTCATCCCGATCATCACGCCCTTCTACATGCAAAGTGAGTGGTGCGCGCGCGAGACGAAGATGTTCGAGGCGCGGGAGCAGACGATCTTCGAGACCTATCCCGATCTTCCGCGCGACCGGCGCCGCATTTTTCCGCTGCTCTGGATCGACATCACCGGCAGCGAGCCGGTGGACGAGGCGGCATTCGCCGCCGTCAGGGCGGCGCAATGGACCGATTTCTCCGACATTCGTCATCGCAATCTGGAGAATAATGAAGACGCCCTCGCAAAGATTGCGGCGTTCGCGAGGGATATCGTGGACGTCCTGCAGCTCCGGGTCGCGGCGCCGCTGAGCGCGGAGGAAAAGGCCCAGCTGGCGCGCGACGCCGAGGAGGCCGAGCGCCGGGCCGAGGAGGAGCGGGGGCGGCAGAGGGCGGAGGAGGCGGAGAAGGAAAGGCTACGGGCCCTGGAGAGGGAACGGCTCGCCGTCGTCGAGGCGGAACGGCTCGCGGCGCAGGAGGAAAGGGATCGCCTCGCCAATGAAGCGCGAAAGCAGCAGGAGGCGGAACAGGCCGAGGCAGCGCGGAAGTGGGAGGCGGAGCGCCAGAAGGCCGAGGCGGAGCAGGAGGCTCAACGCCGGGCTGGACGCGGCGCCGACATCGCGCGTGGGGCCCACCTGCTTCGGCGGCCGGCGCTGTGGCTCGTGGCCGGAGCGGCTGTTGTCCTGTTCGTGTTGGCGCTGTGGGCTATGCGTTCCTCCGGCAACCGTGCGGATCAGAATGTCGCCGCGGTGGCCGAAAACGATGTCGCAGCCACCGTCGCCGACGTCGACGCTGCAGCGGCCATGACCGCCAACGCTGCCGCGCCGGTCGCCGCCCCGGGACCGGCGATCGACTGGCTGTTCAGGCGGTGGTCGATCCAGGGAAATTGTGGGCGTCCTTGGACGATTTCCCGAGAAGGAAATCGCATCATTTCCGTTTCCGGCGGCCAGCGCGACGTGGAAACGATACAAGGAACGAGCGAGGCCGAAATTCGCACTGATCGTAACATTTATCGGCGCAACGGCGATAATGTCGATGTCGTGAACGATACCTATCCATATCAGCTGAGGCCCTGCCCGTGATAACGCGCAGCGCAAGACTTACACTGCTCGCTTTCGGGACTTGCGCAGCCCTTTGGTCGGGAGCACCAGCCGGTGCGGCGGATGTCCGGGCCTGCGAGGCGGCCCGGATGGCCGGTATCTACCCTCCGGGTTGCCCGCGCCCGCAACGAATGCAGCGGGTCCGGTCGGCGCCGCAATTGCCTTTCGCGAGCCGTCGTGGAGGCGTCGGATCGGGTGGCTCTGCAGACCGGGCGGAAGCGGTTGCTGGTCTGAACCGGCTCGTTGAGGAACTTGGCGCGTCGCCATCCTCGATGAGTCCGGTCGCCCGAAATCAGATAATAAGCGGCAGCCTTCTGATCGAGCGTGGCGAGATTCAGCAGGGCGTGGCGTTGTTCAGGCGTGCGGCAAATGGGGGAGATGCCGTCGCCCAGACCATCATGGGGGTGCTCCACACCAGAGGTGAAGGGGTTTCCCAGGATCATGCGCAAGCGCTGGGCTGGTATCGGCTTGCTGCGGATAGCGGTCTTCCCGGGGCGGAGCGGCTCGTTGGTTTTCACCACGCCAATGGCTGGGGCGTTCCGCAGGATTTCGCTCAGGCCCTAAGCTGGTTCCGGCGAGCCGCCGATCGGGGTGATCCGGCCGCTCAGGGCATGCTCGGCTTCCTTTATTCCGCGGGCCTCGGGACGACTCGGGACCATGGCCAGGCTGTATATTGGTATCGCCGCGCCGCTGATCGAGGCGATGCGCAAGCGCAAAGCGGCCTTGGCGCGCTCTATGCCGATGGCCTCGGCGTGGCACAGGATTATCACCAGGCGATGATCTGGTTTCGTCGGGCGGCGGATCAAGGATTTGCGAGCGCACAGAATCGAATTGGCCTGCTCTACGACAATGGGCGCGGGGTCGCGCGTGACGCCGCCCAGGCGCTTCGTTGGTATCGTCTGGCGGCCGAGCAGAATTACTCCCCGGCACAGGTCAACCTGGGTTCCCTCTACGAGAGTGGAAATGGGATACCGCAGGACTATGCGCAGGCCATGATCTGGTACCGGCGTGCCGCAGACCAAGGCGACCCGGCGGGCCAGACATATGTCGGCTCCTTGTACGAGCATAGCCGCGGCGTAGCGCAGGATTACGGGCAGGCGGCGATCTGGTATCGCCGGGCCGCCGACCAGGGTTTCGAGGAAGCGCAGGTCAATCTTGGGATGCTTTACGAGGACGGAAACGGCGTGCCGCAGAACTATGCGGAGGCTATGACTTGGTACCGCCGCGCGGCCGATCAGGGATCAGCGATCGGCCAGAGCCAGGTCGCAACCCTATACCACCACGGTTTCGGGGTTCCCAAGGACCATCGCCAGGCGATGATCTGGTATAGGCGGGCCGCAGACCAAGGGGATGCGTTTGGGCAAGGTCAGCTCGGCGTTCTCTATGCGAGCGGAGAGGGAATTCCGCGCGACTATCAGCAGGCGATGATCTGGCTCCGCCGGGCGGCAGGCCAAGGGAATTTCCTCGCGCAACATCAAATCGCCCTCCTTTACGAAAATGGCCTTGGCGTGCCACGCAATCTCGATCAGGCGACTCATTGGCATCGGCTTTCGGCCGCCCGCGGAGGCCTCCTATCCCGGCAATGGCTGACGCAGCGCGGCCTAACCTGGTGATATGCAATGGAGGGGTCATAGCGAAGTGAAACGGGCTCTGATGCTATCGCAAGATATGCCGAAACGGGCGGCTATCCTTTTGGCGTGCAGTGCAGCATTAGTCTTCTCTATGCCCGCGCCTGCGCAGGACAGCCGCGCTTGCCAGGCCGCGCGGCAGGCGGGTCGCTATCCCCCGGGCTGCCCACAGCCTCAAGTGAGACGCTCGGATCGCCGCCCGTCGACTTCAACTGATCAGCGAACCGGCGCGGGTTCGCGAACGGGGACCAGAGCCACGAGCCCGTCCCCGCAGCTCACGCAGGTTGGCGATCCGAGGGGATTGGCGAAGCTCCGCCGCGTGTGGGGGGTGAGTCTGCAATGGGTCGATATGTCTGAGTCGCCCGCGCAATACGGAAGAGCGCGAGCGTTCAACCGAGGAGGATATATACACATTTCTGGGGAGCACCGATCTCCCAGTACAGGGGCGTGGGCGTCGATCGACGGTGACGTAATATTCATCAACAATGAGCGGCTAATATTACGCGGGACGATATCAATCTCGAACCATCCTCCCGGTCAGCCGAGTTGTACAAGAAGCGGAGACTTTACGTTTGTTGAATATGGCTACGGCAGAAGATATTGGCGTTTAGAAGGCCGTGTTTGCGCTGAAAGAAATGTTCTCGACGATTTGGACATATATTACTAGAAAATTGAACGACGACCGAGGCGTTCGAACCCATGGAGCGGTTACCCGCTCGGGTTCCAAGGCGAGTGCCTAGAGCGCGAGGGATTGGGACCGGTTCAACTAAACCCGCGCCGGGATCGTGATCCCCCGCTGCACCGCCGGCCGCGCCAGCCCGCGGTCGAGCCAGGCCGGCACATTCCTGAGTGAGTCATAATCGACGATCTCGCGCGCCTCGTAGAAGCCGATCAGGTTCCGCACCCAGCCCAGGGTCGCGATGTCGGCGATGCTGTACTCGTCCATGATCCAGTCGCGGCCCTCGAGGCGCGTTTCCAGCACGCCGAGCAACCTTTTGGATTCCGTCGCGTAGCGGTCGCGCGGGCGCTTGTCCTCATATTCCCGGCCCGCAAATTTGTGGAAGAAGCCGAGCTGGCCGAACATCGGCCCGAGCCCGCCCATCTGCCACATCAGCCACTGTATCGTCTGGTAGCGCGTTCCCGGGTCGCTCGACAGAAACTGACCGCTCTTCTCCGCCAGATAGATCAGGATCGCGCCGCTCTCGAACAGGCCGAGCGGCTTGCCGCCGGGTCCGTCCGGATCGATGATCGCGGGGATCTTGCCGTTCGGGTTGAGCGACAGATATTCCGGCGTCCAGCTCTCGTTCTGCAGGATGTCGATCAGATGCGGCTCATAGGGCAGGCCGGTCTCCTCCAGCATAATCGAGACCTTCACCCCGTTCGGCGTCGGCAGCCCGTAGAGCTGGATGCGGTCAGGATGCTCCGCGGGCCAGCGGGTGGTGACGGGGAAAGCGGAAAGATCGGCCATGCTTGAAACCTCCGGGTCGTTACGGCCAAGATAGGAGGCCGACCCGCGCTTGAAAGGGGACGTCATGCGCAAGCTTCTCGCCGCTCTCATCCTGTGCCACGCGCTGCCCGCAGCCGCCCAGCAGCCGCCGCCCCGGCCCGAGCTCAGGGTCGAGCGGATCGCGCCCGGCGTCGCCGTCCTGTTCGGCCGCGGCGGCAATATCGGGGTGTCCTACGGCGCCGACGGCAACATCCTGATCGACGACCAATATGCGCCGGCGACGGAGCGGGTAATCGCGGCGGTGCGGACGCTTGACCCGGACCCGATCCGCTATGTCCTCAACACCCACTGGCATGGCGATCATACCGGCGGGAACGAGAATCTCGGCCGCACCGGCACGGTGATCGTCGCGCACGACAATGTCCGCATCCGCATGACGATGGCGCAGGTGGTGCGCGGCGAGCGGGTGCCGCCCTCGCCCTCGGGCGCGCTGCCGGTGATCACCTTCTCGGAGGATCTGACCTTCCACCTGAACGGCGACGACATCCGCGCGATCCATGTCGACCACGCCCACACCGACGGCGACAGCCTGATCTACTGGACGCGCGCCAACGTGCTCCACATGGGCGATACCTTCTTCAACGGGCTGCTGCCGTTCATCGATCTGGACAGCGGCGGCTCGATCGACGGCGCGATCGCGGCGGTGGAGACGGCGCTCGGCCTCGCCAATGAGGAGACGCGGATCATCCCCGGCCACGGCCCGATGGCGCGCCGCGCCGACCTTGTCCGTTATCGCGACATGCTGCGCTCGCTGCGCGATTCCGTTGCCCGCGCAATCCGGCAGCGACGCACGCTCGAGCAGATCAAGGCGATGCGGCTGGTCGATCCCTTCGGCCTGCCCGACGGCTTCATTGCCCGCGACAGCCTGATCGAGACGATCTACCTGAGCCTGACCCGGCCGCCGGCCCGCGGTCACCGCTGATCAGTCGCCAAACACCCGCGCGAAGATCGTGTCGACATGCTTGAGATGATAGTCGAGGTCGAACTCGGCCTCGATCCGGGCAGGTGAGAGCAGGGCGGTCACCTCGGGATCGGCCTTGAGCAGGTCCAGCAGGCTGAGCTGCCCGTCCGCCTCCCAGACTTTCATCGCGTTGCGCTGGACGAGGGCATAGGCCTGCTCGCGGGTGGCGCCGGCCTGGGTGAGGGCGAGCAGCACGCGCTGGGAGTGGACGAGGCCGCCCATCCGGTCGAGATTGCGCTGCATCCGTTCCGGATAGACCAGTAATTTGTCGACCACGGAGGTGAGGCGGGCGAGCGCGAAGTCGAGCGTGATCGTCGCGTCCGGGCCGATATAGCGCTCGACCGAGGAGTGGGAGATGTCGCGCTCGTGCCAGAGCGCCACATTCTCCAGCGCGGGCGTCACCGCCGACCGCACCATGCGCGCCAGCCCGGTCAGATTCTCGGTCAGCACCGGGTTGCGCTTGTGCGGCATGGCCGAGGAGCCCTTCTGCCCCGGCGAGAAATATTCCTCCGCCTCGAGCACCTCGGTGCGCTGCAGGTGCCGGACCTCGATCGCCAGCCGCTCGATCGAGGACGCGATCACGCCGAGCGTGGCAAAGAACATCGCATGCCGGTCGCGCGGGATCACCTGGGTGGAGACGGGCTCGACCTTCAGCCCCATCACCGCGGCGACATGCGCCTCCACGCGCGGGTCGATATTGGCGAAGGTGCCGACCGCGCCGGAGATGGCGCAGGTGGCGACGTCGTCCCGCGCCGCCGCCAGCCGGGCGCGGTTGCGCGAGAATTCGGCATAGGCCTGGGCCAGCTTCAGCCCGAAGGTCACGGGCTCGGCATGGATGCCGTGGCTGCGGCCGATCGTGGGGGTCAATTTGTGCTCGTGCGCGCGGCGCTTCAGCACCGCGAGCAATTCGTCCAGGTCGGCGATCAGCAGGTCCGCCGCCCGCTTCAGCTGCACGGCGAGGCAGGTGTCGAGCACGTCGGAGCTGGTCATCCCCTGGTGGAGGAAGCGCGCCTCGGGGCCCACCTGCTCCGCCACCCAGGTCAGGAAGGCGATCACGTCATGCCTGGTCACCGCCTCGATCGCGTCGATCGCGGCGACGTCGATCTCAGGCTTCGTCGCCCACCAGGCCCAGACCCTTTCCGCCGCCGCCTTCGGCACCGTGCCGAGCTCGGCCATCGCGTCCAGCGCATGCGCCTCGATCTCGAACCAGATGCGCAGGCGCGTCTCCGGCTCCCAGAGGGCGGTCATGGCGGGGCGGGCATAACGGGGGATCATGGCGCGCGCCTAGCAATGCGGCGGGCGAGGCGCAACGGAAGCGCTCAGGCGAGGCCCCAGCGGTAGCGGCCGGTGACCGGCCAGTCGCGCAGCGCATCCTCCTCGCGGGCGCCGAGGCCGATATTGTGGATGATCAGCCAGCCATTTCGCCCGCGCCGGTCGGAGACCAGGCCGATATGGGTGCTGCGATTCTCCACGAGCGAGGTGAAGATGTCGCCCGGCTGCCAGCACGAGGCGTCGCGCGGCACGGGCAGCGAGGCGCCGTGGCGCGTGAACCAGGTGCGCAGGTTCGGCACGCGGCGATGGTCGATATTGGGATCGGGCCGGCTGAGGCCCCAGGTCCTGGGATAGGCGGCGAAGGCCCGGCGCATGTCGGCATTGACCAGCGCCTGCAGATCCTCCGCCAAAGCATCGCGATAGGCGCGAATGATCACCTCGGTGCAGCTGCCTGTGCTCCGCGGCACGTCGCCGCCGGGAAAGGCGAGCTCGGCATAGGTGCCGTTCCAGCTGGTCGTCACCCCGATCTGCCGCCGCGCCGCCGCGATCAGCCGGCCCGCCTTGCCGGGCGCGGGCGGCGGCTGGGTTGCGGCCTCCTGTCCCGCCTCGCGCCCGCAGCCGGCGAGCGTCAGGCTCGCGCCGGCGCCGAGCAGCAGGGAGCGGCGGTCGATGGTCATGGCCGGAGGATAGCGCGCTCCCGGACGGCAGGCGAGGGCCCGGTTTGAACGATCGTTCAAATGCTCTTGACCATGTTTGAATGATCGTTCAAATCGTCGGCAAGGGAGGACTTCAATGCTTGCACTGGCGATCGCAATGCTCGCCGCGCAGACGGCGCAGACGCCGGCGCTGGCCACCGAGTTGCAGCCTTTGGCCTTCCTCGTCGGCTCTTGCTGGCGCGCGACCTTCCCGAACAGCACGAGCACCGACACCCATTGCTACACGGCGATGCTCGGCGGCCGCTACATCCGCGACGTTCATGTCGTCGAGGGCGGGCCGACGCCTTATGGCGGTGAGGCAATCTACCGCTGGGATCCGCAGGCCCGGCGGCTCCGCTTCGAATATTATGCGACCGACGGCGGCTATAGCAGCGGTTTCGCCGATCCCGCCCCGCTCGGAATCAATTTCCCCGAGGAGAATTATGTCGGCGGCAACGGCCAGGCGATGACCCTGCGCACGGTGCAGAGCGGCCAGGGCGACGCCTATTCGCGCACGACCTCCGCCCGCCAGGCCGACGGCAGCTGGCGCGAGATGTGGACGATGCGTTTCACCCGCGTCGGGCCGGCGACGGCACCGCGCTAGACCAGGCCGTAAATCCCCGGCTCATCTTCCCGCGCCCACCATGGCCTGATCGAGCGTCCGGGGAGCTTCGCCATGTCGCTGCTGCTGGCCATGATGCTGACGTCGATCACGGCGCGCGGACCCATCAATCCGATCGTCGTCGCCGCCCCCGCGGGGGCGAACGCCGCGCTCTATTTCACGCTCCGCAATTCGAGCCACCAGGAGGACCGGCTGGTCCGCGTGACCTGCGACTGCGCCGAGCGGATCGAACTTCTCGCCGCGGGCGATGGCGGCCTTCACCTGGAAGGGGAGTCCCTCTTCATGCCGCCGGAGCGGCTACTGGAGCTCAGGCCGGGGGCGAGCCGTCACCTGATGCTGCTCCGCCTCCGCCGTCGCCTGGTCGCGGGCGAGACGGTCGAGATGGTCTTTCATTATGCCCAGGGCTCCGAGGAAGAGACTGTCCTGGTCGTGGCGGACTCCCAGGCGGGCTGGACGACGGGCATGGCGGCGATCAGGCCGCGGATCATGGCGCTGGCCGGCCTCGCCGGCTGGTGCTGGCGCGGTACCTTCCCCGGCGGGCGGCGGACCGACATGCGCTGCTTCTCGCCGGCCTACGGCATGTTCATGCAGGACCGCTACCTCATCGAGGGCGGGGCGGCACCCGTCTCGGGCTACACCAGCTATCTCCACGACATCATGGCCAGGTCGACCGGCTACCGCTACCGCGCGCCCGACGGCGGGCAGCGCTATGGCCGCCTCGTCCCGATGGGCACGGGCGTGCAGTTCCTGGATTATGCCGACCCGCCCACGGCGGAACCCGATCGCCGCACGTCATGGACCCCCGACGGAACCGATGCCTGGCTCGTCACCGGTGAGGTGCGGCGGTCCTCCGGCTGGCGGGAAAGCTGGCGCCTGCGCATGGTCCGCGCGGGGCCGTCGCCGCCGTTTCTCTGGCCCTAGATCAGCCCCTCCGCGCGCAGGCTCTTGTGGCCGTTCGCGCCCATGATGATGTGGTCGTGGAGGGTGACGTTGAGGTGGCGCCCCGCCTCGGCAAGGTCGCGGGTGAGGCGAATGTCCTGCTGGCTCGGCGAGGGATCGCCCGACGGGTGGTTGTGGACGACGATGATCGCGGTCGCGTGCAGGTCGAGCGCGCGGCGCATGATCTCTCGGATATAGACCGCGGATTCGTCGACCGAGCCCTCCCACATCTGCTCGTTGGCGATCAGGATGTTGCGGGAGTTCAGGAAGAGCACGCGGACATGCTCGACCGGCAGGTGCGCCATGTCGGCGCGCAGATAGTCGAGCAGGGCCTGCCAGGAGGCGAGCACGGGCCGTGCCTTCACCCCCTGCTCGAGCAGGCGCAGCGCCGAGGCCTGGGCGATCTTCAGCGCCGCCACCGCGCCCTCGCTCAGCTCGCCGACCCGCGCGATCGCGGCCGGGTCCGCGGCCATCAGCCCGCCATAGCCGCCGAACTCGCGCAGCAATTTCTTGGCGAGCGGCTTGGTGTCGCGGCGGGGAATCGCCAGGGCGAGCAGATATTCGACCAGCTCATGGTCGAGCAAAGCGTCCGGCCCGCCCTCGAACAGGCGCTGCCGCAACCGGGCGCGATGCCCGCTGCCGTCTTCGGAGGCGTCGGCCATGCGTGGAAATTAGGCCGGGACGTAAGCCGAAGTAAATGCAGGATAATTCCTCCATTTCGGAGGAATCCGCGGGTCAGGCGCCCGGACAGCTCCGCCGCCGCCGTCCCCGCGTCTCGCCGGGGAGGCCGAAGGCGACGCGGTAGCGCTGCTTCATCACCCCGATCATCTCGGCGGTCATGTCGAAATCGATCGCGTAAGGACGCGGCGCGTCCGGATCGACCGCCCGCGAATCCTCCGGCGTCACATAAGCCCGCATGGCGAGGATGCGGCCGCGGCCGTTGCAGATCGGGGCGACCTGCTGATCCTCGATGTCCGGGCAGGCCATGTCGAGCTCGCGCAGCTGCAGCTCGGCGCGACGGGCGCGGACCGCTTCCGACAGCGCATGGCAGAAGCTGTCCTGCGCCGCCCTGATGCCGCGCGGCCGGCTCCAGAAGAAGAAATTGTCGAACGTCTCGGCGCCGAAGAGATTGACCAGGTCGAGCCGCTCGCGGTTACGCGGATCGAACATGATCGTCTCGACCCGTTGCCCGTCCCAGGCGTCGGTGGTGCCGGTCAGCGCGACGATCTCCGGCAGCTCCGCGTCCAGGCGGTAATTTGTCTCGAAGCGCAGCCGTCCGTTTTGACCATTCTCGGCCGCCGCCTCGGCGAGCGCGGCCTCGGCCTCGGTCGCCCGCTCGCGCAGGAGCCCGTCCAGCCCCGCGATCCGCGCCGCCGCCATCGGATAGGTGAAGCGGAAGCTGTACGTCTCGGTGTCGCGGATGACGCAGGCCGTGTCGGCCGGGCAGGGGGCCGGGGCCGCGGCGCTCAGGGCGAGCGAAAAGAGAAGCGGATTCAACATTGCCGCCCGATTATCCTGCCGCGCGTTGTTACGCCAGCCTCCGCGCGATGATGCGGTGCAGCATGGATGTGTTGACTTGGCCCCCTGCCTTGCTAAAGGGACCGCGCCTTGGCGGGTTCGTTCGCCGGCATGTCCCCCGCCCTCGTGCATCGCGCTTTCCCAAGCGTGCGGCGGCACAGGAGAAGGACGACGTGCAGGAAGACGAGCCCGGGCAGGACCCGAAGTCTCCCCAGGATGCGCGACTGGCCTCGCTCGATGAGCGGCTCGCCAGAGCGCAGGCCGAAGAGGCGAAGCGGACCGGCGCGAACGGCCCGATGGCGGACAATATGGTCTACTATCGGTCGCCCGCCTACCGCGTTCTCTCGGTTCTGGTCGGGTTTCCGCTCGGTGCGGCGCTGATCGGTCTGCTGATCGATCGTCTCGCCGGCACGCGGGGCGCCTGGGTCGTGGCGGTGCTGCTCGGCTTCATCGCCGCGGTCTGGGAAGTGTGGAAGATTTCAACGCAGAAGCCCGGACGGGCTGAGGGAAGCGACTAAGTGGCGGCCGAATCCAGAATCGACCCGATGCACCAGTTCCAGATCAACCCGCTCGCGGGCAATCTGGACGGGAGCCCCTTCGTCTTCACCAACAGCGCCTTGTGGATGCTCATCATCCTCGCGCTCCTCTGGCTGTTCATGCTCGGCGGGATGAAGCGCCAGCTCGTTCCCGGCCGCTGGCAGGCGATGGTCGAGGGTGTCACCGGCTTCGTCGAATCGATGCTGTCGATGAGCGTCGGACCGCAGGGACGCAAGTTCGTCCCCTGGGTCTTCACCATCTTCATGTTCATCCTCTTCGCCAATTTGCTCGGGCTGATGCCGCTCGCTCTGGTCGGCGTGCATCCCTTCACCGTGACGAGCCAGTTCACGATCACCGGCGTGATGGCGGTGATGAGCTTCTCGATCGTGCTGATCACCGGCTTCTGGCGGCACAAGCTGCACTTCTTCTCACTGTTCGTGCCCCACGGCACGCCATTCCTGCTCAAGCTGCTGATCGTGCCGATCGAGTTCATCTCCTTCATGGTGCGTCCGTTCAGCCTCGCCATCCGACTGTTCGTGGCGATGATCGCCGGCCACATCCTGGTCGAGGTGTTTGCCAATTTCGTCGTGCAGGGGCTCAATGCCGGCGGCGCGATCGGGCCGGCGATCAGCGCTGTCTCGTTCGTCTTCATCATCGGCGTGATGGCGCTCGAGATCCTCGTCTGCGCGATCCAGGCCTATGTCTTCGCCTTGCTGACGTCGCTCTACATCAACGACGCCGTGAATCTTCACTAGCTTTCCAACCGTTTCACAAAGGAGATTATCAATGGAACTTCTCGCAGCCAAAGTGATCGGCGCCGGCCTCGCGGCCATCGGCGTCGGTGCGGCCGCCATCGGCGTCGGCATCGTCTTCGGTCAGTTCCTCAACAGCGCGATCCGCAACCCCGCGGCTGCCGACGGTCAGCAGGGCCGCCTGTTCATCGGCTTCGCGGCCGCCGAGCTGCTCGGCCTGATGGCCTTCGTCGTCGCCATGATCATCCTCTACGCCGTTTAGGAGCGGACGCGGCGGGCCGGGGCGCAGGCCCCGCCCGCTGCCGGAGGAAGGCCGATGCCTCAGCTCAATCAGATCGCGCTCGTCGCCTATTCGCAGCTCTTCTGGCTGCTGCTCGTCCTTGCCGTCATCTATTTCGGCATCGGCAAGCTGATGCTGCCGAAGATCCAGTCGACCGTTGAGGCGCGCGACAAGCGCATCGCGGACGATCTCGCCGCCGCCCAGGCGGCAAGGCTCGCGGCCGACGAGACGGAGGCGGCCTATCGCGCCCGCATCGACGAGAGCCGGGCCGAGGCGCTGAAGGTGTCGGCCGCCGCCAAGGCCTCCTCCGCCAGGGCGACCGAGGAGCGGATGCGGGTCGCCGCCGAGGCGAACCAGGCGAAGGTCGAGGAAGCCGAAGCGCGGATCCGCGCGGCGGCCGATGCGGCGCTCGCCGAGATCGAGGACGTCGCCGCCGGGGCGGCGCAGGACATGGTGAGCCGACTGGCGGGGGTGAGCGTCTCCGCCGCCGACGCGAAGCGGGCCGTGAAGGCGGCAATGGCCAATGGCTAATCACAACCTCCCGGTAGCGAACGACGCCCATCCCGCCCCCGCGGCGGGCGAGACCCATGCGACCACCGAGGCGCATGGCGGCGCGGCCGCGCATCACGAGGAACCGACCGCCCTCGGCCTCACCCCGCCGATGTGGATCGCCCTCGCCATGGTCGCCGTCTTCGCGATCCTGCTCTGGAAGCGCGTCCCGTCGCTGATCGGCAAGGCGCTCGACAAGAAGATCGCCGGCATCCGCGAGCAGCTGGACGAGGCCGCGACCCTGCGCGCCGAGGCCGAGGCGCTGAAGGCCGAATATGAGGCCAAGTCGGCCCAGGCCGGGGCCGAGGCCGCGACCATGCTGGAGCGCGCCCGCGCCGAGGCCGATTCGATCGTCTCCAAGGCCGAAGCCGACGCCGCCGCGCTGGTCGAGCGCCGCACCCGCATGGCCGAGGACAAGATCGCCGCCGCCGAGCGCGCCGCCCTGGACGAGGTCCGCGCCAGGGCCGCCCTTGCCGCCTCTGCCGCCGCCGAGATGCTGATCCGTGACAAGCTCGACGCCGCCGCCGACAAGGCGATGATCGACTCGACGATCGCGGAGCTCGGCCGGCGCTGATTTCTTCTCCCCAATCGGCGATTGGGGAGGGGGCCACCAATTTTGGTGGTGGAGGGGTAAGGCCCTCCGACTCCCCGCTTGTTACCCCTCCACCGGCAAATTGCCGGTTCTCCTCCCCATCGGCACGATGGAGAGGAAACTCACTTGGGCGCCCGTTTCGCCCAAGCCCAGGCCAGCGCCCGCTCCAGCCACTCGTCGGACACCTCGGCGAGGCCCACCACGGTCGATCCGTCGCGCCCCCACGCCCCCGCGGCCGGCCGGAACGCCTCGGGCTCCGCGGCCATCGCCAGCTCCTGCTGCTCGGGCAGAAGCATCACCGCGCCAGTGCCCTTGCCGGCGCCGTGCAGCGTCGCGAAGATCTTACCGCCCACCCGGAAATCCGGATGGCCCATATGCGCCTGCTCCTCGGCGCCGGGGAAGGCGAGGGCGAGGCGGCGGAAATCGTCGGCGCTGGCCATGGCGCAGGCTTATCATGGTGGCGGGAGGCGCGCCAAATCCCTAGATCGTCCCCATGTCCGCCGACCGCCCCGACTTTCCCAACGCGGCCACCCGCTTCAACGAGGAGAAGGCGACCTATGCGCTGAAGGGTTCCGACAAGCCTGACCTCGATGCGGGCGTCGCGGCGATCCGCGCCGTGGTGAAGACGCTGCCGGTGCGCCCCGGCGTCTACCGGATGCTCGATGCGCGCGGCGACGTCCTCTATGTCGGCAAGGCGCGGGCGCTGAAGAACCGCGTCACCCAATATACCCAGGTCGCACGCCAGCCGAAGCGGATCCAGCGCATGGTCTCGCAGACCCGCGCCATGCAGATCGTGACCACGCACAGCGAGGCCGAGGCCTTGCTGCTCGAGGCGCAGCTGATCAAGCGCTACCGGCCGCCCTACAACGTCCTGCTGCGCGACGACAAAAGCTTTCCCTTCATCCTGCTGCGCGAGGATCACGATTTCCCCCGCGTCCAGCTCCACCGCGGCGCGCGCCGCTACAAGGGCCAATATTACGGGCCGTTCGCAAGCGCCGGCTCGGTCCGCAACACGCTTAACAGCCTGCAGAAGCTCTTCCTGCTAAGAAGCTGCACCGACAGCTTTTTCGCCAACCGGACGCGGCCCTGCCTGCTCTACCAGATCCGCCGCTGCAGCGCGCCCTGCGTCGGCCGGATCGACGCGGCCGGCTATGACGAACTGGTCCAGGACGCCAAGGATTTCCTCGGCGGCAAGTCGACCAAGATCCAGCAGAAGCTCGGCACGCTCATGTCCGAAGCGTCGGAGGCGATGAACTTCGAGCTGGCCGCGGTCTATCGCGACCGCCTGCGCGCGCTCACCTATGTCCAGGGCAGCCAGGTCATCCATGCCGAGCGGCTCGGCGATGCCGACATTTTCGCATTGGCCTGCAAGGGCGGGACGATGTGCATCCAGGCCTTCTTCATCCGCGGCGGGCAGAATTGGGGGCATCGCAGCTTCTTCCCGGCCCATACGAACGACGTGCCGGAAGCTGAGGTTCTGCAAAGCTTTCTTGTCCAGTTCTACGAGGAGGTCCCGCCGCCGCCTCTGGTCCTGACCGACCGGGCCATGCCCGAGACCGCCTTGCTCGCCGAGGCCTTTACCGAACGCGCCGGCCGCAAGGTGCAGCTCAGGGTGCCGCAACGCGGCGACCAGGTGCGGATGATCAGGCAGGCCGCGCGCAATGCCGAGGAGGAACTGGACCGCCGCCTCGCCGAGACCTCGACCATGGCCAGGAACCTGCGCGAGATCGCCGACGCCTTCGAGTTGCCCGAGCCGCCCGAGCGGATCGAGGTCTATGACAACAGCCATGTCATGGGCACGAATGCGGTCGGCGCGATGATCGTCGCCGGGCCCGAGGGCTTCCGCAAGAACCAGTATCGCAAGTTCAACATCCGCCGGGCCGAGACCACGCCCGGCGACGATTTCGCGATGATGCGCGAGATGCTCGGCCGCCGCTTCGCCCGGCTCGAGAAGGAGGATCCGGACCGCTCGAAAGGCGACTGGCCGGACCTCTTGCTGATCGACGGCGGCAAGGGCCAGCTCAGCGCCGTCTGCGAGGTGATGGAGGATGCCGGCGTCCACGACGTCCCCGTCGTCGCCGTCTCCAAGGGCCCGGACCGCAATGCCGGCCGCGAGATCTTCCATCTCCCCGGCGGGCGCGAGATCACCTTCCCGATGAACGCGCCGGTGCTCTTCTACCTGCAGCGTCTTCGCGACGAGGCCCACCGCTTCGCCATCGGTGCCCACCGCCAAAAGCGCGCCAAGGCCTTCACCGGCAGCACGCTCGACGACGTGCCGGGCATCGGCCCGGGCCGCAAGCGCGCGCTGCTGATGCATTTCGGGACTGCGCGGGCGGTGCGGAACGCGGCTCTGCAGGATCTGGAGAAAGCGCCCGGAATCTCATCTTCGGTGGCGCGCAAGGTCTACGATTATTTCCACCCTGGCGGATAATTTCCTCCCCAATCGCCGATTGGGGAGGAAGTTACGCCCCCTTGGGCAGCACGCCCGCCTTGCGCAGCGCCCGATAGGCATAGGCCTTGCCGGCACTCCGTTTCGGGAAGGCGGCGGGCGAGGCCGGGTTCATCCCCCATTTGCGCAGCAGATGGTTCATCCCCCGCGCATCCGCCTCCTCATAGACCCAGCGCGACTTCCAGGTGATCGAGAAGCTGATCGACGGCTCCGGTCCGTTCTTCACCCAGTGCGGCCACATCAAGGGCACGTGCACGGCATCGCCTGGCGTCAGCTCGAACTTGTGGCCGCGGCCTTCGTAATCGTCCTGCCAGGGCACGTTGCGGTGGCCGCCGACATGATAGGCCTCGTGCTTCTCGTCGGGCACCACGTCCTTCTCGCCGGGGACGATCATCATCGTCTTGGAACCGCGGATCTGGAGCAGGACGTTGTGTTCGGGATCGAGGTGGAAGGGGGTCACCGCGTCGGGCGAGGAGACGAAGATGAAGCCGACCCGGGTCAGCATCTCGCCCGAGACCGGCTCGATCACCGGCGCCAGCTCGTTCAGCGCCTCGTCGAGCAGGGCCTTGTAGGCCGGGTCCTGGTCGACATTCTTCAGCACCATCCAGCTGCCGCATTCCTCGATGCCGCGGATCGTGTCCTCGACCGAGAGCCCGGTGTGGCTCACCTTGTCCGGATCGACCCCATAGGGAAGGTCGCCGGCATTATATTCGACGCTCTTGCGCGGCAGGCGCTTGCCGAGCTCGACCAGCGATTCGAGCGTCAGCAAAGGATGGCCGGTCAGCGTGTGGCTCAGCTCCCCCGGGCGCTCGGGATAATAGGACCTGAGCCGGTCGAGATCGTCGTCGCTGAAGATGGCCATGGATACTCCTTCGCGCTGCGCGGGCCCGCCTAGCGCAAAGTCGTATGCAAGGGGTTACCGCCGGGCCTGCGGCGGCGCCCCTGTGCCGGAATGGGCCATTTACGATTGCTTTCCTTCACCTGGTTTATGGCCGGCCGATGCAGGCGCCCGTGCTTCTCAGCGTGGATACCGAGCTCACCTGGCGCCATTACGAGCCGGGCGATTGCTGGCGCGCCAATTTCGAGCGCAGCATCGAGCCGGCGGGCGTCGGGCTGGCCTGCCAGCTCGAGACGCTCGCGCGGCACCGGCTCAAGGCCTGCTTCTTCGTCGATCCGATGCCGGCCTTGCTCTACGGGATCGAACCGATCCGCCAGATCGTTGCGCCGATCCTCGCCGCCGGGCAGGAGGTCCAGCTCCATCTCCATGCCCAATGGCAAGCCGTCGCCGAGGGCCGCGATCCCGCCGGCATCGAGCTGACCTCTTTCGGCAGGGCGGAGCAGAAGCGCCTGATCGCCCTCGGACGGGACCTGCTGGTCGCCGCCGGCGCGCCGCGCCCGACCGCCTTTCGCGGCGGCTCCTATGCCGCCAATGCCGACACGCTCGCGGCGCTTGCCGAGCTCGGCTTCATCGCCGATTCGAGCCACAACGGCAGCCATCATCCCTTCCCGAGCGACCTGCCCTTGCCGCCGCGCGCGATCGCACCGGTCCGCATCGGCGGGCTGGTCGAGCTTCCGGTTTCGCAAATCGGCGGGCGGAACGGCGGGCTCCGCCACCTCCAGCTCTGCGCGGTCTCGACCAATGAGATGCGCGCCGCGCTCGGCCATGCGCTCGCCGATGGCCACCCGCTGACCACGATCGTAAGCCACAGCTTCGAGCTGGCGACGCGCGACGGCCGGCGCGTCAACGCGCTGGTTCGCGGCCGCTTCGAAAGCCTGTGCCGGCTGCTCGACGATCGCCGCGACAGCCATCCCACTTTCAGCTTCGATCAGCTTGACTCGCTCCGGCTGGGTGCTGCCGCGACCCTGATGCCGCACCGCCGCCGGCGCACGGTCCGCCGCTTCGCCGAGCAGCTCTGGGCCGGTGCCCGCTACGAGCGCCCGGTCGAGGCCGCGACCGCCACCGCCGGCTCCTCCGTCCAAGGCCTGGAACTGCTGCTCCCCGCCCTGGGCCTCTAAGCTGCTGGCCCATCGGGGCCCGCGTGCCTAAATGCCCCGGTGCATCTCGACACCCAGGCCATCATCCTAGCCGTCCGCCCGCATGGCGAGCATGGCGCAATCGTCCGCGCGCTGACCCCCGCGGAGGGCCTGCGTCCCGGCTATGTGCGCGGCGGCAAGTCGCGGCGGCTGCGGCCGGTGCTGGTGCCCGGCAATGTCGTCCAGGCTGATTACCGGGCGCGCACCGAGGAGCAATTGCCGCACCTCGCCGTCGAATTGATCCACAGCCGCGCCTTCCTGCTCTCCGAGCCGCTCGCGTCGGCGGCTATCGACTGGACGACGGCCCTGACCGCGGCGGCGCTGCCCGAAGGCCAGCCTTATCCCGCCCTCTATCAAGGGCTGGACGGCGTGCTGACCGCGATCGAGGCGGCGCCCAGCGCGCGGGGCTGGGCGCTGGCCCTTGTCCGCTACGAGCTGCTGCTGCTCGGCCAGCTCGGCTTCGGCCTCGACGAGGCAGAGATGGCGGCCATTCCGCGTACCATCCGCGCCGCGATGCGGGTCACCGGCGACCTGCTCGCGGAGCATGTGCTGACCGACCGCCGACAGGAGATTCTCGCCGCTCGCGAGCGGCTGGTGGAACGCCTCAGGCGCATGGGCGCTTCATCCTCCCCATCCGGAACACCGGCGGGGAGTTGACCTTGCCGCCCGCCCGGCACAGGAAAAGGATGTGAAAGAGCTCTTCCCCCACAGCGCGACCACGAACGACATCACCGTCCGGGTCTCGGTCAGCTTCCTTCCCGAGCAGTCGGAGCCGGGGCAGGGGCGCTGGTTCTGGGCCTATCATGTCCGCATCGAGAATGACGGCGGGCAGGCGGTGCAGCTGGTCAGCCGCGAATGGGTGATCTCGGACGGCCGCGGCTCCCGCCAGGAGGTGCGCGGCGAGGGCGTGGTCGGCGAGCAGCCGGTGCTCGAGCCGGGCGCTTCGTTCGACTATGTCTCGGGCTGTCCCCTGGGCACGCCGACCGGGTCGATGGAGGGCCGCTACTTCATGATCGCAGCGGACGGCTCCAGCTTCCCCGTCGACATCCCCCGCTTCCCGCTGATCGCGCCGGCGGTCGCGAGCTAGACCTCGACGAGCTCCGCGCCCCTGGGCGTGCCCACCGCCTCGGCGTGCATCTGTTTGAGCCTCATGCCGTCGACGAGCATCCATAGCCACGACAGGACCAGGCCTGCAAAGGCCGGGTAGATCTGGAAGCCGAAGACCGCGGTGACGCAGGCGAGGAAGATCGCCGCCTGGATGGCCCCGCTCGCATAGCGGCCGAGATAAAGGCGGTGGGCGCCGGCCAGGCCCCACGGGAACCAGAGCGCCCAGGCCAGGGTCAGCGAGCGCGGCCCCACGGGCGCGCGCACCTTCTTCGGCTTCTCGACGAACTCGATCCGGTCGGCGATCGTCCTCACCGGCCCGGCCGCGGGGAAGACGTCGGTTTCAGCGACCCGGCTCTCGCCGTCGGCCCGCGCCCGCTCCTGCGCGAGGAAGGCGGCGCGGCGCGAGGCAGCGGCACTCTCGCCGCTGGCAGTGCCCTTTTTCCCGAAGGTGCGCGCGTTCATCGTCCGCTCCCGAAAGTCAGGCGCGCGAGCCTAGCCGCGGAGGGCAAAGATAGGGTTAATCAGCCCGCCGTCATTGTGGGCGAAGGGAAGCGATGCCGGTAAACTAACGAAGCAGCATCACCGCGCGCGCCGCGAGCCCCGCGAGCCGGTTCTCGTCCACGGGCGCGGCCGGATTGTTCCAGCCCAGGCTGACCGCATACCAGCCGCCCGCCCGCGTCCGGACGAGATAGGTGAGGTTGGCGACGCCGGGCTCCGAGCCGCCCTTGAAGCCCGCATAGGCATGGCTGCCGCGCTGTTGCGGCGGCAGGCCCGGATTGATCGCGAGGATCGCCCTGGCGCTCTCGTCCGCATGGCGGCGCAGCCAGTCCATCACCCGCGTCAGGTCGCTCGCCGACGCGAACCATTCGACGCTGTCGATCCGGATCGGGTTGCCCGCGAACAGCGCGATATTGATCCGCGACGGATCGCGCGCCGCATATTCGTTGGCGAGCAGCTGCCGCCGCGTCGCCTCGTCCGCCTGCTGCCAGAGCGCGAAACTGATGGCGGGCGCGGTCTTGAGCAGGCCGAGCTCCAGCGTCGACAGCAGGGGCCGGTTCCGGGCCGGGTCGCGCACGCCCATCGTCGCCATCATCCGCTCGACATTCTCGCGGCCGGCAACGTGCAGCAGGATGTCCGTCGCACTATTATCGCTGATCGAGATCATCAGCGAGGCGAGCGTGTGCAGCGTCACCGGCGCGCCCTGCGGCAGGCCGCCGACGATGCCGCCGGCCAGCGAGCGGCGGTCGACCGCGACGACATCGCTCCAGCGCCTTTGGCCGGCCTGCACCTGCCGGCTGAGTTCCGCGAGGATGAAGAGCTTGTAGGTCGAGCCGATCGCCAGCGCCCGGTCCGGGCCCAAGCTGGAGGTCAGCACCGGGGCGCCGTCGCCGAGCCGGGCGACCGCGAAGCTCACCTGCCCGGGCAGTGCGCCAAGCTCGGCGAGCACCGCCTCCATCGTGTCGCCCGCCATGTCGGCGCCGGTCAGCTGCAGGCCCTGGACGAGATGCGGCGGCGCCGGCTCGATGGCGAGCTGCATGTGTACGATCGCCCGTTCGTAGCGGATGTGGATCACGCCCGCCTCCGCCGAGGCGGGATCGACGCCTTGGAGTCCCTGCACCGCGCCATACTGGGCAGTGAACTGGGCGATCACGCCCTGGATCTGCGCCTCGGGCACCTGGGCGCGGAAGGCGGGAGTGAAGATCGCCGCGGGTTGCGCCTCGCCCCTGAGCAGCGCCACCACCCGCTCGGCCGCGCCGCGGAGCGCCGGGCTGGCGACCGGCTGCGGCTGCGCCAGGACGGGCGCGGCGACCATGACGAGCAAGACGACAAGCAGGCGTTTCAGCATGAGATCCTCCCCGGTCGCGCGAACATAGGCGAAACCCTCCCGCCGCTCCACCGTTACACCTCCGGGACTTCTTGAGGAGCTTGCCATGCCGGTTTCCAACCTTGACGTCGTCGAGCGGATCGCGAGGGTGATCGCCGGCCGCGTGCTCAGCGCCAATGCGGAGGGCGAGGATTGCTCCGCCTCCGCGGAGGTCGACGCCACCTGGCGCGACTATCGCGACGACGCCATCGCGATCCTCAAGACCCTGCGCGAGCCCGATCCGGCCATGGCCCAGGCCGGCGACCTCGCCACCTGGCAGCGGATGATCGAGGCCGCGCTCAGCGAGGCCGGCGCCGACGCCTCATAGGCCCGGGCCTATAGACCCAGCAGCGCCCAGATCCGGTACAGCCCCCAGCCCGCCGGCAGCACGAGCAAGGCGCCCATCGTCAGGTCGAACATCCGGATCGGCCGCACCCTCTCGCCGCGCTGCCGAGCATGGGCGTCGACCAGGCTGATCAGGAGGATCGAGGCGCCGCAGACCATGGTCAGCAGCAGCAAGGCCGCATAGACCCAGAGCATCGCCCGGCTCTCCGCGAAGGCGGAGACGAGCAAAGCGGCGAGCCCGAAGCCGAGCCCCGTCACCGTCGCCCGCTGGATCGTCCAGGCGGAGAGCGCGCCTTGCGGCGGCGGTGGCAGCTTGCGGCGCCTGCGACTCATCAGGCGTCGATCGCTTCCTCGTCCAGCTCGGCCGCATGATGCTGGATGAAGTGGTAGCGGTGTTCGGGATTGCGGCCCATCAGCCGGTCGACCAGGTCGCGAACGCGGTCGCGTTCCTCGTAGGTCTGGGGCAGACAGATCTTGATCAGCCCGCGCGACTTCGGGTCCATCGTCGTCTCGCGCAGCTGCGAGGGGTTCATCTCGCCGAGGCCCTTGAAGCGCGACACCTCGACCTTCTTCCCCTTGAACAGGCTCGCTTCCAGCTCGGCGCGATGCGCATCGTCCCGCGCATAGGCGACCGTCCCGCCCGCGGAGAGCCGGTAGAGCGGCGGCTGGGCGAGGAAGAGATGCCCGTCGCGGACGATGGGGGCCATTTCCTGGAAGAAGAAGGTCATCAACAGGGTCGCGATATGGGCGCCGTCGACGTCGGCGTCGGTCATGATCACCACCCGCTCGTAGCGCAGATCGTCGACATTGCACCGGTCCCGGGTGCCGCAGCCCAGAGCCAGGATCAGGTCGGCAATCTCCGTATTGGCGCGGATCTTGTCGGCGGTCGCGCTGGCGACGTTCAGGATCTTGCCCCGGATCGGCAGGATCGCCTGCGTCTTGCGGTCCCGCGCCTGCTTGGCGCTCCCGCCGGCGCTGTCGCCCTCGACGATGAACAATTCCGTCCCCGCCGGATCGTCATTGGCGCAGTCGGTGAGCTTGCCAGGCAGCCGCAATTTCCGCGCCGAGGTGGCGGTCTTGCGCTTGATCTCGCGCTCCTGCCGCCGCTTCAGCCGTTCGTCCATCCGGTCGAGGACGAAGCCCAATAAGGCACGCCCGCGCTCCATATGGTCGGCGAGGAAATGATCGAAATGGTCCCTGACCGCGGTCTCGACCAGCCGCGCCGCGTCGGGCGAGGTCAGCCGGTCCTTGGTCTGGCTCTGGAATTGCGGCTCGCGAATGAAGACGGAGAGCATGATCTCGGCGCCCGTCACCACGTCCTCGGCCTGGATGTCCTTGGCCTTCTTCTGCCCGACCAATTCCCCGAAGGCCCGAAGCCCCCGGGTCAGCGCCAGCCGGAAGCCCTGCTCGTGCGTGCCGCCGTCGGGCGTGGGAATCGTGTTGCAATACCAGCTCTGGTCGCCCTCGCCCCAGACCGGCCAGGCCACCGCCCATTCGACACTGCCCTGCTCGTTGGGGAAAGCGTGCCGCCCGGTGAAGGGGACGTTGGTCGCCACCTCCTTGTCGCCGACCTGCTCCCTGAGGTGGTCGGCGAGCCCGCCCGGAAACTGGAAGACCGCCTCCTCGGGCACCTCCTCGGTGGCGAGCGCGGGATCGCAGCGCCAGCGTATCTCGACGCCCGCGAACAGATAGGCCTTGGACCGCGCCAGCCGGTAGAGGCGCGCCGGCTTGAAGCGGGCGTCGGCCCCGAAAATCTCCGGGTCCGGGGTGAAGCTGGTCGTCGTCCCGCGCCTGTTCTGGGTGCTGCCCACCTCGATCAGCTTCGAGGTCGGCAGGCCGCGCGCGAAGGTCTGGCGGAAGACCTGCTTGTTGCGCGCCACCTCGATCACCGTCTCGATCGACAGCGCGTTCACCACCGAGACGCCGACGCCGTGCAGGCCGCCCGACGTGGCATAGGCCTTGTCCGAGAATTTTCCGCCCGAATGCAAAGTGGTGAGGATCACCTCCAGCGCGGACTTGCCCGGATATCTGGGATGCTCGTCGACCGGGATGCCCCGGCCATTGTCGATCACGGTCAGCCGCCCCGGCGTGCCCTCGACGGCCTCCAGGATGACCTCGATCCGCGTCGCATGGCCGGCGACCGCCTCGTCCATGCTGTTGTCGATGACCTCGGCGGCGAGATGGTGCAGCGCCCGCTCGTCCGTGCCGCCGATATACATGCCGGGGCGCCGGCGGACGGGCTCCAGGCCTTCGAGCACCTCGATGGCGGAGGCGTCGTAGTCGGTGCCGGGGCGGGTGGAGGACGCGAACAGGTCTGACATGGGGGAGGTATAGGAGGGTGGGAGTCCGTGGGGCAAGGTTCTTGGAGTGTTCTATCCACAGGAAGGAGGTGTGCGAAGCACCTCAGTCCCAGCCCCCGATCAGCCAGACCGTTGCCCGGCCGCCGGCCGGAACCAGCAGCAACTTGACGTTCAGCTGCTGCCGATCGCTGCTCCAGCTCCCGGCCTCGGATTGGGGCGTTCGGCGGGGCTGCCACCAGGACGGCGCCATATCTCCCCCATCCACGCTCGCAACCCCGTCTCGCGTTGGAGGCATACGCAGGATTTGGGTCGCGAAGCGGCGGGCATCAGCTTCGCTGGCCTCGAAGGACAACATCATGAGGGTGTCCTGAAAACGTGTTTCGAAGACGCGAACATTGGTGGCGCTGGCAGGCAACCTCGTGTCAGCCACCTGAAAGCCCTCGATCTCATTCTGCCGCAAAACCCGATCGCTCTCCGTGCCTGAGAACCCGCAAGAGGGCAGCAGGAGGACAGCGGCAAGAATAGCGTGACGAAACACAGCCTCGGTATAATGGCTGGCGCTTCCCGGCGACAAGGCTGTGATCGCTCCGCCCACAGAAGAGAAGAAGGTTGATCTCACGCAAAGACGCAAAGGCGCAAAGGTGCCGAGAAAGTGCCGAAGCAGCGCGTTTCCGGCGAAGCCGGCACACTCTCCACGGCTTTCGATATGATGCGCTTCGCGACGAGAAGGACTGGAGCCTCTTCGCGCCTTCGCGCCTTCGCGTGAACCAAATCCCCGGGCCCGCCGAAGACCTGCGGGTGGAGGACCCGCCCAAACACCACCCTTGCCGGCTTTCCCGAGACATGACAGAGACTTGCTCATCCGTCTCTGGGGGGAGAATCACGTTGATCAGGAAACATATGCTCGTCCTTGCCGGCGTCGCGGCGCTCAATGTCGGCGCGGCCGTCTGGGCGCAGGGCAATAATAGCGACGCGCTGCCGCCGACGCCGGCCACCTGGGCCGAGGTCGTCGCGGCGCGGCCGCCGGTGACCGACCAGGACATTACCGACCGGCCCTACCGGATCCTCGGCGAGGTCCGGGCCGAGGTCCGCAAGGCCACGATCTTCAGCCGCTCGCCGTCGCGCGACAAGGTCTTCCGCGAGCTCTGGGAGCGCGCGGTGCGGCTCGGCGCCGACGCCGTGGTCAACGCCCGTTCGGGCGGCGCCCGCGTCACCGCCATGAGCTGGGGCTCGCGCCGCTCGATCGGCCAGGCGGTGAAGTTCCTGACCGACGCGGAGATCGCGGCGGGGCAGACGGGGGAGCGGCGGCCGCTGACCCGGGATCCCGAGGCGCCGAACGACTGACCGTCACCGGGTAAGGAAGGGGGCGGTGGCCGGCGGCCGCCGCCCCTTTGTCTTGGACGTCCGGCGCCGCCGGGCGGATCGCCCGCTTCCCGGCCTCAGGGTGCGGGGCGCGCCTGTTCGAGCCGGGGCGACCAGTCCGCGGGGATGGGTCTGACCGTGATCAGAGCCGGTGCCTGCCATGGCGGCATATGTCTGAGAAAACGGCCATCGGCGCTTCTGAACAGGGTGAAACAGCCCTCCCGGTTCGCCGACATGCAGACCCGCTCGCGATGAACGACATAGGCCCCGCGGCCATGGCCAAGCCGGAAGCGGCTCCAGTAATAGGTGCGGCCATCGGCGGCGAACCAGGCGCCGTCCGCGTGCGAGGTGCCGGAATCGAAGACCACCGACGGGTCGAGGAAGATCATGTTGCCAACCACCGCGCGCCGGAGCTCCGCACCGGTCAGGCGCCGGAACAGCGTGCCCGCGACGCGGATTTCCTGCGCATTCGCCCGGATTGCGGGCGGCTGGGGACCGTCCAGGTTGAACGGAATGCCGCTGGCCTCGGGGACAATGCCCGCGCATCCCGCGGACAGGGTCAGGGCCAGGACGGAAAGCAGACAACGCACGCCTCACTCTGGACCCCTGCGGATTAACGGATCGCTTATGCCTGGCCGGGACACTCCAGGCGCGCCCATCCGTTACCCTGCTCATCGCCTCATGCGGCAGGAGAACGCATCATGGCATGCATCCGCTACATCGCGCCCGACGTCGACGCGGCGCTCGCTTTCTACCGGGACCAGCTCGATTTCGCGGTCGACAAGCATAACCCCGGCAAGTTCGCAGCGCTCGTGCGCGACGACCTCATCCTCTACCTCAGCGCGCCGGGCGCGGGCAGTGGCGGGCAGGCTGGCGGGACCCCGGAGCCGGGCAGGTGGAACCGGTTCATGCTGGTGACGGAGGGGCTGGACGATGTGCTCGCGCGGCTGCGGGCGGCGGGGGTAAGATTCCGCGGCGAGCTCAGCGGCGGCGGGGCAGGGCGGGCGCAGCTGGTCGAGGATCCGGCGGGGAATCTGGTGGAGCTGTTCGAGTTCAAGCGGGGGTAAGAGGGAAAGGATTGGTTCACGCGGAGGCGCGGAGACGTCTACACCATCTGGAAATGAGCGAGGGGCAGCCTCGATTGCTCCGCGCTTCTCGGGCGGGCACGGTTACTCCCGACGCCCAAGATTAATGCGATTAGGCGCTGGCGCGCGGGTGAGGCCGGGTGCTGATTTCACGTCAGCGACCCAACACGTCTTGGGTGTGAAGCCATGGGTCGCCTTCACCCGGTCCTGAATTTCTGGATAGGTTGCCATTTGCTCTGACTTCCGCATTGCAAATTGAAGGAATAGTCTTAGCCACACGTTGGAACAGGACTATAGGCTTTCATGGGTGATAGCAGGCACGAGTTCGGGGGAGACTGGACCGAGGTAAAGCTCGAAGCAATCAGCGCCTATAGCAAGTTCTTCACTGGGGCCATTGGGGGCATCTTCGATCTCTGGTACGTCGATCCTTTTGCCGGCACTGGGGAGAGGACGGCGAAGGAGCAGGCGGGAGGCTTGTTTGATCAGCAACCACTCTCAACAATCGAAAGACAATATCCAGGCAGTGCCGCGAGAGCGCTCGCACTCAAACCACCATTCGATCACCTGCGGTTCGGTGATGCAAAAAGGAGGCACGCCAAGGCATTGCAGGCCTTGGTTGCTCTTCATCCCACTAGGGATGCCAGCGTCATTCCCGGCGACGCAAACCACTTCATTCAGAAAATGTTCTCGGAGCCGCCTTGGACGGCACCGGACAGGGGGGCGGTAAGGAGCCGAGCCCTGGTTTTTCTCGATCCGTATGGAATGGAAGTGAAATGGCGGACGCTGGAAGTGCTGGCAGCGTCAAAGAAGGCCGACGTTTGGTTCCTCGCCAATCTGAAAGCAGCCGTGCAGCAGCTGTCCCATAAGCACGGCATGCTCACCGAGGAGAAACGAGCTGCACTCTGTGAGTATTTCGGCACTCCCCACTGGGAGGAACGGTTTTATGAGCTGCATAAGGATGAGTCTGACCTATTCGGAAATCCAACCAACAGCTCAAGGCGGCAGGCAACAAAGCAGGAAGTGGCCCTGTTCCACAAAGAGTGCCTAGGCACGATATTTTGCTATGTTTCTAACCCGTTGCCTCTCGCCGTGGGGTCGATCGATGACTATTTTCTCCTTTACTGCTTAAGCAATAACTCCACTCCGGCGGCCAGAAACCTAATTCACAAGGGAGCAGATTGGGTCATCCGGCGATACAAGCAGGCATCTCATCATAGGTCTGCCCTCCGAGGAGGCGGCCAGTAGCCTTCTTGTTGACGCCTCCCCATTGTTTAAAAAAGAATGCTGTGCCGTAGGAGCGGCAGAGGCGTTGGATCGCCCAAACCCACTCTTCCTTGATGGGCCGGGCGCCGGGGCCAGACTCACCGCCTACAATTGCCCACGCAATTCCCGCGAGATTAGCCTCTGAGATGGGGCCGATCAGCGGTTCGAATGATATGAACCGGATTGCGGCGGGTGTGTGCCGTAGCTCGTCAATCCGCCGAGCAACTTCCGAGTTCTCGACGCTCGTTCCAAGCCATGCATTTGGCAGAACCTCGAAGCCAGGCTTGGAGAGGACCTGTCGCATGCGGTCAGGGCGCTTGGTGAGGAGCTGATAATCGTGACGAGGAGTATCCTTCATCACCTGCCAGACGCGTCGGATAAACTCTTCGGGGACCTCAGGGTGGAAAAGGTCCGACATCGAATTGACGAAGACCTTACGGGCCTTTCGCCAGCGGTGCGGGACATCAAGAGCCTTGTCGTCACAACGGACCTTGCCAGTCCATTTTGCTCGTCCCGCACTCTTACGGGTAAGTGCTCGGTACTTTTCGACACCCATCGCATCCAAGCGTGCTGCCATCCGCATGGCATAACAGTTGGTGCACCCCGCTGAGGCGATCGAACAACCAGCCACGGGGTTCCACGTCGCGTCAGTCCATTCGATTGGTGAATTTTCGGCCATTAGGCCTTCTCCATCCCGCGAGCCCGGAACATCCAGAATTTGGCGCTTGAATCATGAAGAGTCCCGCGCTGCAATCGATTTCATCGCGAAGCTCTTTGCAGGATCCTTGGGGTACCGACCAAACTGAACTCAAGAAGCGCCGCTTCTGGAACTCAAAAGTACCAAAAGGGTTCAAGAATGTTGCAATGTAGGAATTCATCTGGTTTCCTGATCCGCTGCCGCCGCAACGGAAGAGGAGAGACGGATGAAGGACGAGTCGCGGATCACGGGGGGCAATAAGAGAAAAATCCAGAAGCGCCGCGCGCCGCGGCAGAGCTTCACCGCCGCGCGGCGGCAAGTGTTTCTCGATACGCTCGCGTCCTGCGCGAACGTCACTGCCTCTGCCGCGGCGGCCGGGGTGGGGGTGAGCACCGTCTACGACGCGCGGCGGCGCGAGCCGGACTTTGCGGAGCAATGGGCGGACGCGCTGGACGCGGGCTATGCGACGCTGGAGGCCTTGCTGATCGAGCGGGCGGCAAAGGGCGCGCATTATGTGCCCGGGCAGACGGTGGTGCCGGGGCCGGAGACGATCGACACCTGGCTGGCGCTGGACCTGCTGCGGCTCAGCAAGCTGGCGAAGGCGCCGCGCAAGGCGCCGGGGGCGCCGGCGCGCCGGGCGAGCGAGCAGCAGGTGGCGGAATCGATCATGGCGAAGCTGGCCGTGCTGGAGAGGCGGCGGAAGGGGGCGAAGGGGAAGGGGACGAAGGGAGGTGAAGCGACAGCTTCTGCCAATTGTCCGCGCCGCCGAGCCCCCTCTCCCCGACCAGAGGTGGGCCGACCGCGCCCCGCGCGGTCTGAAGACTGCCGGGGGCAGCCTTTACCCACCTCTCCCCGGCGGGGAGAGGGAGATTTGCCGCGTAGCCGGTGAACCGGGGCGAGCGGGCGCTGAAGCGGGCTTTGGCGGCGCTGGCGGGCAAGCCTGAACATTGGGCGCGGGTGGTGAATTCACTGCCGATCACCGAGCAGCGGACGCTGGACGAGTTCTGGCCGGCATGGGCGCATGACGGGCAGGAGGTTCCCGACGCGGCGCGGTCTCGCACCGCTCCGGCCTTCGCCGGAGCACAGGCGGCGGCCGGGCTGCCGACATGGCTGATCATGGCCGGGCGGGGATTCGGGAAGACGCGGGCCGGGGCGGAGTGGGTGAGCGCGCTCGCGCGGCGGCTGGGGCCGATCCGCATCGCCCTGGTCGGGGCGACGATCGAGGATGCGCTGGGCGTGATGGTGACCGGACGGAGCGGGCTGATCGCGGTGGCGCGGACCGGGGAGAAAGTGGTGCTGAACCGGTCGCAGCGGGTGGTGCGCTTTTCCTCGGGGGCGGAGGCCTTTCTCTATTCGGGGGCGTGCCCGGAGAAATTGCGCGGGCCCGAGCATCACTTCGCCTGGTGCGACGAGATCGCCAAATGGCGGCATGCGGAGGCGGCGTGGGACAATCTGCAGCTGGGGCTGCGGCTCGGGGAGGCGCCGATGAGCCTGGTGACCACGACTCCGAAGGCGTCGTCGGCGTTGCTGCGGCGGCTCGCCGAGGGGGCGGAGGCGGCGGGGCTGCTGACCGGCGGGCGGACGCGGGACAATCTCAACCTGCCCGGGAGCTTCGTTGCGGGGATGGAGGCGGCCTATGGCGGCACGCGGAAGGGACGCGAGGAGCTGGACGGGGAGTTGCTCGGCGAGGCGGAGGGGGCGCTGTGGACGCGGGATCTGCTGGAGGCGTGCCGGATGATCCTCCCCGATGATCCGGTACGAACTGCCCCCGGCAGTCCGCAGCCCGTCCGGGGGACGGGCGACCGGATCATGGGGAGGGGGACCGCCGAAGGCGGTGGGGGGGGCTCTGTGCAGGTCTCTGAACCCCCTCCGTCAGCCCCGCGGGCTGCCACCTCCCCGTCCCGGGGAGGATTTGTGCGCATCGTCATCGGCGTCGATCCGCCGGCCTCGGCCGAGGGCGATGCGTGCGGGATCGTGGCGTGCGGGGTGGATGATGCGGGGATCGGCTACGTGCTGGCGGATCATACAGTGAGCGGGCTGTCGCCGGAGGGGTGGGCGTCGGCGGTGGTGGCGGCGGCGCGGACCTGGGGAGCGGAATGCGTCATCGTCGAGAAGAACCAGGGCGGGGACATGGTGAAATCGGTGCTGCACGCCGCCGACCGGACGCTGCCGGTGCGCGACGTGTTCGCGCGCTTCGGCAAGGGCGACCGGGCCGAGCCGGTGGCGATGCTGTTCGAGGCAAAGCGGGTGCGGATTGCGGGGCGGTTCGACGCGCTGGAGGACGAGCTCTGCGCGATGGTGCGGGGCAAGGGCTGGGCGGGGCCGGGGCGCTCGCCCGACCGGGCGGACGCGATGGTCTGGGCGCTGACGGAATTGCTGCTGGGGAGGGAGCGGGTGGCGCCGAGAATCAGGGGGTTCTAGGCCGGCGGTTCTAGCGCAGCAGCCCCTCGGAGATCGCGCCGAACAGCAGGCCGACGGCCAGCGCGAACAGCCCGGCCACGCGATAGCGCCAGGGGGCGCCGCTATCGACCCTGGACTGGGCGCGGAGGAGCGGGCCGGGGGCGAGGAGGTTGGCGGCGGTCTTGGCGAGGAGGAGCCAGCCGGTGATCGTGATCAGGAGGGCGGGCCAGGTGTAGAGCTGGTGGCCGCCAACGATCAGCAAAGCGAGCGGGGCGTTGAGCAGGCCGTTCTTGAGGCCGCCCGTCGCGCCCTCGGCCCGCCAGGCGGCGAACAGGCTCGCCCAGGCGGCGGGCGCGGCCAGGTGCGAGAGGCCGGTCAGGATGAAGGACAAAGCGGCAATGCGCTCGACCGCAAGCTCCACAGGCGCCTCCCGCGCGCATGGTCGCATCCGCGCCGCCGCGGCGCAAGCGCGGGCATGGATAAGCAGCGCTTATGCCAGCCTCCGCCCATTTCGTTGGCGCTGCCGCCGCCCTTCGCCCAGATTCGGGGGACAGGGCCGCCCTGTAAACCCCTTGCGGGGCGGCCCGACCAGGAGCTGCGACCATGAATGCCCAGACCGCGATCCGCGCCCTCTTCGCCCCGCCCTTCGGCGCCGTCACCCTCGCGCCGCTCAATTTCCTGAAGCCGATGCAGGAGCGGCTGGTGTCCTACCAGTACGATCCGCCGCCGGGCATTCCGCAGCGCAACGGCGAGGACGAGCCGCATCTGGTCGCGATCGCCGACGCGCGGCCGCTGGCGGCGGACCTGTCGCTCGACGCGGAGGGCTTCGAATTGCTGCAGGCCGCGAGTGCCTTCGCCTCGTTCGACGATAATGACGCGATCAGGACGGCTTATTATGCCGAGGTGGAGGCCCTGCTCGCCGACGCGACCGGCGCGCAGAAGGTGATCGCCTTCGACCATAATGTCCGCAGCATGGCGCGCGCGGCCGGCGGCGAGGCGGGGATCCGCGGGCCGGTGCCGCGCACGCACAACGATTTCACCGCCAGATCCGGGCCGGAGCGGGCGGCGGCGGAGCTGGCCGCGCGGGGGATCGACCCGCTCGCGCTCGAGGGCCGGCGCTTCGCCATCATCAATCTCTGGCGGCCGATCGGGCGCGCCGTCGAGAAATCGCCGCTCGCGCTCGCCGACGCGCGCAGCATCGCGCCGGGCGACTGGGTCGAGACCGACCTCGTCTATCGCGACCGGGTCGGCGAGACCTATGCGCTCGGCTACAGCGCGGGCCAGCTCTGGTACTGGTTCCCGCGGCTCGCGCCGGACGAGGCGATATTGATCAAGGGCTTCGATTCGGCCCCGGACGTCGCCCGCTTCACCCCGCACAGCGCCTTCGACGACCCCGCGGCGCGCGCCGGACGAGGCGATATTGATCAAGGGCTTCGATTCGGCCCCGGACGTCGCCCGCTTCACCCCGCACAGCGCCTTCGACGACCCCGCGGCGCGCGCCGACGCGCCCGCGCGCGAAAGCATCGAGGTCAGGGCCCTGGTGATCTACTGAGCGGCCGCGAGGCCACGCGTGGTGACGTGGAGGAGCCGGAAGTCGGCGGCGGCACGAGCCAGCCGCCAGGGCCGGCCCGGCGGGATCGTGAAGGCGTCGGCCGGGCCGAGTTCATGCTCGCCCTGATGGTCGAGGCGGGCCGCGCCGTCGAGGACGAAGCCGAAGACCAGCTCGCCCCGATGCGGCGGCACCGCGATCGCCGCGGCCGCGCCGGGCCTGACGAGCCGCGCGGCGGCAAGGCCGTTGGTGGCCGCCTCGAGCCCCGTCTCCTGCGCCGCGCCGCCATGCCAGGCGGTCCAGCGCGTGATGGCGGCGACATGGCGGAGGAAAGGCTGGCCGCCCCAGGTCCGCGCTGGATCGGCGGTACCGTCGGGCAGGGCCAGGTCGTGATCGGCGAAGGTCTCGTGCACCGCGGGGCTGCCGAGCTCGATCACCTCGAGCCCCGGCGAGGCCTCCAGCACAAGGTGGCGGATGCCCGGCGGCTGCAGCACCATGTCGCCGGCCCGCATCACGAAGGGCGCGCCCTGGCCCTCATAAACCAGGCGGACCCAGCCCTTCGCGACGACGATCAGCTGGAAGGCGATGCGGTGGTAATGGACCCAGTCGGCGACGGGCCCGCCCTCGGGAATCGTGATGTGCGAGGCGATCACGTGGCCGCCGAGCCGGCCCGGGATCAGGTCGCGGTAGCGCATGCCGGCGCGGCCTTCGCCGCCGGCGGCCCCGGCCCTGGTCAGGACGAATTCGGGCCGGAAGGCGGGCAGCGCGGCGGGGAGCGGGGGCGCTTCGGGCCTTGAGGTCAGGCGGACGCGCCGGCCCTCGCGGGTGAGGATCGCTGTATGCGGATCGTCCGCGGGCCAGATCATGTCCAGCCGGGCCCCGCTGTCGCGCAGCCGCCCGAGCGCGGCATTGAAGTCCGCGCAGACCAGCAATTCCGTGTCGGGCGTCCCGGCCATGAAGCCACCCTAGCGGCACAAGCTTGCGCGCGCGATCCCGCGGGTTCAATGTCCCCCGGGGGACGCGGCCATGCTGATCATCCTGCTCATCCTGCTCGGCCTGGCGGTGCTCGCCTACGGCACTGCGCTGATCCGCGCGGCCATCGCCAGGCGAGTCGCGCCGAACCCCGAGGCGCTCGCCCTCGGCGCGGTCGTGAACTTCCTCGACACGCTCGGCATCGGCTCGTTCGCGCCGACCACGGCCTGGTTCAAGTTCCGACGCATGGTGCCCGACCGGCTGATCCCGCAGACCATGCTCTGCGGGCTGACGCCGCCGGCGATGACCGAGAGCATCATCTTCCTGCTCATCCTGGGCGTACTGGTCGATCCGCTGCTGCTGTTCAGCTGCATCATCGCGGTCTTCATCGGCGGGCTGGTCGGCGTGGCGCTGGTCACGCGGGCGCGGGTCTGGGTGGTCCAGGCGATCGTCACGATCGGGCTGCTGCTCGCCGCGGCGGCCTATCTGATGACCAACCTGCACCTCTTCCCGGGCGGGGGCACCGCGAACAGCCTGCCGCCGGGGCTGATGATCCTCGCCATCCTCGTCAATTTCGCCTGCGGCATCCTCGCCAATTTCGGGGTCGGCAATTACGCGCCCACCCTCGTGATCCTCAGCCTGATGGGCATGGACCCGCGGCTCTGCTTTCCGATCATGGCCGGCGGCGCCTGTTTGATGGGCGCGGGCGCCAGCATCAGACATATCGGCATCGGCGAGGTCGACATGCGGGTCGTGCTCGGCCTCGCCATCGGCGGCATTCCCGCGGTCTTCGTCGCCGCCTATATCGTCAAGGAAATGCCGCTCGAATATCTGCGCTGGCTGGTCTTCGTCGTCGTGCTCTATGCGGCGGCGGTGATGGCCCATTCGGCGCTGAAGGGCTGGCGCGAGCACAAGGCCCGGCCGGGGACGGCGCCGCTCGCCCCGGAGGCGGAGGCCGCGTCGTGACCCGCGACCTTGCCGAGCCGGCGGTGAACCAGCAGTTCAGCCGCTACGACCAGGTCAGGAAGACCCACACCTACAGCCTGGCGGAGCAGGAGAGCGACGCGTTCGACGAGGATTATGCGATCGCGACGCTGGATTTCGCCCGCTTCCTGCGCGGCGATGCCGGGGACCGGGCCCGCTTCGCGGCCGATTTCGCAGGCGCGCTGCAGGAGATCGGCTTCGCCGTGCTCACCGGCCATGGCGTGGATCCCGCGCTCTATGACGAGATGCACGAGACGGTGCTCGACCTGTTCACGGCGACGCCGCTTCGGGAGAAAATGCGGTTCCGCGCCGCCCGCCACGGCTCCGTCGCCCAGGGCTATTTCCCGATCGAGGAGACGAGCGACATCCATCCCGACCTGGTCGAGGGCTGGGTCTGGTGCCGGCGCGCCTTCGACATGCCGCAGCTTCGCTCCGAGCCCTTCCGGCCGGAGCGATTCTGGCCGCACGCCGGCTATGAACAGCGCTTTCGCCGGCTCGCGCTCGCGCACGAGGCTTTGTTCAGGCCGATCATGCAGGCGATGCTGCAGGGCCTGGGCTGCGATCCGCATCTCTACGACGGGAGGCTCACCGGGACGAATTTCGGCCTGCGCGCCAATTATTATCCGCCGATGAGCGCGGGCCAGGACCGCTCGGGCGCCGGCCGGCTGCTCGGCCATGAGGATGTCGACCTCTTCACCATCCTGCCGGCGACCCGGGCCGAGGGCCTGCAGATCTGGAACCACCGCAGCCGCGCCTGGGTGCGCCTGCAGGCGCCGCCGGGCGCGCTCATCATCAACACCGGCGACTATATGCAGCGTCTCTCCAACGACCTGCTGCCCTCGACCACGCACCGCGTCGGCAAACCACGCGACGGCTCGCACCGCGAGGAGGCGCGCGTCTCCGTGCCGATCGCCGTCTATCTCTGGGAGAATGAGCTGCTGGAAGTGCTGCCGGGACTCGGCCCGCCGAAATACGAACCGGTCAAGGCGATCGCCTTCCACACGCGCAGCACGAGCAAATTCTACGGCGACGATTATGCGGTGGAGGGGGACTGAGGGCCGGGCGCGGCTCCGCGTAACCGCCCCCTTGCTTCCCACCTGACCCGCGGACCGATCAGGACGCCTGTCCGGGCTGCGGGACGGCAAGCCTGTAGCCCACCGCGGGTTCGTTGATCAGTCCGGGGACTGCGCATCATGTCGAAGGATGAAGAGCTCCGAAAGCGCGATGGAGTTCTTCAGGCTTCCCTCCAACCGGGTTGTCGAGCTGGGAAGCCTGCTGCAGATTTAGCCGCCGTCAGCGCGTCCGCGGCCCGCCGGACGGCAGCGGGAGGACGCGGATGCGAATCCGATTGCCTTCCACGGTCATGATCGCCGGCCGGTCCAGGCGCAGGTCCAGCCCCTCGCCGCGGATCGTCCCGCCCTCGATCCTTCGCTCGCCCGCCGGCGCAGTCCGGCCGTCGAGCAAGGGCGGCGCGGGCAGCAGCACGGTGATCGTCGAACCGGCGCCGCGGCTGTCGAGGAGAACCGGCCGCCCCTCGACGGCAAGCTCCACGCCGGGTCCGTTGCTGGCCAGCCGGTCGGCCCGGGGAAGGGCGACGATGGCCGGCGAAAGCGGGACCAGCGCCCGGCCGGAGAAGCCCGTTCCGGTCCGCTCCATCTCCACGACCAGCTGGACCGGGGCAAGCGCCAGGAATTCCGCGACGCTCTTGATCTCGGTCCGCTCGGCGGCGCGGATGACCGGGCCGAGCGCGGCGGCGATGGCGGCATGGCCGAACTCGGCCCGCGCCGCGGCGGCGAGCCGCCCGGGGTTGCGGATCGGCCCGATCCGGCGTTCGAGCAGCAGGTCGAGCTGGCCGCCGCTCTCGACGGCCCGCTGCCAACCGGCGGGATCATAGAGGCTCAGCAGGTAAGAGAGCGCCGCTCCGTTGCCATAGGCGCGCGACCGGAACCAGGTGGTGAGAAAGGGCGTCGAGTCGCTCGGCACGAGCGGTGAGAGCTCCGCCCGCAGCAGGGCCGGCAGGGCCGTCGGCCGCTCCGAGAAAATGGCGTGCGCCCGCCGGTCGACATATTTGGCGACGCCCTCGCTGCGCTCGAACCCGCGTTCGACGCGCACCACCGCCTCCGGCACCGACGCCTCGCGGGCGCGACGCAGGGCGAAATATTGGCGCAGCCGCCGGCTTCGGGAGGCCTCGGTCGTGGCGGCGAGCGCGGCGTCGAGGACGCGCCGCTCGACCTGCGCGTCGGCCGCGAACGCCACCCGGTCCCGGATCGCAAGCGGATCGACGAATTGCGGCGCCGCGGGGCCGAAAGCCGCAAGCTGGAAGGAATGGAACTGCTCATGAAAGAGCAGGGTGAGGATGTCCTCGCTGCTGACATCGACGATGACCGCGGTGCGGCCGTCCCCGATCGGAAGATCGATGTCGAAGGGCCGGCGCATTCCCGGCAGGCGGCCCCGGTGGAAGAAGAGGCGCCCGCGGAGGGAGGCGGGAACGTCCGCTTCCCGAAGCGGCGCATAGGAGGCCGGATGCGCGCCGGGCGAGACCAAAAGGGCGCCGGCCTCCGGATCGTAGAGGATGAAGGCCTGGTCTTCCGGCCAGTAGCCGGGCCAGATCGCCGCAAGCGCGTGCGATCGCGACTGGATACGGGCCGCCAGATCGATGAGTCGCCGGGGCGCCTGGACCGGCGCGGTCGTTCCCGCCTCCGGTGGCGGTTGCGCCGAGACGGCGCAGGCGAGCGCCGCCAGCAGGAGAGCGACCTTGCCGCCGCGGATACGCGCCGAACCCCGGAAGCGCTTCGCCCTCGCCATGCCGGACCCCTATCGCACGAGCCTCGATGTTACAAGTGTAGCGCCCCGGGCGAAGCCGCCCGGGCCGATCGAGCGGGCCATGGGCCCGGCCGGCGCGGCGGGGGCAGGCGGGGCGGCGCTCTCGCGGGAACCTTACAAACGTTAGCGAATTGACCAGCGCGTCCGTGAACTCGCCGCCCCGGGGGAGAATGAATCGCGCATGTCCGAGACGCTTTCCGAAAAGGCCGCATTCGGCATCGAAGGACTGGACGACATCAGCGCGGGCGGGCTGACGCGCGGGCGCCTGTTCCTGCTCGAAGGCCATCCGGGCACCGGCAAGACCACGATCGCCACCCAGTTCCTGCTCGCCGGCGCCGCGGCCGGGGAGCGCGGGCTCTATGTCAGCCTGTCCGAGACGGACAGCGAGTTCCGGGCCGGCGCGGAGTCGCACGGCTGGTCGCTCGAGGGAATCGAGATCTTCGAGCTGATCCCGCCCGAGAGCCTGCTCGACGAGGACCAGCAGCAGAGCCTGCTCTATTCGTCCGACCTCGAGCTCGGCGAAACCACGAAGCGCATCTTCGAGGCCTTCGAGCGGGTGAGGCCGCACCGCGTGGTGATCGACAGCCTCTCGGAAATCCGGCTGCTCGCGCAAAGCTCGCTGCGCTACCGCCGCCAGATTCTCGCCCTCAAACACTATTTCGCGCAGCACGAGACCACCGTCCTCATGCTCGACGATCTCACCAGCGAGGCCAATGACAAGACGATGCACAGCGTCGCCCATGGCGTGATCCGGCTCGAGGAGCTGTCGCCCGATTATGGCGCCGAACGCCGGCGGCTCAGGATCCACAAATATCGCGGCCAGCGCTACCGCGGCGGCTTCCACGATTTCGTCATCGAGACCGGCGGCGTGCGCGCCTTTCCGCGGCTCGTCTCCGCCGAGTATAAGGGAGGGTTCAAGCGGGATGTCCTGCCGAGCGGATCTGCCGAGCTGAACGCGCTGCTCGGCGGCGGCGTCGAGCGGGGCTCCAGCGCGCTCATCCTCGGGCCGGCGGGAACCGGCAAATCGCTGCTGGCGCTCTCCTTCATCCTCTCCGCCTGCACGCGCGGCGAGCCGTCGGCGATGTTCGTGTTCGATGAGGAGCTGGGTCTGCTGTTCGACCGGGCGAAGGGGCTGGGCATCGACCTGCAGGCCATGGTCGATGCGAACCAGCTGGTGATCGAGCAGGTCGATGCCGCCGAGCTCAGCCCCGGCGAGTTTTCCCAGCGGGTGCGCCGCTGCGTCGAGATGCACAACGTCCGCACCGTGGTGATCGACAGCCTCAACGGCTATCAGGCGGCCATGCCAGCAGAGCAGGCGCTGATCCTCCACATGCACGAGCTGCTCCAGTTCCTGAACCGCCACGGGGTCTCAACCTTCCTGACCGTTGCGCAGCACGGGCTGGTCGGCGACATGAAAGCGCCGGTTGACGTCACCTATCTCGCCGACACGGTCATCCTGCTGCGTTATTTCGAGGCGGCCGGCCACGTTCGCCGGGCCATCTCGGTGATCAAGAAGCGCACCAGCGCGCACGAGCATACCATCCGCGAATATCGGATTGGTGCGAGCGGCATCAGCGTCGGCGAGCCGCTGACCGGCTTCCACGGCGTGCTGCGCGGCGTGCCAATGCTCGTCGACGACGACAATTCCAGGCTGATGGCGGCGGATTGATCCCGCATCTCTCCGAGCGGGCCCTGATCCAGATGCCCCATGGCCGCGACGCGCCGGTCGCGGCGGCCATTCTTCGCGAGGCCGGGTTCCTCGCTGCGATCTGCGACAGCATCACCGGGCTGGTCGCCGAGATGGAGAAAGGCGCGGGCTTCGGGTTGCTGACCGAGGAGGCGATGGCCACGGCGGACCTGCACGCGCTGTCCGCCTGGATCGCGCGCCAGCCCGAATGGTCCGACTTTCCGTTCATTCTCGTGACCCAGCGCGGCGGCGGGCTGGAGCGCAACCCCGCCGCGAGGCGCTATCTCGAGATGCTGGGCAACGTGACCTTTCTGGAGCGGCCCTTTCATCCGACCACCCTGATCAGCCTGGCGCAGTCGGCGCGGCGCGGACGGCGCCGCCAATATGAGGCGCGCGCCCGCCTGGACGAGCTGCACGCTCTGGCCGCCGATCTGGAGAAGCGCGTCGAGGAGCGCACCGCCGAGCGCGGGGAGGCGCTGCGCCAGTTGCACGAGGCGCAGAAGCTCGAGACGATCGGGCAGCTGACCGGCGGCGTCGCGCACGACTTCAACAATCTGCTCACCCCGATTATCGGCGCGCTCGATCTGCTCAGCCGGAAGATGCCGGGCGACGACCCGCGCCTCAGCCGGCTGATCGGCAACGCCCTGCAGTCCGGCGAGCGTGCCAAGGTGCTGGTGCAGCGCCTGCTCGGCTTCGCGCGCCGGCAGGATCTGCAGGCGCGCGCCACCGACGTCGGCGCCCTGCTCGACGGCATGCGCGACCTGATCGCCAGCTCGGTCGGCCCGGTCATCGAGGTGCATATCCGGCGCGAGCCCGACCTGCCGCACGCGCTCGCCGATCCCAATCAGCTGGAGCTTGCCGTCCTCAACCTTTGCGTGAACGCGCGCGACGCGATGCCCGAGGGCGGGCGGCTGACCATTGCGCTCGAAGAGGTCCTGCTCGGCCCCGGGTCGGAGCCGCGCCTGTCCCCCGGCCCCTATATCCGGCTGTCGGTGATCGATGCCGGCGTCGGCATGGACAGCGACACCCTGGCGCATGCGGTCGAGCCCTTCTTCTCCACCAAGGAGACGGGCCGGGGTACCGGCCTCGGCCTCTCCATGGTCCACGGCCTCGCGGCGCAGCTTGGCGGCGGCTTCCGGCTCACCAGCGCGCCCGGCGAGGGCACCCGCGCCGATCTCTATCTGCCGGTCGCCTCCACGCGCGCCGAGGGCGGCGCGATCCTGTCGCGGCGCGAGCTCGTCACTCCCCGGACGCTTCGCATCCTGCTCGTCGACGACGAGGACCTGGTCCGGGAGGGCACGGCGGAGATGTTGCGGGACATGGGCCATGAGGTGCATTGCGCGGCGGGCGGCGCGTCGGCGCTCGCCTGGCTTGCCGACGGGGCGCCCGCCGATGTCGTGGTCACCGACTTCAAGATGCCCCAGATGGACGGGGCCGAGCTCGCGGCCGAGGTCCGCCGGCTTCGGCCCGACCTGCCGGTGCTGCTGATTACCGGCTATACCGGCGCGAGCGGGCAGGCGCACGATCTGCCGCGCCTGTCCAAGCCGTTCGGGCTGCACGAGCTGGCGGATGCGCTCGCCGCCCTGTGCGAGGCCGACCGGAAGGTCGTGCCCTTCCGGCCTCGCTAGCGAACGGACCGGCCTAGCGTACCCGCGGCCCGCCGAACGGCAGCGGGGGCGGCGGCTTGCGGTCGCGGCGGGGGAGCTGCGCCTGATAGGCGACGCCGCAATGCTCGACGCAATAGGGAAAGCCCGGATTGGCCTGGTTGCCGCAGAAGTGGAAGTCCGGCTCCCCGGGATGGCCGATCGGCCATTTGCAGATCCGCTCGTTGAGATCGAGCAGGCTGGTCTTGTCGGCGACCTCGGGACTCGGCTTGGCGGGCACGAGGCGGCGCGGCGGCGCCGGCGGGATCGGCGCCTGCTGGTCGCTCGGCCCCTGGCGGACGAAGCCGCCCGGGCCGATCGAGCGGACGATCGGTTCCGCGGCCTTGTCGGACGCGGCGGCGGGCTGGGCCGGCTCGCGGACGGTTTTGGCGGGGGCGGGCGCAGCGGCGCCGTCATCCTCCCAGGGCGCGGCCGGAGCGGGGGCGGGCGCGGCAGTCCTGGGCGCCGGCGCGGCGGCCTCGGCCTTCTCGCGCGGCTTCGCCTTCGCCTTGGGCGCCGGCTCGTTCGGCTTCACCGGCGAGGGGCGCGACTGCAGGCCGAGCCGGTGCGCCTTGCCGATCACGGCGTTGCGGGAGACCCCGCCAAGCTCGTCGGCGATGTAGCTCGCGGTCTTGCCCTGGCTCCAGAGCTCCTTCAGGCGGTCGATCCGTTCGTCGGTCCAGGACAGGGACATGCATCTTCCTCGGCGTCATGGCTTGCGGGTCACGGCGTCTGCGACTAGCGACGGCGCCGTGAGCGACCAGCCTTCGAATTGGGTCCGGACCGCCCCGGGCGTCCCCGTCATCAGGAACGTCAATTGGGGCGGCCTTGCGACCCTCTATGTGAAGGAGGTGAGGCGTTTCTTCAAGGTCCAGCTGCAGACGATCTGGGCGCCCGCGGTCACGACCCTCCTGTTCCTGGTCATTTTCACCGTCGCTCTCGGCCGTTCGGGACGGACCGTGCCGCTCGATCATCTGCAGATCCACTTCGCGGATTTCCTCGCGCCCGGCCTGATCGTCATGGGCATGCTGCAGAACGCCTTCGCCAATTCCTCCTTCTCCCTGCTGGTCGGCAAGGTGCAGGGGACGATCGTCGACTATCTGATGCCGCCGCTCTCCACCGGCGAGCTGATGCTGGGGATGATCGGCGCCTCGGTGACGCGCGCCTTCCTGGTGGGGCTGGCGGTGTGGCTGGCGATGCTGTTCTGGCCCGGCGTCCATGTCGCCCCGCAGCAGCTCTGGGCGGTGTTCTGGTTCGGATTGATGGGAAGCATGATGCTGTCCCTGCTCGGCCTGATCACCTCGATCTGGGCGGAGAAGTTCGACCATGCTGCGGCGGTCGGCAATTTCGTGGTGGCGCCGCTCTCCCTGCTGTCCGGCACCTTCTATTCGGTCGACGCGCTCTCGCCGACCTTTGTCGCGATCAGCCACGCCAACCCCTTCTTCTACGTGATCTCTGGCTTCCGCTACGGCTTCCTCGGCGTCGCCGATTCGCCTGTGATGTTCGGGGCGCTGCTGCTGCTGGCGATCAACGTCGCGCTGGGCCTGCTCTGCTACGCGCTCCTGCGGGCGGGCTGGAAGATCAAGGCCTGAGGGACCTCCTGGATCCGACCGCTATATGGGGCGTGCCCCCTGGGCGCAGCAGGCATGGGTCGGCTCCGCGCCGGGGCGGTCAGGCTGCCCTGCCGGCCTCGTCGGCGGCAACCGCTTCGAGTGACGCGGGGACGCGCCATGTGATCGTGCCGTCCCGCCTGCGCAAGGCCTGTCCTGCCCGTATCGCGTCCGCAATCGCCATATGGGCACTGCTGTACCAGGCTCCATAAAGAACAGCGGTCCGATATCGATAACGCATTCCGCAATATCCGACTTTTCCCGGCGTTCGGCCAGACAGTAATAATACGATGATCGAGCGGCTTGTCTTCCCGGATCATTTCCCCACAAGGAAGAAGAACGGAGTCGATTGTTGCTCGTATTAAGGAGCAACTTGCTTCGACGACTGACGGCCAGTTCGATTTGGTTGCCCCGGATCGAGCGTAGCCTGCCGACTGCGATTTCGTCCGGCGCGTTCGCGCGCACATGGCCGCCTGGCCGGGAAACTGGAGCGCAGGGGCATGGACGCCCTCGTTGACCCGCGCGCCGCTCCGTCCTTGTCAGTCGCTGCTGGCATACGTCGCGCTCGGCCTGCTCTGCTCTGCGCTGCTCGGGACGGGCTGGAAGATCAAGGCCTGAGGCCCGTTTACCCGATCTTGGCGCGGCAGCGTTAGGCCCTGTCCGAATGCAGATTACGGAAAAGATGCTCGCGCCGGTCCGGCGGCAGTTCGGCGATGCCGACGGGGCGCTGCCGGTTCGCCGGCTCGAAGACTTCTACAACGAGGCGATACACAACATCCTGCCGCTGTTCGACGAGAGGAAGCCGCTCGACTTCTGGAAACATCATGTCCGCGCGCACGGCATGCGGCCAACCGGCGAGCGGATTTTCAGCTATATCGACTGGCCCGACGCCGCCGGGCAGGGCGTCGCCCTGCTGCTGGCCTTCGTGGACCGAGTCCCCCGGCTTTCGGACCGCTATCGCTGGCAGGCGCTGGCGCACTGCCATGGCGGCGTGGGTCTGGACTATCTAAACCTCATCGGGACCGCACTGACGCCCCGGCCCGACATGGTCGGGCAGCTGCAGGCGATTGCAGACCGCTGGTCAGGGTCGATCCTGTGCGATTCGACGCAGGCCATGCCGCAACTTCGCGTCGAGGCGAAAGCGAGGCTGGCCGAATATCGCGCTCAGCTCGCCGCGCTCGGGGTCCGCTGGACCGGGGCCGCGCCGTCGCCCCGGGACGCGCTCTATCCGATCGACGCGACGCAGGAGGCGCTCGATCGGCTGGCGGTCGATCCGCCGCTGCTCTGGGCTGTCTCGCAATCCGAGACCGTCGCTCCGGTCATCCTGTTGCTGAGCGAGAACAGCGACTGAAGGAGCGAACGCGACGCGCCGGGAAGATCAAGGTCTGACCGGCCTCAGGGCCTGCTGTCGAGCCAGGCGAAATTGTTGAGCGTGACGAGCAAATTTCCCGCCGCATGCAGCGCCAGCGGCAGGTAGAGCGAGCCGCTCAGAAGGCGGATGATCGCCAGCACCACGCCGGAGCCCATGATTGACGCGATGAACCAGGCTTCGTAGCCCCAATGCCAAAGCCCCCAGAGGATGCTCGGCACGATCGCCGCGGCCCAGAATCCCCAGCGGCGCAGCAAGCCGGAGAACAGCACGCCGCGGAACATGAACTCCTCGAAGAGCGGGCCGGTCACGACGATCAGGACGAGCGCGCCCGCCAGGCCGAGCTCGCGGAGCATCGCGTCCAGGGCCGGATCCTCCTCGGACGGAAAGACGGTGAAGGCCAGCCATTCGACCGCAAACCAGACCATATAGAGCAGGATCCACGGCCATGCCGCCCGGAAGGCGGGCGCCCGCAGGCCGAGGCCGAGCTTTGCGACGTGCGCCCACAGCAGGGCGATGGCGATGAAGATCAGGTCCTGGGCGAGCCATGCCGCGAACATCCGGGAGGAATAAGCGACGGACGGGCGGGCGGGAAGATCGGGGCCCGGCGCGATGTCGCCGGGCCGGCTTGCGGCCTTGCCCGCGGGCGGCCAAAAGCCGGTTCGGGCTGAAGGAGCGAATGAATGGGCGAGCTGATCCTCACCACCTTCGACTGGGTGCCGGAGCCGCCGCGCGGCTTTGTGCGCGACATTCGCGTGCGCTGGGCGCTCGAGGAGGCGGGCCTGCCCTACCGGGTCGAGACCGTGGAATTCGGGGACCACAAGGCCGCGCCGACGGCGCACCAGCCCTTCGGCCAGGTGCCCTGGCTCACCGACGGCGACCTCTCGGTCTTCGAGAGCGGCGCGATCCTGCTCCATCTGGGCGAGCGCAGCCCGCCATTGCTGCCCGCGGACGAGCCCGCCCGCGGCGAGGCGATCGAATGGCTGTTCGCGGCGCTCAATTCGGTGGAAGCGGCGAGCCTGCCCTGGTCGCTCTGCATCTTCACCGGCGACACGGAATCGGCCGCCTACCGGATGTTCGACGATTTCCTGAAGGTGCATCGGCTGAAGCATCTCGAGCCAGTGCTGGCGGCACGGGAGTGGCTGGCCGGCACTTTCTCCGTCGCCGACATCATGATGGCGGACGTGCTGCGCCTGGTCGACCGCTTCGGCGGGCTGGCCGACTTCCCCGCCTGCCGCGCCTATGTGACGCGCGCGACGACCCGCCCGGCCTTCCGGAAGGCGCATGCCGACCAGCTCGCCCATTTCGCCGCGGGGGACGAGGCCCGTCGGTAGGGATTCCCCGAGCCGCCGTACCGAAGCGGGACGGCCGAATCTTCGCGATTGTGGAGCCGGAATTCCTTCGTCATTCGAGCGACATGGGGGCCGGAAGGGCTCTCCCGAAGGAGGTTCAGATGCGCACTCTTCACGCTTTCGAGCTCAAGTTCGTCACCGGTGCCGGCGGGTCGTGCTACGATCCCTGCGCGAAGACCAAGAACAATAACGGCTATGGCAACGGTCCCGAATCCGGTCCGCCTCCGGGCAATAGCGGCGATCACAACCCGCAGCTGACGACCTGGAATTCCGGCCCCAAGGGCCCGCGCTGAGGACAGCTCCGGCCGGCCGGCTGAAGCCGGCCTGCCCATCCCGGCAAGCGCCCCGGTCATCACTGGCCGGGGCGTTTTCCCGTCAGCGCTTCGGCTGCTTCCTCACCCTGTTCGGCGCGACGGCCGCGCGGACCAGCGCCTTGAACGCCTCGGCGTCGACCGTGCCGCCTTCCGCAATGTCGATCGCGCGCCGGCTATTGCCGTCCAGGCTGGAGCTGAACAGGTTCGCCGGATCGTCGAGCGAGGCGCCATAAGCGAAGGTCAGCGAGGACCAGGGAGAATGAAGCGCCTGCGTTCATGCGGGGCACAGGTTCGCCGCCGTAACGTTGCCGGCAACGTCACCGGAGGACCGCCATGCGCCTTGCCTTCCCGACGCTCGCTTTCGCCTTCGTCCTCGCGGCGGGCCCCGCCAGCGCCCAGCTCGGCATCAACGGCACCCGCCAGGCCGATGCCAGCCAGCGCGAGCGGCCGGTGCTGATCGTGCGCGGGCAGGGCCATCGCAGCGATCTTCGCCGGATAGGCCACCGCGTCCAGCAGGCGCGCAACCGGGGCGAGATCAGCCGCTGCGAGGCGCGCTCGGTCCGGCGGCAGGTCGCCGCGATCCGGTCCACCGACAGCTATGCGGGCGGCGGTCTCAGCGATGCGGAGCTTGCCGTGCTGGACCATCAGACCTTTGCGCTGCGCGACGCGTATCAGGCGCCGGCCCGGCCCAGGGCGTCCTGCCGCAGGCGCTGAGGCCGAGACAGAGAGTCGTCCCGGCGAAGGCCGGGACCCCTGAACGCAGCATCGACCGGCCCGACGGAAGCGGCAGCGCCCTGCTCTCCTTGACGACGTTCATTGGGTCCCGGCTTCCGCCGGGATGACTCATTTCGTCGCATTCCCGTTTCCGTTCATACAACTTGCGACATTTATGAACGGATTCTGTCGAGCCCATTCAGGAGCTTAACAGCGCCCGGTGCGTAGAAGCGCTCATGCAATTGAGCAGCAAAGGAGTAGTTCACATGCGTAAGTTGCTTATCTCCGCCGCCCTGGCGACCGCCACGATCGCCGCGGCTGTTCCCACCGCTGCGATGGCCCAGCCGGGCTATGGCTGGCAGCGTGGCGGCCCGACCCGGGCCCAGGTCGTTGACCTGCTTCGCGATCTCAGCCGCGCCGAGCAGCGGATCGACCGGGCGCCGGGCATCTCCCGCCGCGAGGCCGCGACCCTGCGCCGCCAGGCGACGCAGATCCGGTTCCAGCTGAACCGCGCGCAGCGCTACGGGATCAATGCCCGCGAATTCAACAGCCTGCGAGCCCAGGTCAACCGCCTGCAGCTTCGCGTCCGGCTCGAGAATCGTGACCGCGACAACCGCCGCTACTAAGCCGGCATGAAATGGGGGGCGCCGAATTGACGCGGCGCCCCCCAAATCCCTATAGCGGGGGAGTGGAAGGCGGCCTTACGGGTCGCCTTTTTCCTTTGTCCCATTCTCGCTTCAGGAGCCCCTCATGGCCATCACGCCGCTCATGCCCGTCTACCCGCGCTCGCCGGTGCGGCCCGTGCGAGGCGAGGGGGTCTATCTCTATGGCGAGGGCGGCGAGAAATATCTCGACTTCGCGAGCGGCATCGCGGTCAACCTGCTCGGCCACGGCCACCCGCATCTGACCAAGGCGATCCAGGAGCAGGCGGCGACCCTGATCCACGTCTCCAACCTCTATGGCAGCCCGCAGGGCGAGGCCTTCGCCCGGCGCCTCTGCGACCTCACCTTCGCCGACACCGTCTTCCTCACCAATTCGGGGGCCGAGGCGGTCGAGTGCGCGATCAAGACGGCGCGCCGCTACCATCATCATCATGGCCGGCCGGACAAGCACGAGCTGATCACCTTCACCAACGCCTTTCACGGCCGCACGCTCGGCGCGATCAGCGCCACCAACCAGCCGAAGATGCGCGACGGCTTCGCGCCGTTGCTGCCCGGCTTCACCGTCGTCGAGTTCGACAATCTGGACGCGGTCAAGGCGGCGATGGGCCCGCACACGGCCGGCTTCCTGGTCGAGCCGGTGCAGGGCGAGGGCGGCATCCGCCCGGGCAGCCCCGAATTCATCCGCGGCCTGCGCGCGCTCGCCGACGAGCACGATCTGATGCTCGTCCATGACGAGGTGCAGTGCGGCTATGGCCGGACCGGCAAGATGTTCGCCTATGAGCATTATGGCATCGAGCCCGACATCATGGCGGTGGCCAAGGGCATTGGCGGCGGCTTCCCGCTCGGCGCCTGCCTTGCCAGCGAGAAAGCCGCGGCCGGCATGGTGATCGGCACGCACGGCTCGACCTATGGCGGCGGCCCGCTCGCCTGCGCCGCCGGCCAGGCGGTGCTCGACGTGGTCGCGAACGACGAGTTCCTCGCCCATGTCACGCGGATGGGCGAGCGGCTGCGCGGCGCGCTCGAGCAGATGATCCCCAATCACGACCATCTGTTCGAGAGCGTGCGCGGCCTGGGGCTGATGCTCGGCGTCAAGATGAAGACCGACAGCCGCGCCTTCGTGAACTATCTGCGCGAGCAGGGCCTGCTGACCGTGGCGGCGGGCGACAATGTGATGCGCGTGCTGCCGCCTTTGGTGATCGAAGACGCCCACGTCACCGAGTTCGTCGAGCGCCTGTCCGAGGCGGCGCGGCGCTACGAGGTGCCTCAGGCGGCGTGAAGCAACCCTGCAGCCGCTGCGGCGTAGGTGCCGCATGGCGCTGCCCTTCTTCACCGTCGGCCATTCGACCCGCCCGATCCCGGAATTCGTGGACCTGTTGCGGGCGGGGCAGGTGGAGCTGGTGATCGACATCCGCACCGTGCCGCGCTCGCGGACCAACCCGCAATTCAATGCGGACGGCCTACCGGAGACTCTCGCGCCGTATCAGATCGCGCATGGCCGCATCGACGCGCTGGGCGGTCTCAGGGGCCGGTCCCGCGACGTGCCGCCGGAGACGAACGGCTGGTGGCAGAATCGCAGCTTCCACAATTATGCCGATCATGCCCTCTCGCCCGAATTCCGCTCCGGGCTGCAGGAGCTGGTGCGGCTCGGCCGGCGGCGGCGGACGGCGATGATGTGCGCCGAGGCGGTCTGGTGGCGCTGTCACCGGCGCATCGTGGCCGACCATCTGCTCGCCGCCGGCGAAACCGTCTATCACCTGCTGGACAGCGACCGCGTCGAGCCCGCGAGGCTCTCGGCCGGCGCCTCGGTCGGCGATGGTGTCGTGACCTATCCGAAAGTCTAACGCGCCGCCGTCCGCAGCGACGCCGAGCCGAAGTCCAGCTCGCCGATCGGGATCACCTCGACGTTGGAATGCTGCGCGCGGAGCGCCTCCAGGAACTCGCTGGCGCGGCCGACGATGACGATGCTGGCCCGGGCCGGGTCGATCTCGGCGGCGACGGAGGCGGTGACCTGTTCGGGCGTCACCGCCTGCAGGCTCGGGATGTAGCGCGCATAGTCGCTCATCGGCAGGCCCTGGACGGCGAGGCCGGCGAGGAAGTTGCCGAGGCCGTTCGTGGTCTCCACCTGCCGGCCGAAGGCGCCGACCAGGAGGGTACGGCGCTTGCCGAGCACGTCCGCGGCGATCGGCTCGTCGCGCATCCGCCGGATCTCGGCCATCATCACCTGCGCGACCTCGGGTGCGGCATTGTTGCGGGTCTGGGCGAGCGCGACCAGCACGCCCTCGTCGCGATAGGAAGGCAGGCCGCTGTTCGCCCCATAGCTGAGCGCGCGGCGCACGCGCACCTCCTGGAACAGGCGTGCGGTCGAGGAGCCGCCGAGCGCGGAATTGGCGACCACCAAAGGAAAATAATCGGTGTCGCTGCGGGCGACGCCGCGCGTGACGATCGCGACCGCCGACTGGTCCGAGGCCGGATTGTCGACCACGATCACCCGCGGCGCGGCGGCGGTCCCGGCCCGGTTCGCGGGCAGCTGCGGCATGGCCTCGGCGGGCGCCTGCCACTGGCCGAACAGCCGCTCCGCCAGCGCGAAGCCGGCCGCGGCGTCCATCGAACCGGTGATCACCAGGGTGGCATTGTCCGGCCGCCACCAGGCGCGGTGATAGGCGACCACGTCGTCGCGGGTCAGCGCGGCGAGCGAGGCGGCGGTGCCGGTATTGGGCGAGCCATAAGGCGCATCGCCATAGACGGCGCGCCAGGCGACGCGCTGCGCGACGAAGCTCGGATCGCGCATGCTGACCCGCAGCTGATCGAGCGCGCGGCGGCGCTCGCGGTCGAGCTCGGCCTGGGCGAAGGCGGGCTCGCGCACCACCCGGGCGAGGATCTCGGCCGCCGCGCCGATATTGGCGGTCGGCGCGTTGACGAAGGCGAAGCTCGAATCCTGGTTGATCGCGCTGCCGATCTGCCCGCCGAGCGATTCGATGCGGGCGGCGATTTCGGGCGCAGTCATGCCGCCGGCGCCATTGTCGGCAAGCACGGCCATCATGCTGGCGAGGCCGGCCCGGCCCGCCGGATCGGCCGAGGCGCCGCCGCCGAAGACCAGCTGCATCGAGGTGACCGGCACCTCGGTCGAGCGGGCGACGACGACGCGCAGGCCGTTGGCGAGGCGCCGCTCGGCGAAGGCGGGCGCGGCGAAAGGCTGCTGCGGGCCGGGCGCGGGCGGCGCCATCCGCTCGGCTTCGGGCGCGAGCGTGTTCGGCGTGCGCGTGTCGGGCGGGAAGGTGCGGCCGAGCGCCGGATCGGTCGCCTGGGCCGAGGGATCCCAGGCGGCCTGGCCGGCGGGCCGCTGCGCTTCGTCGAGATAGCGCAGGGAGACGCGGCGATTGTCGGCGAAATAGAGGCGGGCGACGCGCTGCACGTCGGCCGCGGTCACGCGGCGCACCGCCGCGACCAGCCGGTCGCCCCAGCGCGGATCGTTGGCGCCGGTCAGCGCCTGGCCGAGCTCGAAGGCGCGGCCCTCGGGCGTCTCGCGGCCGAACAGGGTTTCGGAGACGATCTCGTTGCGCGCCTCCTCGAGCTCCGCGGCGCTGACCGGCTGGTCGCGCAGCCGCGCCACCTCGGCGGCGAGCGCGGCCTCGACCTCGGCAATGTCCTTGCCGCTGGCGACGGTCGCCTGCAGCGCGAAGATGCCGGCATCCTCGAGCCCGAAATCGAAGGTGTTCGCATTCTGGGCGAGCTGCCGCTCGTAGACGAGGCTGCGGAACAGGCGCGAGGACTGGCCGCCGGAGAGGATCTTGTCGATCACCGCCAGGGCCGCCGAATCCGGATGGTTCTGGCGCGGCCGCTGCCAGGTGAACACGACCGCGGGGAGCGGCACGTTCGGCCCGTAGGCGATGATCGAGCGCGGCCGGGTGCGCGGCGGCTCGACCATGCGATGGCGCAGGATCGGCGTCGCCGGCCGGGGCAGGCTGCCGAGATGCCGGTCGATCCAGCGGTCGAGCTGGGCCTGGTCGAAATTGCCGGAGACGATCAGCGTGGCATTGTCCGGCCGGTAGAAATTGGCGTGGAAGGCGCGCGCATCGTCCAGCGTCGCCGCGTTGAGGTCGGCCATCGTGCCGATGCCGGAGCGGCGATAGGGATGGCCGGTGAAGCCGGTGTCGAACGAATAATAACGCTGCAGCCGGCCATAGGGCTGGGAGAGGACGCGCTGGCGCATCTCCTCCTGCACGATGCTTCGCTCCGCCTCGAAGACCGACTGGTCCAGCACCGAGCGGCCCATGCGCTCGGCATGCGCCCAGAGCATCGCCTCGACCTGGTTGGCCGGGACGGTCTCGTAATAATTGGTGGTGTCCGGGCCGGTGGAGGCGTTGCGGGTGCCGCCCGCGCCTTCCTCGACGATGCGGCTGAGCTGGCCGTGCGGGATGTTGCGCGTGACGCGGCTCAATATGTGCTCGAACAGATGGGCGAAGCCCGAGCGGCCCGCAGGATCGTCCTTGGAGCCGACATTGTACCACATCTGCACCGAGACGTTGGCGGTGCGGGTGTCGCGGATCGTGTACACGTTGAGTCCGTTGGGGAGGACGCGGTGGGTGTAGCCCAGCGCCGGCACCGCGTTCGTCGCGGCGGCCGCTGCGGGCGCGCGCCGCTGCGCGATCGCCGGCGCCGCCAGCAGGGACGCGCTGCCCGCGAGCAAAGCCGCGACGATGAATTTACCCCTCCGCATGATCCAACTCCCTGAAAGTGATCGGCCTTCCGGCGTCCCGCCCAGCCTGCCCGGCTGTGTTAGTCATGTAAAGCGGCACGCGGCGAAAAGCGCAAGCGCGATCAAGTGGCGGGACCACTCGCCGGCGTCCGGGAATGGGGGCGGGATGATGATGGACCCCAGATCAGGTTCGGGGTGGCGGCTGAGGAGAGGACCGTATTTCCTTCCTCGTCATGCCGGTCCCGAATCAGGTCCGGGATGATCCGGCATCCACCTGCCTTGGCGACGACGTCCGCCAAGGGTTGGAAAGCTGACGTTGGCTACCCCGTGCCTACGTCGCGGTTGAACAGCTTGCCGACCGGGCAAGAATAAATTCTGGCAGGCCGCCTCGGCCCTCGATTTCCATCAACGAGTCGAGGCCCGGCGATCTGGCGTCAGGCCTGCTGCCAAGTATAGCCCGATAAGCCCTGAGCGCCCCCGCGACGCCCGCCACCTGTCTTGCATTCGGATCGGCCGCGATTTCCGGATGCTGGATGACAAGAACGGCCATGGAAAACGTGTATTGAAGCATAATCTCACCGGCGTACTGATAGCCTTCCTCCATACCCCCCAATGAGCTGAGGCAGATGTTCACGGACACATCGGGTACCTCGGTGAGCCAGCGCAACGCCCACTCGCGGTCCCCTCTGGCGCCGGGTCGCAGCGGAGCCTCTTCCAGCGTTCGGGTGATGGAGACGAAGCGCGCACGGTCCTCGGGTGATGAAGGCGCGCCCTGCGCAGTCGCTGGAAAGAGCCCGGAGATCAGTGCCAAACCTAGCGCAAGAACTCCAACCAGTGAGCGGCCAGGCACAAGTTGGGTTTTTGACATTCTCGTCTCCAAAGAGAGCTCATGCTTCACCAGCTTCCCCATGGCTCGTGATATCGCCAGAGCGCGGACGTCCGCAATGGGTCGAAGGCGGACATTCGCATGGGGGCGCTTGCATGCCTATGCCCTGATCAGCGCCATCCCGCGTCCCTGAGCGCGGCGGCGCAGCTGCGGCTCACCGGCGCCATGAGCCCGCCTGCAAGCCGCGCCTCGCCCGTGCCGCGCTTCCACTTCACCGCCTCGATCGCATCGGCCGCAGCCCACCAGGAGCGGTGCAGCCGGTAGCCATGGGCCAGAGCGAGCTCCTCGATCGCCTCGGCGAAGCGCATCGCGACGAGCTCGGAGCCCATGTCCGTATGGACCCGGACATAGTGATCCTCCGCCTCGACCGCGATCAGCCGCCCCGCGCGCCGTTTCGCTGAGAGACGCATGCGGAAGGCGCGCTCGGCCTCGGGGAGCGGCGGCACGACGAGCGTTCGGGTCTCGACCACCCGCCGCCAGGCCAGAGCGCGCAGGGCCATGAGCAGCAGCGCGACGACCAGCACCTGCCAGGCGAGCTGCGGCAGCAGCCACCAGCGCCGCGGCAGGTCGAGCAGCCAGGCGTTGAGCCCGTAGACGTAGAGGGTGACCGGCGGGGTCATCACCAGCGAGACCATAACCACGCGCAGCCAGAAGGCGCGGATGCGCGGCCCGAGCGTGGCGTCGATCAGGATTCCGACCAGCCCGCTGCCGATCGTCGCCAGCAGCCAATACGCCGTCCGCAGCAAGGGCGGGACGTCGAGCGTGCGATAGGGGCCGAGCAGCCCAAGCACCAGGCCGAGCCCGCCGAGCAGCGCCAGCTCGAGCGAGAAGCGCCGCCAGCGCACCACTCGCGAAGCAGATGCACCGTTCACGGAAATGGCCCTTTCCCCCCTGGCGCGGCCCGGCAAGCAGGACGCGACACCGCCGAACGGAGCCTAACATGATCCGCAAGCTCATCCCAATCTACTCGGCCGCATGGCGCCTGGTCGTCGTCCTGCTGATCCTCGAGATCGCCTTCGTCTCGGCACTCCGCTACGTCATCGGCAGCGAGGCGCAGCCGCCGCCGATCCTCGCCAACGCCTTCGCGCATCCCTTCCTCGTCATCCACGTCGTCGCGGCGATGATCGCTTTGCTGGTCGGGCCGCTGCAGTTCGTGCGCCGGCTCCGGACGCGGCGGCCCGCCGTGCACCGCGCCTTCGGGAAGGCCTACGTCGCCGCCATCGCGATCGGCTCGCCGGCCGGCTTCGTGCTTGCCCTGGGGACGAGCGCCGGGCCGCTCGCCGCCACCGGCTTCGCCGCGGTCGCCGTGCTCTCGATCGCCTTCACCTGGCTCGGCTGGCGCGCGGCCGTGCAGCGCCGCTTCGCCGAGCACCGGGCCTGGATGCTCCGCTCCTGGGCGATGACGGCGGGCGCGATCACCCTGCGCCTGCTGCTGCCCGCCTCGGCGATGCTGGGGCTCGGCTTCTACACGGCCTATCCGGTCATCGCCTGGCTGTCCTGGCTCACCAATCTCGCGCTCGTCGAATATCTGATCCGCCGCGCGCGCGGGCCGAAGGCCGTCGCGGGGAGGCTCGCACCCGCCCAGGGCTATTGACCACGGGCCATTCATTGCCACATCGGCGCCATGGCCTTCCCGAACCAGCAACCCATCGCCGCCGCGGCGAGCCTCGACAATGCCGTCGGCTTCGCGCTGCCCGGCCGCCATGCCCGCGGCCGGCTGGTGCGGCTCGGGCCGGTGCTGGAGGAGATCCTCTCCGCGCACGCCTATCCCGCGCCGATCGCGCGGGTGCTCGGCGAGGCGCTGGTGCTCACCGCCCTCCTCGGCGCGACGCTCAAGGATGCCGGCGGGCAGCTGACCCTGCAGGCGCAGACCGAGAACGGCATCGTCGACCTGCTCGTCGCCGATTATCGCGGCGGCGAGCTGCGCGGCTATGTGCGTTTCGATCCGGAGCGGCTCGCGGAGGAGCCGGGCCAGCCCTCGCTCTCGGCTTTGTTCGGCAAAGGCTATCTGGCGATCACCTTCGACCAGGCGGTTTCCAACGAGCGCTACCAGGGGATCGTGCCGCTGGAGGGCGAAAGCCTCGCCGAGGCGGCCGAGCATTTCTTCGGCCAGTCCGAGCAGATTCCGAGCCTGGTCCGGATCGCGGTCGGCGACAGCGGGCGGATCGCGGGCGGCATCCTGCTCCAGCACCTTCCCGAGGGCGAGGAGGGGCGCGAGCGTCTGCACACCAGGCTCGACCATCCCGAATGGGACCATGTCCGCATCCTCGGCGAGACCGTCCGCGCCGGCGAGCTCACCGATCCGGCGCTGCCGCTCGAGGACCTGCTCTGGCGCCTGTTCCACGACGAGGAGGAGGTGCGGCTGCTCTCGACGACGCCGCTCGTCCGCGGCTGCCGCTGCAATGCCGAGCATGTCCGCTCGGTCCTTGCCCGATTCGCACCCGAGGAACGGGCCGAAATGGCAGACGAATCCGGCAATATCGGCGTCGACTGCGAGTTCTGCTCGAAGGTTTTCGTCGTCCGGAACAGCGAGTTGGACGCATAAGCCTGCGTTCATTGGGGCGCCGCAATTATGCTACATTTGTGACCGACACTGGCACGTTCGCAGGCGGCGTATCCGCCATCGGGAGTTGTGATGCGTAACCTGTTCGTCTGGCGGCTGCTGGCCGCCTCTGGATTGAGCATGCTCCTTGCCGGGCCGGGCCAGACCCAGCCCGAAAACGGCGCGCATCCGATGCTGACCCGGCTCGAGGCCGGCCAGTGGGAGCTCAGGGGCGGTTCGGGCAATGCCCGGATCGGCGCGATCTGCCTCGGCAATCCGATCCTGCTCACCCAGCCGCGCCACCGTGCCGCCGCCTGCACGCGCGACGTTGTCGCCGCCGACGCGGACAGCATGACGGTCAATTATTCCTGCCCGGGGCAGGGCCGCGGCCGCACCACCCTGCGCTTCGAGACGCCGCGGCTGGTGCAGATCGACAGCCAGGGGCTCGACCGTGGCATGCCCTTCGCGCTCCGCGCCGAGGCCCGGCGGGTGGGGCCCTGCGCCTGACAGTCATCCCGGCGCTGCTGCCTTGCTCTCACATGACCCTGGTCATGGGTCCCGGCTTGCGCCGGGATGACTCACAGGGTGATCGTTCCCCCTCCGCAATTTTACCGATCGAGGTTAACGGGTTGGTAACCACGAAAGGGTAGAGCGATGGCTGTGCCGCGAGCGGCACGCTTTCCTCCCTAGCAGGCTTCGATGCCTGAACTGGGCCGTCCCTTCGGGGGCGGCCCATTCTTTTTGTGCGCGAGGTCGCTATATGCGCCCGCGATGAGCAAGCAGGCAGTCGTTCTCCTTTCCGGCGGCATGGATTCCATGGTCGTCGCCGGCCTCGCGCGCGAGGCGGGCTATCGACTGCTTGCGCTGACTGTGGACTACAATCAGCGCCACCGCATCGAGCTGGAGGCGGCGGCGCGGATCGCGGCGCAGCTCGGCGCCGAGCGGCACATCGTGCTTCCGCTCGATCTCAGCCGCTTCGGCGGCTCCGCGCTGACCGACGATATCGCGGTGCCCAAAGCGGGCGTTGCGGAGGATGTGATTCCGGTCACCTACGTCCCCGCGCGCAATACCATCTTCCTCTCGCTCTGCCTGGGCTGGGCCGAGGCGGCGGGCGCGCGCGACCTGTTCATCGGCGTCAACGCGCTCGATTATTCGGGTTATCCCGACTGCCGGCCGGACTTCGTCGCCGCCTTCGAGGCGATGGCGAACCTCGCCACCAAGGCGGGCGTCGAGGGCGATCGCTTCACCGTCCACACGCCGCTCATGCGCATGACCAAGGCCGACATCGCCGCCGAGGCGGCGCGGCTCGGCCTCGACGCGGGGATGAGCTGGTCCTGCTACGATCCCGCCCCGGGCGGCCTACATTGCGGCCTCTGCGATGCCTGCCGCCTGCGCAGCAAAGGCTTCCAGGAAGCGGGCCTGCCCGATCCGACCCTTTATGCAGCAAGCCCGCCCCTGACCGGGACCGGGCTATGAGCTACGCGGTCAAGGAGATTTTCCTGACCCTGCAGGGCGAGGGGATGCAGGCCGGGCGGCGGGCGGTCTTCCTGCGGTTCGCGGGCTGCAACCTGTGGACCGGGCGCGAAGCGGACCGGGCGAGCGCCCAATGCACGTTCTGCGACACCGATTTCGTCGGCATGGACGGCAAGAATGGCGGCCGCTACGGGGCGGCGGCGCTCGCGGACAAGGTGGCGGCGCTCTGGGCGAGCGGCGAGCGCCCGCTGGTCGTGATCACCGGCGGCGAGCCGATGCTGCAGCTCGACGCCGCCCTGATCGACGCGCTGCACGACCGGGGCTTCGAGATCGCCGTCGAGACCAACGGCACCTTGCCCGCGCCGGCGGGGATCGACTGGATCTGCGTCAGCCCCAAGGCCGGCACCGAGATCGTCCAGCGCGCCGGCGACGAGCTGAAGCTGGTCTGGCCGCAGGCCGGCCTGGATCCCGAGGCCCTGCTCGGCTGGGACTTCCGCCACTTCCTGATCCAGCCCATGGATTGCGCCGACGCGGCGGCGGCGCGCGCGGCGGCGATCGACTATGTGCTCGGCCACCCGCAATGGCGGCTCAGCCTGCAGACGCACAAGTTGCTGGGGCTGCCCTGAGGTCAGATCCTCCCCGGCACGGGGAGGGGGACCGCGACGCGTAGCGGCGCGGTGGAGGGGGCCCGGCGTGTTGCACAGAGCCCCCTCCGTCAGCGCTTCGCGCTGCCACCTCCCCGTGAACGGGGAGGATCAAAATTTTACCTCTGCCGCTCGCACTCCCGCCGCTCGTTGCGCGGCAGGCTCGAGCAGTCGCGCGGGCTGAGCGCGATCGGGGTGAGCCGGACCGGGGCGCGGGTGAAATTGTAGCCGTCGGGCGCCGGGATCAGGCTGCCGCGGAACTCGCGCATCCGGGTGGCGGCGAGCTGGGCGAACTGGCCCTTGGGGGTCGCCAGCGCCTCCTTCCCGATCCGCGACGCCGTCTGGCAGAAGCCGAGCTGGGCGTTGAGGGCCGAGAAGCCGTTATAGGTCTGGGTCGAATAGAGATCGAACTCGCGCGGACCCGTGCGGCCGTGCCGGCGGCGGAAATAGCCCTCGAGCGTCGTATAGGCGGCCGCGAGCTCGCGATTATGGTGCGCGAGCAAGGCATTGTAATTGCCGACCGTCCGCAGGAAGGGCGAGAATTGGCACTGCAGCGCCGCGACGTTGAGGCCCGAGCGCAGGTTCCAGAGCAGGTGCGCGCGATATTCGGCCGGGGTCGCGCCGGGCAAAGGCAGGCCGACCAGGGGGTCGCTGCCGTCGATCGGCCCGGAGGGGAAGCTGGGCGGCACCAGGAAGAGCTGCGCCGAGGCGGGTGCGGCGAGCCCGGTCGCCGCGAGGACGGCGAGCGCCGCCTGGTTCAGCCTGGTCCTGACCGATACGCGCATCTCACCCTCCGCTCACATGTCGGCCAACGCCTTAGCGCGCCGCGAAAAAAGGCGCCAGAGGCAGGAACGGGCACGGCGCGCGCGCGGCACGGCGCGGCGCTGTCCGTCCCCGCCGGTCGCTCACATGCCGGCGACGTTGCTCTCGACGTTCGGGGTCGAGGGCGGCGGCGGCGTCGTGTCCGGCGTGGCCTCGTTCGCCATGTTGGTCTCGGCGGGCGGAGGCGGCAGCGGCGCGTTCGTCACCGATTCCATCGCGCTGGCGTCGTTGCCGGGCACGGCGAGGCCGCCATTGTCGACCAGCTCGCCCGCGGCATTGTTCGCGGCCGGGGCGCCGCGGTTGCAGCCCGAAACGGCCAGAGCGGCGCCGGCGAGCAAAGCGAGCTTCATCAGGTGACGCATTCTTGTCCTCCCTTGTCCGGCCCCGATCTTATCGCGGCGATCGGCCGGCGGAAGCGGAAAATGAGGACATTGATGGTGAACGCCGCCTTAGCCTGCATCCTTTCCGCGCGCGGCCCGTTGCTGGCCTGGAGAGGGGTGCCCAGTTGCTTTCAACCGGCCAGGCGTCAGGCTTCCAGCGCAAGGACCTTCGCATCGCGTTCGATGCGGAGGCGGTCGTGATCCACGACGGGGTGCCGTTCAGCGCGCGCGTCGCGGATGTCTCGCGCGGCGGCGCCGCGCTCTCCGCGCCCTTGCCGCCGCCGAAGGATGCGACGGTGACGCTCGAGCTGGGCAGTCACGCGCTCGTCGCCCGCGTCGCCTGGCGGGGCGGCCGCCGCTTCGGGCTTCATTTCGAGACCCGGCTGCGGGCGAGCGACGTCTTCCTGCTCACCCGTCAATGTCGCGGCACCTCTGCGCCCTAGCAGCTCGCCTGCCGGCCAAAAAAGAAGGCCGCCGGTCGCCCGGCGGCCTTCTCCAACCTGAAATCGCGTGGTGCGATTACATGCCGTTCGTGGTGTTGCCCGGAGCCGCCATGTTGGCGTCGGCCGGAGCAGCCGGAGCGGCCATGTTGTTGTCCATCGGCATGCCCTCGTTCATCGGGGCCATGGCCGGCTCGTTCATGACGGCCGGCTCGTTGCTGGTGGCGTTGGCGGTGTTGTTGGCCGCACCGCCGCCGCAGGCCGCGACGAGGAGAGCGGCGCCGGCAATCATCACACCGGTGGTCGCTTTGGAAAGAATGCGCATTAGAAGGTCTCCCTAGATTGATGATTTGGTCGGGTAGGCCCCTTTTTCGCCCAAATCAGCTGCAGCTTCTATACGGAAAGCCGGAGCCCCTCAAGCCTGCCTATTCCGCCTCGATCGCGGTCAGGAAGGCGCCGAGCCCGCGCCGCAGCGCCAGGTCGAATTCGCCATGATCCTCGACCCCCAGCTGCGCCAGGCTGGTGACCGGGGCGTCGGCGATGCCGCAGGGCACGATCCCTGAAAAATGAGACAGTTGCGGGGCGAGGTTGACCGAGAAGCCGTGCAGGGTGACCCAGCGCTTCACGCGGAGGCCGAGCGCGCCGATCTTGGCCTCGCCGCCGCCATCCGTCCCCGCGACCCAGATGCCGATCCGGCCGGGCGAGCGATGCGCGGCGACGCCAAGTTTCGCCAGCGAATCGATCAGCCAGCCTTCCAGCGCATGGACGAAGCGGCGGACGTCGCGGCCGCGCCTGTCGAGATCGAGCATCAGATAGCCGACCCGCTGCCCCGGCCCGTGATAGGTGTAGCGCCCGCCGCGCCCGGCCGCATAGACCGGGAAATTCTCCGGATTGAACAATTCGGCGGGGTCGGCGCTGGTCCCGGCCGTGTAGAGCGGCGGATGCTCGAGCAGCCAGATCAGCTCGGCCGCGTCGCCGGCCCGAATCGCCGCCGCGCGCGCCTCCATCCCGGCAAGCGCCTCGGGATAGGGGACGAGCCCCGGCGACACCCGCCATTCGATCGCGTTTTCATCCATCGCCGCCCATGTCGTGCAGGCGGGCCCCGTACGCAAGCGCCGCTTGCTGGCGCGCGCCACCCTCTTTTCATATGCCGGGACCTTGATTCACGTTTCAGGCGGCTTCCGCCTGAAACGATCAGGGTCTAGGGCAGGGGCAAGGAGAGGCGCGTGGCGAAATTCACCCAGAATGACGTGTGGACCGATACGCTGCGGCTGATGCGGGCCCATTGGGCGGCGCTGGTCGCGATCGCGGGCGCGCTGGTCTTCCTGCCCACCCTGCTGGTGAACCACTTCTTCCCGATGGGCGATCCGCCCACCGGCACGGATCTCCAGGCCTATGTCCAGTTCGTGCTCGATTATTACCGGCAGAACGCCTTGCCGGTGGTGCTGCAGAGCTTCGTGGTGATGGCCGGCAGCGCCACGATGCTGCGGCTGGTCTTCGCGCAGGGCGGGACGGTGGGCGGCGCCCTGCTCTTCGCGATCGCGCTGCTGCCGGTCTATTCGATCCTGGTCGTGCTCGTGAACCTTGCGGTCGGCGCGGGCCTGATGCTGCTGATCGTGCCCGGCCTCTACCTCTGGGGCCGGCTGCTGCCCGCCGGACCGGCAATGGTCGCCGAGGAGAGGCGCAACCCGATCGACGCCCTGAAGCGCGGCTGGGCGCTCAGCGAGGGCCATGGCTGGCTGATCATCGCCCTCTATCTGCTGGTGATGATCCCGGCCGCCATCCTGATGCTGGTGGTCAGCCAGCTGACGGGCATCGGCTTCATCCTCGCCGCCGGCCAGCAGCTCGGCACCCTGCTCGGCATGATCCTGCTCTGCGCGATGCAGGCGCTGGTCACGACGCTGCTCACCATGCTCGCCGCCGCCATCTACCGTGCGCTCGCGCCAAAGAAGCCCTAGGCGCCGATCGCGCTGATATCGCACCGTTAATCCGGGCTGCGCTGGACTTCGGCGGGCGCCCGCTTCATGCTCGACGGCGCGGCGCGGGGGCGCCGCAGGGGGACATTATGGACAAGTTCAGCATCATCGGCGCCTGGTCGCTCGGCTTCCGATTCATCGCGCGGCACTGGCTGCTGCACCTCCTGATCCTGCTCGGGCTCGGCATCGCGCTGCCGCTCGGCCTGCAATTCGCACTGGTGGGCGGGCCGATGGAGACGGTGAACCTGGGCCGGATCGGGCCGGATCCGTTCGGCGGCGGCTGGCTGGTCGAGAATCCGCTCCTCCTCGCGATCCTCTTCGCCGGCTGGATCCTGCAGGTGGGGAGCTATTTCGCGTCCTGGCGGCTCGGCTTCGGCGCCCGGCTCGGCAACGCCCTGCTCTACGGCCTGCTCGCCGCCCTGGTCGCCATCGCCCTCGTCGCCGTCGCGCGGACCCTCGGCGAATATGGCTCGCGGCTGGTCGTGTCGCCCGACGCCTTTTTCGTGGCGGTGCTGATCTTCCTGGCGCCCCTGCTCTTCGTCATGGCCCTGTTGTTCGTGACCCAGGCGGTGATGGTCGCGGGCGTGGTCCTGCTGCTGCTCGCCTTCGCCATGGGCTATGGCGCGATCAGCGGCACGATCGGCTTCGCCGCGACCCTGGTCGGCGGGGATGGCAGCATCGCCGTGCTGCTGCTGGTGCTGAGCGGCATCCTGTTCTGGCTCGCCGCCCGGCTCTGTTGCACGACCTCGATCATGGCGGACCGCGGCAGCCTCAACATCTTCGCCGCGATCCGCGATTCCTGGCGGATGACGCTGGAGGACCAGGCCGCGATCACGCGCTATCTCTTCCTGGTCGGCGCCGTGCTCGGCCTGGTGGTCATCGGCCTTGCGGTCCTGCTCGGCGAGGGCATGCGGGCGATCCCGCGCGGCGGCGTCGGCTACACGTTCGACATCGCCACCCTGATCCCCCGGCTCGGCCTCGCCGTGCCGCTCGCCTTGCTGACGGTGATGATCCCGGCCGGCATCTACCGGCTGCTGACAGACGACCAGATTTCCGCGGAGGTGTTCGACTAGGCCTCGACCAGGGGAATTTGCGGCGCGACGTCGCGCGGCAGCAGGCCGGCGAGGCGCGGGTCCGGGAAGCTCTCGAAGGCACGGCGCTTCGCGACGAAGCCGGCGCGCAGATAAGCGGGGAGGGCGGCCGGATGGTCGAGCGAGCAGGTGTGCACGCGCACCTTCCCGACGCCCGGCGCCCAGGCCAGCCGCAGGGTCTCGGCGAACAGCCACTTGCCATGGCCCATGCCCGCCAGCTCGGGCACCAGGCCGAGGAACCGGATCGTGCAGAGCCCGGGCTCGCGAAAATCGAGCTCGATGAACCCCGCATCCGCGCCGTCCGGCCCGATGACGACGTGCACCTCAGCAACCCTGGCGCTGAGTTCCGCGTCGCTCATCGCCAGCCGCGAGAACCAGAGCCAGCGCGACCCGACCCGGCGGAACAGGGCCCGGTAGCGCTCAGGATCGGCGCCCGCCCAGCGCTCGAGCCTGAGCGGGGAGGCGGGGAGGGGCGCGGCCGGCGGCGGCCTGTCCATCTCGAGATAGGTCACCACCGCGGCGACATGGCCCGCGGGGACGGCGGTCAGACTGGCGCTCACGACCAGGTCGCCAGCGGCGGCAGGCTCATCAGGATCGCGTCGACATTACCGCCGGTCTTGAGCCCGAACAGGGTGCCCCGGTCGTAGATCAGGTTGAACTCCGCATAGCGGCCGCGCCATTCGAGCTGCACGGCCCGGTCGGTCTCCGTGAACGGCATGCCCATCCGCCGCCGCACGAGCCGCGGGAAGACGTCCAGGAAGGCCTCGCCCACGTCCCGGGTGAAGGCGAAATTCTCCTCGAAGGTCGGGCCATGGCCGGGCGCATTGCATTCGAGATGATCGTAGAAGATGCCGCCGACGCCGCGGTGCACGCCCCGGTGCGGGATGAAGAAATAATCCTCCGCCCATTTCGAGAAGCGGCCATAATAGGTCTGGTCGTGCGCGGCGCAGGCGGCGCGCAGCCGGGCGTGGAAGTCTGCGGTGTCCTCCTCATAGGGGATGGGCGGATTGAGGTCGGCGCCGCCGCCGAACCAGCTTTTCGTGGTGCGCAGGAAGCGCGTGTTCATATGGACGGCGGGCACGTGCGGATTGGCCATATGGGCGACCAGGCTGATCCCGGTGGCGAAGAAGCGCGGATCCTCGCCGGCGCCGTGGACGGTCCTGGCGAACTCCTCGCTGAACCGCCCGCCGACGGTGGAGACGTTCACCCCCACCTTCTCGAACACCTTGCCCTTCATCACCCCGCGCACGCCGCCGCCGCCGGGGCTGCCGTCCGGATCGTGCCGGTCCCAGGCGAGATAGTCGAAGCGCGCCTTCGAGCCGGCTTCCGCCTCGATCGCCTCGAATTCGGCGCAGATCCGGTCGCGCAGGGCTTCGAACCAGGTGCGGGCGGCCTGCTGCTGGTCGTCAAGCTCGATCATGAGGGCGTCGTTGCCTTCGCACGCGTCCGCTGGCAAGCCCGCCGCAGCTCAGGCAGGCTGCGGCGCCTCCGCGCCGGACCGCGCCGGGCGCCGCCCCGCCCGCCAGCCCGCCCAGCTGGTCAACGCCCCGATCGCAAAGCCGCTCAGCACCACCAGGCTGCTAGGCAACTGCCCGAGCGCCGCGAGCAGCGACTTCAGCCAGGCCGTGTCCACCATCAGCCCCATGGCTGCCAACTGCGCCGCGATGAAGAGGCCGGCCACCAGGAAGGGCGCCGCCCGCTCCCGGTATTTCAGCCAGATCAGCGCGATAATCAGGAGTTCCAGCGCGATCGACCAAAGGATCGAGGGCAGGATCAGGTGAAGGTCGCCCGGCCCCCTGATCGCGAGCCCGGGCATGAACCCGTTGAGAATCCGGCTGAACGGCGATTCGAACAGAATCAGCGGCGTCGCCAGCATGTAGCCGGCATGGACCCAGGTTTTCCGCCGGTATTTGAGCGCACGATAATAGACTGTGACATAGGCGGCGATCGCGAGCGCCATGCCGATCAGGAAGGAGGCGCCGAACATCTGCGTCACCGGAAAGGCGTCCCCGGCGAGATATTTCTTGGCGGTCACGTCGATGATCGCGGTCAGCCCGCCGATCAGGAAGGGGAAGAGCAGGAGGCTGGTCTTGCCGACCGCGCGGTGCAGCGGCAGTTGCCGGTGATGCGCGGTCCAGCTCTGCGTCGCGACCATGATCACCCAGAGGCTGGCGGCGATGCCGTGGGCGTGGAACTGCCAGGGCACGCTGTCCAGGGGCGCGAAATAGCTGGGCCAGAAACCCGCGACGATCACTGCGATCACGACGAGCACGTAATAATGGGCGCGCGGATACGGCATCGGCCATCCCCCCTGTTTCCGCTGCGTCGGGGCATATCATGAAAGAGGCGAGGATGCCCGGGCTAATTCGGCAGCTGCCGGAGGCCGACCCAACGTAGGTCACCCGGACCAATGCCCAGCCTGCCTCAACGCCTCCGCCACCCCGATCCCAACCGCCACCGCAAGGTTCAGCGACCGCGTCCCCGCCACCTGCGGGATCCGCACCCTGAGCTCCGCCCGCTCGTGCACCCCCTCCGGCACACCTCCGCTCTCCGAGCCGAACAGCAGCACATCCCCCGATTCGAACCGCGCCTCCGGCAGCCGCACCCCGCCCGCGGTTGTGAACAGCACGAGCCGCCCCGCCAGCCCGGCCGAGCCTCCCAAACTCGCTTCAAACGCCCCCCAGTCCGCGTGCCGCGTCACGTTGGCGAGCTCCGCATAGTCCATGCCGGCGCGCTTCAGGGCGCGGTCGCCCCAGGGGAAGCCCAATGGCTCGATCAGGTCGAGCGGCACGCCCAGGCAGGCGGCGAGGCGGATGATCGTGCCGACATTGCCGGCCTGGTCCGGCTGGTAAAGGGCGAGGCGCATCAGCGGTCGTCCGGCAGCCTGCGCGAGGCGCGCTCGACCTGTTTCATCCTCGCTCTCGCCTCGCGCACCGGCCGGAACAGCAGATAGCCGGCGTTGATCGCCCGGAGCGAGACCGCCATGAGGGCACGGCCAAGGCGACCGCGCGGCAGCCAGCGGGGCAGGGCATAATCGGCGCGCACCTCATCCGGCAGCAGCGCGGCGGCGGCGGCCAGGTGGAGGGCCCAGAATGGGCGCATGGTCAGCGGCATCCGCGCGTTCACGAGCATCCGGGCGAACTGCCGGGCCGGCTCGGTCAGGGCGAGCCCCTCCACCCCGTCGATCCAGGCGCGCAGCGCCGCCCGCGTCGCCGGCACCGCCGTCCGATCCAGCCCCACGAGCGCTGCGGCGGCGACCTGCTCGGCGACGAACCGGTCCTGCTCCGCCTCGGTGAGCCGCTTCGCGAACGTCTCATAGCCCCTCAGCGCATATTCGGTGTGAATGGCATGGACCCAGAGCAGCAGGTCCGGATCGTCGGCGCGGTGGCGACGCCCGGTGGCAGGATCGATGCCGCTGATCTGGCGGTGAATCTCCCGCACCCGGGCCGCCGCGGCTTCGGCGCCGGGCCTGCTGCTGAAGGTGATCGTCAACACGTAATCGGCGGTCATGTGCGCCCGCCGCCAGGCGTCGGTCCGGAAGACGCTCTGCTGGTCCACCGCCGCCATGGCGCCCGGGTGAAGCGCCTGCATCAGCACCGCGGCCACGCCCGACGCGCCGTAGCTGGCATGGGAGAAGACGCGCCAGCTGACGCTGCCCGGGCCGAACAGGCCGGGGTCGGCCGCGCTCAATGTGCGGACGGACTTGCCGACCAGCACCTTGGTGGTGCCGATCGCCTCCAGCACTCCGGGGAGGACGATCGTGTCGGTCGCGTCGGGCCGGCGCATTTGCGGGCTATGCCTCAAAACGCGCTGTCGCGACAGTTCCGGCGAGCGGATTCACAGGGCCTGTCCTCAGGGCGTAACGCCCCCGTCAAAATGACGGTTGGCAAAGGGCATGCCCCGCGTCTATCAGGCCCCCGCAAGCGGCCCGATCCTTCGGGTTCGGGGGCTTTTGTATTCCGGTTTCGGACACACGAAGGACATTATGGCTGCGGTCGACAAGAGCGAACAGGCGGAGCCCGCCGCGGAGGGCGGCATCCGCCGCCGCGACTTCCTGAACATCGGGGCAGCGGCCGCCGGCGGCGTCGGCGCGGTCGCGTTCCTCTTCCCGCTGATCAACCAGATGAACCCGTCGGCCGACGTGCTCGCGCTGGCGCAGATCGACGTGGACGTGGGCCCGATCCAGGCCGGCCAGGCGATCAAGACGATGTGGCGCAAGCAGCCCATCTTCATCCGCAACCTGACCCCGGCCGAGCAGGCCGCCGCCAATGCCGTCGACACGGGCTCGCTGCGCGATCCGCAGACGCTCGACGAGCGGACCAAGGAAGGCCATCGCAACTGGCTGATCACGCTCGGCGTCTGCACCCACCTGGGCTGCGTGCCGCTGGGCGCCGCGGAAGGCGAGCCGAAGGGCGAGTTCGGCGGCTATTTCTGCCCGTGCCACGGTTCCCACTACGACACCGCGGCGCGCATCCGCAAAGGGCCGGCGCCGCGCAACCTCGAAGTGCCCGAATATGAATTCATCAGCGACACCAGTGTCCGCATCGGCTGAGGTAGAGACAGATGAGCTTCCCCTGGGCTGAAGAATATAAGCCGAAGCATCCGTTCATGCGCTGGCTGGACGACCGGCTGCCGCTGCCGCGCATGGTCTACAACGCCACCGGCAAGGGCTATCCGGTCCCGCGCAACCTGAACCATTTCTGGAATTTCGGCGTGCTCGCCGGGCTTGCTCTGGTGCTCCAGATCGTCACCGGCATCGTGCTGGCGATGCACTATAATTCCAATGCGGACACCGCCTTCGCCTCGGTCGAGCACATCATGCGCGACGTCAATGGCGGCTGGTTCCTGCGCTACCTGCACGCCAACGGCGCCAGCTTCTTCTTCGTCGTGGTCTACGTCCACATCTTCCGCGGCCTCTATTACGGCTCCTACAAGGCGCCGCGCGAGATGGTGTGGATGCTCGGACTCGTCATCTTCCTCCTGATGATGGCGACCGCCTTCATGGGCTATGTGCTGCCCTGGGGGCAGATGAGCTTCTGGGCGTCCAAGGTGATCACCGGCCTGTTCGGGGCGATCCCGGTCGTCGGCGAGCCGATCCAGAACTGGCTGCTCGGCGGCTTCGCGCCGGACCAGGCGACTTTGACGCGTTTCTTCTCGCTCCACTATCTGCTGCCCTTCGTGATCGCGGGCGTGGTGATCCTGCACATCTGGGCGCTGCACATCCACGGCTCGGGCAACCCGACCGGGGTCGACGTGAAGAGCCCGCAGGACACGGTGCCCTTCCATCCCTACTACACGGCGAAGGACGGGTTCGGGGTCTTCCTGGCGCTGCTCCTGCTCGCGGTGCTGGTCTTCTTCCTGCCCAATTATCTGGGCCATCCGGACAATTACATCCCGGCCAACCCGCTCTCGACGCCGGCCCATATCGTGCCCGAATGGTATTTCTGGCCCTTCTACGCGATCCTCAGGGCCTTCACCTTCGACTTCATCCTGCCGGCGAAGCTCTGGGGCGTGCTGGCGATGTTCGGCTCGATCCTTTTGCTCTTCTTCCTGCCCTGGCTCGACAAGTCGCCGGTGCGCTCGGGCTCCTACCGGCCGAAGTTCCGGATGTTCTTCTGGATCCTGATCCTCGACGTGCTCGTGCTCGGCTGGTGCGGCGGCATGCCGGCGGAAGAGCCCTATGTGATGATCAGCCAGCTGGCGACGATCTACTATTTCGCCCACTTCCTGATCATCCTGCCCGTCCTGTCCTGGGTCGAGAAGACGCTGCCTCTGCCCAATTCGATCTCGGAAAGCGTGCTGCATGGCGAGGCGGCCGAAGCCGCTCCGCTGGGCGCCGCTCCGGCCAAAGCGTAAGGGGAAGACGCCGTCATGGTTCGCATTTTGGGCATCCTGGTTGGTCTCGGCTTTTGCGGGGTCGCCGCCTGGTCGCTGCTCTGGGGCGCGATCCAGTATATGAAGGAACCGCCCCAGGCGACGGTGGAGGCGCGCTTCCACGAGCATCCGCGGCATCCGCATTTCGAGTTCGAGGGGCCGTTCGGACGCTTCAGCCACAGCCAGCAGCAGCTGCAGCGCGGCATGCAGGTCTATCGCGAGGTCTGCTCCAACTGCCACAGCCTGAACTTCGTCGCGTTCCGCAACTTCGCGGACCTCGGCTATAATGAGGCGCAGGTCCGCACGCTCGCCAACGAGTGGACCCGCAAGGTCACTACGACCAATCCGCAGGACGGCTCAGCGATGGAGCGCAACCCGCTTCCCGCGGACCGGATCCCGCCGCCCTATCCGAACGAGGCCGCCGCGCGCAACGCCAACAACAATGCGCTGCCGCCCGATCTCAGCCTGATCACCAAGGCGCGGCACGGCGGCGCGGCCTATGTCTATTCGCTGCTGACCGGCTATCAAAATCCGGCGACCTACCGGAACCATGACGGCGAGGCGCTGCCGGCGGATGCGCGGCCGGGCGCGGGCCTGCATTTCAATCCCTATTTCCCGAACCTCAACCTCGCCATGGCGCCGCCGCTCACCGCCAATCAGGTCACCTATGCGGACGGCACGCCGGCGACGGTCGACCAGATGGCGCAGGATGTCGCCGCGTTCCTCGCCTGGACCGCCGAGCCGGAGTCCGACGCCCGGAAGAATGCGGGCTTCGCCACCCTGATCTTCCTGCTGTTCGGCACGATCCTGTCCTACATGGCCTATCAGAACGTCTGGTATGGCGGCGCCAGCCGCCGGGTCCGCGAGACCGGTGCGCTCGATCCCGAGAACATGGCGAAGGGCGAGCACGCCAAGGATGAGGCCGGCGTCGCCGGCTGAGCCTTCCCGCGTGCGGCCCGGCCGCTAGCCTGCGGCCGGCCGGCGCCGGATCAGCACGATCGAGGTGAAGGTCAGCACCGGCACATCGTCCTGGTTGGTGACCGTCGTCTTCGTCCGGAATGAGCCGAGATCGGGCTTCGAGCGCGACGGCGTCTTCTCCATGATCTCGCCACGCACGGTCAGCGTGTCGCCGGGATAGACCGGCTTCAGCCAGCGCAGCTCGTCAATCCCGGGCGAACCGAGGCCGGCCTGCTCCTCGTCGACGACGTGGCGGGCGATCACGCCCATGGTCATTGCGCAGGTATGCCAGCCGCTGGCCGACAGGCGGCCGAAATAGGTCTTCGCCGCCGCCTCGTCGGAGAGGTGGAAGGGCTGCGGATCATATTTGCGCGCGAATTCCAGCACCTCCTCGCGCGTCACCTCATAGCTGCCGAAATGCGTTTCCTTGCCGACCTCGAGGTCCTCGAAATAGATCACGTAAGACTCCTTCGCAGGCCGTGATGACAGTGTCATCGACCCGTGCCAAACAGCGCTCGCAGACTCAAGCGGTGGGACAGGCGGCGATGCGGGTAAAATTGTGGCTTGGGGCGGTGCTGGCGCTGGCAGGCTGTGCGACGGCGCCTCGTACCGGTCCCGCGCAGACGGTGCCGGTCCGGATCATCGCCTTCAACGATTTCCATGGGCAGATCGAGCCGCCGCGCCGGACGGTGCCCTATGTCGCGCCGGACGGGCGGCAGGTGCCGGTGCCGGCCGGGGGCGCGGCCTGGTTCGCCTCGGCGGTGCAGAGCCTGCGCGCCGGCCATCCGAACAATGTGACCGTTTCCGCGGGCGACCTGATCAGCGCCTCTCCGCTGATCTCCGCCGGCTTCCTCGACGAGCCGACCATTCTCGCGATGAATCTGATCGGGCTCGACTTCAACGCGGTCGGCAATCACGAATTCGACCGCGGGCGCGAGGAGCTGCTGCGCATGCAGAATGGCGGCTGCGCGCGCCATACCAACCGCGAGCCCTGCGGCCTCGACCGGGACTTTCCCGGCGCCCGCTTCGGCTTTCTCGCCGCGAACGTGCGCACCCGGGATGGCGGCACGGTGCTGCCCTCGCACGGCCTGCGCCGCTTCGGAAGCGGACGGACGCAGGTGACGGTCGGCTTCATTGGCCTCACGACGCGCAATACCGCCACGCTGGTCACGCCGGCCGGAGTGGCCGGGCTGACCTTCGCCGACGAGGCGGAGAGCATCAACGCGCTCGTCCCGCAGCTGCGCGCCGGGGGGGCGGATGCGATCGTGGTCGTCATCCATGAGGGCGTGGAGACCGACGTCCCCTATGACGACCGTTCCTGCCGCGGGATGCGCGGCGACCTGATGGAGATTCTGGCCCGGCTCGATCCCTCGATCGACGTCGTCGTCTCGGGCCACACCCACAACGCCTATATCTGCGATTACGGCGCGGTCGATCCGGCCCGACCCTTCCTGGTCACCAGCGCCGGCCGGGGCGGCGTGCTGCTCACCACGATCGACCTCGCCATCGACCCCGTCGCCGGCAGGGTCGTGTCCAGGCAGGCGAATTTCACGATCGTGCAGAGCGCGCCCTATCGGGCGGGCGGCAACGAGGTGGCCCAGACCGATATCGTGCCCCGCTTCGCTCCGGATCCGGCCGTGGCCGCCCTGGTCCAGCGCTATGCGGTGGCGATCGCGCCGGTGGCGGGACGGGTGGTCGGGCGCCTGACCGGGCCGGCGTCGCGCGAGAGGGTGGAGTCCGGCGAATCCGTGCTCGGCGACCTGATCGCCGACGCCCATCTCGCGGCCACAAGCGCGCCCGAGGCCGGCGGCGCCCAGATCGCCTTCACCAACCAGACGAGCGTGCGCGCCGACGTCATCCCGGCCCCGGACGGGAGCGTCACCTTCGGCCAGCTCTTCACCGCCCAGCCTTTCGGCAACAATCTGGTCGTGAAGAGCTTCACCGGGCGCGAGCTGCGCGCGATCCTGGAGCAGCAGTGGGCGAGCGGCACGAATACACTGACCTCGCCGATCATGCTGACGCCGTCGCGCGGCCTGACCTACAGCTACGACCTGCGCCGGCCCGAGGGGCAGCGCATCCTCGATCTCAGGCTCAACGGTCAGCCGGTCGGCGACGACACGTCCTACCGGATCGCCTTCAACAGCTTCCTCGCCTCGGGCGGCGACAATTTCACGCTCTTCCGCGGCGGCCGCGACATGGTCGGGGGTCCGCTCGATATCGACGCGATCGAGCGCTACATCGCGGCAGGCAGCCCGCTGACGCCGCCCGCCGCCGACCGGATCAGGCGGCTGTCGCCCTGACCCGGCGGGAGCGGTCAGTCAGGCCTGCGTGACCGCGACGGTCATCGCCAGGAACGCCAGCGTCATCAGCCCGGCCCGCACGAGATGCGAGCGTTCCCAGCGATCGCGCAATTTCTTCCAGCCGGCGCCCGGCGGCGCGGCGCCGGTGGCGAAGAAGGCGGTCCCGGCCGTGCCCAGCTCCTGCTCCTGCATCCAGAGCCGGTTCACGGGCTGGGTGACGAGCCAGAAGATCAGGTGCGTCGCGGCCGTCGCGGCGAGGGCGAAGGCGGTCCACCAGAAGGCGTCGCTCGCCGGCGGGGTCAGACCGAGCAGCACCGCGAGCAGGATGAGAGCGAGCGGCTCGCTGGCGCCGCCGATGGTGAAGCCCGGATAGTAGATGGTCTGGACGGCGAGGTAGGTCTGCCGGTCGAGCCGCATCTTGCCCGGCATCTCGGCGGCATGGGCGAAGGCGAAGGCCCAGGCGGCGGCGACCAGAAAGAGCGCGGCGATCTGAAGCACTTGCACCATCGCCCGGCAAACGGGCGGTGGCGCAGGGGGTTCCTACACGTTGAAGCGGAACAGCATCACGTCGCCGTCCTGGGTGACATAGTCCTTGCCCTCGGCGCGCATCTTGCCGGCCTCCCTGGCGCCGGTCTCGCCGTTGCAGGCGACATAGTCCTCGTAGGCGATGGTCTCGGCGCGGATGAAGCCGCGCTCGAAATCGCTGTGGATCGTGCCGGCCGCCTCGGGCGCCCTGCTGCCTTTCTCCACGGTCCAGGCGCGGGCCTCCTTCGGGCCCGCGGTGAAGAAGGTGATCAGGTGAAGGAGGTCGTAGCCCGCGCGGATGATGCGCGCGAGGCCGGTTTCCTCCAGGCCGAGATCGGCGAGGAATTCGGGCCGGTCCGCCGGGTCCATGGTCGCGATCTCCGCCTCGATCGCGGCGGAGATGATCACCGCGCGCGCATCCTCGGCGGCCGCCCGTTCGAAGACGCGCGCGCTATGGGCGTTGCCGCTCGCGGCGTCCCCCTCGTCGACATTGCAGACGTAGAGGACGGGCTTGGCGGTGAGGAGCTGGGCGCGCGCCAGGGCGAGTTTCTCTTCATGGTCCTTCGGCTGGGTCAGCCGTGCGGGCTTCGAGTCGCGGAGCAGGTCCAGCGCCTGGCCGAGCACGCTCGCCTGGATCTTCGCTTCCTTGTCTCCCTGCTGCGCCTTCTTGACGAGGTTGGGAACGCGCTTCTCGAGGCTCTCGAGATCGGCGAGCATCAGCTCGGTCTCGACCGTCTCGGCGTCCGCGATCGGATCGACGCGGCCCTCGACATGGGTGACGTCGCCGCCCTCGAAGCAGCGCAGCACGTGGACGATCGCGTCGACCTCGCGGATATTGCCGAGGAACTGGTTGCCCAGCCCCTCGCCGGTCGAGGCGCCGCGCACCAGCCCGGCAATGTCGACGAACTCGAGCTGGGTCTCGATCACCTGCGCGGATTTGGCGATCGCGGCGATCTTCTGCAGGCGCGGATCGGGCACGGCGACGCGGCCGACATTGGGCTCGATCGTGCAGAAGGGATAATTGGCCGCCTGCGCCGCCGCGGTCTCGGTCAGCGCGTTGAACAAGGTGGACTTGCCGACATTCGGCAGCCCGACGATTCCGCAACGAAAGCCCATTTACGACTCCTGAAATCCTCCCCGGCACGGGGAGGGGGACCATGCGCAGCATGGTGGAGGGGGCCCTGAGACCTGCCCCGAGCCCCCTCCACCACGCCGCTTCGCGTCGCGGTCCCCCTCCCCGTTTCCGGGGAGGATCAATTTGGCGTTCCGTTAGCCGTTGCGCCCTCCGAAAGCCAGCTTAGTGTGCTGGTCCCATGACACGCCGCCTCGTCGCCCTGCTGCTCGCCACCGCCCTGCCGATCACCGCCATCGCCCAGCCGGCGCAGCCGCCCGGGCCGCCGAGCCCCGCGACCCAGGTGCTGATCGGCACGGTGCCGCAGCCGGGCCTGCTCCCGCTCCATGTCGACCGCAGGCAGGGGCGGATCATCGTCTCGCTGCCGGCGCCGGATGCCGAGGGGATCTCCGGGCGCTTCGTCTATGTCGCGTCGCTGGAGACCGGGCTGGGCTCGGCGCCGGTCGGGCTCGACCGAGGCCTGGCCGGCACCTCGCGGATCCTCGTCTTCCGCCGGGTCGGGCGCAAGGTGGTCGCCGAGATCGAGAATCTCCGCTTCCGTTCCTCCACCGGCCCCGCCGCCGAGCAGGCCGGCGTGCGCGACAGCTTCGCCTACTCGACGCTCTGGATGGGCGACATCGCCGCGGAGACGCCGGACGGGCGGCTGCTCGTCGATCTCTCCTCCTTCCTCACCCGCGACGAGATGGGCATCGCGCAGGCGCTGAAGGAGGGTGGCGGCGGGGAGTTCCGGCTGGTTCCCGAGCTGTCGGTCGCCGACCCCAATTCGGTCCGCGTCTTCCCGGAGAATATCGAGCTGGAGGGGCGGCTGACCTTCACCTCGGCGGCGCCGACCGCCGAGACCAACAATATCGCCGTGGTGAACGGCAATCTGAGCTTCGTCGTCCGCCACAGCCTGATCCGCCTGCCCGCGCCGGGCTACGTCCCGCGCCGCTTCGATCCGCGCGCCGGCACCTTCGGCAGCCAGGTGGTGGATTTCGGCCAGCCGCTCGGCCGGCCGATCGTCTACGAGCTCGCCAACCGCTTCCGGCTGGAGAAACTGGAGCCGGACGCGCCGCGCTCGCGCGTCCGCCGGCCGATCATCTTCTACGTGGACCGCGCCGCGCCCGAGCCGATCCGCACGGCGCTGATCGAGGGCGCGAGCTGGTGGGCGGACGCGTTCGACCAGGCCGGCTATATCGACGCCTTCCGGGTCGAGCTGCTGCCCGAGGGGATCGACCCGCTCGACGCGCGCTACAACGTGATCCGCTGGGTCAACCGGGCCACGCGCGGCTGGTCCTACGGCCAGGTCGTCGAGGATCCGCGCACCGGCGAGATCATCCGCGGCCAGGTGCTGCTCGGCTCGCTGCGGGTGCGCCAGGACATGCTGATCTTCGAGGGGCTGGTCGGCGCGCGCCAGACGAACAGCGGCGGCCCGAACGACCCGGTGCGGGTCGCGCTGCAGCGCATCCGCCAGCTCGCGGCGCACGAGGTCGGCCACGCGCTCGGCCTCGCCCATAATTTCGCGGCGTCCACGCAGGGCCGCTATTCGGTGATGGACTATCCGGCGCCGCGCATCGGGCTGGTGAACGGCGCGCCGGACCTCAGCGACGCCTATGGCACCGGCGTCGGGCGGTGGGACCGGTTCACGGTGAACTGGCTCTACGGCGCGCAGACCGACGCGCAGGCGCGGCCGCTCATGCAGGCGGCGCTGGCGGAGGGGCTGCGCTATGTCGGCGACGGCGAGGCGCGGCCGGGCTATTCCTCGCAGCCCTTCGGCGGCCTCTGGGACGACGGCCCCGAGCCGGTCGCCGAGCTGACGCGCATGCTCCGGGTCCGGCAGGCGGCGGTGGCCCGCTTCGGCCCCGACGCGCTCTATCCGGACGAGCCGGTCGCCAGCCTGCGCCGCAAGTTCGTGCCGATCTGGCTGCTGCACCGCTACCAGCTCGAGGCCGCGGCCAAGCTGATCGGCGGCGTCGATTTCGCCTATGCGCTGAACGGCGACGGGCGGGAGCGCTCGCCCTACGTCCCGCTCGCCGAGCAGCGCCGCGCGCTCGACGCCCTGTTCGCGACGCTGGAGCCGGGCGCGCTGGAAGTACCGCCGGCCCTGCTGCCCTATCTCTCGGCCGGCTGGTCGGGGGGGCCGGACCGGCAGGAGACGATCGAGATCTTCCGCACCGCCGGCGGGCCGGTCTTCGATCCCTTTGCCGCCTCGGAGGTCGCGGCCCAGCTGACCCTGTCCAACCTGCTCGTCCCCGAGCGGCTGAACCGGCTGGAGATCCAGAGCCAGGCGGAGGAGGAATGGCTCGGCCCGGCCGATATTTTCGAGCGGCTGATCGCCCGCGCCACGCGCGCCGACGTCGCCAATCAGGCGCTGCAGCGGCGGATCGGCACGCAAATCATTCTCGCGCTCGCCCGGGTGCAGCGCGATCCGGCGCTGTCGCCGCCCGTGGCGCTGGCTTTGTCAGACCGGCTGCAGCGGCTCGGGACGGAGCTGCAGCGCAGCGGCGGCGGCGGGGCGAACAACGAATGGGCGCGCGGGCTGGGCCGGCTGCTGACCGACCGCGAGGCGCTTACCGCCGCGCTGGCTGAGCCGGCCCGCACGGTGCGCATCCCGCCCGGCATGCCGATCGGCGGCGCGGCGGACGATTATTAGGGTATCGCGCCCCCGTGTGCTCCGGCGAAGGCCGGAGCGTTGGCCGGATCGGCATCTGCGGGTCTCGCAACGCTCCGGCCTTCGCCGGAGCAAGGGGGTCGCCGGAATTTAGCTCGGGCGCCTGAGCGTCCGGTCGTTCCGGCACTGGCGCAGCGGCACCGGCGTCGCCGCATAGATCCGCGTGACCCGCATGCTGGCGCGGTCGGTCGAGACGGTCATGCAGGCGCAGCCATAGCCGTAATAGCCGTTGGTGCGGACCCAGCCGCGCGTCGTCATGTCGGGCATCTCGTCCCAGCCTTCGGCCTGATAGCCGCCCTGCACCATGATCGTCCATTCGCCGTCCCGGTCGGTCAGCCAGTAATTGGCCGGCGTCGGGTTGGCGAGCCAGCCACAGCGCCGTTCGGCGCCGGCCGGCGTCTGGGCGGGGGCGAGGAGAGCGAGGGCGGCGGCGAAGAGCAGCTGAACCATGGTGTTAGTTCTACTCCTGCTGCAACCGCAGCGCCACGTCGCTCATGAAGCGGGCGTCGTCGCCCTCGGCCAGCCAGCGCGCCTCGGCGGCGATGGCGGCGAGCAGGTCGGAGAGGGGGTCCATTTCCGCCCTGGCGTAATTGCCGAGGACGTGGCGGGTCACCTTGTCCTTGTGGCCGGGCTGGCCGATGCCGATCCTGACGCGGCGGAAGTCGTTGCCGATATGCGCCTCGGTCGAGCGCAGGCCGTTATGGCCGGCGGTGCCGCCGCCGGTCTTCACCTTGACCTTGAAGGCGGCGAGATCGAGCTCGTCGTGAAAGACGGTGATGTCGCCGACATCCTTCTTGAAGAAATCCATCGCGGCGCGGATCGAGCGGCCGCTGTCGTTCATGAAGGTGGCGGGCTTCAGCAGCAGGATGCGGTTCGAGCCGATGCGGCCCTGCTGGGCCCAGCCCGAGAAGCTCTTCTTCGGCGGATCGAAAGCGTGGACTTCGGCGATGGCGTCGATCGCCATGAAGCCGACATTGTGGCGCTGCATCGCATATTGCGCGCCGGGATTGCCGAGGCCGACCCAGATCTGCACGGGTGCGAACTCCCCCCAATCCTCCGCCTCCACGTCTTCCCGGGCGGAGGCGGGCTGGCCCGGCACCTCGACCGGCGGTCTGCCGCCGAACAAGGAGCCGAGCCAGCGGAACACCTTTATTCCTCGCTCGCGCCTTCTTCGGCCTCGGTCTCGCCGACGGTCGGAACCTCGTCCGCTGCGGGCTCCTCGCCCTCGATGCCGGCGGCGGCCGCGGCAGCGTCGGCAGCCTCGGACTTGACGCCCGACGGAGCGACGATGGTGGCGATGGTGAAGTCGCGGTCGGTGATCGCGCTCTCCGTGCCCTTGGGCAAAGTGACGGCGCTGATGTGCAGCGAATCGCCGATGTCCATGCCGGCGAGGCTGATCACGATCTCCTCGGGGATCTCGGCCGCGTCGCAGATCAGCTCCAGCTCGTGGCGGACCTGGTTCAGCACGCCGCCGCGCTTGATGCCCTTGGACTTGTCCTCGTCGACGAAGTGGATGGGCACGTCGACATGCACCTTGGCATGCTCGGAGATGCGCAGGAAATCGACATGCAGCGGCCGGTCCGTGACCGGGTGGAACTGGACGTCCTTCGGCAGCGTGCGGACCGGCGCGGCGCCGGCGTCGATCATCACTACCGAGTTCATGAAGTGGCCGCCCGACAGCGCCTTCATCAGCGCCTTCTCCTCGACATGGATCGAGAGGGGGTCTTCGTTGTTGCCGTAGATGACGGCGGGTACGCGGCCTTCGCGACGCAGATAACGGGAGGCTCCCTTGCCAGCCCGATCGCGCGTCTCGGCCGACAGCGTAAGCTGTTCGCTCATTGCATGTCTCCAAGTGCAGGGTTCAACTTGCCCGCTCACGCCTCCAGGGATGACCATGAACGGGGAGGCGCGCCTATAGGGGAAGGCGAGGGGGGAAGCAAGGTCCGAGGCTGGACCGTCATTGCGAGAGAAGCGAAGCAATCCAGCGGTGCCTTTGGGCCGCTGATTGCTTCGTCGCTACGCTCCTCGCAATGACGAGCCCCGGGCCTAGCGTGCCACCACGTGCGGCACGCGCTCGCTCTGGATGCCGCGGGCACGGAGGGCCGCCTGCACGCTGTCGTCGCCGGCGAGGTGGCCCGCGCCGACCGCGATGAACACGGTGCCGGGCCGTGCGAGGCGCTGCTGGATCCAGCCCGCCCAGGCGGCGTTGCGGTCGGTGAAGAGGATCCGGTGCAGGGCGCGGCCCTCCTCGCCGTCCTCCTCGTTGCCTTCGTTGGTGATCGCGGCCAGGCGCTGGACATCGCCCGTCGACCAGGCAGTGAGCATCTCCGGAAGCTTCTCGCCGATCTCGTCGATCTCCTCGACCCCCTGGACGAGCTGGGCGATCTGCAGGGCTTCGGGCATGGCGTCGAAGATGCGGAGCTGATGCTCCATGCCCTCGAGCTCGCCGATCGGCATCGACCGCGCCTGGGCGGCCCGGGTCAGCACCATCTCGGGGCCGTTGTCGCCGCTCATGCCGATCTTCTGCGCGCTCATGGCGGCCATGGTCATCCCGACGAACCAGGGCTCGAACCGGTCGAAGGCGCCGTTCGGGACGCCGAGCTCGCCGAGCTCCCGGTTCAGCGCCGCATTCTGCGCCGGCGTCAGCCGCGAGGAGATGGTGCGGCCCTGCCGGTCGACCGCATATTGCAGGATCATGCTCTGCAAGGCCGCGGGATTCTCCGGAATCCGCGCCTCGAGCACGAGCTCGCGCGAGGCGTCGAAGGCGGTCTTCACCTCGTCGTTGAACCAGGTGCGGCCGTCCAGCAGGTGGATGGTCCCGAACAGGTAGATGGTCGTGTCCGCGTCGCGGACCACCCAGAGCGCGGGGTCGGCGTCGCGGTCCGCGCCCGGCAGAGGCGGCCGCGCCGGCGCGGCCGCAACATTGGCGGGCGCGGCCTGATTGTTGGCCGGGCTCGGTGCTTGGGCGCAGGCGAAGGCCGGCAGCAGCGCGAGCAGGGCGGCGAGGAACATCTTCTTCATTGCGGTCGAATCTCCGTGCTTTCAGAACATCCTAGCGGACGCGGTGGAAAAGTTTAGCCAGCCCCATCACCGCGACGAAGCCGATGAAGATGACGAAATGCATGGGTTCGCGGACGAGGCCGCCCTTCCAGAGCAGCAGCCAGACCGGATAGACGAGGACATAGGCGCCGGCTGCGGCGACCACCGATTTCTGCTTCGCCGCCTTCTCGAATTCATCGAGGTGGCGCCCGTAGAAGATGGCGCCGACGATCACGACGACCAGGAAGGCGGCGGCGAGGCTGATGGCCAGCGCCGGGGGCCAGAAGTGATTGGGGTCGAGCAGGTCGTCCGCCTGCGTGAAGCCGGCCGTGAACCCGCCGACGAAGCCGGCCACGAACAGGGTGCCGATAATCCAGAACTTGCGCCGCCGCCGGTTGCGCTCGAGCACCTCGCCCGAAGCCGCCCCCTCAGTCGCGCCCATTTTCGCCACCATCATTGAAAATCTCCTCGATGCTCGCCCCGAACAGCCGCGCCAGCCGAAAGGCCAGCGGCAGCGAGGGATCGTGCTTGCCCGTCTCGATCGCGTTCACCGCCTGGCGGGACACGCCGATCCGGCCGCCAAGCTCCGCCTGGCTCCAGCCGCGCTCGGCCCTGAGTACCCGCAAACGATTCTGCACTCTCGTCACTCCCATGTCAGCCGAGGCTGACGATGTGTCATGGAAACCTGACTAGGCGATTCGCAAAATACTGTCAAGCGTACCTGACATAATGACAAGAAAGACTGACTTCTCGCTCTCGAGCCGTCGCAAGCCGCCGTTAACGGCTGTCCGCCTAGGCTCCGGGCCGACCCCGCATTTTCCGGAGGGACGCATGAGAGGCTATTGGATTGCCGCGGCCGGCGCGGTTGCGATCACCGCCATCACCGTGCCCGCACAGGCATGCGTCTACAGTCCGCCGCTGAACCTCGAAGACGTGCGTCACGCGGAGATGGTCGTCGTCGGGCGGATCGTGAACTACCGGATCGTCAGGGACGAGGCGGCGAGGCGGGAGCGCCGGGTCCTGGAGGCACGCTGGCCCGGGCTAGGCCCGCAGGCGCAGCGGCGACGGGCCCAGCGGACCAGCTTCCTGAGCGACTATGCGAGCTTCGATATCCTGGTCGAACAGGTCCTTGTCGGGCAGGCGGGGCGCGTGGTGAGCGTGACCTGGACCAACTCCACGTTCGGCGAGCCCGCGGCGATGCCGGAGGGGCGCTATCTGGTCGCGCTGCGCCGGCGTATCGGGACTGAGACATTGAGCCCGGTAAGTCCTCCTGTTCGATAGCCTTCATCTTCGCCGAGACGAGCAGGGAGGCCCGCGGCGTCCGGGAGATTCTCGCGCGTCGGTGAGGCCGCTCAGTAGATACGCTGCACTCTGAGGCCGCGGCTCTCCAGCATCGACTGGACGGAGACGCGGCCGGCCAGATGCCCCGCGCCGATCGCGAACAGGACCGTGCCCGGGCGGTCGAGGCGGCGGGCGAGCCAGTCGGCGAAGCCGCGGTTGCGGCGGGTGATCAGGCTTTCGTAGAGCTCGGGCGGGAGCGTCTCCATCTCGGCGGCAATGCCGTCGAGATTGCCGGTCAGCCAGTCGCTCTCGTCGGGATCGCCGGCCGGCTCGCCATTGATATAGGCGTCCACCGCCTCGTCCAGCATCGCCTGCTGGACGTTGAGCGGCATGCCGCGAAAGGCGCCGATCTGGTCGGCCGCCGTCTCGACGCCGGAAATCGGGCGGCCATTGGCGCGAAACTCCCGGGTCAGGGTCTCCTCGACGCCGGCCGCCGCTTCGGCCTCCTGCGCCGCGCTGCCCTCGCCGCCGGCATATTCCCGCGCCATCTGGGTGACGCCGAGGATCACCGCCACCGCCCAGGTCTCGAGATTGTCGAGGCTGCCTTCCGGAATCTCCAGTTCGCGCAGCATGCGGGCGAGGCCCGCCCGCCGGTTCGCCGAGACGCGCTGCAGGACGGGCACCGACTTCGCCATCCGCATCATCGCGAAGGCATCGAGATTGCTGGCGCTCATCTCCTGGTCGGTCAGCTCCAGCACCAGCTCCTGCGCGTTGCCGGCGATCCGGTTGAAGGTCGCCGAGCGCCAGCGCAGCTGCGGGTGGAGAATATGGACGGTGCCGAACAGGTAGATGCGGGTGTCGTCGTCGGAGAGCAGCCAGATGGCCGGGCGCGGCTCGCCCGGCGGCTGGACGAAGGGGGCGGGCGTGCGCGGCCGGGCCGCCGGCGCGGTTTCGGCGAGCGCCGGCCCGGCGAGCCAGAGCGCGCCGAGCAGGCCGACCAGCATTTTCCTGCCCCAACCCATCCTCATCCCGTTCTAACCCTTGTGCGATTCCGTTTCCTTGACCCATCCTGCCCCATGCGCCAAAGCGAAGCGACCTTTTGTTGCACCTGCGAAGGAAAAAAGAAGGCAAGAAATGGGGGCCTCGCTGTCTTTCCAGCGCCTGATCCTGACGCTCCACGATTATTGGAGCCGGCAGGGCTGCGTCATCCTGCAGCCCTATGACATGGAGATGGGCGCCGGGACCTTTCATCCGGCGACAACCCTGCGCGCGCTCGGCCCCGATCCCTGGAAGGCCGCCTATGTCCAGCCCTCGCGCCGGCCGACCGACGGCCGCTACGGCGAGAATCCGAACCGGCTGCAGCATTACTACCAGTATCAGGTGATCCTGAAGCCGAGCCCGCCCGATTTGCAGGCGCTCTATCTGGGCAGCCTCGCCGCGATCGGCGTGGACGCGCTGAAGCACGACATCCGCTTCGTCGAGGACGACTGGGAATCACCGACCCTCGGCGCCTGGGGGCTTGGCTGGGAGGTCTGGTGCGACGGCATGGAGGTCACCCAGTTCACCTATTTCCAGCAGGTCGGCGGCTATGACTGCAGGCCGGTGGCCGGCGAGCTCACCTACGGGCTGGAGCGGCTCGCCATGTACATCCAGGGCGTCGACAGCGTCTACGATCTCGCCTTCAACGATGACGGGGTGACCTACGGCCAGGTCTTCCGCGAGAACGAGGTCGAGTTCAGCGCCTATAATTTCGAGGTCGCGGACACGGACAGCCTGTTCGACCGCTTCCGCCAGGCCGCCGAGGAATGCCGCCGCTGCATCGAGGCGAAGCTGCCGCTCCCCGCCTACGACCAGGCGATCAAGGCAAGCCACATCTTCAACACCCTGCAGGCGCGCGGCGTGATCTCGGTCGCCGAGCGCCAGGCCTATATCGGCCGGGTACGCGAGCTGACCAAGGGCGCCTGCCAGGCCTGGATGGAAAAGAACGGATGGGCGGCATGACGAGGCGTCCCCTTGATCCTCCCCGGGACGGGGAGGGGGACCGCGCGAAGCGCGGTGGAGGGGGCGGGCCGACCTTGCGCCGACCCACCGTTTACGTTGCGCGCAGGCTTCGCCGAGCCCTGACCCTACCAGAGGCGCTCTTGTGGCAACGCCTTCGCGGTTCGCCCGAGGGCATCGCATTTCGCAAGCAACACCCGATCGACCCCTATGTTGCCGATTTCTACTGCAGCACGGCCCGCCTGGTCATCGAGATCGACGGCGAGGCGCACGACAGGGGTAGCAGGCCGCAGCGTGACCAGGTGCGCGACGCATTCCTGCGTGAGAAAGGATATCGTGTGCTGCGCATAGCGGCTGGAGAAATCTTAAACGATCCCGATGGGGTCGCTGCTTCCATTGTGGGATATGCGGCCAACCCCCTCCACCACCGCGCTGCGCGCGGCGGTCCCCCTCCCCGTGCCGGGGAGGATCGGCGATGAGCGATTTCCTGCTGGAATTGCTCTCCGAGGAAATTCCCGCGCGGATGCAGGACAAGGCGCGGGCTGATCTCGCGCGGCTGTTCGAGGAGCGGCTCGGCGAGGCGGGGCTGAAGGCGGAGGCGGTCACCACCTACGCCACGCCGCGGCGCCTCGTGCTCATGGCGAGCGGCCTCCCCGAGGCGACCGAGGCGGTTTCCGAGGAGCTGAAGGGGCCGCGCACCACGGCGCCGCCGCAGGCGCTGGAGGGCTTTCTGCGCAAGACCGGGCTGGGACAGGACCAGCTCGAGGAGCGGGACGGGACCTGGTTCGCGACCATATCGCGGGCCGGGCGTCCGACCGCGGCGGTCCTCGCCGAAGCCATCCCGGCCATCGTCCGCGGCTTTCCCTGGCCCAAGTCGATGCGCTGGGGCGAGGCCTCGGTCTCGACCGAGAGCCAGCGCTGGGTGCGGCCGCTGCACGGCATCGTCGCCATCCTCGGGGACAAGGTGATCGACTTCGAGGTCGCGGGCGTCACCTCGGGCGCGACGACCGTCGGGCATCGCTTCCATCACCCGGGCCCGATCACGATCGGGGGTGCCCGGGACTATCTCGAGAAGATGCGCGCCTGCCACGTCGTCGTCGACCAGGAGGAGCGCAAGGCGATCATCCGCAAGGAGTCCGACAAGCTCCAGCGCAAGACCAGGACCTTGCAGGACGAGGGTCTGGTCAGCGAGAATGCCGGCCTCACCGAATGGCCGGTCCCGCTGAAGGGCAGCTTCGACACCGCCTTCCTCGCGCTGCCGCCGGAACTCATCCGGCTCACCATGCGGGTGAACCAGAAATTCTTCGCCTGCCTGAACGCGGACGGCCAGCTCTGCAGCCGCTTCGTCTGCGTCGCCAATATCGACAGCTCCGATCCTGCGGCGGTGATTGCGGGCAACGAGAAGGTGCTGGCCGCCCGCCTGTCGGACGCCCGGTTCTTCTGGGACCAGGACGTCAGGATTCCGCTGGCCGAGCAGGCGCAGAAGCTCAACCAGATCGTCTTCCACGAGAAGCTCGGCACGATTGCGGACAAGGTCGAGCGCGTCGCCAAGCTCGCCCAGTGGCTGGTCAACGAGCGGCTGGTGAAGGGCGCGGACCCGCTCGACACTTTGACCGCAGCCCGGCTCGCCAAGGCGGACCTCGTCACCGAGCTGGTGGGCGAGTTCCCCGAATTGCAGGGCGTGATCGGCGGCTATTATGCCCGCGCGCAGGGGCTGCCGGACGCGGTCGCGACGGCGATCGGCGACCATTACAAGCCGGCGGGGCAGGGGGACGAGGTCCCCACCGATCCGGTGACGGTGGCGGTCAACATCGCCGACCGGCTCGACACGCTCGTCGCCTTCTTCTCGATCGGCGAGAAGCCGACCGGCTCGCGCGATCCCTTCGCGCTGCGCCGGGCCGCTCTGGGCTTCCTGCAGATATTGACCAAGAACGATCTGCGCCTGCCGCTCAGCGACGTGCTGGTGCAGGCGGCGGTGCTCAACATCGTCTCGCGGCTCGGCGCGATCTCGACGGTCACCTTCCCCGATTTGCTCGACAGCGACGATCACGAGCATGAGATCACCGCGGAGGTCGGCACCTACACCTACCGCCATGGCGACCGGGTCGTGGTGCGCTGGAAGGCCGAGCTGACCCCGAATATCGAGCGCGGCAAGATCATCCAGGAGGCCCAGGATCTGAGCGAGGCGATCCTCGATTTCCTGGAGGACCGGCTCAAGGTCCAGCAGCGCGAGGCCGGCGTCCGCCACGATCTGATCGACGCGGTGTTCGCAGCCCAGAAGCCGGGCGGCGGCGGCGAGGATGACCTCGTCCGCCTGCTCGCCCGGGTCAGGGCGCTGCAGAATTTCGTGGAATCGCCGCAGGGCGCAGACCTGCTCGCCGGCTACAAACGCGCCGCCAACATCCTGAAGAAGGAAGGCTGGGAGCATGAGCAAATCCCGGTCCGTCCCGAACGGAATCGGGGCACGGCGCAGGACGAGTTCGTCGATGGCGTCCGAGTTTCCGGCTACGCGCCCCAGATCGAGGAAACCGAGCTGGACGACGCGCTCGACGCGGCCGAGCCCAAGGTGAGGGCGGCCCTGGCGGACGAGGAATATGAGCGCGCCATGGCAGCGCTGGCGAGCCTGCGCGCCCCGGTCGACGCCTTCTTCGACAAGGTGACGGTCAACGATCCGGATCCGGCGACGCGGGAGCTGCGTTTGAACCTGCTCGCCCGGATGCGCAGCGCCGTGCATCGGGTGGCGGATTTCTCGAGAATCGAAGGTTGAGATGACGCGTCACGTCTACCGCTTCGGCGGCGGCGCCTCGGACGGCGAGGCCGGGAACAAGAACCTGCTGGGCGGAAAGGGCGCCAATCTCGCGGAGATGGCCGCGATCGGCCTGCCGGTGCCGCCCGGTTTCACCATCGCGACGCCGGCCTGCGCGCTCTATTACGAGAAAGGCGAGGGCTTCCGGGATGCCGTCGCGGCCCAGGTAGGCGAGGGGATCGCGCATATCGAGGCGGTGACCGGCAAGAGGTTCGGCGATCCTGCCGATCCTTTGCTCGTCTCGGTCCGCTCGGGCGCGCGCGTCTCCATGCCGGGCATGATGGACACGGTCCTCAACCTCGGCCTCAACGACGAGACCGTGCAGGGACTGGCCGCGGCCTCGGGCGATGCGCGCTTCGCCTGGGACAGCTACCGGCGCTTCATCCAGATGTATGCGGATGTGGTCCTCGGCCTCGATCATGGCGCCTTCGAGGAGGCGCTGGAGATCGCCAAGGAGGACAAGGGTGTCCATCTCGACACTGAGCTCGAGGCCGGCGACTGGGAGAGGCTGGTCCGGCGCTACAAGGCTCTGGTCGAGGAGCTCTGGGACCGGCCCTTCCCGCAGGACGTGCACGAGCAGCTCTGGGGCGCGGTGGGCGCCGTCTTCGGCTCCTGGCAGTCGGAGCGGGCCAAGGTCTATCGCCGGCTCAACCATATTCCGGGCGACTGGGGCACCGCGGTCAACGTCCAGGCGATGGTCTTCGGCAATATGGGCGACACGTCGGCAACGGGCGTCGCCTTCACCCGCGATCCCTCGACCGGCGAGCGGGCCTATTATGGCGAATATCTGATCAACGCGCAGGGCGAGGACGTCGTCGCCGGCATCCGCACGCCGCAATATCTGACCCGGGCGGCGCGCGAGAAAGCGGGGGCGAAGGCGCTCTCGATGGAAGAGACGATGCCGGACGTGTTCGCCGAGCTGGCGCGCGTCTTCGAGCTGCTCGAGCGCCATTATCGCGACATGCAGGACATCGAGTTCACCGTGGAGCGCGGGACGCTCTGGATGCTGCAGACCCGGTCCGGCAAGCGCACCGCCAAGGCGTCGCTGCGGATCGCGGTGGAGATGGCCGAGGAGGGGCTGATCTCGGAGGACGAGGCGATCCTGCGCATCGATCCCGCCCAGCTCGACCAGCTGCTCCACCCGACGCTCGACCCCGGCGCCGAGCGCCACGTGATCGCCAAGGGCCTGCCCGCCTCGCCGGGCGCGGCCTGCGGCAAGGCGGTGTTCGACGCCGACACGGCCGAGGCCTGGAAGCAGGCCGGGGAGAAGGTGATCCTCATCCGCGTCGAGACCTCGCCGGAGGACATTCACGGCATGCACGCGGCAGAAGGCATCCTCACTGCCCGGGGCGGCATGACCAGCCATGCGGCGGTCGTGGCGCGCGGCATGGGCCGCCCTTGCGTCTCCGGCGCGGGCTCGCTGGCGATCGACTATAAGGCGAAGTCCCTGCGTGTCGCCGGCCATGAGGTGCCCGAGGGGACGATCATCACCATCGACGGCACGACCGGCGAGGTGATGCTCGGCGAGGTGCCGACCGTGCAGCCCGAGCTGGTCGGGGATTTCGGCACGTTGATGGCCTGGGCGGACACGAAGCGGCGCCTCAGGGTCCGTACCAATGCCGAAACCCCGCTCGACTGCCGCACCGCGCGCGAATTCGGCGCCGAGGGCATCGGCCTCTGCCGCACCGAGCATATGTTCTTCGACGCCGAGCGGATCATGAATGTCCGCCGCATGATCCTCGCCGAGGACGAGGCGGGCCGCCGTGCCGCGCTCGCCGACCTGCTGCCCGCCCAGCGCGCGGATTTTGCCGAGATCTTCCGGATCATGGCGGGCCTCCCGGTGACGATCCGCCTGCTCGATCCGCCTTTGCACGAATTCCTGCCGCACACCGACGAGGAGATCGCGGAAGTCGCGGAGGCGGCGGGCGTGCCGCCGGCGGCGCTGAAGCGCCGGGTCGGCGAGCTGCACGAGTTCAACCCGATGCTTGGGCACCGAGGTTGCCGTCTCGGCATCACCTACCCCGAAATCTACGAAATGCAGGCCCGCGCGATCTTCGAGGCGGCGCTGGAGGTCGAGCAGGCGCCGATCCCCGAGGTGATGGTGCCGCTGGTCGCGACCAGGGCCGAGCTGGCGATCATCCGCGCCCTGATCGAGCGGACCGCCGAGGCGGTGTTCGCGGAGCAGGGCGCGCGCGTCGACTATCTGATCGGCACGATGATCGAGCTGCCGCGGGCCGCGCTCGCCGCCGGGGAGATCGCGAAGGAGGCGGCCTTCTTCAGCTTCGGGACGAACGATCTCACGCAGACCGCGTTGGGCGTCAGCCGCGACGACGCCGGCCGGTTCCTCACCCAATATGTCGAGAAGGGAATTTTCGCCCGCGACCCGTTCGTCAGCCTCGACGTCGAGGGCGTCGGCGAGCTGATCATGATCGCGGCCGAGCGGGGCACGCTGGTCAAGCCCGATCTCAAGCTCGGCATTTGCGGCGAGCATGGCGGCGACCCGGCGAGCATCGCCTTCTGCGAGAAGGTCGGCCTCGATTATGTCAGCGCCTCGCCCTACCGTGTCCCGATCGCGCGACTCGCGGCGGCGCAGGCGGCGCTTCGGAAGGGACAGGGATGAGCCTGCGCGGACGATCGGTCGACGATCCCGACGATCAGTATTGGATCGATCTCGTCGCGCAATATGGCCACGCGGTCGTTCAGGTTGCCGACGGCGAGGCCGAAGCCACCGACGAGCCGGAATTCGCCTACTCGATGGGCGCGTTCGAATCCTATGGCGCGCCGGAGCTGATCGTCTTCGGACTGCGCGGCGATATCGCGGCGCAGATCATCAATGACGTCCTTGGTGCCTGCCAGGCGGGGCGGCGCTTCCGCTCCGGGGTCCTGGAACACGGCTTGGTCGGCGGCGACCTACCGCTTGTCTTCCTCGACGCCAATCGCCGCCTAGGCGTGGAATATGCGACCTATGCCGACTGGTATTACGAGCGGCAGCCTTTCCCCCTCTGCCAGATATTCTGGCCGGCGAAGAATGGCTGTTTTCCCTGGGACGCTGATTGTCCTCCAGAGGTGCGAAAGTTGCAGGTCGACCTGACGGCAAACCGCTACGGCGGATTGTCCCACTAGAGCGGACCCGGCCGGTCGCGGTCGTCGTGGCGGGCCTCGTCCTTCGCGGCGGCGTGGCGGAGCGAATCCATTTCGGCCGCCTCACGCCGGTTGCGATCGACCGTTTCGTCATATTCGCGTTTCAGCCGGGCGTTCTCGGCTTCAAGCTCCTCTCGCTTGGCCACCTCCTCGCGGTAGCGCCCCTTCCACTTGGGGCTGGCGAGCAGGGCCATGCCGAGCACCAGCCCGAGCACGAAGGCGAGCAAAAGGATCAGCCACTGGTCGGGCGTGAAGGACATGCGCCTCTCCTCGGATCGTTTCGGGGAACAACCGTCCCCGCCGACCGAGGTTCCGGATCAGTTGCCGGCGATGAGGGCGTCGTTGATCGAGCAGGCGGCCGGGCCGAGGATGACGATGAACAGCACCGGCAGGATGAACAGGATCAGCGGCACCGTCATGATCGCGGGCAGGCGCGCGGCCTTTTCCTCGGCGCGCATCATGCGCTCGTTGCGGAATTCGGCCGAGAGGACGCGCAGCGCCGAGGCGAGCGGCGTGCCGTATTTCTCGGTCTGGATCATGGTCGTGACCACGCCGCGCACCGAATCCAGGTCGATGCGCTTGGCCAGATTCTCGAAGGCGAGGCGGCGGTCGGTGAGGAAGCCGAGCTCGATCGAGGTCAGGGCGAATTCGTCGCCCAGCTCCGGATAGGCCTTGCCAAGCTCGCGCGAGACGCGGGCGAAGGCGGCGTCGACCGTGAGGCCGGCCTCGGCGCAGATCACCAGCAGGTCGAGCGCGTCGGGCAGGCCCTTGCGGATCGCCGAGGTGCGCTTGTCGATCTTGTTCTTCAGCCACAGATCGGGCGCCTTGTAGGCGAGGATGAAGGTGCCCGCGACCAGGGCATATTTCTTGAACGAGCCCCAGTCCGGGAAATAGTCGTAGATATAGACCAGCCAGATGATGAAGCTGCCGAGCACGATCGGCAGGATCAGCCGCGCGAAGATGACGACGAAGGCGAGGTCCTTGGAGCGGATGCCGGCCTGCATCAGGCGCGCCTGCGCCTTCACCACCTGATCCTCCTGGAGGACCTTGAGCGAGGAGAGGATGCCGCGGACCTTGTCCGCCATCTCGTTCTTGTTGGTGATGTTCTTGCGCCGCTTCGACGTGGAGGCGACGATGCCGGCCTTCAGCTGTTCGCGCCGCTCCTGGAGCGCCTTGACGCGCTTGCCCATGGGATCCCTGACGGTGGCGGCAGCGTAAATCGCGACCAGCACGGCAAACGTCGCCACGGCGGCGAGGATGCTCCCCACCATGACGAAGTCGATCCCGAGGATCGTGCCGCCAGACGAAGGTGTCGACATATCCGGTCTGCCCCTTCGCTCAGATCTCGAAGTTGATCATGCGCGACATGATGAACGCGCCGATCCCCATCCACACCAGGCCGCCGCCGCCGGCGATCATCAGCCGCTCGTCGATGAAGAAATTCTGCATGTAGCTGCCGTTGATCCACCAGATCAGGCCGAAGACGATGAAGGGCAGGGCGCCGATGATATAGGCGGACGCCTTGGATTCCGACGACATGGCGCGGATCTTGAGCTTCATCGCGGCGCGCTTGCGCAGCACGTCGGCGAGGTTGGACAGGGTCTCGGCCAGGTTGCCGCCGGTCTCGCGCTGGATGGCGAGGCTGATCACGAAGAACTGGAATTCCGGCGTGCCGAGCCGCTGCGCGGTCTCGTTCAGCGCCGCGTCCATGGTCCGGCCGATCTTCATCTTGTCGGTGACCTGGCGGAACTCGTAGCCGACCGGATCCTGAATCTCCTCGGAGACGACCTGCATCGTCTCGGAGATGGGCAGGCCCGAGCGCAGGCCGCGCACCATCAGCTCGATCGCATCCGGGAACTTGGCGTTGAAGGCCTTGATCCGCCGGGCGATCAGCTTGGAGACGACCATGTGCGGCAAGGCGACGCCGATCAGCAGGCCGACGGTGATCGCGAGCAGGATCGGTAGGCCCTGGAAGGTGAGCAGCGCGACCATGCCGACGGCGAGGCCGACCGAGGCGATCACATATTGGCCGAGCCGCCAGGTCTTGCCGGTCTGCGACAGCCGGAGCTGCAGCAAGGCTGGGTTGGGGATGAAGCGCTTGGCGAAGCTGTCGCTCTTACTCGCCCGCTGCGCGAAGATCTTGCGCATCTGCGCCTGCGCGACCGATTCCGACGAGCGGCTGTGCCGCTCGCGGACGCCCTCGAGACGCCGGGTGACGAGCTTGTTGGTCGCCGGCCCGGAGAGGGCGGCGAACAGCAGGAGCACCGCACCCAGGGCCCCCCCGAACAGCAAGATCGTATCAAGCGACGGCATTTCGCCTCCCTGGTCTCGTCACGAATCCCGAGGCGACGCTCAGGCCGCCTGCGTGGACGCCTCCTTCGGCTTCTTCGCGACGAGGGACTTCAGATTGAACTTGCCGAGCAGCGAGCTGCCGCCGGCCTTGGCCGGTTCGTCACCAGCCTCGGCATCCTGGTCGACGGTGCGCGTCAGCAGATCGCCGAACGGCTGCGTCAGCTTTGCCGACTTGGTGACCTTGGCGAGCGGCTGGCCAAGCTTGGCCGACTGCGAGGCGGCCTTGGCGTCGAAGGGGAGGACGATGTCGACCTTGCGTTCGATCGAATGCTCGAAGTCCTTGCGGCTCACCTCCTGCACGGCGGCCTGAACCCGGTTGGCGACCACGATCACGCGGGCCTGCGGGGCATTGGCCTTGAGCCAGGAGAGGATGCGGATCGCATCGCGCGTGCCGGCGAGGGTGAACTCGACCACCACAACGACGACATGGACGTCGCCGAGCAGGTGCGGGAACTGCACCATCATGTTGCGCGGCATGTCGATCACCGTGCCCTCGAAGGCGTGGCGGATCTCTTCCTGCAGCTGATAGAAGGCAGAGCCGTCGGTCATCATCGACTGGTTGATCGGCGCCTCGGCGCTGAGCACGCAGAGCTTGTCATTGGCGCGCACCATCGCGCGCTCGATGAACAGGCCGTCGATGCGGCTCGGATTCTCGATCGCGTCGGTGAGACCGCGGCCGGGCTCGAGGTCGAGCGCCAGCGCGCCGGTGCCGAAATGCACGTCGAGGTCCAGCAGCGCCGTCGAGCGGCCGGCCTTGTCACCCATCAGCCAGGCGAGGCTGGTGGCCACCGTCGAGGCGCCGACGCCGCCGCGGACGCCGATCACCGCGGCCATGACGTTCGGCTTCTCGTTCGCGGACTCCATCAGGCGCGGGCCGGAAATGGTCATCTGCGCATTGGCGAAGGCATCGCGCAGCTGATCGGCCGAGAAGGGCTTCAGCAGATAGTCCTGGATGCCCGAGGCGACGAGGTCGCGATAGAGACGGACGTCGTTCACCTGGCCGGCGGCGATCACCACCGTGCCCGGCTCGCAGACCTCGGCGAGCGCGTTGATGTCGTTCAGCGGGTCGCCGCTCTCGGAAAGGTCGACGAACAGGATGGACGGGCTCGCCGCGACCGACAAGGTCTGCACGGCGTTGCGCAGGCCGCCCTTGTTCACCTTCTCAGGCGACCAGCCATGCTCGACCGCGATCGGGCGCAGCATCTCGGCCGTCGTCTCGTCGGCTACGAAAGCCTGGAAGGGGTCACGAAGACCCGATCCGCGGTGGAAAGGCGCGTTCACTGGCCACCTCCGGAGCTGCGCGTGGACGGTGCCGGCAGCGGCTGGTTGCCGGTCGGCTGACGTGTGCGGTAGGAGCCGACGGCACGGCCGGCGACCTGCGCGCTCTCACGACCCGAGCCTTCCTGGCCGCGGACCAGATCGTCGGGATTGGCGACCATCGCGGCGAGGTTGGAGTTGGTCGCGCAGCCATAATTGGAGTCGGTGCGGACCGGCGAGTCGATGCCGGGATTGGTGTAGGACGGGCAGCTGTCGACCCGGGCGCTGGACCGGCTCGCCACGACCCGGATCGTGCCGGGCGCGATCTCGCCTTCGGTCACCGGCGCAGCGGCGTCCGCGAGCAACAGGCCGAAATCGCCGGCCACCCGGCCCACGTCGGCGCGGGCGCCCGCGGAGGCATAGCCGCGCGGCTCGTCGATGGTGATGCGGTCGCCGTAGCGCGCGCCGATCGATTCGAGCCAGGCGCCGAACCGGTTGAGCTCGGCCTCGGAGACCCGGTCGCCCTCGACGCGCAGGTCGAGGACGTAATTGGTATGTTCGACCACCGGCTGATGCACCGAATAGACGCTGTAATTGCTGCGCGCGTTCAGCTGCGCGGGCTGGCCGGTGGCGCAGGCACTCACGGCGAGGCCGAGGGCGCTGACCGCGGCGATTCTGATCAGGCGAGACATGGTGGCGGCGTCCTTTCGATCTCGGGCGGTCATCACAAGTTGAACCCGGGCTGGGCCGAGGCGCTGGCGGGCGGCTGCGTCGCGGGCGTGCCGCCCCCGCTGGCCTGGCCGGTCGCGGCCGGCGGCGTCGCGGCGCCGGTCGTGACCCCCGGCCGCACGGTGCGCGGCTCGGCGGCGGTCGGCATCGGCCGCGGCTCGTTGCGGCTCGCATTGGTCGTGCCGAGCAGCAGGCGCGAGGCCTCGTCCGGATTGCGGTAGCCGTCAGTCGGCAGCACGACCTGGTTGGCCGAGACCGGCCGGACCAGATAGGGCGTCACCACGATCATCAGCTCGGTCTCCTCGCGGCGGTAGCGCGTGGAGCGGAAGAGCGCGCCGATGATCGGGATGTTGCCGAGGCCGGGCTGGCGCGCGATCGAATTGGAGTTCGAGTTGCGCAGCAGGCCGCCGATCACGAAACTCTGGCCGGAGCCAAGCTCGACCGTGGTCTCGGCGCGCCGCGTGGTCAGCGACGGGATTTCGAACCCATTGAAGCGGACGCTGCCGGTCGCGCTGAGCTCGGAAACCTCCGGGCGGACGCGGATCGAGATGCGGCCGTTCTCGAGCACGGTCGGCGAGAAGGCGAGGCCCACGCCATATTGTTTGTACTCGATGGTCACCGTGCCCAGCGACTGCGGGATCGGGATCGGGAACTCGCCGCCGGCGAGGAAGGTGGCGGTCTCGCCCGAAAGCGCGACCAGGGTCGGCTCGGCGAGCGTCACCACCTGGCCGGTGGTTTCGCCGAGGTCCAGCGAGCCCAGCAGGTCGACGCCGAGCAGGCGTCCGGCGGCGGCGAGCGTGCCGCCCGGGGAGACGCTGGTGACGACCGAGGTGCCGCTGCCGCCCGAGGTGACGTTGACGCCCATCGGACCGCCCGGATTGAACTGGACGGCGGCGCCCCGGCCCTGGCCGATGCCGAACTGGAAGCCGCCCGTCTGGTCGGCGGAGGTAACGTTGACGCCGATGTCGCGGGCCAGCGAGCGGCTGACCTCGGCGATGCGGACCTGGAGATAGACCTGCTGCGGCGTTGCCGTGCGCAGGCGGCTCACCACCTCGACATTGGCGCCGACGAAGGCCTTGACGAGGCGCTCCGCCTCGGCGGCGTCGGAAGGCTGCGCGACCGTGCCGGTCAGCAACACCATGCCGTTCATCGGCGTGGCGGTGATGTCGGCCTCGGGCATCGCGACCTCGAGCATCTGCGCGACCGAACCGAGATTCTGGCCGACGCGGACATTGGCCGAATAGACGACCCGGCCGGAGCGGTCGGTCGCATAGACCGTGGTGTTCCCCGCGGTCTTGCCGAAGATGTAGATCTGGCTCGGCGTGCTGGCATGCACGTCGGCGATATTCTCGTCGGCGACGAACACCTCGGCGACCTGGCCGGTCGGGCGGACCATGCGGCCGGTGCCGACGGACAGGGTCACGTCATTGGCCGGGGCGAGCGTGCCCTGGGCCATGGCGGGAGCGCCGGACGTGGCCGCCATCAGGCCCGCCGTCAGCGCGGCGGCGATGGCGGTGCGCAGACCGGCCCGCCGGATTTTGCTCTTGCTCGTCATCTCAACGACCCCCCACCGGAACCACTGTGACATTGTTGCCCCGGGCGATGCGGACCACCGGACCCACGGGCTGGCTCGGGGCGGCGGCGATGCCGCTGGGAGCCTGACGTCCAGCATTGCTTTCGTTATTGCCCCGGGCCCGCGAGGGCACGGTGCTGCGCTGGAAACGGGAAACCTCGGCACCGACCGTGTAGGTCGGGTTGTTGTCGATCGGGCGGCTCGCGATCTGGAGCAGCAGCTGCCGCTCGGCGCGCGGATCCTGGCCCGCCGGAACCGTCACCTCGCCGGAGGCGATGGCCCGCTCGAGCTCGGCATTGTTGTCCGCGAGGCTGCGCAGCGACAGCGAGAGCTGGCCGATGGTCTGGGCGACCGCGATCTTCTCGGCGATCTTGGGCGTCGCCTCGAAGGTGATCGTCGAAACGGTCTGGGCGACCTGGTTGCCGTTCTCGTCGCGCGAGTTCAGTCGCTGGTCGACCGCGAGCACGCGGATGTTGCGGACGATCGTCTCGGAGGCGCGCAGCGGCGGGCCCTCGCCGCCGCCCTCGACCTCCTGGGTCAGGACGAGGTCGACCCGGTCGCCCGGGAAGACGAAGCCGGCGACACCGGAAGTGGCCGAGACGCCGACGGTCACGGCGCGCATGCCCGGCCCGAGCGCCGCGGCGAGGAAGCCGCGCTCGCCGGGGCGAACGATCGCGCCCTGGGTCAGCGGCTGGCCGGCGGTGATCTCGGAGCGGACGACGGTGCCGATCAGGCTCTGCGGATCGGCGCCGCCCTCGCCACGGGCGAAATAGGCGTCCTGCACCAAGCCCTGCGGCCAGGGCTGGTAGCGGAAGGCTTCGGCGTCGATGATCGTGCCGACCGGCAGCGTGCGGGTCGCGACCAGGACTTCGGGGCCCTGCGGCGCCTGCTGCGGCGTCGCCTGCGCTTCGGGCGCTGAGGCACCCGAGAACATGTTCTTGGCCATGATCGCGGTGACGCCCGCGATGAGGAGTGCGCCTACGAGCAGCACGATTTTCTTGACGTCCATGGCGTTCGGCGCCCCCTTTGCGGGCCTGAGTAGAAATTTCAGGCCTTACTCATCATCCAAACTGGTTAAGAAAACGTTCGCTAATCAGCCAAAGCCCCCCGAATGCGATGGCCACCCCGTAGGGAATTTCGAGCTTGTCCTCGCGCTTCGCGAGCTTGTGGCGGATCAGGTAGCCGAGGGTCAGCACGCCCCCCGCGACCGACATCAGGAAGACCAGCACCAGCACCGCCTTCCACGGCAGCCACAAGGCCAGAGCCGCGATCAGCTTGACGTCGCCGCCGCCCATCGCGCCCATCGCGAAGGCCGCCGCGAACACCCAGAAGGCGACGAAGGCGATCCCGATCTGCATCGCCATGTCGGGCCAGACCGAGAGACCGGTGCTGAGCCAGAAAGGAATGGCGCCGAGGGCGATGGCCAGGTTCAGCCAGTTCGGAATGGTGCGGGTCTTCAGATCCCACCAGCAGCAGGCCAGCAAGGCCGCCGCCAGCACGACGAGCAGGAGGGTCGGCATCGCCGCCCAAAGCCATTGCAAAATTCCGGTTAGCCCCACGTTCATGCTGGCAGGGTCTAGACGCCGTTGCTTTCCAAACCGTAACCGTGCGCCATGGTAAATGAGCAACAGGGCTGGCGCATTCACCCCGCCGCCGCGGTCTTTTCGAATTGGGCGGCACCGGACGGGATGACGCTGCGCCGGATGGACTGGCCGGCGGCGGCCCGCCGGAAGCCGCGCGGCAGCCTGCTGTTCGTGAACGGCCGCGGGGACTTCATCGAGAAATATCTCGAAACCTATGCCCGCTTCGCCGCCGCGGGCTGGCGCGTCACCAGCTTCGACTGGCGCGGCCAGGGCGGCTCGCAGGGGCCCGGCGCCGAGAAGGCGCTGGCCGGCTTCGACATCCTCGTGGACGATCTCGACGCGCTGATCGCCGACTGGCGCACCGCCGGGCCGGGCCCTTATGTCGTGCTCGGCCATTCGATGGGCGGCCACCTGGTGCTGAGGACGATCATCGACCGCAGGCCGGCGCTCGACGCGGCGATCCTGACCGCGCCGATGCTCGAGGTGAACAGCGCGCCCATCCCGATCCGGATCGCGCCCGATATTGCCGACACGATGTACTGCCTGGGCTTCGGCCGGACGCCGATGTGGAAGACACCGCCCGCGATGATCGTCCCGGGCGGGCGGCGCAACCGCAACCTGACCGGCTCGCGGGAACGCTATGAGGACGAACTTCACTGGTGGGGCGTTGAGCCCGGCTTCAATCTCGGCCCGCCGAGTTTCGGCTGGATGCGCGCCGCCTTCCGCTCGCGCGCGGCCACCTTCACGCCGGAGAAGCTGGGCAAGGTCGACCTGCCGATCCTGATCATCGGCGCCGAGAAGGACCGGCTGGTCAGCGCTGCGGCGATCCGCGAGGCGGCGGCGCTGCTGCCGCATGTGGAACTGGAGATGATGCCGGACGCCGCCCACGAGATCCTGCGCGACGCGGATCCGGTCCGCGACCGGGCGCTGGCGCGGATCGACGCCTTCCTGGCCGGGCTCAAGGCGTGAGCCGCTACGATATCGCCATCGTCGGCGCGGGCATGGCCGGCGCCGGGCTCGCCGCCGCGCTCGCCGGCGAGGCGCGCGTGCTCCTGCTCGAGGCGGAGGATCGGCCGGGCTATCACAGCACCGGCCGCTCCGCCGCCTTCTGGTCCGAGACCTATGGCGGACCCATGATCCAGCCGCTGACCAGCGCCTCGCGCGCCGCACTGGCGCCCTTCCTCAGCCCGCGCGGCTGCATCCACCTCGCCGATGCGGACGGCGTTGATGCCCTGGCCGCGCTCGCGGACGAATTTGCGGGCTCGGCCGTGCCGCTCCGGCCTCTGTCCCGGCCCGAGCTGGAAACCCGGCTCCCGGGTCTCAGGCCCGGCTGGGAGCAGGGTCTCGCCGAGCCGACCTGCGCCGACATCGACGTCGCCGCGCTGCATGCTTCCTGCCTGCGGGCGGCGGGCGCGGGGCTCGTCGTCAATGCCCGCCTGCAGGCGGCCGAACGGCGGGAGGGTTATTGGTCGATCGCCACGACGTCCGGCGGGTTCGAGGCCGGGATCCTTGTCAACGCCGCCGGTGCCTGGGCCGATGCGGTGGCGTTGCTGGCCGGCGAGAAGCCGCTCGGGATCACCCCCTATCGCCGGACCATCGTCCAGCTCCGCACCGACCCGCCGGCGCCGGCGGACCTGCCGTTGATCGTGGACGCGCTGGAGCATTTCTATTTCAAGCCGGAGGCGGGCGGGCGGCTCTGGCTGAGCCCGCACGACGAGACTCTGTCCGCGCCCTGCGATTGCGCGCCCGAGGAGCTGGACGTGGCGATCGCCATCGACCGGCTGGAGCGCGTGGTGGACTGGCGGATCGCGGCGGTCGAGCACAAATGGGCCGGGCTCAGGAGCTTCGCGCCGGACCGGCTGCCGGTCTACGGCTTCAGCGACAGCAGCCGCGGCTTCTTCTGGTGTGCGGGGCAGGGCGGCTTCGGCATCCAGACCGCGCCCGCCGCCTCGGCGCTGGCCGCCGGCCTCCTGCTCGGCCGGCCTGCGGGGGCGATCGATCCGGCGCCCTACTCGGCGGTGCGGTTCGCGTAGCGCAGCGCCTCGGCGCAGGCTAGCGCGTCGGCCCGGTCGTTCTCGGGATGGCCGCTATGGCCCTTCACCCAGTGCCACTCGATCCGGTGCGGCGCGCAGGCCTCGACCAGGGCCTGCCAGAGCTCGGCATTCTTGACCGGCTTCCTGTCGGCGGTGCGCCAGCCATTCTTCCGCCAGCCGTGGATCCATTTGGTGATGCCGTCGCGGACATAGACGCTGTCCGTATAGAGCTGGACGCGGCAAGGCCGCTTCAGCGCGTTCAGCCCCGCGATCGCTGCCATCAATTCCATGCGGTTGTTGGTGGTGAGCGGCTCGCCGCCGGACATCTCCTTCTCGCGCGCGCCCGCGCGGATGATGACGCCCCAGCCGCCCGGCCCGGGATTGCCCTTGCAGGCCCCGTCCGTGAACATGTCGACGTCGGTCAGGTCCGCGCTCACGCGGCTTCCAGGCCGGCGGGGAGCTTGAACACCATCCGCTCCTCGACGCCCTCGACGGGCTCCTCGGTCACCGCGAAGCGCTCGGCCAGCGCCGCGACGACCTCGCGGACGAGCACCTCCGGCGCCGAGGCCCCGGCGGTGATGCCGAGCGTGCGCACCCCGGCCAGCCAGGCGAAGTCGAGGTCGGTGCCGCGGCCGACGAGCCGGGCCCTGGTGCCCTCGCGCTCGGCGACCTCGACGAGGCGCAGCGAGTTGGAGCTGTTCGGCGCGCCGATCACCAGCAGCGCGTCGCAGCGCGCGGCGATCGCCTTCACCGCCGCCTGGCGGTTGGAGGTGGCGTAGCAGATGTCCTCGCTGCGCGGGCCCTGAATGGAGGGGAAGCGGCGCCTGAGGATCGCGACGATCTCGGCCGTATCGTCGACCGACAGGGTGGTCTGGGTGAGGAAGGCGAGCTGGTCCGGGCCGGCGGGCTCGACCGCCTCTGCGTCGGCCGCGGTCTCGATCAGGGTCATCCGCCCCTCCGGCACCTGGCCGAACGTGCCGATCACCTCGGGATGGCCGGCATGGCCGACGAACAGGATGTGGCGGCCGCGCTCGATCAGCCGCTCCGCCTGGCGGTGGACCTTGGAGACGAGCGGGCAGGTCGCGTCGAGATAGTTGAGGCCGCGCGCCTGCGCCCTGGCCGGCACCGCCTTGGGCACGCCATGCGCGGAGAAGACGACCGGCGCGCCGTCCGGCACCTTGTCAAGCTCGGGCACGAAGATCGCGCCCTTCGCCTTCAGGCTGTCGACGACGAACTTGTTGTGGACGATCTCGTGGCGGACATAGACGGGCGCGCCGTAGCGCTCCAGCGCCAGCTCGACGATGCGGATGGCGCGGTCGACGCCGGCGCAGAAGCCGCGCGGCGCGGCGATCAGCAGGGTGAGAGGGGGTTTCGCGGTCATCTGAGGTTCACTTGGGGGCGGCTCTACTCGATTGCCAGTTTGCACGAAAGCCTTGGGGCGCTAGGGAGGCGTCTCACGCACTTCTTCGGGGATTTCGCCTTGCGCCTGTTCACGTCCAAAGCGGCCGCCGCCGTCCTGTTCACTTTCGGCCTCGCCGCCTGCGCCCGCGAAGGCGACATCCAGCAAACCGGCATCCTGACCAGCTACACGGCCTGCCCGCCGGTGGCCGTGGTCGCGCCCGCCGGCGACGTCACCCTGTTCGATCCGGCCGGCAGCACCGATGCCAATGCGATCGACGTGGTCGCGAACATCACCAACGTCCGCTCGACCTGCACCGGCACCGACGTCGGCGAGAACATCATCACCGAGGTGACCTTCGACATCCAGGCCCGCCGCCGCGACAATCGCGGCGCGCGCAGCGTGACCCTGCCCTATTTCACGACCATCGTGCAGGGGAACACCAATGTCGTGGCGAAGCGAATCCGGCAGGTGACGCTCACCTTCGCCGACGGCGCCTACCGGACGAGCACCTCCGGAGCCGCGACCTCGCGCGTGCTGCGCTCCGCCGCCACCCTGCCGGAGGACATCCGCCGCCAGATCACCCGCGAGCGGCGCCCCGGCGCGGCCGACGCCGCGATCGACCCGATGTCCGATCCCGCCGTCCGCGCCGCCGTGGAGCGGGCCCGCTTCGAGGTGCTGCTCGGCTTCGAGCTGACCCCGGACCAGCTCCGCTACAACGCCACGCGCTAGCCGGCGCGCTGGGCGATTGACTCCTTCGGGCCGAGCGCCCACAGCAGCGCCCGTCCGTTAAAGGACGCGCGGGAGAGGGTCGCGCCTGCCGTGACCGCCGAAGGAGCAACCGCCCCGGAATCTCTCAGGCAGAAGGACCGCGCGTTCAGGACACTCTGGAAAGCGTCCGCCGTCGCCTTCGGCTATGGCGGACCACCGAAGGGGTAACCCACCTTCGCCCTGGCGGGCGATGGCGGGGAAAGCTCTCAGGTCCCGGTGACAGAGGGGGTATTGGAACCATCCGGCCGCTCATGCGGTCGGACCGATACGTCCGGAGCCGGCCTCATGAGCGAGAACGACCAAGCCCTTCCCCTCGACAGCTGGCACAGGAGCCGCGGCGGCCGCATGGTGCCCTTCGCCGGCTATGCAATGCCCGTCCAATATGAGGGCATCATCGCCGAGCATAAGTGGACGCGCGAGAGCGCCGGTCTGTTCGATGTCAGCCATATGGGTCAGCTGATCATCGGCGGCGCGGAGGCGGAGAAGGGGCTGGAGAGCCTGCTTCCGGCGGACCTCACCCTGCTGAAGGACGGGCGGCTGCGCTATTCGCTGCTGCTCAACGACGAGGGCGGGATCATTGACGATTTGATGGTCACGCGGCGCGGCAATCATTTCTACATGGTCGTCAACGGCGCCACCAAGGCGGGCGACATCGAGCATCTCGAGGCCCGGCTGCCGCGCGGGGCCGTGCTCGACCATATGAAGGACCAGGCGCTGCTCGCTTTGCAGGGACCCAAGGCGGCGGCCGCCCTGTCGCGGCTCGCGCCGGGCGTCGAGCAGCTTGCCTTCATGACCGGCGGGGCCTTCGAGATCGGCGGGGCGAAGGCCTGGATCAGCCGCTCGGGCTATACCGGCGAGGACGGCTATGAAATCTCGATCCTCGCCCGCGACGCCGAGATGGTGGCGACCCTGCTCACCGACCAGGACGAGGTGAAGCCGATCGGCCTCGGCGCGCGTGATTCGCTGCGGCTGGAGGCGGGGCTGCCGCTCTACGGCCACGACCTCGACCAGCATACGACGCCGGTCGAGGCGGACCTGGCTTTCGCTCTGTCGAAGCGCCGCCGGGCCGAGGGCGGCTTCCCCGGCTGGCACCGGATCGCCAGGGAGCTGGAGGAAGGCGCGATCCGCAAGCGCGTCGGCCTGTCGGTCGAGGGCCGCCAGCCCGTCCGCGAGGGTGCGCTCGTCCTCGACGGCGACGGCAACGAGGTCGGCAAGGTCACGTCCGGGGGTTTTTCCCCGTGCCTCGAGGCGCCGATCGCCATGGCCTATGTGCCATGGGATGCCGCTGCGCCGGGCACGGCGATCACGCTCGAATCGCGCGGCAAGCTCTTCACCGGCACGGTCACGCCGATGCCGTTCGTTCCGCATCGCTACCAGCGCAAGGGAGGCGCCGCATGACCGTCTATTATACGAAAGAGCATGAGTGGGTCCGGGTCGAGGGCGACCAGGCCACGGTCGGAATCACCGACTTCGCGCAAGGGCAGCTCGGCGACGTCGTCTTCGTCGAGGTGCCGGACGCCGGCAAGGCCGTCAGCAAGGGCGACGAGGCCGCGGTCGTCGAATCGGTCAAGGCCGCCTCCGACGTCTACGCGCCGGTCTCGGGCACGGTGTCCGAGGGCAACCAGGCGGTGGTCGACGAGCCGAGCCTGGTGAACAGCGATCCGGAAGGCGAGGGCTGGTTCTTCAAGCTCACCCTTTCCGACAATCACGAGCTCAGCGAGCTGATGAACGCCGACCAGTACCGGGCCTATTGCGACGAGCAGGGATAAGATGGTCAACACCGCCAACCGCTGGTCCGCCGCCGATTATGCGAAGAATGCCGCCTTCGTGCCGCGGCTCGGCGACGCGGTGTTGCAATTGCTCGATCCCAGGCCCGGCGAGCTGATCCTCGATCTCGGCTGCGGCGACGGCGTGCTCACCGAGCGGATCGTCGAGGCGGGTGCCCGGGTGATCGGGCTCGACAGCTCGGCGGAGATGGTCGAGGCGGCGCGGGCGCGCGGCATCGACGCCTTCGTCGCGGACGCCGAAACCATGGACGTCGAGCGGTTCGGGCAGTTCGATGCGGTCTTCTCGAATGCCGCCTTGCACTGGATGCTCGATCCCGACGCCGTAGCCACCGGCATTTTCGGGGCGCTCAGGGACGGCGGCCGCTTCGTCGGCGAGATGGGCGGCGAGGGCAATCTGCTCACGCTCCGGACGGCGCTCCGCAAGGAGCTGACCCTTCGCGGCTACACGATGCCGGACAAGGATCCGTCCTGGTATGCCGGCGTCGAGGAATTCTGCCGGCTCTACGTCACCGCGGGCTTCTGCGACATTCATGCCGAGCTGATCCCGCGCCCGACGCCTCTGCCGGGCGGCGCCGCCGACTGGGTGCGGACCTTCCGCGCCGGGGTGATGGACGTGGCGATGGTGCCCGAATGGGAGCGCGCCGACATCGCCGCCGCCGTCGAGGCGCGCGTGGCGCCTGTGCTGCAGCAGCCGGACGGCAGCTGGAACGCGGATTATGTGCGGCTCCGCTTCGCGATGCGGAAGCCGGATTAGGAGTGGGGAACAGACCTTGCGCTATCTACCTTTGAGCGATGCCGACCGGAGCGAGATGCTTCGCGTGATCGGCGCCAAGTCGATCGACGATCTCTTCACCGACGTGCCCGCGGCGGCGCGGCTTTCGGGGACGATTGCTGGTCTGCCGGACCACGCGTCCGAGCTCAGCGTCGAGCGCCAGCTCGGCGCGCTCGCCCGGCAGAATATCGCGGCGGGGGAGGTGCCCTTCTTCATCGGCTGCGGCGCCTATCGCCACCATATCCCGGCCAGCGTCGACCATATCATCCAGCGCGGCGAGTTTCTGACCAGCTACACGCCCTATCAGCCCGAGATCGCGCAGGGCACCTTGCAATGCCTGTTCGAATTCCAGACCCAGGTCGCGCGCCTCTATGGCTGCGACGTCGCCAACGCCTCCATGTATGACGGCTCGACCGCCTGCTGGGAGGCGATCGCCATGGCCGGCCGCGTCACGCGGCGGAAGAAGGCGGTGCTCTCGAGCGGCCTGCATCCGCATTATGTCTCGCTCGCCAAGACGATGGCGAAGTTCACCGGCGACACCCTGCTCCACGCCCCGCCCTCGCTGACCGCGGAGCTCGACGTCGACACCCTGGCGGTGGACGGCGAGACCAGCTGCGTCGTCGTCCAGTATCCCGACATTCTCGGCCGCATCGCCGACCTCTCCGCTCTTGCCGCCAAGTGCCAGGCCGCGGGCGCGCTGCTCGTGGTCGTGAACACTGAGCCGGTCGCGCTCGGCGCGATCAGGGCGCCCGGCGAGATGGGCGCCGACATCGTCGTCGGCGAGGGCCAGTCGATCGGCGTCGGCCTGCAGTTCGGCGGGCCCTATTGCGGCCTGTTCGCGACCCGCGAGAAATATGTGAGGCAGATGCCTGGCCGGCTGGCCGGCGAGACGCAGGATGCGGAAGGCAAGCGCGGCTTCGTGCTCACCCTCTCCACCCGCGAGCAGCATATCCGGCGCGAGAAGGCGACCTCGAACATCTGCACCAGCTCCGTGCTCTGCGCGCTCGCCTGGACCGCGCACATGACCCTGCTCGGCGAGAAGGGCCTCAGGCAGCTCGCCGCGCTCAACCATGGCAAGGCGGTGGCCGCGGCCGACCGGCTGGCGCGGGTGCCGGGCGTGAGCCTGGTCAATGACGCCTTCTTCAACGAATTCACGCTGCGGCTGTCCAGGGAGGCACGGCCCGTCGTCCGCACCCTCGCCGAGCGGCGGATCCTCGCGGGCGTCTCGCTCGGCCGGCTCTATCCGGGCGAGGCGGAGCTGGAGAACGGCCTGGTCGTCGCGGTGACCGAAACAACCACGGAGGAGGATGTCGAGACCTTTGCGTCCGCGCTCGAGGAGGTGCTGGCATGACGATCAACCAGAGCGGCTGGCGGCCGACCGCCCCCGACGCCTCCGAGGAGGCGCCCGCCACCTTCACCGGCAACCGCGCCTTGATGCTGGAAGAGCCCCTGCTCTTCGAGATCGGCGACACGCAGACCACCGGCGTGGACTTCGCCGAAGTGCCGAAGGGCGCCTCGCGCCTCGGCGGACTCGAGCGCAACCGCGACATCGGCCTGGCCGGCCTCTCCGAGCCGGAGACGGTGCGCCATTATACCCGCCTCAGCCGGCAGAATTACGCCATCGATCTCGGCGTCTTCCCGCTCGGCAGCTGCACGATGAAGCATAATCCGCGGCTCAACGAGAAGGTCGCGCGCATGCCGGGCTTCGCCGACATCCACCCGCTGCAGCCGGTCGACACCGTGCAGGGGGCGCTGGCGCTGATCGACCAGCTGGCGGGCTGGCTCATCAGGCTGACCGGCATGCACAGCGTCGCGATGAGCCCCAAGGCGGGCGCGCATGGCGAATTGTGCGGCCTGCTCGCGATCCGCTCGGCGCTCGAGGCGCGGGGCGACGCGCGCGAGGTCATCCTGGTACCGGAGAGCGCGCACGGCACCAACCCCGCCACCGCCGCCTTTGCCGGCTACCGCGTCGAGAACATCCCGGCGACCGAGGCGGGCCGGGTGGACGTGGCGGCGCTGAAGGCGCGGCTCGGGCCTGACGTGGCGGGGGTGATGATCACCAACCCGAACACCTGCGGCCTGTTCGAGCCGGACATGATCGAGATCTCGGCGGCCGTGCACGAAGCGGGCGGGCTGGTCTATTGCGACGGCGCCAATTTCAACGCGATCGTCGGCCGGGTGCGCCCGGGCGACCTTGGCATCGACGCCATGCACATCAACCTCCACAAGACCTTCTCGACGCCGCATGGCGGCGGCGGGCCGGGCTCCGGGCCGGTGGTCTTCTCGGAAGCGCTGTCGCCCTTCGCGCCGCTGCCGTTCGTGGAGAAGCGCGGAGACTCCTACGTGCTGGTCGAGGAGGAAACGGCGGACGCGGAGCATAGCCGCAGCTTCGGCCGGATGACCGCCTTCCACGGCCAGATGGGCATGTTCACCCGCGCGCTGAGCTACATCCTCAGCCACGGCGCCGACGGCCTCCGCCAGGTGGCGGAAGATGCCGTGCTCAACGCCAATTACGTGCTCCGCAGCCTCGACGGCGTGCTCGACGCGCCGTTCGGCACCAGCGGCCCCTGCATGCACGAGGCCCTGTTCAGCGACCGCGACTTCGGCGGCGACCTCTCGACGCTCGACCTCGCCAAGGCGCTGATCGACGAGGGCTTCCATCCGATGACCATGTACTTTCCGCTCGTGGTCCATGGCGCGATGCTCGTCGAGCCCACCGAGACCGAGAGCAAGGCGACCCTGGACCAGTTCATCGGCGCGCTGCGCAGCGTCGCGCAGCGGGCGAAGGCCGGCGACCAGAGCCTTAAGGCGGCCCCGGTCCACGCGCCGCGCCGCCGGCTCGACGAAACGCTGGCGGCAAGGAAGCCGGTGCTCGTATACCGGGAGCCGGCACAGGCCGAAGCGGCCGAATAAGGTCGCGCTGGGGGGCGGATGACGACGAGCCGGCTGGACAATTTCACCGACGCGGCCTTCGCCTTCGCGGTGACCCTGCTCGTGATCGGGGGCACCGAGGCGCCGACCAGCGTGGACATGCTGAACGCGGCCCTGGCCGAGGTGCCGACCTTCGCGATCGGCTTCGCGATCGTCGCCATGTTCTGGTTCGCCCATGTCCGCTGGCGCCGCTACCGGGGCGAAGGCGACGGCCTCTCGGCCTTCCTCACCGTGCTGCTCGTCTTCCTGGTGATGATTTACATCCAGCCGCTCCGCGCCATGGCCCGCTCGCTCAGCACCTTCCTCGGCGGCAGCGGCACGCCCTTTTCGGGCGACGTCGGCGATCTCTTCCTGATCTATGGTGCGGGTTTCGTGGCGATGGCGCTGACCACGGCGGGCCTGTTCGCGGAAGCGCGGCGCAACCCGGACCTCGCGCCGGCCGAGGCGCATGCGGTCGTCGGTGAGCTCAGAATCTGGCTGATCCTCGTCGCGACGGGCCTCGTCTCCATCCTGCTTTCCCTGTTCGAGCGGACCGAGGATTTCGCGCCGCTCGTCTATGCGACCCTGCCGCTGTCCATCGGCCTTTTCGTCTGGCGCTACGACTGGGACGGGAGGAAGGCGGCGAAGGAATGAGCGACGACCGCCGCTCCGCACCGCACGTCGCGCGCAATGCGGCGCCGATCGCCGACGTGCTGCGCGAGATCCTGCCGGCGCGCGGGCTGGTGCTGGAGCTGGCGAGCGGGACGGGCGAGCATATCCTCCATTTCGCGGCGGACTTCCCGAAACTGCTCTGGCAGCCGAGCGATCCGGACCCGGTGGCCCTGCGCTCGATCGAGGCCTGGCGCGCGGAGAGCGGCCTGTTCAACCTGCTTCCGCCCGTCTCGCTCGACGCGCGGTCGGCTGACTGGCCGGTGCCCGCGGCCGACGCGATCCTCTGCATCAACATGGCCCATATCAGCCCCTGGTCCGCGACTCGGGGCGTGCTGCGCGGGGCGGGGCGGCTGCTCGGCGAGGGCGCGCCGCTCTATTTCTACGGGCCCTGGCGCCGCGCCGGCGTCGAGACGGCGCCGAGCAACGAGGCGTTCGACGAGAGCCTCAGGGCGCGCGATCCAGAATGGGGGCTGCGCGAGCTGGAGGCGGTCGCCGCCGAGGCGGAGACGCACGGTCTCGGGCTCGAGCGGGTCGTCGAGATGCCGGCGAACAACATCTCGGCCATCTTCCGGAAGGGCTGAGCTCTAGTCGCGGTTCGGCAGGTTCGGCGCGTCGCCGTCGCGCGGCTTGTCGCTCTTGTGCAGGCGGGTGACGGCGTCGCCCTCGCCCCCCGCCTGGCCGACCTCATGCTCCTCCTCCGCCCGCGCGGCCAGGTCGCGCTGGAGATTGCCGCCGGAGGTTCCGCCGTGGGACGGGGCCGGCTCCGCATCGTCGATCACGGCGCTGTCGTCGGGGCGCTGCTTGTCCATCGTCATTCTCCTTCGGCGGAAGAATGAGCGGGCCGGGCCTGCGTTCCGGCGCCGGTCAACGGGACGCCCAGCAGACGCGACCAAAAGAGCATCCAGAACAAGGCGAGCGCCCAGCCGCCGATCACGTCGCTCGGCCAGTGGACGCCGAGCATCGGCCGGCTCAGGCCGACGGCGAGGGCGATGACCAGCGCCCCGGCGATCGCCCAGCGCCGGCGCGGGCCCTCGACGACGAGCAGGGCCAGGCTGAGCCAGATCAGCAGCGAATTGGCGCTGTGGCCGCTGGGGAAGGCATAGGACTGGACCGCGACCAGATGCTGGTCGTGCGGGCGCAGCCGTCCGAACCAGTTCTTCTGCAGCTCGACGAACAAAGGTCCGCTGGTGACGAGCAAAGCCAGCAGCAAGGCGCGCCGGCCCTCGCCCCGCGCCAGCAGGGCGACCAAGCCGAGCAAGGTGAAGCCGACCAGCACCGGATAGGCGCCGAGATGGGTGATCGCGCCGGCAATGGCGTAGCGCAGCGGCGCGCCCGCATCGTAGAGCGCGTCGAGGATGGCGCGGTCGGCGCCGGTGCCGCCCAGCCAGAGCATCGCGCCCCAGATCAGGGCGAGCGCCGCCAGCGCGATGGCCGGCCTCAGGACTGCGCGCGAACCGCCGACCATGATGCTCCCGACCCGGTGCCCGTCATCCGGTCGCCCTCGACAATGCCCTCATAAACCTGGCGGCCGCGGCCGAGATTGGCGATGAAGCGGATCGCCGTCCCGTTCAGCCGGCCCTGCTCGATGCGGCCGTCCTCGTTGACCGTGCCGGTGAAGCGCTGGAATTCCTGGCTGATGCTGAGCGGCACGGCGCGGCCATTGTCGGTCAGCGTCCAGCGGCCGTCGACGCGGGCGGGCACGGTCCACAGGAAGACGTTGGATCTGCCGACGCGGCGGCGCTGGTCGTAGCGCCACTCGCCCATGTCATAATCATGGCTCACCACCCGCGTGCCCGGGCGCATCTGCGACAGGATGCGCGGCCGCAGCCGGAGATTGACCTCGGGCGTGAGGTAGAGGGTCAGGATGTCCGCTTCCTGCAGCGGCGTCTCGAACAGGTCCTGCCGGCGGAAGCTGACGAGGCCGGTAACGCCGGCCGCGCGCGCATTGCGGTTCGCCTCCTCGATCCGCGCCGGATCGATGTCGACGCCGAGGCCGCGCGCGCCGTTGGAGCGGGCCGCGGCGATCAGGATGCGGCCGTCGCCGGAGCCGAGGTCGATGACATAATCATCGGGCCTGAGGCGGGCGAGGCTCAGCATCGCGTCCACCACCTGCGTGTCGCTCACGACATAGGGTGCGTCGAGCCGGGGTGGCGCCGACCAGGCCGCCGGATTGAAGGCGTTCGCCACCTCGCGGCGCTCCTCGCGCTGCGGATTGAAATAGCGGATGGCGAGGACGACGAGGAGGATCAGAAGCGCCGCGCCCGCACCGTAGACCAGCGCGCGCGCGAACGGACGGTTCGGCATTCGGGGCTCCATCTTGGCCGATCCCCCTTTCCCTGTCCGCGAAGGAATGTCACCACCCAAACGGTGCAAAGTCCCAAACCAGACCCGAACCGGGACGAACCGGGCGCGGCATGCGGCGGATGGGCTGCCGCGGTGTCACTTTCGTGACATGCGCGCCTTGCTAAGGCTCCGCCGGCCATGATGCGACCGCGGCGAAAGGAGAGGGGGTTCACGCTCGTCGAGCTGATGGTGGTGCTCGTCATCATCGGCCTGGCGGGCGCGGCGGTGATGCTGGCTTTGCCGGAGGCGGGGGGAAGCCTCACCGGCGAGGCCGAGCGCTTCGCGGCGCGGGCCAATGCGGCGCGCGACACAGCGATCCTCGAATCCCGGCCTGTCGCGCTGCAGATCGGGCGCGGCGGCTATGAAGTGGCGCGGCGCGTGGGCGGCGTCTGGCGGACCGAGGCCCGCTACGGCTGGGCGGAACGGACCGTCCCGGACGTCGCCGGACAGAGCGAGGCCAGCATCCGCTTCGATTCCACCGGCTTCGCCGAGCCCGCGCGGGTCACGCTGCGGCGCGGCGACGACCGGGCGGCGGTCGACATCAGCGGCGACGGCGGCGTCCATGTCGTCCGCTAGGCGCGCCGAGCAGGGTTTTACCCTGATCGAGATGCTGGTGGCGCTCGCCATCTTCAGCCTGGCCGCCCTGGCGCTGCTGAGGCTCGGCGGCGCGACCGCGACGAACAGCGCCAGCCTCTCCGACCAGGCGATCGCTCAGCTGGTCGCGCGAAACGTCGCGGTCGAGACGCTCAGCGATCCGCAGCCCCCGGCCTTCGGAGTAAGTCAGGGCGACGCGGTGAATGGCGGGCGGCGCTGGCGCTGGACCCGCACGGTCAGCCGCTCGCCCGAGGCGCGCATCCAGCAGATCGAGATCGCCGTGCAGCCCGAGGCGGGCGGCCCGGGCCGCGCCTCGCTGACCATCTTCCGCCGGGGACCGGTCTGATGCGCGGGCCGCGGGACGCCGAGGCGGGCTTCACGCTCGTGGAGATGCTGATCGCCCTGGTGATCTTCGGCATGATCACCGCTGCCGGGGTCACCCTGCTGACGCTGACCGTGCGGACCCGGGATTCCGCCGAGCGGCTGCTCGACAATGTCGGCGCCCTGCGCCGGACCGATGCCTTGCTCAACGCCGACCTCGCCCAGGCCGCGCCCCGCATCCGCCGCGACGGCGACGGCCGGCCCGGGCCCGCCTTCACCGGCGGCAATGGCGGCGAGGCCTTGCTGCTGGCCTTGGTGCGGCGCGGCTGGGAGGACGAGACGGCCCTCCGCTCGTCCCTGCAGCGGGTCGAATATCGGCTGCGGGACGGACGGCTCGAGCGCTGGCGCTACGATGCGGTGGACGGGGCGGGGCGCGCCGTCGCCATGCCCCTGCTGCAGGGCGTGCGCCGGGTGCAGCTGCGCTACCGCGATCGGGATGGTAACTGGCGCGACCGCTGGGACCCGACCGATCCCGCGCGGCTGCCCGTGGCGGTCGAGCTGGTCAGCGACAGCGAGGGACAGGGAGAGGTGCGCCAGCTCTTCCTGGTCGGGGGCGGCCGGTGAAGCGGCAGATCCCCAAGCGGGAGCGCGGCGCCGCCTTGCTGGCGGTGCTGCTGCTGGTCGCGGTGACCGGCGCGATCGCCGCCTCGATGGTGGAGGGGCTGCGCCTCTCCCGCGCCGTCGCCGTCAATGCCACGGCGCGGGATCAGGGCCGCCTGTTCGCGGACGGAGTCGAGCAGCTCGCCCTGCTCACCATCGACGACCGTATCCTGGAGAGCCCGGAGCGGACCACCCTGGCCGGCGGCTGGAACGGCGCGACCCGGACCATCCAGCTGCCCGGCGGGGGCAGCGCCGACGTCACCGTCCGCGACGGCGGCAATTGCTTCAACGTCAACAGCGTCGTCGACGGCCAGCCCGGCCGGCCCCTGGTCCGCCGGGCGTCGGGCGTCGGCCAGTTCATGGGGCTGATGATCGCGCTCGAGGTGCCGGAGCCGGACGCGCGGCGGATCGCCGAGGCGGCGGCCGACTGGGTGGACAGCGACGCCGTGCCGGGCCCCGGCGGTGCTGAGGACGAGGCCTATGCCGCGGGGCCCACGCCCTACCGGACCGGCAACACCCTGCTCGCCGACCCGGGCGAGGTGCGTGCGCTCGCCGGGATGACGGCCGACATCTATGCGCGGCTCCGGCCCTGGCTCTGCGCGCTGCCGGTCAATGATCTCTCGCCGCTCAACATCAACACGTTGAGCCTCGAGCAGGCGCCTTTGCTGGCGATGCTCGCCCCGGGCCAGATCACGCTGGAGCGCGCCCGCCGCGTGCTCGCCCGGCGTCCCTCCGGCGGCTGGGCCAACCAGGTCGAATTCTGGCGCGTCGAGGCGATGAGCGAGCTGAACGTGCCGCTCGACGTGCAGGTCCAGCCGCAGCTCAGGACCAACTGGTTCACGCTCGACGTGCAGGTGCGCCTGATGGAGAGCGAATATCGGGAGAATGTGCTGGTCGACGCCCGGCTTCAGCCCTCGCGCGTGGTCCAGCGCCGCTGGACCGAATGAGCCGCTCAGGAACCCGTCTGCGCGCTCAATCGTTTCACCGACACGACAATTCACCGGTTTCCCTTGGAGGCGGCCATGCCCCGGCCCAGATCGATCCGCACCCTGTTCGTCGCGCTTGCCGGCGCGGCCCTGCTCGGCGGCTGCATGACGGCGACGCCCTATCAGCCGCTCGACGCGACCAGCACGAGGGGCGGTTTCACCGACGTCCGGCTCGCCGCGAATCGCTATCGCGTGACCTTTGCCGGCAACAGCATGACCTCGCGCGAGCGGGTGGAAACCTATCTGCTCTTCCGGGCGGCCGAGCTGACCCGCGAGCGGGGCTTTGACGGCTTCACGATCGTCGACCGGGCGACCGACCGCAACGTGGAGACCCGGGTCTACCAGGATCCGTTCGGCCCCGGCCGCTATCGCTGGTGGCGGCCTTATTGGCGCTATCGGGGCGCGTTCGGCTGGCGGCGCTGGGACCCGTGGTTCGGCGACCCGTTCTGGGCCAATGACATCGACGTGCGGACCGTCCAGCAATTCGAGGCCAGCGCCGAGATCGTGATGTTCCGGGGCAATCGCGCCGACGACAAGAGCTTCAACGCGCGCGAGGTGATCGAGAATCTCGGCCCGACGATCGAATTGCCGCGCGAGCGCTGAGCGGCGGCGCCGTGGCGCCCGCCATCAGCGATTCTCCGCCGTCGCCAGCACCCGAGGCCAGTTGGCGTGTCCGCGCGCGATTGCGCTGGCCAGGTCCGCCTCCCAGAGCGCCTTCGCGCGCCGGTTGAAGTTGAGGTAGAGGCGGCCATCGACGATGCGCCAGACCTGGGGATCGCCGGGGGCAATATAGTTCTGGCTGATCGCCCAGGCGCAATAGCCGCCGAAGGCCGGGGCAAAGGCCGCCGGGTTCGCTTCAAAGCGGGCGCGCGAGGCGGCGGAGGCGAAGCGCCAGGTGGCGCCGTTCCAGCGCAGCTCAAAATTGGCGGAGCCGGCGACCGGGCGGCCTTCGGTGAAATAGCCGACCGGGTCGTAGCCGCCGATGGCGACCCCCTCGACGGTGGAAACTGACGGCGCCGGACTGGCCGAGGCCAGTGCCGGAACGCCGAGTGCGAACAGCAAGGCGAACAGGATACGCATGGACTTTCTCCTGGGGGCTAAACGGGACTGTGGGTCAGGCACGGAGGCGCCGGGCGAGGAAGTCGCGGATCAGCCGGGCCGCAATCGGGCCGTGCGTCTCCAGCAGGAAGTGGCTGCCGTCGAGCAGATGAAGCTCGGCATTCGGCACGTCGCGCCCGAAGGCGCGGGCGCCGGCGACGGTAAAGAAGGGGTCGTTGCGCCCCCAGAGCACGAGCGTCGGGGGGAGCCGCTCGCGCAGAAAGGCCTGGAAGGCGGGATAGAGCGCAACGTTGGTCCGATAGTCGCCGAACAGGTCGATCTGGACTTCGGCATTGCCGGCGCGGGAGAGCTTCACCCAGTCCAGCGTCCAGCTGTCGGGCGCCAGCCGCTCCAGCTGCTCCGCGCGGACGCCGGCCGTATATTGCCGGCGCGTGCCTTCCTCGCCCAGCCAGCCCTGCAGCACGGCCCGGTTGGCCGGCGAGGGATCGGCCCAATAGGCACGCAGCGGATCCCAGGCCGCGCTCAGGCCTTCTTCATAGGCATTGCCGTTCTGGGTGATCAAAGCGGTCACCCGCTCCGGGCGCAGCAGGGCAAGGCGCAGGCCGACCGGCGCGCCATAATCCTGGATGTAGAGCGCGTAGCGGGAGAGGCCGATCGCATCGGTGAATCCCGCCATCGCCTCCGTCAGCGCGGCGAAGCTGTAAGTGTAGGCGGTTCGATCCCGGAAGCTGCTGTAGCCGAAGCCCGGATAATCGGGCGCGATCACCCGGTAGCGATCCGCCAGCGCCGGGATCAGGTGGCGGAACATGTGGGACGAGGTGGGGAAGCCGTGGAGCAGGAGAAGGACGGGCGCATTCGTCCGCCCGGCCTCGCGATAGAAGATGTCGAGGTCGCCGACGCGGACCTTCCGGTGCCGGGTGACGAGATGGTCGAGCGACGCAGGATCGGGCATGACGGGTTCCCGGACGACAGCGGCGGCCGGCTGGGCGCCGAGGGCGAGGAGGCCCCCGGCGCCGAGCTTCAGGGCGGAGCGGCGGTTCATGGTCCGGCTCAGGGGATGCGGACGAGGCGGTCGAGCGAGAGCCTGCCGCCGCCCATGGCGATGATCGGCAGCATCAGGCCGAGCCAGGAGAGATGGGTCGGCCAGGCGTCGGGATAGACGAAGAGCTGGATGACCAGGGTCATGCCAAGCAGCGCTGCCGCCGAGAAGCGGGTGAACAGGCCGAGCACGAGCAGGATGGGGAAGAGATGCTCGGCGATCGTCGCCGCGTAGGCGGCGTGGACCGGGTTGAGGAACGGCAAGGCGTAGTCCGTCTCGAACAGATAGAAAGTGGTGTCGGTCAGCGTGAACCAGCCCTCCACCTTGGTCCGGCCGGACAGGAAGAAGATCGCGGCGAGGCCGAGCCGCTGGACGAGGAGGATGAGATCGACGGGCAGCGCCTTCTCGCCGATGCCGGCGAAGAGGGCGAAGGGACCGCGGCGGCGGGCCGGCGCGGCGGGTTCCGGGACGGTTTCGGTGCGGATGATCGAGGCCATGTTCAGTTCCTTTCGAGAGAGGCGGGCCGAGCGAGAGCGCCGGCATTGACGAGGGCGGCGAAGGCGGAGGCGATGTCCGCCTCGGGATAAGTGGAGGCAGTCGCGGCGGCGGCCTCGCCGGCCGTCTCGCCCAGCCGGAGGCCGAAGATCATCCGGTGCATTGGCGCATCGAGCGCGTGGACCTCGAGAATGCCGCTGGGCCGGGTGACGAGCACGCCTTCGGCGCGCCATTCCGGCGACAGGGTCTCGAAACCGGGCGTCTCGTGATGCGCGCGCCAAATGGTGAGCGCCGGCGTCTGCAGCCAGGCGATGCGTGTCGCCGGATGCGGGCGGAGGCGCAGCGCCGGCCAGTGTTCCGTTCCCAGCCCGGCAAGATCGGCGAGGCCGAGCGCGGACGCGTCGGCCGCCATATGGGCCTCGGTGCGGAGCCGCTCGATCGCCGCCACGTCGGGGAGATAGGGCAGGTCCGCGATCCATGGCTGCGCGGCCAGGAAAGCGGGGAAGGCCGGGCCGTAGCCGAGCAGGACGGGGTCGCTCGCCGGGTGATGGCGTGCGAACGCGAAAGCCGTCTCGACAAACAGGGCGTCGCCCAGCAGCTCGCCGACCACGGGATAGTTCGCACGCAGCGTCTCGGCCAGCGCAACCGGCGTGGTGTTGCGATAGACCGCGAAGCCGGGCTGGCCCTCGAGCGTGCCGCGCGTGCGCGTACCGCACATCGCCGTGGCGAAGGCGAGCTGGAAGGTGGCGAGATCAGGCATAGCGGACCTGCTGGCGCGGCGTGCGCATCAGTGCGGCGGCGCGCTCGCGCTCGACCATCAGCTCGGCAAAGGACGGCAGGTTGCCGTCGCGCTCGATCAGGGTGGGGACGGGGCCGGTGCGATCCAGCAAATCATCGTAGAGCGCCCAGACCTGCTCGGAGACGGGCGAGTCATGGCTGTCGATCAGCAGCGCATCGCCATGTTCCGGGTCGGGCCGATGGCCGGCGAGATGGATCTCGCCGATCGCGTCGACCGGCAGCGCGTCGAGATAGAGATAGGGGTCGAAGCCGAGATTGTTGGCGCTCACCACGACGTTGTTCACGTCGACGAGCAGGCGGCACCCCGTCTTCTTCGCGAGCTGGCGCAGGAAATCCGTCTCGCTGAAATCATGGCCGTCCAGCGCGACATAGAGCGAGGGATTCTCGATCATGATCTGCCGGCCGAGCGCATGCTGGACGATGTCGATGTTGCGCGCGACGCGCAGCAGGGCCTCCAGCGTGCGCGGGAAAGGCAGCAAGTCGGGAAAGCAGGTCGTCCCCTCGCGCGACCAGGCGAGATGCTCGGAGACGAACATCGGCTTGTACTCATCGACCAGCTTCTTCAGCCGGGCCAGGTGAACCCGGTCGGGTTCTGCGGCGCCGGCGAGGCTGAGGCCGACGCCGTGAAAGGAGAGGGGCCGCGCCTCGCGAAGCGCGCGGAGCATCGCGAGCCGCGGCCCTCCGTCCACCATGTAATTTTCAGGGTGGACTTCGAACCACAACCCGGCCGCCGGCTCGGCGAGAGCCTCGTCGAAATGGCAGGGCTTGAAGCCAAGGCCGGCGGTCGGGGTCATGGCTTTTACCGGTTCACGGGGGTGAGGGAGCCCGGCCCGCGCGGGGTCTGGATGCGGGTGCAGGTGCCGCGCGCGACATATTTCCAGGCATTGCCCTGATAATTGCGCACCGACGTGCCGGCGCAGCTTGTGCCGGGGCCGGCGGCGCAGTCATTCTGGTGCGCCAGGCTGATCCCGTAGCACTTGTCCATGTTCGGCTGCGGCCGGACCGGCTGGGCGCTCGCGGCGCTGGCCGCGACGACGGCGGTGAGGACGGCCGCGGCAGCGGCGATCTGGGTGGACTTCATCTTGATCAACTCCTGTTCGGGTTCGGGGCGCCGCGGACCGGGGGCGGGCCTTGGCGTGGCTCAGGGGTAGGCAAAGGGGAGGCGCGCGTGAAATCGCGCTTCGCTATGGTGTCGATGCGCTCATGTTATTGGCGCCGCGCATGGCGCGCCGGCAAAGCTGGCGGCCTTCATTGCTCCGGTGTAATGACAGAGATGGAGGGGATCCCGGCATGGAGATGCAGCAGGTCCGCTATTTCGTCGCCCTCGCGGAGGAGCTCAATTTCACGCGCGCCGCCGACCGCTGCAACGTCAGCCAGCCGGCCCTGACCCGCGCCATCCAGCAGCTCGAGCACGAGCTTGGCGGTCCGCTGTTCCATCGCGAGCGCGGCAACACGCATCTCTCCGAGCTCGGCCGGATGATGCAGCCTTATCTGCAGACCATTCACGACCAGACCCTGGCCGCGCGCGAACAGGCGAAGGCGGTCAAGAAGCTCGACAACGTGACGCTCACCATCGGCACGATGTGCACGATCGGCCCGAACCTGATCGCCGATCTGCTGCTGCGCTTCAGCGCCGCGCATCCGGAGGTCGAGGTGCAGGTGATCGACGCGGGCGGCCCCGACATGATCGGGAAGCTGGAGAAAGGCGAGCTGGAGATCGCCGTGGTCGGAATGCCGGACGAGCTGCCGGACACGCTCCACCAGCTGCCGATCTTCGAGGAGAATTTCGTCATCCTGCTGCCGCCCAATCACCGGCTGGTCGCGCACAATCCGATCCAGGCGAAGGAGCTGAACGACGAGCCCTATGTCAGCCGCTCGAACTGCGAGGTGTTCGCGCCGGTGCGCGCGGACCTGAACAGCCGCGGCATCTATCTGCGCAAGGTGTTCTCCTCGCCGCGCGACGACTGGGTGCAGGGGATGATCCGGGCCGGGCTCGGCCTCGGCTTCTTCCCGGAGTTCGCGGTGACGCATCCGGATCTGGTCGTCCGGCCGCTTGTCGAGCCGAGCTACAGCCGCACCATCTATCTCGCCACGGTGCGCGGGCGCCCGCATTCGCCCGCCGTCGGGGCGTTCGTGCAGGAGGCGCGGCGTTATCCCTGGCCGCCCAGGGGGCAGGGCCCCCGCTATGCGGAGATGCCCAGGATCAGCGCGGCGGGGTGATCGTGAAGCCGAGCTGACGGACGATGAAGAGGCTGTCGGTGACGCTCCATTCCTCGACGATGCGCCCGTCGCGGAAGCGGGCGAAGGCCATGCCGCTCAGACGGACGCGCCGGCCATTGCCAGGAAAGCCCTGAGCACGGGCACGGTTCGTGCCGACCCCGCTCCAATGAAAGGCCACCAGGTCACCGGTCGCCACCGCCCGGTCGACGCGGGCGCGGAGGTCCGGGAAGGCGGTGCGCAGGTCGCGCATGTTCGCCAACGTGTCCGCGAGCGCATAGTCGCGGTCGTCGCCATGATAGACGTAATCCGGGTGGAAGACCTGATCGGCGATTTCGAACCGGCCCTGGCCCAGCATCTGCTCGATGCCGCGCCGGACTATGGCCTCGTTTTCGGCGGGTCCGGCAAAGGCCGGGGCCGGGGCGAGGGCGATGATCAGGGCCGTGAGGCGGGTGAGTCTCATGAGGCGTCCTTCTCTCCTTCGACGAGCAGATCGTGGCATTCGGCGAGCGCGTTGAGCGCGGGCGGGAAGCCGGCATAGATGGAGACCTGCATCAGCAGTTCGACGATCTCCGCGCGGGTCATGCCGAGATTGAGCGCGGCGGTGACGTGGACGCGCAGCTGCGGGATCCGGCCGAGCGCGGCGAGCGCCGATATGGCGGCGGTCTCGCGAGTCCCCAGATCGAGGACGCCGCGCGAATAGAGATCGCCGAACGGGAACTCGATCGTCATCCGCGCGAAATCCGGCGCGATCTCGGCGACCTTGTTGGTCACCTGCTCGATCGACTCCCCGCAAAGCGCCCGCAGCACCCTGATGCCCCTGCGGTAGCGATCGTCGGCGACGTCCATGTTCATTCCTCTTCGGACAGGCCGCGGCCGAGCCAGGCGGCGAAAGCGAGCGCGGCAAAGATGCCGGCGACGGCGGCGGTCCAGCCGGCCCGGTCGAAGAGCTGGCCGACCAGAGCCGCACCGGCGAGGCCGCCGCTATAGTAGAAGGAGAGATAGAGGCCGCTGGCGGCGGCGCGGTCGCGCTGTGCTCGGCGCCCGACCCAGGAGGTCGCCACCGCCTGGGCGAAGAAGGTGCCGACGCCGACCAGAACAAGGCCGGTCAGAACAGCCGGCAGACTCGGCAGGAGCAGCAGGGCGAGCCCGCCGAGCGCCACGGCCAGGGCCAGCGGCAGCACAAGTTGCGCGCCGAAGCGGGTCACCGCCGACCCCGCGAGCGGGGTCGTGATCATCGAGGGCAGGAAGACGAAGAAGACGAGGCCCGTCGCCATCACCGACAGCGCCAGCGGCGGCGCGGCGAGGACGAAGCCGATATAGGTGAAGGTGCCGATGAAGGCGAACAGGATCAGGAAGCCGACGGCGAAGGCGCGGCGCAATTTCGGATCGGCGAGATGCTCGCGCCAGGCGGACCAGAGGTGGCGGCCGGGCTCGGCAGCCGCCGCCGCAGGCTGCATGCCGGTGAGCGCGGCACAGGCCAGGGCGGCGCCCGCAAGGTTCAGAGCGGCGAAGAACCAGAAGGTCGCCTCCGCGCCCGCGAAGCTGGCGACGGTCGCGGCGCAGAGCCGGCCGATCAGGTTGGAGGCGACGCCGCCGGTCACATAGGCAGCGAGCGCGCCGGCCGCGTCGGCCTTGCTGCAGCGCTCGCCCAGATAAGCGAGGGTCAAGGTGAAGGCGCTCGCCATGCAGAGGCCCTGGGCGACGCGCAGCAGGGCGAAAGTTGTGAGAGTTGGAGCCGAAGCGAGCAGAGCCGTCGGAACCGACAGCAAAGCAAGGCTGAACCACACCCCCCGGCGGCGGTCGATCCGCTGCCCGAGGGCCCCGACCAGCAGGCCGGCGATCGCCATGCCGATCGTCGAGGCATTGGCGGCGACGCCGATCTGGGCGGGAGTAACGGCATAGCTGCGCGCGAGCGCCGGCAGGATCGCCTGGGTCGCGAACAGATCGACCAGGGTGAGGAAGCCGATCGTACCGATCACCAGCGACCGGCGCAGCGCGCCGGGGGAGACGTGCGCTTCGTCCGGCATCGCGGCGGTCAGGCTGAGCTCGGCCATTTCAATCTCGCGGCAAAAAGGGGGCGGGTGGCGCTCCGCCACAGGGGCAAGGCGGAGCGCCACCCTGGAGTGCCGGCGCGCAGGGGAGGGGGCGGGGAGCGCGCGCCGGGCGGGGAGCTAGTCCTGGGCCTTCACGTCGGCGGAGAGCAGGACGGCCGGCTCGCGGCCCTCGTTCACCCAATAATGGGCGATGCCCTCGGCCTCGCGCGAGACCTCGCCGGCGCGGTGGACGATGCCGACGCCGCAGGTGGAGCGATATTCGGTGACCTCCCCGCTGACCGTGATGATCAAAGCGGGCCGGCCGTCATGGCTGTGCCAGGGCACGACGCCGCCCGGCTGCACGACGAGGCGGCGCAGGCGGAGGTCGCGGCCGTTGACGCCGATCTCGGCGCCGAGGTCGACGCTGCCGATCACGTCGTCGGTCACGTTGGCGGGCGCGGTCGGATGGCCCGCAAGCGGGTTGGCGCGGATCTGGTCGGCGGGGCACTGGCCGGCGAAGGCGGGAGTGGCGGCGGCGAAGGCGGCGGTCCCGATGAAGGCGAGGCCGAGGCCCCGGATGGTCGATCTGATCATTGCAAACTCCTTGGAAAGCGAGGGCGGCGTCACCAGGGCGGTCGCGGAAGTGAGGGACTCCAAAGCTCCCGTGTCAGCTTGCTCCGGACCGGCCTGGTGACGAGCTGGAAATTACGGGGCGGCGGGGCCGGCGTGAAATCGCGTCTGGTTATGGAGTTCATGCACAGCCGGCATTTCAGCCGGCGCGCGCGATCCGCCATCCTTTGCGAAAGCCAGGCAAAGGAGCATAGCCATGGACGCTCAGGTCCTCGAGAAACTGGACGCAGCCCCCTCGCTCGCGGGACGCGTCGCCATCATCACCGGCTCGACCAGCGGCATCGGTCTCGGCGTCGCCCGCGCGCTCGCTGCGGCCGGCGCCGACATTGTCATCAACGGCTTCGGCGACCATGACGAGATCGATTATACCTGCGCCGAGATCGAGCGCGATACGGGCGCGCGCGTCGACTATGACGACGCGAACCTGATGGATCCCGCGGCCGCCGCGGGCCTGGTGACGAGCACGATCCGCGGCTTCGGCCGGCTCGACATCCTCGTCAACAATGCCGGCATCCAGTTCGTCAGCCCGGTCGAGGAATTCCCGGCCGAGAAATGGGACGCGATCCTGGCGCTCAATCTGTCCGCTGCCTTCCACACGTCGAAGGCCGCCTTCGCCGCGATGAAGGAGCAGGGCTACGGTCGGATCATCAACGTCGCGTCCGCCCATGCCCTCGTCGCCTCGCCATTCAAGAGCGCCTATGTCGCCGCCAAGCACGGCGTGCTGGGGCTCACCAAGGTGCTGGCGCTGGAGGGCGCGGAGCACGGCATCACAGCCAATGCGATCTGCCCGGGCTATGTCTGGACGCCTCTGGTCGAGAACCAGATCGGCGCGACCGCCGAGGCGCGCGGGATCAGCCGCGAGGCGGTGATCCGCGACGTTCTGCTCGCCGCGCAGCCGACCAGGCGCTTCGCGGAAACCGACGAGATCGGCGCCCTCGCCGTGTTCCTCGCCGGCCCCGACGCCCGCTCGATCACCGGCACCGCGCTGCCGGTCGATGGCGGCTGGACGGCGCATTGAGATGAACGCGACCCGCCCCCGCGTGGTGATCGTCGGCGCCGGCTTCGGCGGCCTCGCCGCGGCGCAGGCGCTCCGCAAGGCGCCGGTCGACGTGACCCTGATCGACAAGCGCAACCATCATCTGTTCCAGCCCCTGCTCTACCAGGTGGCGACCGCGGCTCTGTCCCCGGCCGATATCGCCGCGCCGATCCGCGCGATCCTCGCGAAAAACCTGAACACCCGCGTCCTGCTGGATCGCGTCGAGGGCGTGGACGCGGCGGCGAAAGAGGTCCGGCTCGGCTCGGGCGCCTCGGTCCCCTATGACTGGCTCATCCTCGCGACGGGCGCGCGCCATAGCTATTTCGGCCGCGACGACTGGGCCGAGCATGCGCCCGGCATCAAGACGATCGACGACGCCACCGCGGTGCGCCGCAAGGTGCTGCTCGCGCTCGAGCGGGCGGAGACCGAAACCGATCATGAAAGGCGCAAGGCCCTGCTCACCTTCGTGGTGATCGGCGGCGGCCCGACCGGGGTCGAGATGGCCGGCGCCATTGCGGAACTCGCCCGCAAGTCCGTCTCGCGCGACTTCCGTTCGATCACGCCCCATTGCTCGCGCGTCATCCTCGTCGAGGGCGGGCAGCGCCTGCTCGCGACCTTCCCGGAGACCTTGTCCGCCAAGGCGAAGCGGGCGATCGAGAAACTGGGCGTCGAGGTGCATCTCGGCGGCCGGGTGACTTCGGTCGGGGCCGATCATGTGCAGGTCGGCGACGAGATCATTCCCGCCTTCACCGCGATCTGGGCGGCCGGCGTCCAGGCCTCGCCCGCCGCTTCATGGCTCGGCGTCGAGACCGACCGCGTCGGCAAGGTCCAGGTCGCCCCGGATCTCCGCGTCGAGGGCCATGACGGCATCTTCGCGATCGGCGACACGGCCTGCTGCCCAGGTCCGAACGGCCGTCCGCTGCCGGGCGTCGCCCCGGTCGCCAAGCAGCAGGGCAAGCACGTCGCCGCGACCATCATCGCCGCGCTCAAGGGCCGCCGCGCGCCGGGCGCGTTCCGCTATCGGGACTATGGCAATCTCGCCACGATCGGCCGCCGGGCCGCAGTGATCGACTTCGGCAAGGTCCGAATGTCTGGCTTCCCCGCCTGGGTGCTGTGGAGCGTCGCCCATATCTGGTTCCTCGTCGGCTTCCGCAGCCGGATCGTGGTCGGGCTCAGCTGGGTCTGGAATTACCTCACCTTCGCGCGCAGCGCGCGCCTCATCACCGGAGAGATCAGATGAACGGGCTCCAGGAGGAGATCAGTGCACTCGGCCAGACCGTACTCGTCCTGCAGGGCGGCGGCGCGCTCGGCGCCTATCAGGCGGGCGTCTATCAGGCGCTGACCGAGGCCGGGATCGAGCCGGACTGGGTGATCGGCACCTCGATCGGCGCGATCAACGCCTCGCTCATCGCGGGCAGCCCGAAGGGCGAACGGCTCGCGCGGCTGAAGGAGTTCTGGCGCCGGGTCGAGCACGGCCACATGATCGGCGGACCCCTGCTGCCCGCCTGGGCGGCGGCGGCGATGCGCAACGCGCTGGCGGTCACGGCCGGCATCCCCGCCTTCTTCCGCCCGAACCCGGCCGCCTTCGTCAGCCAGCATGCGCCCCTGGGGCCGGAGGATGCGGGCTATTATTCCGTCGCGCCGCTCCGCCACACGCTTGGCGAGCTGGTCGATCTGGATGAGGTCAATAAAGGCGAGATCCGCCTCACGGTCGGCGCGTCCAACGTGAGGACCAGCGAGATGCGCTATTTCGACAGCCGCGACATGAAGCTGTCGCTCGACCATGTCCTGGCTTCCGGGGCGCTGCCGCCGGCTTTCCCGGCGGTGCGGATCGACGGCGAGCTCTACTGGGACGGCGGCATTCTTTCGAACACGCCGGTCGAGGTCGTGTTCGACGACAATCCGCGGCGCAACTCGATGGTCTTCGCGGTCCATATCTGGAACCCGAACGGCGACGAGCCGGAGACGATCTGGGAGGTGATGAACCGCCAGAAGGACGTGCAATATTCCAGCCGCGCCCACGCCCATATCAAGCGCCAGCGCCAGCTTCACCGCCTGCGCCACATCGTCGCCGAGCTGTCCAGGCTGGTCCCCGAGGAGAAACGGAGCAACCTCGTCTCGGACATGGCGGCCTATGGCTGCCTGACGCGGATGCACGTCGTCCGGCTGCTCGCCCCGGCGCTCAGCTATGAGGATCACGCCAAGGACATCGACTTCAGCCCGGACTCGATCCGCCAGCGCTGGGAAGCCGGCTACGCCCACACCATGAAGACGCTCGACAAGGCGCCCTGGCGCGCGCCGGTCGAGCCGGCCGAGGGCTTCGTCCTGCACGAGGCCTGCGGCGGCGAGATGATCGAGACGGCGGCCGCGGCATGAGCGCGCTCACCATTCCGGTGCTGCTCGGCTCGGTCCGCCGCGACCGCGTCGGTGACCGCGCCGCGCGCCTGGTCATGGACGGGCTCCATGCGCGCGGACACGAGCCGGTGCTGGTCGACGCGCTGGCGCTGCAGCTTCCTTTGCTCGACCGCATGTACAAGGAACATCCCCCAGGCGAGGCGCCCGAGCCGCTGGAGCGGCTCGCCGCCCTCTACCGCCGCGCGGACGGCTTCCTGGTGGTCAGCGGCGAATATAATCACGGCATCCCGCCGGCCCTGAAGAACCTGCTCGACCATTTTCTGGAGGAGTATTTCTGGCGGCCGTCCGGCATCGTCTGCTACTCGGCCGGCGCCTTCGGCGGCGTCCGCGCGGCGATGCAGCTGCGCATGAGCCTCGCAGAAATGGGCATGCCGAGCGTCCCGAGCCTGCTGCCGATCCCGCGGATCGCAGAGGAGCTGACCGAAGGCGGGCAGGGCAGTGAGCGGATCCTGCGCTCTCGCGACCGTTTCCTCGACGAATTCCTCTGGTACGCCCGGGCGCTTCGGCCCGCAAAGGCAGCCGGGACGCCTTATTAGGCCGAGGGTCCCGACAGGCATATTTGGAGATTTTGCGGAGGTTCGCGCATTGCGGCCGGTGGTTCCGGCCAGGCCATTGAAAAAAGCTGGTGACCCCTACGGAAGGGCCACAAGCTAGTCCTATCAGAGACTTAGGTTGGCGAACCTTTTACGCATCTCGAACGCTTGCTCTGTAGGCCATGATACCTCACGCTAGCGGCAGCGAAAGGAATGGCTGTGGATAGCTCTTCAACCATCGACACTATCGCGAGCATTGCATCCGTCGTCATGTCCGCGACATTGGCGACAGTCGCGCTGGTGTTCACCTACCGACAGAACGTCGGTTGAAAGCCGATCGTGCTCTCCCTAGGTTCCCAACTCTCAGGAACTGGCGGTTCTACCGACCACCAGATTGGCGTCCGCATAGAATTCTGGAACCGGCGGAAGTACCCCGTCGTCGTGCGCCACATTCAGACAGTCGTCTCGGGTGTCGAAATTCGGGAGGGTCTCGACGTCGGTCCCGACAATGAGTTTGTCCAACGCAATGTTGTGACCCAGAAGGTGGATGCGGCTGTCGCGTCTAATGCGCACGGCGCGTATCGGATCGCCGGCACGATCGGTGAACAGTCGCTCGACGCGTTGCGCGTGACGTTCAAGGTTTCAGTCGTCTATTTCGACCCGATCAAGGGAAAGGCGATGAAAGCGACCCTAGAGCACAAGCTCTTCCATCCGGAACTAGGTTGGTCAAAAACGGAGGCGGAACGGGAACAGGCTCGGGAAGCGTTTCGGGTCGCAAGCGAGCAGAAGAAAGCGAGGCGACCTGACCTCGATCGACAAATTGCCCGGCAATGACTCGCCACTTGGACCGACGCCCAGCTCGTCGAAGCTTGGGAGAAGATCGCCGGAGGGTGAGTTTGAAAACTCCTGCACGTCCTTCTCGGACTGATGCTTGCGATTGCGCACGCTACGTAGATGACACCGTAGGAGCGGGATCTAGACGCGGAAAATACCCGCCGGTCCCCGGCTATTGGCGAACCGCGCTGACGGGCTAAGTGCCTTTACGGCTTGCGATTTTTGAGAGCAGGATCGCGATTTGGCGAACCCTCCCCAGAGGGAAAGTCAGTTGGAAACTCCTAAACTATTGAAAAACCACAATAGTGGTGACCCCTACGGGACTCGAACCCGTGTTTTCGCCGTGAGAGGGCGACGTCCTGGACCGCTAGACGAAGGGGCCGCATTGCGCTGCGGCGTGGCGCATATGGGGGACAGGGGTCCGCTGTCAAGCAGAGCGGGGCGGCCGCATGGCGACCCTCCCGCTTTTTTCCGCCAATCGTGTGACGGCCTACTTGCCGCCGCTGCCGTTGGTCTCGGCTTCGCCCTCGCCCTCGGCAGCACCCTCTTCGGCGCCTTCTTCGGCCGGCGCCGCGCCTTCCTCGCCCTCGGCCGGGGCAGCGCCTTCGGCCGGTTTGCCGGCGACCGCATTGGCGTCGGCCGCTGCCGGCGCGGCCGCATTGGCGTCGGCGGGCGCCGCCGCATTGGCGGCGTTGGCGGTAGCGGCGTTGTTGGCGGCGCCACGGTTGCAGGCGGCCAGGGCGAGCAAGGCGAGCGCGGCGACGGAGGCGGTAAGCAGCTTCATTTCAGGGATCCCCCCAGGATTGTTTTGGCGCTGAAACCTAGCGAAGCCCAGGGGGCGAGGGAAGGGGAATAAGGGGCCTGCGGCGACCACGGTATGGCGCCGCGCACGGCGGCGCAGGCCTGTCCATTGGCTGCTTTATCGGGCGGGGAAGCTGTGCTTAGATGCCCGCTTCGCGCCGCGAGGGAGTCCTGCCTGCATGGTGAGATGGTTGCCCAGCTTTCGCCCGAAGCCGTCCGCGGCGGCCGCGGTGCCGAAGCCTGTGCCGCCGCCAGCCCAGGCGGCGCCGGCGCAGCCGCTCGACGGCGGCAGGTACCGGATCGAAAGCTATTCGCGCACCCATGAGGGCTGCGTGCGGACGCACAATGAGGACAGCCATGTCGCCCGCGACGATGGCGGCCTCTGGGCAGTGGCGGACGGCATGGGCGGGCATGAGGGCGGCGAATGGGCGTCTGGCCGGATCGTCCGCGAGCTCGGCCGCATCGATCTCGCGCTCGGCTATCAGGATACGTGCGAGGAGGCCGCCCAGGCGGTGACCGCCGCCAACAGGCAGATCCTGGCCGAAGGCAAGCGGCGCGGCAAATCCATGGGCTCGACCGTCGTCATGCTGGTCATCGAGGAGACGCGCTACGCCGTGCTCTGGGCCGGCGACAGCCGCGCCTATCTGATGCGGGGCGGCAAGCTCGAACGGCTGAGCCGCGACCATACCCAGGTGCAGGAAATGGTGACTCGCGGGCTGATGACCGCAGAGCAGGCGACGGGCCATCCGATGGGCCATGTCCTTTCCCGCGCCGTCGGCGTGCAGAAAGCGGTCGAGATCGACCGGGCCGAGGGTGAGATCCAGCCGGGCGACATCTTCCTCCTGTGCAGCGACGGCCTGCACGGCGTCGTCGGCGAGGAGGCGATCGCCGCCCATTTCGCCCGCGAGGCGCCCGAGCAGGCGCTCGACAGCCTGATCGCCCTGACCCTCGAGAAGGGCGCGCCCGACAATGTCACGGGCGTCGCGGTCTGGATCAGCGAGCCGACCCTCCTCTCCTTTGCGGAACCAAAGCCATGAGCGACGAGAAAGACAAGGACGCCAAGGGCATCCCGCCTGCGCCGGGCAGCGAGCCCGAGGAGGAGCGCACGGTCTTCATGCCCGGCGGCTTCACCATCCCGCCCGCCGCCGACGAGACGCCCGCGCCGGCGGAGCCGCGGCCCCTGCCCGAGGAAGCCGCCGCCGCGCCGCCGCCCGAAGCCCCGGCGCCGCCCGAGCCCGTCGCCGAGCCGCCGCCGCCCGCGCCGGAGCCGGCCCCTCCGCCACCTCCACCCCCGCCGGCGCCCGTGCCGACCAGCGCCGGCACCACCGGCGGCGGGATCCAGCCGCGCAGCGACGCCGTCGGCATCAAGGTCGGCGACGTGCTCAACCACATCTTCCGCGTCGACCGCTTCCTGGCGCGCGGAGGGATGGGCGAGGTCTTCGTCGGCTGCAACGTCAATGTCGACGAGAAGGTCGCGATCAAGGTGATGCTGCCCTCGCTGGCCGGCGACGAGAAGGTGGTGGCGATGTTCCGCAAGGAGGCGCGGACGCTGACCAAGCTCAACCATCCGGCGCTGGTCCAGTATCGGGTGCTCGCGCAGGAGCCGCAGCTCCACGTCCTCTACATCGTCACCGACTTCATCGAGGGCACCAATCTCGGCACCGCGCTCGGCACGCTGAAGCCGACTCCGGACGAGCTGGCGGGGCTGCTGCGCCGGCTGGCCTCGGGACTCGCGGCGGCGCACGAGCTCGGCGCCGTCCATCGCGACATGTCGCCGGACAATATCATCCTCGAGAATGACGACATTCACCAGGCGACGATCATCGATTTCGGCATCGCCAAGGATCTCGACGCCAGCTCGGCGACGATCGTCGGTGACGGCTTCGCCGGCAAGCTGAACTATGTCGCGCCCGAGCAGCTCGGCGATTTCGGCCGCGAGGTCGGGCCCTGGTCCGACGTCTACAGCCTCGGCCTCGTCATCCTCGCCGTCGCCCAGGGCAAGGCGGTCGACATGTCGGGGTCGCTGGTCGACGCGATCGACAAGCGCCGCAAGGGACCGGACCTGTCGGCGCTGCCGAATAACCTGCTGCCGATCGTCCGCGACATGCTGAAGCCCGATCCCAAGGAGCGGCTGCGCTCGATGGACGAGGTGCTCGGCCGGCTCGAACGGCTGAAGCTGCCGCCGGAGGAGCTGGTCGACCAGACCAGCCCGCCCGCGCCGCCGCCGGAGCCGCCGCCCGTGCATGAGGCGACGGTACCGCCGGCGGAGACCACCTATTTCGAATATGCCGAACCCGAGAGCGGCGGCGGCTCCCGGCCGCTGCTGATCATCCTCGCGGTGCTGCTCGTGATCGCGGCGGCGCTCGCAGTGACCGCCTATCTGACCGACGGCACGTTCGGCTTCGGCGGCGGGAATGACAGCCAGTCGAGCAGCGGATCGACCGGGGGCGCCGATCCGCGCACGGAGAACCGCCCCCCTGTGGAAATTGCCCGCGCGACGATGAACTCGGTGCTGCCCAATGTCGGCTGCACCTGGCTTGACGTCAGCAATATCGGCGCCGGTCCGCCGGTCGCCGTGGTGCTGCGCGGGGTTGCCGGCAACGTGCAGGCGGCGAGGGGCGAGGTGGGCCAGGCGCTGTCGCGGGCCGGGCTCGCCAATGCCTCGACCAGCTTCAGCGACGTGGCGACGATCATCCCCGCCGGCTGCTCGGCGCTCGACACCTTCCGGGGCATCCGCAACGGCGGCTTGCCGCGCATCTCCTCGCCGCAGACGCGGTACGAGCTCTCCATCCTCACCGAGGGCAGCAATGCCGGTCAGCTCGGCGCCCAGGTGCCGATCGAGATCGAAACGAACGGCGTGCCCGATTTCGCCCTGGCCGGCATCCAGCCGTCCGGGGAGATCACGCCTTTGCTGCTCAGCCGCAGCGCCCTCCAGCAGGAAGTCGCCAACGGCAACAGCCAGGTCAGCGATCTCGGCGGCGGCCGCTACCGGATCACGATCGACATCACCCACAATGGCTGGTCGGGCTTTCTGCTGCTGACCGGGACCGGGCCGTTCGATGCCGGCCTGATCGCGCCCCCCGTCGGCGAGCGCGGCCCCAATTGGCAGCAGCAATTCCTCGCCGCGGCGAGCGGCGGCAACTGGCAGGGGAACATGGCCTGGGTCCGAACCCAGGACCAGCAACCGGACTGAGGGTAAGGGCCTAGTTCAGCCCGTCGCGGAGCTGGCGCTCATAGGCCTTGCGGAATTCCTTCGAGAACACCTCCATGAAGGCCTCGTCGGATTCCTTCTTCACCGCCACGAATTCGCGCTCGTAATTGCGCCACAAAGCGGCGTCGCGCGCGCCCGGCAGGATGCGGGCGAGCAGGCCCATATTCTCGGCGCGGCGGCGGATCGAGCCCGGAGAGAAGCGGTCGAGCGTCGCACGCAGGGCGCCGGGGATGGCGCGCAGGGTCGCCACCTGGTGCGACTGCAGGTCCAGATAGGCGTCCTCCACGGCCTTGTCGGCCTCGAGGAAACCCGGCTGCGGCGGCATCAGCAGCTGCGCCAGCGCCTGGTCGGGCGAGCGCGCGAACTTGATCGGATTGTTGCCCTCGAGCGCGAGCCCGGTCATCTCGGCGCCCATCTGCGCCTTGGCGCGGGCGCGGGCCTCGACCATGACCAGCAGCCCCGCGACGAGCCGCTTCAGCAGGCTGCCCGCCTTCTGCACGGTCTCCGGCGTGCGCTCGACCTGGCTCTCCGCGATCGCGGCCGCCTCGAGCAGGGCGGTGAGCAATTTGTCGACCGTCGCCGGATCGGCGCCGACCACCGGCGCCGCCGCGGCATCGGCGACCCCGAACAGGCCGCGCTCCCGGTCGATCCTGTTGATGTCGGCCAGCGAATCGAACATCACCGTGGCATGGTCGGTGACGGGTGCCGCCTGTGCCTCGGCCGCCTCGGCGACGGGCTCCGCCGGCTGCGGAGGCACCGGCGGCGGCGCCTCCGGGATGTCGGCGCTGCCCGGCGGGATGGTGATCTGCTGCTCGGGCGGGACCGGCTCCGGCGCCGGCTCGGGTGCGACCTCCATCTCGAACGAGGCGATCACCTCATATTGGCCGATGCGGATCAGATCGCCGGCATTGAGCAGATGCTCCTCGGTCATCCGCTCGGTCGCGTCGTTGACGAAGGTGCCGTTGGTCGAAATGTCCTTCAGGACGAAGAAATCGCGGTCCCGGCGGATCTCGCAATGGCGCGAGGAGATGGCATTGGCCGGATCGGGCAGGTGCCAGTTGCAGTTGCGCGAGCGCCCCAGCACCGCCGTTTCGCCCTCCATCAGGTATTGCGCCGCCATCCCTTCCTGCAGGACTTCGGGATTCCGGATCGTGAGAATCAGGATCATGAAGCGGCCATACCCCCTGCAAACCACGCGACGAAAGGGCGCAGTCTGCGACCAAGGTAGCAAGCCGTGCTACCAACCTCAACCGCCGCTCCTTGCCGCCGAATCGGCCATGAGCTAGAATCGCGCGCCTTCGGACGGGACTATTTTCCGTCCGGTTCGAGAGGAGTTTTCGATGCGCAAGCTCGGTCTTTCCCTGCTGGTTTCGGCAGCCATTGCCGCGCCGGTCGCGGCCTGGTCGCAGGAGGGCCAGCCTTCGGCCAGCACCGACGATTATGTCTGCGCCTTCTCCGGCGAGTGCGCGGACGAGGCGACGGACGAGACGGCGGACGCGCCGGCCGCCACCGGCCCCGGCCCGCGCGTCACCGCCACCCGCGGCTTCGCCATCTCCACGAGCCGGACGCCGGCGCGGACCACCAACAACCGTCAGCGCCGTCCCGTCGCGAACAACAGCGCGCGCCAGGGCGCTTCCGCCCCGCGCCGCTTCTCCTTCGCGGTCAGCCAGCCGGCGGGCGCGCGCAACCAGCGCGTCAACCTCAGCCTGACCTTCCCGACCGGCTCGGCGACCCTGACTCCGGCAGCCGCCGCACAGGCCCGGACCTTCGGCCAGGCTTTGATGATGCCGCAGCTCGCCAATATGCGCTTCCGCATCGAGGGCCATACGGACGGCGTCGGCAGCCGCGCCGGCAACGTCGCCCTGTCGCGCCGCCGCGCGCAGAGCGTCGCCAATTTCCTGATCTCGATGGGCGTGCCGAGCAGCCGCATCGAGGTGCAGGGCTACGGGCCGGACCGGCCGCTGCCGGGCACCAGCCGCAACAGCCCCCAGAACCGGCGCGTGGAGGCGGTGAGGGTCAGCTAAAAAAGGGCGGCATCAGCCTGCCGGCACGGCAAGCGCCTGCGCGGCTTCGCGGAGCTGCGCCTGGGTGCCGGCATCGCCCTGGAAGGCGGCGAGCCCGGTGCGCAAAGCCTCGGCGGCGAGCTGCGGCTCGTTCAGGGCCATGCGCGAGCGCATCATCATGATCCACCCCCGGGCGTCGCGCGGATTCTGCCGCAGCCGCGCGGCGAGCCGCTCGACCATGCCGCGGCCCATCTCGTTCTGCTGGGTCGGGGTCATGCCGCTGGCCGCGCGCAGCTGGTCCTGCGTCGGGCCCGGAATGCCTGCGGTCGCCATCTCCGTGCCGGACGTGCCGCCCGCGGGCGGGGCGGTTTCCGGCGGCAGCCGGCCGCTGATGTCGATATTGGCGCGCTGGGCGATGAAGATGGCGGAGCGGCGCACCTGCGGCGGCAGCGGCTGGGCCTGCGGATCGCGCAGCAAGGCGATCAGGTCGTCGACGGCGCCGCGATGGTCGCCGCGATCGTCCTTGATCGTCGCCAGATAGAAACGCGACATCGCATTGCCGGGCGCCGCCTGCAGCGCGGCTCGGAGCAGCCGTTCCGCCTCGGGCGGCGCCGGCTGGCGCGCGCGGGTCGCCATGATCAGCAGCACTTCGGCGAGGAAATTGTTATAGTCGGCGCTGCGCGGCTGCAGCTCCATCGCCCGGCGGAAAGCGACACTGGCCTGCTGGAAATCCTCCATGTTCCGCCAGGCCATGCCGAGCCGGAACCAGCCCTCATGGTCATCCGGATTGCGCCGGACCTGCTCGACCAGCCCGGCGACCAGCGCCTCGACGCTCGGCGCCTGCCCGGCCGCAGCCGCCGCGTTGGCGCCGGCACTGTTGGCGTCGGCGGTCGCGGCGCTGCCGTCCCGCCGGAAGGCGAGCGTATAGACCAGCACGCCGATCGCGATCAGGGCGGCCAGAGCGAGGGCGATGGTGGCGGGCTGGACCCGGCGCGGGGAAGCGGCTGCGTCTGTCATCGCCGCGGATCATCGCGGCAAATGATCCGGCGTCAAGACCGGCTCGGCGTTCAGGTCGTGCCGCGTCTCAACGCCTCGCGCTAAGCCAGCGCCCGTGCTGCAAAATCTGGGGGGCGACGGGCCCTCGGCGCTGGCGTCTCGTCGCAACTCTGTTAGATTGCCGATTCTGGAAGATTGCGGATTTTCCGGTGTGCGGGGGCGCGGCCGGAATTCGCCTGTCGGGGAGCTGCGTCGGAGTGTCGGCCGCCTACAAGATCGCGATCGTGGGATCGGGCCCGGCCGGGATGAGCGCGGCGGGACGCGCGGCCGAGCTCGGCCTGTCGCACGTCCTGCTGGAAAAGACCGACCACCTCTCCGACACGATCTACAAATATCAGAAGGGCAAGCACGTCATGGCGACGCCGAGCCAGCTCGTGCTGCGCTCGGATTTCGATTTCGACGCGGGCAAGCGCGAGAAGATCCTCGGCGTGTGGGACGACCAGACCGCCGCTCGCAAGGTCAATGCCCTGGTCAATGCCGACGTGATCTCGATCAGCGGCGAGAAGGGCAATTTCACGCTCAAGGTGAAGGGCGGCAGCAATCCCTGGCAGCGGCCGGCGGAATCCGGCCGGCCCGACGCCCGCAACAGCGCCCCCGACAAGGCCGGCGCCACGCAGGAGATCAAGGCCGAATATGTGATCCTCGCCATCGGCACGCAGGGCAATCCCAATACCCTGCGCTGCGAGGGCGGGGACCTGCCGCACATCCAGTATCAGCTCGACGATCCCGGCGAATATGTGGACGAGCATATCATGGTGATCGGCTCGGGCGACGCGGGCATCGAGAATGCGCTCGGCCTCGCTGCCGATCCCGCCCAGGCCAACACCGTCTCGATCATGAACCGCAGCGCCGAATTCGCCCGGGCCAAACAGGCCAATGTCGACCTGCTCATGGAGGCCGGGAGGAGCGGCCGGGTCAACATTCTCTGCGAGACGACGCCCAAGCGCGTCCTGCCGGGCTTCCTCTACATGGAGACCCGCGACGGCGAGCAGAAGATCAGGTGCGACCGGATCATCGCCCGCATGGGCTCCTCGCCGCCGCGCAAGTTCGTCGAGCAATGCGGGATCGAGTTCACCAGCGAGGACCGCGACGCCTATCCCTCGCTCTCGCCGCAATTCGAGACCACGGTACCGGGCATCTACGTGATCGGCGCGCTGGCCGGCTATCCGCTGATCAAGCATTGCATGAACCAGGGCTATGACGCGGTCGAGTTCATCAACGGCAATGTCGACCTGAAGCCGGCCGACGAGCCGATCCTCGAGAAGAAGTTCCAGGTCCTGCCGGGCACGCGTACCGTCACCGAATGGCTGGCGTTTTTCCGCCGGCGGGTGACCGTGCTGAACGAGCTGTCGATGCTGCAGATGCGCGAGTTCATGCTCGATTCCGAGCCCCGCGCCTATCGCGCCGGCGAGATCGTGTTCGAGAAAAGCGATCCGGGCGCCTCGCTCTTCGCGATCGCCGACGGCTCGCTGATCGTCGAGATCGATCCGTCGCGGCCGGGCCAGGGCATCCCGATCGCGCAGGGCTCGATCGTCGGCGAGGTCGGGCTGATCTCGGGCCGCAAGCGCAGCGCCACGGTGCGCACCGCCTCCGGCTCGATCGTGATCGAGATCCCGCGCAACGCCGCGCTGAAGCTGATGGCGACCAATAGCGCCGCCAAGCGCGAGATCACCCGCATCGTCACCGAGCGCATGCTGCGCTCGATCGTCGGCGACGCCAGCGAGGAGGATCTGAAGGACCTGCTGGAGACGGCGGAGATTCAGGAGATTCGCGCCGGCCAGGCGGTGATCAACGAGGGCGACGAGGGCTATGACGTCTTCATCATCCGCCAGGGCTCGATGACCGTCGAGAAGGCGATCGGCGGCAAGCCGGTCTTCCTGCGCTACCTCCCTGCCGGCTCCTATGTCGGCGAGATGGCGCTGATCGACGGCGGCCGCCGCACCGCGACGGTGCGCGCCGCGATCAAGTCGGAAGTGATCAAGCTGAACGGCGACGCCTTCCGCAAATTGCTCGCCGGCAAGCCCGCCCTGCTCGAGAAGATGAAGACGGAAATGGCCGCGCGCCAGCAGACGACGAGCTTCATCGAGGCACGCAAGGACGGCTTCGGCGGCGCCGTCGACATGTATTCCTCGGTCGCCGGCTTCCTCGTCTCGGAGGGAATCGGCGAGGCGACCGACGTGCTGCTGATCGACGAGAAGCTCTGTGTCGGCTGCGACAATTGCGAGAAGGCCTGCGCCGACAGCCATGACGGCCTGTCCCGGCTCAATCGCGAGGCCGGCCGCACCTTCGCCCACCTTCACGTGCCGACCTCCTGCCGGCATTGCGAGCATCCGCACTGCATGGCCGATTGTCCGCCCAACGCGATCAATCGCGGGCAGGACGGCGAGGTCTATATCAACGACACCTGCATCGGCTGCGGCAATTGCCAGCGCAACTGCCCCTATGGCGTGATCCGCATGGCCAAGCCGCCGCCGAAGAAGCCGGGCCTCCTGTCATGGCTGTTCTTCGGGCGCGGTCCGGGCCCAGGCGAACCGGACCATAAATGGACGGATTCCAAGGTAAGTTCGGAGACTCCAAAAAAAGCGATCAAATGCGACATGTGTTCTGGTATCGAAGGCGGGCCGGCCTGCGTTCGCGCATGTCCGACGGGTGCTGCTATACGCGTATCGCCGGAAGAGTTCCTCACCGTAGCGAGGATGGGACAGGGGGGCTGATCGAGGGTGGCAAGCAGGGGGATTAACAGAACCGAATTGGGGGACGGGACGGCTCATGAGAGCTTCCTGCGCTACCGCCGCTATCGCTGGTTCAAGATCGCGACGTTCCTCTCCCTATTCCTCATCGTCGTCTACCTCTTCGTGGACGTCTCGCCGCGGCACAATGGCGGCTCCTGGCTCGGCTATACGCTCGGCACGATCGGCGCGCTGCTGATCGTCTGGCTCGCGCTGCTCGGCATTCGCAAGCGGGCGATGACGCGGGGGCGCTGGTCGCTCAAGGCCTGGACTTCGGCCCATGTCTATCTCGGCCTGGCGCTGATCGTCATCGGCACCCTGCACACCGGCTTCCAGTTCGGCTGGAACGTCCACACTCTTGCCTGGGTGCTGATGCTGCTCGTGATTCTCTCGGGCATTTACGGGATCTCGGTCTACGCCCTGCTGCCGCAGGGCCTGTCCGACAGCCGCTCGGAGATGACCGGGCCGCAGATGATCGAGGCGGTGAACAGCCTCGACAAGCAGATCCAGCAGGCCGCGCAGCCGCTCTCGGACGAGGACAGCGCGATCGTGCTCGGCTCGCTGGGCGAGGACCCGTTCGGCGGCGGCGTCTGGCGGCGCCTCTCCGGCTCCTATCCCAGATGCGGCAACATGGCCGCGCTCCGGATCATGCGCGAGCGGCAGGAGCAGAGCTCGGGCAAGGAGGAACAGGCGCTGGAGCAGGTCGTCGGCCTGCTCGAGAAGAAGGCGGCCGCCCTGCAGCGGCTGCGCGGCTATATCCGTCGTCGGGCCTTGCTCGAAGTATGGCTGTTCGTGCACATTCCGACGACCTTCGTGCTGCTTGCCGCGCTGACCGCGCATATCGTCAGTGTCTTCTTCTACTGGGGCTAGGGGGGAAGTAGAGCATGGCGTTCCTGCTTCGCAGCATCTCCCGCAGCGCCGACGGACGCGAGATCGTCCGCACGTCGAAGGTCAATGACGACCTGCTGAAGATCGGTCGCGACCCGGATTGCGATATCCGCCTGAACGACCTTGCGGTCGCCTTGCACCATGCCACGCTGGAGCAGGTCTCCGCCTCGAAGATCGGCGTCTCGGCCGAGGCCGGGCTGACCGTCGAGATCGATGGCAGCGTCACCCAGTTCGGGCAGATCAACCTGACCGTCGGCGGCGCCGTCAAGGTCGGGCCCTTCCTGCTGCGCATCCTGCCGCCGGAGATCGGCAGCGAGGACGTGCCGATCGACATCCAGCGGGCCGATACCGCGGAAGAGGACGACCGCTTCGACACCCGCCGCTTCGCGCTGCAGAGCGTCATGCCGGGCAAGCGCACCATGTCCTGGGTGCTCACTCTGATCGTGCTGGCAATCTTCCTCGTCTGGCCGATCATCTCCTTTTACCAGAACCGCGACACCGCCGACCGGATGGCGATGGGCGGCTTCCACGCCGACACGCTCTGGAGCACCGGCAGCCTGTCCACCGCCCATGCCGCGCTCAACTCCAACTGCCAGGCGTGCCACGTTCGGGCGTTCGAGCCGGTCCAGGACAATGCCTGCCAGGCCTGCCACGTGAACGTCCACGACCATGCGCCGCTGAACCTGATGCAGGCGGCGATGCCGCAGCTGACCGGCCTGCGCGGCTTCCAGCAGGGCATCCGCAACACCTTCGGCCAGACCGCGGGCCGCTGCGTCGAATGCCATACCGAGCATGAGGGGCCGCAGCGAATGGAGCCGACGCGGCAGCAATTCTGCGCGGACTGCCACACCGACCTCAACGCGCGCGTCCGCCAGACCCGGCTCGGCAACGCCTCGGACTTCGAGCGGCAGCATCCCGAGTTCCAGCCTTTGGTGCTGACCAGCTGGGACAATGGCCAGCCGCGCTACCAAAGGGTCGCGCTCAACCGGCGGCCGCTCGAGATGAGCAACCTGCGCTTCCCGCACGACGTCCATCTCAGCGCCACCAACGGCGTCGCCCAGGCGGCCCGCGCCAACGGCCTCGGCCAGCGGCTCGAATGTTCGAGCTGCCACACGCCGACGCCCGACGGCGTGCGCTTCCAGAATGTCGACATGCAGCGCAATTGCGGCACCTGCCACAGCCTGAGCTTCGACCGGATCGGCGGTACCTTGCGCACCCTGCGGCACGGCTCGCCCGAGCAGGTGATCGCCGACATTCGCGGCCTCTACCGCGCCGGCGGTCCCGCCTTCCCGCCGGAGCTCAGCCCGGGCGGCCGGGTGCGGCCCGGCGACGTCAACCAGATCCGCGCCGCCGTGCAGTTCGCCCGCGCCCAGGCGGACACCTCGCAGCGCGGCGAACGCGCGATCCGCGCGATCTTCACGGGCGAGAACGGCACCTGCTCCGAATGCCATGTCGTCGTTCCGCCGGCCGGCGGGACGCTCGACTACCGGATCGCGCCGATCCAGTTCACCAGCCGCTACATCTTCCACGGCTGGTTCGATCATCGCGACCACCTGATCGTGCAGCGGCCGAACGAGCGGCGGCTGGAAGGCTCGGCCGGCTGCCTGAGCTGCCACAACGCCAATGCCTCCGGCAGCTCCAGCGACGTGCTGCTGCCCAACCTGGCGAGCTGCCGCGCCTGCCATGGCGGCGAGCGGACCCGCCTGCCCGTGCCGTCGACCTGCGCGATGTGCCACGATTATCACATCCCCGCCGGCGCGCAGGCAGGGTCGCGCCAGCAGGGCTCGCCGACCCAGGCCCTGCGCGACCGGGTGCGGGGGCGGCCCTGGACGTCGACGGTGGCGAATCCGGCCCCGGGCGCGCGCAGGCCCTGATATGCTCGTCGCACAGATTACCGACCTCCACCTGGGCTTCGATCCGGGCAATCCGGAGGAATATAACCGGCAGCGCCTCGATCAGACGCTGAAGGTGCTGGCGTCGATGACGCCGCGGCCCGATCTGCTGCTCGTCACCGGCGACATCGCCGATAATGGCGACGACCGCGATTCCTACGAGCGCTTCAAGGCGGCGACGGCGGACCTGCCGTTCCGCGTCTGCCCGGCCATGGGCAATCACGACAATCGCGCGATCTTCCGCGAGGTCTTCCCCGGCACGCCCGCGGTGGACGGCTATATCCAGTATGTGGTCGAGGATCTGCCGGTCCGGATCATCGTCCTCGACACGCTCGAGATCGGCCGGCATGGCGGCGGCTTCGACGAGGTCCGCGCCAGGTGGCTGGAGGCGCGGCTCGCCGAGGCGCCGGAGCGCCCGACCCTCATCGTCCTCCACCATCCGCCGATCGCCACCGGGCTCAGCTGGATGACGGAGAATCCGGAGGCGCGCTGGGTGAAGAAGCTCAGGCCGATCGTCGAGGCGAACCGGAACATCGTCGCCATGGTCTGCGGCCATCTCCACCGCCCGATCGTCACCCGCTGGGCGGGCACCGCGCTCGCCGTCTGCCCCTCGACCGCGCCGCAGGTGGCGCTCGACATGCAGAAGATGGACGCGGATCATCCCGACGAGCGCCCGATGATCGTCGCCGACCGGCCGTTCTTCGCCCTGCATTACTGGAATGGCGACGGCCTGATCACCCATTTCGAGACGGTCGAGGAGCATGAGGTCCTCGCCCGCTTCAACCCCCGCCGCCAGGGCCTGATCCGCATGCTCAACAGGGAGCGGGCGATCGGGTAGGGGGAGGTGCGATGGCGAGAAAGCGGCTCACTCCGGTCGCCAGAAAGCTGCGCGCCGATATGACCGATGCGGAGCGATTGCTGTGGTCGCGGCTTCGTGGAGAGCAGCTGGGCGCGAAGTTCACCAAACAGTTTTCAATCGGGAATTTCGTCGCTGATTTTGCGTGCCGGAGCGCGAAGCTGATCGTGGAATTGGATGGTGGACAGCATGATCGGCTGGCCAAGGCGGATGCGGCGCGGACCCAGATGATCGAGGCGCACGGCTATTTTGTAATCCGCTACTGGAATAGCGACGTCATGGAGAATCTGGACGGCGTCCTGGCGGACATTCTTCGCCACCTCGATATCGCCCGGAATCGCTAGACCTCCTCCCCCTCAAGGGGGAGGGTAGGGTGGGGGTGTCGGGCGCTTGAGATCTTCCGCGAACCGGCGAGCCCCCTCACCCTAACCCTCTCCCCGCCGGGGAGAGGGGATTAGCGGCTCGCCACGTTGGCCTGCGGTCCCACCCAGTCCGCCATCGAGCTCTCCATCGTGTCGGTCACCCGGTACGGCCGCCCCTGGCGGTTCAGGTAGAGGCGTTCCATCTCGCTGCGGTTGAAGGGGCGGGAGCCGAGTCGGCCGAAGACCGCGATCTGGCCGCCCGTCTCGTCGACGGCGCGGTCGCGGTCGAGGCCCTTGGCGACGGCGAAGGCGCGGCTGGGCGTGCGGGCCCAGGCGATCAGCTCCGGCGCGGGCCGCGGCGAGAAGCCGTAGAAGTTCGGATTGCTCTCCGGGCTGAACAATTGCAGCACCTTCATCCCGTTGCGCCCGTCGGCGACATAGGCGAAGAGCGAGGCGTTGGTGGAGGCGACGGTCACGTCCTGCGTATCCGGCGTCTGACCGAGCCAGAAGGCGGGGTTCGGCATCCGCCAGAACACCTGCGGCTGCTCGGGCCGGGTCACGTTGACGATGACGAGACCCTCGGCGCCGGCGGCGACATAGGCATAGGTGCGGGCGAGATAGACGCGGCGCGCATCGGCGAAGGGCACGGTCGCACCCGGCACCGGCACCGGCTGGTCCATGCGGGTGACGTCGAACAATTTGAGCCCTTCGGCGTCGGTCACCCAGAGATAGCGGAACTGCAGCGCCGTCGCCCGGGCATCGTTCAGCGCGATGGTCGCAGTCACGCGCGGCGCCTGCGGGTTGGCCAGGTCGAGCACGACCAGGCCGGCATTGGCGGTGACATAGGCATAATTGCCGGCGAGCGTGATGTGCCGCGCCCCGGTCAGGACATTATTCTCGTTCCAGGCATTGGCGCCGTTGGCGAAGGCCGTGCGGCGCAGGCGGTTATTCCTCGCCTCGCCGTCGGCGAGGGTGTCGACATTGACGAGAATCAGGCCCTCCTCGGCGTCGGTGATCACCGCATAATGGTAGATCGGCTGGAAGCGCTGCTCCTGATTCTCCTCGAGCAGCGAGATGGTCGAGCCGTCCGGCTGGGCGCGCGGCGTCGTCGCCATGGCCTCGTTGCGGTTCGGCGCGATCGGCTGGTTGGTGGGCAGCGCCATGCAGGTCGCGTTGCGGCTCTCGACATGCGTGTCCTGGCCCAGCGGCGAGACCGGCGCGGTGACGATCCGCTCGGAGAAGCCCTTATTGGCGATCGAGGCGATGTCGTAGACGCGGAAGCCGCCGGACCCTTGCGCCACGAACATATATTCGCCGCGATTCTGCAGGCAGCCGACCCGGTCGGGCGTGCCCTGGACGATATTGTAGAATTGCTCGAGCGCGCGGGTCTCGCCGGAGAGGTTGCGGTCGAAGGTCCGGCCGCGCGTCCAGTTGATCAGCTCGCGATTGTTCCGGTCGACATGCATCCGGTAAAAGTCCGGATAGGCGAAGCGCTGCAGATAGGAGCCGATCACCGCCTGCGGCTCGTCCCATTCAGTGACGCGCACCGCCTCGAAGCCGCCCTCCAGGCCGATCCAGGCGTGCAGGCCGACGAAGTTCACGAAGTTCGTGCCCTGCAGCAGCAGCTGCGCCATGATCGCATTATTGTCGTTGTTACTGCTGACATGGCAGTCGGTGCACTGCTTCGTCTCGGTCGTGCGGACTGTGTGCGGGAAATGCGGCGCGAAGGCCTGGCTCGAGAAGCCGGAGGCCGAGACGGGCGGCTGCTGGATGTAGATCCGTTCCCGGTTGATGTTCGTCGAGGAGAGCACCAGCGCCGAGGTCGAGCGGACCGGGGCGATGATATTTCCCTTGCTGGTCTGGTGGCGGCCGAGCTGGAACATGTCCTCGCGCGCGACCTGCGGATTGTAGGTCGCGAAGTTGCGCGTCTCCTCGCCCTCGTAGCGATGGACGTTGGTGCGGAAATTGGCCTCGATCGGCAGGTGGCAGCCGCCGCAGCTCGTCGTCCAGCTGAGGTGGCAGGTGAAGCAGGCCATCTCTTCCGTGGGATGGGCGAGGTCGGCGTCCGCGATGCCGGTGCCGAAGGTGTAGCGCCCGGTCTCGGCGCCGGCGCGCGAGACCAATTTGGAGCGGGCCGAGCGCAGGTTGAAGCAGGGGCCGGGCTGGCGCTCGCCCGGCTCGCCGCAGCGGGGCAGGGTCGCATCGACGGAATCGGCGACCTGCTGCACGGCCCAGCTCAGGCTCGGATCGACGATCGAGCGCTGGACGAGGACGCGCCGGTTCGGCGTCGCGCAGCGCAGGTTCGGCACCTCCTCGCGCGCCAGTTCGCAGTCCATCCACTCGAAGCGGCGGCGGCCGTCCTCGTTGCGGATCACTTCCAGGTTGGTGCCATGCGTCGGCGCCGCGGGACCGGAGGTGCGCAGGTTGGCGGGCGCGCGGGCGGTGCCGTGGCAGTCGCGGCAGCCGATCTCGATCGCGTTCGCCACCTCGCCATAGATGAAGCCGTTGCCATGCGCGTCCTGGCTGAAATGGCAGTCGGCGCATTGCAGGCCGAGCTCGGCATGGATGTCCATCATGTGGACCGAGCGGCCCGGATTGACCCCGGCCGGGACGAACGCGCCCTCGCCCTGGCGGCGGAAGGTCTCCGGATCGCCCGGCGGGATGACGTTGCCGCGCGCGTCGAGCAGATTGCCCTCGCGGTCGCGGCGGAAGATGCCGCGGAAGTTCCAGCCATGGCCGTGATAGTCGGCGAACTGGGTGGTGCGGGCGAGCGGGTTCACCCGGTCATAGACCTCGCGCACGAAATTGGGATCGGCCCATAGGCCCCGCGGCGCCGCCGCCTCGGGATTGCGGTTCAGCACGTTCACCAGCTGCTCCGCGGTCGGATAATGCTGGCGGCGGAAGAGCTGCTCCTCGGCGGCGTTGCGCGCGGGCAGGCGGTTCTCCGGCCCCGGCCACATCAGGTCGGCGTCGGACTCATAGTCCCACATCGTGTAGCCGAGATAGGTGTTCAGGAAGATGTTCGGCTGGTGCATGTGGCAGACCATGCACTGCGAGGTCGGGATCGCCCGGGTGAAGACGTGGCGGATCGGGTGGCCGCTCTCGCCGACCGAGGCGTGGTTCCCGTCCGCCGGCGCATCATGCGAGGGCTCGCGCCGCGCGCCGCCGTCGGGCAGATGCTCCGCCCCTTCCTCCTCGACCGCGCCCAGCCGGTGCGCACCCTGGCGCAGGCTGGCGATCGTCGGATCGACCGTCGCCGTCTGGCCGTCGCGGCCATATTGCGCGTAGGTCATCGAATGGCGCGGCTCGCGGTCGTTCGCATAGACGACGTGGCAGCCGGCGCAGCCGGAATGGCGATAGTCGCCCTGCTGGTCGTTCGTGCCCATGAACCACATGAAGGGGTCGTTGAGGCGGGTCTTGTGGATGTTGAGCACGGGGATGGCGACGCGGATGCCGGTGCCCGGGCCGCGGTTCGACTGCCTGAGGTCGGGCCGGCCGGGCTCCTCGAGCCGCTGGATGATGCCGCCGATATTGGGCAGGCCGACCTCCGGGAACTGGGTGCCGATATTGCGGCCGCCGCGCTCGAACACGCGGAACACGTCCGACGGCGGTACGACCTGCCAGGTGGGCAGCGGATACATGGCCGCGAGCACGCCGCGCGCACGCTGCTGCGGGGTCATGCCGTTCGGCCCGAGCGGCGAGGTGATCAGCGCAGGCTCGCCGGCGCGCGTATAGGCCTCGCCGATGATGTAGTTCTTGAAGGGCAGGATGCCGTTATTATAGGCCGCGCCGCCGATCAGCATCGCGCCCGTCGACATGAGCGAGCGCTCCGCCGCCTCGATGATCTCAATATGGCAGGCACCGCAGCTGTCGCGGACCACACGATAGTCCGACGGGTTCATGAAGCGCACGAATTCCGGCGCCTCGCGGTTCATCAGGGCATAGGTCCGGGTCGGGTTGGCGCTCGACGGGAAATGCCAGGAGGCCGGATAGCGCGGCAGCACGTGGGCGCGGGTCTGCGCCTCGAAATAGGGCGCCGTATTCTGCTGCGCCCCCTCGGGGCGGGTGATGCGCGGATTGCCGCCATGGCAGTCGGTGCAGCCGAGGACCACGGCCGGCGAGCGGTGCATCGTATGGGCGTCGCTGTCGGTATGGCAGGACTGGCAGCCCTGGCTCTTCGCCTCGGCGTCGCGCCATTCCTGGGTGCGCGGGGCAGGGGCGGCGCGGACCAGGCTGTAGTCGCGGACCACCGCCTTCTCGCCCTCCGAGGCGCCGAGCCGGGACGCGCCGAACAGCGAGGCGGCGAGGATCGCCGCTCCCATGATCGCCAGCCGCCCGAATTTCGCCAGCCCCATCATCCCCTCAATAGGTCAGGATCGCATTGAACAGGACCGAATAATATTGCCGGTCGCGGTCGTTGTTGGTGAACAGGTCGCGGAAGCCGGTGCCCGCCTGCAGAATCGCGCCGGACAGCCGGAAGACGATGTTCTGCGTCGCGCGCGGGCGCCAGATCGCCGCCGCCGAAATGTCCCAGCCGATGTCGCGCCGGATCGTGCCCTGGACGCGCAGCGCCTGCAGCACGTCGGTGCGGTGGAACCAGAGGTGGTTGACGTTGCCGGAGATGCGGATGCCCGGCGTCAGATCGAAGTCCGCGCCGATGCCGAGCAGCATCGTGCCCGGATTGACGAAGTTGGACTGGCCCTGCTCCTTCGACGAGCGGAGATTGTTGAGGATGCCGTTGCGCTGGTCGAGCGCGACCGCGCGGCCGCCGCCCGCGAAGGGGATGGTCTGGCGAATCCAGTAGCTGGTGTCCGCGCCGGCGAAGATCGGGTTCTCGAAGATATTGTCGAAGCCGCGCTCGGTATCGTCATAGGGATTGCCGTCGCCACTCGAGAAGAGGCCGGCGCCGCGGATGCGGATCCAGTTGAGGTCGATGCTCGGCTCGGCCGCGAAGAAGAAGCTCCGGAGCCGCGCCGGCCGCTGCGTGAAGACGTTGTTCCGGTCCTGGCCGAGCAGGAAATAGAAGCTGCTCGTCCAGTTGAAGCGGCCGACATGGCCGTCGGTCGAATAGCCGAGATAAATGGCGTCGTAGCTGCGCGCGCGAAGATCGCCGATCAGCGCCGGGCGGACCGGAAAGCCGTTATCGTCCACCTCCAGCTCGCCACGCTCGCGGTTGAGGTTCCAGGTGATGCTCGCCTGGCTGGTCAGGCCGACGAAGGGGAAATCCTGGCGGAAGACGTTGGCGTGGAGGATCCAGTCGTCGCGCGGGCTCTGGAACAGGTTGTTGAGGCCCGAATTGGTGTCCTTCTCCAGCCGCCAGATCGCCGCCAGATTGTACTGGAAGCGGTTGTTGTCGCGCGTGCCGAACAGGCGGACGCCAAGCTGCTGGTCCTGGAACAGGAAGCCGCGGAAATCGAAGTTGAACGGCTGGATGCCGACGCGGACCGAGTCGAAGTCGAAGCGGGTGGACGTGTTGCGGATATGATAGTCGATGAAGGCTTCCTGCACGCCCAGCGCGTAATCGAAGCGGTCGGTGCCCTCGGACGGCTGCACGAACAGGATGCGCCGCTCGCCGACGTCGACATAGTTCATGTTGAGGGCGAGGGTCAGGCGGTATTCGATGTCCGGCGGCTTGAAGGCGGTGCTGCCCTTGATCAGGGCGACGCTGGCGATGAAGGTCTGCGAGAGGACCAGGCTGCGATTGTCGCCGAACACGTCGTTGCTGTCCGGCCGGTCGGTGGTCTGCACGCCGACCGGGATCGGGAAGCTCCGGGGCTCGATCACGGTGTCCGAAATGGCGCTCGCCACGAAGAACCAGTCATTGCCGGTGAGGCCGAGGAAGCGCGGCGTCGCGCAGCGGGCGATGCCGGCCTCGCGCCGGCGCCGCTGCTCCTCCTCGGTCGGCAGGCAGATCGGCCGGTCGCCCTTGAGCACATTCTGGTTGTAGGGATCGTACCAGCGCTCGCGGACGATGCCGAGCGTGTCGATCAGCCGCCAGCGGTCCGGGACCGCGATATGCTCGGCCGGAAAGGCCTCGGGCGGGGGCTGGCGGATCGCGCCCGGATTATACTGGTCGACCGGATCGGGCAGATCGTGGCGGATGTCCGGGCGGCGGCGGCCCTCGAGCAGCTCCTCCTCCGACGGCGGGGTCGGCTGCTCGCGCGGCTCCTCGGCGGGCAGCGGCTGGTTGGTGACCGGCTGGCCGCCGAAGGCCGGCGCCTCGGCCGGCGGCGCATCCTGCAGGGCGAGGAGGGTCGACCCGGAAACGGAGAGCAAAGAGTCATCCCGGCGAAAGCCCGGACCCATGAACACCGACGATGAAACCATCCCCGGGGCGGTGTTCATGGGTCCCGGATCGAGCCCGGGAGGACTCATGGGGGCCGGCCCCGTCGGCGCCACAGGCGCGCCCGCCGACGCCATCAGCGACAGGAGGGCGGCCGCGACCGTCATTTTCCCTGGCAGACGTTCTGCTCGTTCGTCCCGATGAACGGGTTGAACGGGCAATTGACCCAGCGCAGCCGGACGCCGCCGCCGGAGGCGCCGGCGACGGGCACGACGATCTGGTCGGAGCGGATGGCGGCGGGCGCATTGGCGATCGAGCCGACGCGGACGGACGCGTTATGCGTGCCAAGGAAGCTGATCATGTCGTCCTGGTCGATACCGTCGCCCGACACGCCGATCCCGCCCACCAGGGTGTTGCCGCGATAGACCGGCACCGAGCCGGGGAAGATCTGGATGCCGTTGGCCAGCCGGCCCGGCGTCGGATTGGCCGTGCATTGCTGCGCCGTGTCCGGATTGGCGCCGAGGATGAAGCCGACATGGGTGAGGACGTTTTCGAGGATCAGCGCCGACTGCAGGCCGGTCGAGAAGGGATTGAACTCGGCGACTGGGCGCGAGAAGGCGCCGGGCGGCCGGCCGAGCTCGCCGTCCGGGAAATAGGGCCGCGAGACGTTGCCGTTGGCGCGGTCCGAGAAGGCGAACTGGCCGGTCAGCGCATTGGGGTCGTTGAAGAAGGCGCGGGCGAGCGGGACGAAATTGCGGATGTCGGCGCGCACCGTCGGGTTCGCGGCATTGTTGTTGCTGAGCTCGGTGCCGGCGGTCGCCGAGGAGAAGAAGGCGGCGGTGCGCGCCTTCTGCAGCGAGACGTCGGTGCCGAAGATCGGCGCGTCCGGCCCGCGCACCACGCCGAGGATGTTGCCGCTCGTGTCGACCACCGAGATCGTCACCTGCGCGCGGCTGTCGAGCGGCTGGCGGATCTGGGCGCGCGCCGCGGCCATGATCTTGAACGCCTCCTCGAGCAGGGCGCGGACCTCGGCGGCGCTCAGGGCCGTCCCGGCCGGGGTCGTGCCCGCGACCGGCGGATAGCGGTTCGCGCCGGCGCCGTTGGTCAGGATATAGGCGTCGGGATTGGCGAATTCGGCGGCAGTGGCGAGGCGGATGCCCGAGGCCTCGCTGCCATAGGGCGTGCCCGGAATGATCGGCCCGAGCGTGTAACCGTTGACCGGGATCAGATTGCCGACGCCGGGGATCAGGCTGGCGAAGGCGGGGGTCGCGCCGGCCCGGAGATCGCCGACCAGGGTGTCGCTGTAGCGCAGGGTGGTGCCGTCGACGGTGATCCGGTTGGCCTGGATTTCGTCCGAGGCGGCGAAGTTCCGGGTGGCGGCGAGGGCGATCGCCTCCTCGTCGTCGGTATCGACATTCTGGATCTCGGGGTCGAAGCCGTAAATACCGTCCGCCATCACCCCGACGCCGCCGACGACGAAGCCGTTCTTGTAGAGCGGGAAGCCGCCCGCATCGGCGGAAAGGCCGAGCGGCGAGCGCTTCGGGCCGATCAGGGCCGCCGGCCCGGGCGCGCCGAAGCGCGAGGACAGATCGGAGCAGGGCAGCTGGCTGAACTGCACGCCGAACAAAGGACCGCTCTCCAGCCCCTGCGCGGCGACCGAGGGCGGGAAGTGCTCCTGCACGATCTGGCTGGCCGTCCGGGTGGAGAAGGCGTTGCCCGCCGAGGAAAGATAGGCGCCGGTGATCGCCTTGGCGATCGCGCCGGCGACCGCGCCGCCGGGGACGCTGACCCCCTGCAAATCGTGATTGATCCCGCTCGGCGAGGAGGGGACGGCGAGGCCGACATTGGCGCCGTTCATCTGGAAGGCGGCGAGCACGTTGCCGACCCGGTCGACGACCACGATCGTTGCCGGACGGCCCCGCGCCTGCGCCTCGGCGACCGCCTGGGCGATGATCTGCTGCACATCGGCGACGGTGAGCGCGACCTGCTGGGGGTCGGTGAACAGGCGTGTCGCCGCGGGCGGCACCGGGCCGGGCGCGGGCCCGGCATTGCTGCCGCCGCCGCCCCCGCAGGAGGCAAGCAGCAAGGAGGCGATGGTGATCGTGGAGGCGGCGTTACGCTTCATGATACTCTTATCTCAATCGTCTGATGGCAGCCGCGGCGCGGCCGAGGCTCGCCCGGAATCCTCCAGGATCATAGGCATTGGGATCGTGCACGGCGCGGTAGGCGCCGTTGATGTCGCGCCGGATCGCATTGGCCGTGGCCACGGGGACATGGCCGCCGCTGACCAAGGCGGAGAGCAGGGTGTCGGTGGCCATCACCGCCTGCACCGAGCCGGCATAATCGGTGAAGCGCGGGCTGATCGCCTGGCTGGTGATCGTGTCGATGATCGCGAAGGTCGCGTTGCGGCCCATGTCGGCGCCGGCAAAGGCGTTGGCGAGCTGGCGCAGGGTCGCGCGCAGCCGGTTGGCCGCGGCGATCGCCGCCTGCCGGCCCTCGCCCATCGCCTGGTGGAAGGCGCGGCTGTCGCGCTCGAACTGCCGGGCGAGGCCGGGGGCCACGACGCGCGCGGCCGCGTCGAGCATGATCATGTTCTCGTCATTATAGGGCGGCATGCCGGACGGGATCGGGCGGCCGGGATTGGGAACCGAGCCCGGACGGAAGCGCGGGTCGTCGGAGATCTGCCGGTGGCAGCTATGGCAGTCGAAGAAGTAGAATTCGGGGAAGATGCCCTCGGTGCCGCGCTGCGAGACGAAGAGCCTGAGCGACCGCTCCAGCGCCATCGCCTGGCCGGTCGCCCAGACCTGGGTGCCGGTCGCCAGATTCTTGCCGCGCTCGCGATAATCGTCGTCGATATTGTAATGCTGCTGCAGCGTGGTGAAGAGGTCGAGCTCGAAGCTGATCCGCGGATGGCCGGCGGCCATGATCCGATGGGTGACGAACTGGTTCGGCGCCTCGTCCGAGCCGAAATGGCAGTTGAGGCAGCGTTCGGCGCGGGCCCGCGCATCGTCGAGCGGGACGAGGCCGTTGCGGACATTGGCGGCATGGGTGCCGCCCACCGCATAATGGCTGGTCAGCCAGCCCGAGGCCGCGCCGTGGCAGGATTCGCAGCCGACGCCGTCGGTGGTCTGGAAGCGGACGCCGCGCGGGCCGGCGGGCGTGGCGTGGCAGCCGAGGCACATCGGCGCGCCGGTCGCCTCGCCGATGCCGAGCCGCTCGGCGATCGCGCGGGACCGGGGCTCGCGCAGCACCGCATAAGCGCGGCTGTGCGCGCCGGCCGCGGTCGCCGGATCCTGCCAGAGCATGATCTCGTCCTGGCGGACGCGCGGGCCGTCGCCCTGGCTGCGGCCGTGACAGGTGGTGCCGCCGCAGGTGGCGACGCCGACGAAATTGCCCGGGGCGACGCTGACCCCCGACTGGACGGCCTGCGCGTCATGGGGTTTGAACAGCAGGAAGAGGGCGGCGACGGCCAATGCGCCCAAGGCGCAGAGACCGATCGCAAGTTTGCGGCTGCCCCCCAATTTGTCCTCCATGCCGCCCTGTTTCCGGTCAAAGAAGTCGCCTCGGACTATGGGCCAGCATATTTGTGCATGCAAGCCGCAAAGACGCCCCGCAAGGCATTGGTGACAGCCGAAACAAAGCCCGGTAGAGCTAGAAATTCGACGGATACGGGGGGCCTCAGCCCGGCCTTGCGTCGTCGTTCAGCGTCCAGTCCAGCGATCGGAGCCCGCGCGAATGACCAAAGCCTCTGACCTGTTCATCCACTGCCTCGAGGAGGAGGGCGTCGAATATGTGTTCGGCGTCCCGGGCGAGGAGAATCTGGATTTTCTCGACAGCCTCTCGCGCTCGACCAGGATCAAGCTGATTCTGACCCGCCACGAGCAGGGCGCGGGCTTCATGGCCGCGACCTACGGCCGCCATACGGGCAAGACCGGCGTCTGCGTCGCCACGCTGGGCCCGGGCGCGACCAACTTCGTGACCGCCGCTGCCTACGCCCAGCTCGGCGGCATGCCGATCCTGATGATCACCGGCCAGAAGCCGATCAAGAAGTCGAAGCAGGGCCGCTTCCAGATTCTCGACGTCGTCGACATGATGGGCCCGATCACCAAATATACCCACCAGCTCGCCTCGGCCGACAATATCCCGAGCCGGCTGCGCGAGGCCTTCCGCCTCGCCGAGGAGGAAAAACCCGGCGCCACCCACATCGAATTTCCCGAGGACATCGCCGAGGAGCAGACCGAATCCACGCCGCTGAAGCGCAGCCTGGTGCGCCGGCCGCTCGCCGACGAGAAAGCGGTGCGCGCCGCGGTGCAGAAGCTGGAGGCCGCGCGCTCGCCGATCCTCGTCATCGGCGCGGGCGCCAACCGCAAGATGACCAGCCGGATGCTGCTCCAGTTCATCGAGAAGACCGGCATCCCCTTCATCACCACCCAGCTCGGCAAGGGCGTGATCGACGAGGCCCATCCCAAGTTCCTCGGCTGCGCGGCGCTCTCCTCGGGCGACTTCTGCCACAAGGCGATCGAGTCTGCCGATGTGATCGTCAATATCGGTCATGACGTGATCGAGAAGCCGCCCTTCTTCATGCAGCGCGGCGGCACCGAGGTGATCCACGTCTCCGCCAACACCGCGTCGGTCGACCCGGTCTATTTCCCGCAGATCGAGGTGATCGGCGACATCGCCAACGCCATCTGGCAGATCAAGGAGGACATCGTCCCCTCCGCGACCTGGAATTTCGAGAAGATGCTGGCGGCGCGACGGGCCGAGGTCGAGCATACCAACTCGCTCTGCGGCGACGACCGCTTCCCGATCTTCCCGCCCTGCCTGGTCGAGCGCATCCGCGAGGCGATGCCGGCCGACGGCATCGTCTGCCTCGACAATGGCGTCTACAAGATCTGGTTCGCGCGCAACTATCCGGCGCGGGCGCCCAACACTGTGCTGCTCGACAATGCGCTGGCGACGATGGGCGCCGGCCTCCCGAGCGCCATGGCGTCCAAGATGGTCCATCCGGACAAGAAGGTGATGGCGATCTGCGGCGACGGCGGCTTCATGATGAACAGCCAGGAGATGGAGACCGCGGTCCGCCTCAAGCTCGACATCACCGTCCTGATCCTGCGCGACGACGCCTATGGCATGATCCGCTGGAAGCAGGCCAATATGGGCTTCAAGGATTTCGGCCTGACCTACGGCAATCCGGATTTCGTCAAATATGCCGAGAGCTATGGCGGCCATGGCCACCGCGTGGAGAGCGCCGCGCAGCTGCCGGAGATCCTGAAGCACTGCCTCGACACGCCCGGGGTCCACCTGATCGACTGCCCGGTCGACTATTCCGAGAACGACCAGATCCTCAACAAGGACATCAAGGCGCTGAGCGCGAAATTGTGATCTTCTAGCCCCTCCCCTTCAGGGGAGGGGTTGGGGTGGGGCATGCGCCCATCCCGATAGGCCCCACCCCCGGCCCCTCCCCTGAAGGGGAGGGGTGGAGATGCGACAATGGTGAAGCTGAAGGACGTCTACCCGCTCTACCTCAACAACGAGGCGCAGCAGCCCAATGCTGACCTCGAGGTCACCGACAAATATACGGGCGAGATCGCCTTCCGCGTCGCGCAGGCCGATGCGGCGACGATCGATGCCGGCATCCAGGGTGCGGTCGAGGCGGCGGAGCCGATGGCGCGGCTGCCCTCCTACCAGCGCCAGGCCGTGCTCCAGCATTGCGTGGACCGGTTCAGGGAGCGGTTCGACGAGCTGGCTTTTGCGCTCTGCGTCGAGGCGGGGAAGCCGATCAAGGACAGCGAGGGCGAGGTCACCCGGCTGATCGACACCTTCCGGATCGCCGCCGAGGAAAGCGTGCGGATGACCGGCGAGGTGCAGCCGCTCGACATCAGCCCGCGGGCGAAGGGCTATCAGGGGATCTGGAAAAGGGTACCGATCGGGCCGTGCAGCTTCGTCTCACCGTTCAACTTCCCGCTCAACCTCGCCGCGCACAAGATCGCGCCGGCGCTGGCCGTCGGCTGCCCGTTCGTGATGAAGCCGGCGAGCCGGACCCCCTTGGGGGCGATCATCATGGGCGAGGTGCTGGCCGAGACCGACCTGCCCAGGGGCGCCTTCTCCATCCTTCCCGCGCACCGTGAAGGGGCAGACCTGTTCACCACCGACGAGCGCCTCAAATTGCTGAGCTTCACCGGCTCGCCGGCGGTCGGCTGGGACCTGAAGGCCCGCGCCGGCAAGAAGAAGGTGGTGCTGGAACTGGGCGGCAATGCGGCGGTGATCGTCGACAGGGACGCAGACCTCGCCGACGCGCTGGAGCGCGTGATCTTCGGCGCCTTCTACCAGTCCGGCCAGTCCTGCATCGGCGTGCAGCGCATCCTGATCCACGCGGACGTCTATGACGAATTCCGCGACATGCTGGTCGCGAAGACGAAGACGCTCGTCGCCGGCGATCCCAAGGACCGGAACGTCTTCATCGGCCCGATGATCTCGGAGGGGGAGGCGAAACGGCTCGCTTCCTGGATCCAGGAAGCGGTGGGGAAGGGGGCGACGCTGCTCTGCGGCGGCGGCCGCGACGGCGCCATGCTCGAGGCGACCCTGCTGGAGAATGTCGACCGCAACACCAGGCTCAACATCGAGGAGGCGTTCGGGCCGGTCGCTTTCCTGATCAGGTTCGACGACTTCGATCACGCCCTGGAGATCGTGAACGACTCCAAGTTCGGCCTCCAGGCCGGCATCTTCACCCGCGATCTCTTCCAGATGTTCGACGCCTGGGACCGGCTCGAGGTCGGCGGCGTGGTGATCAACGACGTGCCCAGCTACCGCGTCGACAACATGCCCTATGGCGGGGTCAAGGATTCAGGCCTCGGCCGCGAAGGCATTCGCTTCGCGATGGAGGACATGACCGAGATCCGGAATCTGGTGATCCGGCGCCGCGACGAAGGGCCGCCCGGGCGCCAGACGGGCGAATAGGCTCAGCCGCTGGTCGGCCGCCCCGCCGGCGCCGGCGGGCGGGTCGGGATGACCAACTCGGGCGGCGGCTCGCCCGTCGAAAGATCGTAATATTCGACGCGGGCGCGCTGGCCCCGCTGCATGATCCGCGTGCCGCTCACACGCTCCAGATCGGCGGTATAGGTGTAGCGTTCCAGCCGGAAGGTCGGCGTGTTGTCGGTCGCGACCGTATAGCGGCGGCCGCGGATCGAGCGGAGCAGGGGCTCGGCCCAGTCGATATTGCCGCGCTGACGGATGACCTCGAGCCCGTCGACACGGCCGTCCGGCATCACCCAGAAGCCGACGTCGATCCA